>FXBF010000112.1_pt1 | contig 24005 bp, 21 predicted proteins | sample 5335321 | NCBI WGS metagenome assembly FXBF01 (sample SAMEA103928391, study PRJEB20085) | sediment metagenome | isolation source: sediment
ACCTTTATCGGCAAAGGCAAGGCGGAGGAGGTGGCGGCGTTTGTTAAATCGCATGCCGTCGATCTGGTCATTGTTAACCACAGCCTGAGCCCGATACAGGAACGCAACCTCGAACGGATCACCGCTTGCCGGGTTCTGGACCGCACCGGATTGATTCTGGATATCTTTGCTCAACGCGCCCAGAGTCATGAGGGCAAACTCCAGGTCGAGTTGGCGCAGCTGACTCACCTGTCGACCCGCCTGGTGCGGGGCTGGACCCATCTGGAACGGCAAAAGGGCGGTATCGGTCTGCGTGGTCCGGGTGAGACCCAGCTGGAAACTGACCGCCGCTTGTTGCGGGAACGAATCAAGACCCTCAATCGGCTACTGTCCAAGGTCCGAAAACAGCGCACCCTTCAGCGCAAATCACGCCATAAAGTTCCGATCCCAACGGTGTCCTTAGTGGGCTATACCAACGCCGGCAAGTCATCATTATTCAATCGCCTGACCGGTTCCGGGGTCTATGCCGCCGATCAATTATTCGCCACGCTCGATCCGACGATGCGGCGCTTACAGCTCCCGGGCAATGTCGAACTCATCCTGGCCGATACCGTCGGGTTTATCCGTCATCTGCCGCATGACCTGGTCGAGGCCTTCAAGTCGACGCTGGAAGAGGTGGCCGCGGCCGATATCCTGGTGCATGTGGTCGACAGCAGTAATCCGGAAGCGGGCGAACAGATCGATCGGGTCAACGAGGTGTTGATAGAGATCGGCGCCGACCGCATCCCGCAAATCACCGTCTACAATAAAATCGATTTGACTGAAATCAAACCACACGCCGATATCGATGCCGAGGGCCGGCAGAATCGGGTCTGGCTGTCAGCGAAAACGGCGACGGGTCTGGAATTGCTGGTCAAGGCGATTGCCGGTTTTTATCGCAAACTACGTGTTATACGCTATTTTCAACTACCCCCGCAGGCGGGCCGGCTACGGGCCGAGATCTACCGGCGACTGAATGTCTTGCACGAACACTATGAGGATGACGGCGATTGGGTGCTTAAAGTGGAGCTGAGCCAGGATGACCTGAACTGGCTGCAGCAACTCGCCGATTTTAATGCGGACTACCTGATTCCGGAAACATTGACAATGGCACTTGCCTCTACGGGTTCATCGCTCTAGAATGCCGCCCTTGTCTGTCACATAACAGGAGATTTATTGTGGCGTGGAACCAGCCCGGCGGGTCCGGAGACAAGGACCCCTGGGGAAGAAAAAAATCGGGCCAGCCGGGTCTGGGCGATCTCGATAAGATGTTGCAGAACCTTCTGCAGCGCTTTGGCAAGATGTTTAGCAGCAGCGGGCGCCGTAGCGGTGGGGTTGGTATCATTATCATTATCGCGCTGGTTCTCTGGGGCCTGACCGGCATCTTTACGGTCAAGCAGGCCGAGAATGCGGTCGTCTTGCGGTTTGGTAAAATCCAAAGAGTCGTCACCACCCCCGGACTGAATTATCACCTGCCGTATCCAATCGAAACGACTGATAAGACCGATGTCATCCGTGAACGGACGTTGACCATCGGTTATCGTGATGATGAGCGCACTGGTAAGGAAAGGATCTACAAAGAGGCGCTGATGCTGACCGAGGATGAGAATATCCTTGATATTGAGTTCCTGGTTAAATACCAGGTTAAAGATGCCAGCCAGTATCTCTACCGGATCCGTAACCCCCGGGCGACAGTCCGGCAGGCGACAGAATCCGCGGTGCGCGAGATCATCGGCCAGAACAAACTGGATTTCATTTTCCTGAATCGTAGGGCCATCACCGTCAAGGTCAAGGACCTCATGCAGAAGTTGATGATCAAGTATGAGACCGGGATCGAAATCAAGGAGGTCGAGATGCAGAACGCCCGGCCGCCTGAGCAAGTTAAATCGGCCTTCGACGATGCCATCAAGGCCCGCGAAGACAAAGAGACCAAGAAAAATAACGCCCAGGCCTATGCCCGCCAGATCGTGCCCCAGGCCCGTGGACAGGCCGAGGTCATGGTCCGCGAGGCCGAGGCCTATAAGACCGATGTCATCCAGCGGGCCGAGGGTGACGCGCGCCGGTTCACCCAGGTCGCCAATCAGTACGCCAAGGCCCCGAGGGTGACCCGCGAGCGGCTGTACATCGAGACTATGCAACAAGTTATGTCGCGGACGACCAAAATCTTTATCGACCAGAAGGCCGGCAACAACCTGTTGTATCTACCGCTGGATAAACTGATACCGCTACAGACAGAAGCGACAAAGAAAACCGGTCCGACGGTGCCAACGACCGATAGCAGCGATGAAACCGAGGTGCCGGAGACTACCGGTCGCAGTCGTGGTCGGACACGGAGATTCCGCTAATGAGCCAGACGAAACTGGTGATCCTGATCTTACTGGCCTTGGTGGTCGTTACCGTTGTCAATTCTGCCTTATACACGGTGCATGAACGGGAAAAGGTAATTATTGTCCGCTTCGGGAAAGTGATACGGTTTGATGACAAACCCGGGTTACATTTCAAGGTCCCGTATATCGATCAGAAGCTGGCTTTTGATGCCCGCCTGCTTACCTTCGACGCGACGCCCAAGGAAATTCTTACCGGCGAAAAGAAATATGTGATTGTCGATTATTTTCTGAAGTGGCGCATCGCTGATCCATTGAAATATTTCCTCAAGGTTGGTGGACGTGAAGAGGCGGCACGCCGACGGCTGGAGCCCTTGATCGATGATAAACTCCGGGCCGCATTCGGTGGGCGCAAGATCCGCGATGTCATCTCCGGCGATCGCGTTAAACTCACTAAAAAATTGGAAGAGGCAGCGGGCGAGGAGGCCAAGAAGTATGGTATCGGGGTCGTCGATTTTCGTATCAAACGGGTCGATCTGCCGCCAGAGGTGAGTGATTCCGTATACAACCGGATGAAATCGGAACGGAAACGAATCGCCAACGAATTACGCGCCCAGGGCGACGAAGAGGCAAAAAATATTATTGCCACCGCCGAGAAGGAAAAAGTGATTATTCTCGCCAAGGCCTACCGCAAGGCCCAGCGGTTCCGGGGTGATGGCGATGGTCGCGCCACCGCTATCTATGCCCGCGCCTATCGGCGTTACCCGGAATTCTATGCCTTTTATCGCAGTCTGGATGCCTACAAGGCGAGCTTTAACAGCAAAAGCGATATCATCATTATTGACCCGAGTTCGAAATTCTTCCGGTATCTGAAACAGCCACGACAACCCAGATAGCCCCGGGCCAACAGCGCGATGTGGCATGACCTCTTGCTGGCTCTGGCGCTGCTGCTGATTCTTGAAGGTATCCTCCCATTTTTGAATCCAAATAGCTGGCGCCGGACTGTCATGCGGTTAAGCGAGCTGAACGACACCCAGTTGCGCTTTATCGGACTCACATTCATGGTCGTTGGGCTGGTATTATTAATCATCTTTGTAAGATAAATTCGGTCGACGCAAACAGATTACACGATATGGCTAGAAAAGAACGCTGGATCTTACCTGATGGCATTGAGGAAGTGCTGCCGGCAGATGCCTGGCGGCTGGAGACACTGCGCCGGCGCATCCTCGATCTGTTTACGAGCTGGGGATACGAACTGGTCATGCCACCGATGATCGAGTATCTCGACTCCCTGCTGACCGGTGTGAGCGAGGATCTGGACCTGCAGACATTCAAGATCACCGACCAACTCAGTGGTCGCATGATGGGTATCCGGCCGGATATTACCCCACAGGCGGCGCGCATCGATGCCCATTACCTGAAACGGAATGCGCCCGTGCGCTTGTGTTATCTGGGCCCGGTCTTGCAGACGAGGCCGGGTGATTTCGCCGCCTCGCGGGAACCGTTGCAATTGGGGGCCGAGCTTTTCGGTGATGCCGGCATCGAGAGCGATGTCGAGGTTCTGGCGCTAATGGTTGCCATGCTGGAAACACTCGGCATCGAGGATATCAATATCGATCTCGGTCATGTTGGTGTCTTCCAGGGCCTGGCCCAGGCCAGCGGGCTGACAGCGGCCCAGGAAACAACGTTGTTTTCTGCACTCCAACGCAAGGCCCGCCCTGAAATCGACCAGGCGCTGAACGAGTGGAACATTACCGGCAAACATCGGCAGATGTTGATCGGGCTACTCGATCTCAATGGTACGACGGAGGTCCTGGCGCAGGCACAGCAACAGCTGGCCAAGGCGCCGGCGACAGTACACCAGGCGATCGATACCCTGCAGGCGGTCGCTGATGTTATCGCCCGGCGTTATCCAACCGTAAGCATCTATATTGACCTGGCCGAGGTCAGTGGTTATGGCTATCACACCGGGATTGTGTTTTCGGCCTTTACCGCCGGTAACGGTTGGGCGATCGCCAAAGGCGGGCGCTATGACGGTATCGGTGAGGCCTTTGGCCGTGCCCGGCCGGCAACCGGATTCAGTGCCGATCTCCGGCAGTTGGTTACCTTTACCGGCAGCCGTGAACCCGCTCAGTTGGGTATTCTGGCACCGGCCGATGATGAACCGGCCCTGCAACAGACCATAGATTCATTACGCGCACAAGGTGAGCGGGTCTTGATCACCCTGCCTGGCAGTAATGCCTCGGCAAAGGAATTAGGCTGTAACCGGATTCTGGTGAAGCAAAAGAACGAGTGGGCGGTAGTGGCCGCTGAAAAGACCAAATCATAAATACGGGGTTGGGTGTCATGGCCAATAATGTCGTCATTATCGGTACCCAATGGGGTGACGAGGGCAAAGGCAAGATTGTCGATCTGCTGACAGATCGGGCGCATGCCGTCGCCCGTTTTCAGGGCGGGCATAATGCCGGTCATACCCTTGTCATCGGCGGCAAACAAACCATTTTGCACCTCATCCCCTCCGGTATCCTGCGGGAGGGGATCATGTGCCTCATCGGCAATGGTGTGGTGTTGTCACCCTCGGCCCTGTTCGAGGAGATCGATGCCCTGACAGCGGAAGGGGTGCCGGTCGATAGCCGTTTACGCATCAGCCCGTCCTGCCCGCTGATTTTGCAACACCATATTGTCCTCGATGCCGCCCGTGAAAGGGCCCGGGGGAAATTCGCCATTGGCACCACCGGTCGCGGCATCGGCCCGGCCTATGAAGACAAGGTCGCCCGCCGTGGCCTGCGGGTGGCCGATATGCTCGACAGCAAACGGTTTGCCGACAAGCTCGAGCAGGTCATGGAATATCATAACTACGCCCTGAAGAATTATTTCAAGGCCGATACTGTTGATTACCGGCAGACCCTGGAGGAGAATCTCGCCCTGGCCGAACGCCTGCGGCTGTTGGTGGCCGATGTCACCGGGCTGCTCGACCAATACATCAACGAAGGCCAGTCGATCCTGTTTGAAGGTGCTCAGGGGACCCTGCTCGATATCGATCATGGCACCTATCCCTATGTCACGTCATCGAACACCAGTGCCGGTGCCGCTGCCAGCGGTACCGGTGTCGGTCCGGACAAGCTCGACTATATCCTCGGCATTACCAAGGCCTATACCACCCGTGTCGGCGGCGGTCCGTTTCCGACTGAGCTCAATGATAGTGTCGGCGAACACCTCGGTAAGCAGGGACATGAATTCGGTGCCACCACCGGCCGCCGGCGTCGCTGTGGCTGGATCGACACGGTCGCTTTGCGCCGGGCGAGACAGATCAATGGCATCACCGGTTTGTGTATTACCAAACTCGATGTGCTCGATGGGCTCGATACCTTGCGTCTCTGTACCGCCTATGATTGTGATGGTGAACAGATAACAACCCTGCCGCCGGATGCCGACCAGCTTGAACGCTGTCAACCGGTCTATGAAGAGATGGCCGGGTGGTCGGAGACGACCGCCGGAGCTAGAGACATGCCGGCCTTACCGCGGCAGGCCCGGGATTATCTCGCGCGGGTGGAAGAACTGACCGGGGTCCGGATTGACATTATCTCGACCGGCGCCGATCGTGATGACACCATCATCCTGCGTCACCCATTTGAGGTCTAATTTGAAACCTGTGAAAGAAGTGGTACCGAGGAGAGGACTTGAACCTCCACGGGGTTACCCCCACTAGCACCTGAAGCTAGCGCGTCTACCAATTCCGCCACCTCGGCATAAGGACTCAGACAGTTAATGTCCGAAGGCCGCGCACTCTACCGATAGAGAGATTTTATGTCAACGCGCAATAAACGTAACAAAGCAAACGATCTCATGACCGGGCGCGAGGCCAGACAATACGCCCACCCCATCGCCAGCCGTGAATTAATTCAGGAGCTGCTCCGCGAACATGCCAGGCCCATTTCCTATGTGGCCCTGTGCGACCGTCTTGGCTATACCAATGAGCGTGATCGCCAGGCGCTGGCCCGGCGGCTGAGGGCGATGGAGCGCGAGGGTCAGTTATTAAAGAACCGGCGCGGCCTGTACGGCCTCGTCCAGCAGATGGGGATGTTGCGTGGACGGGTTATCGGTCACCCCGATGGCTTCGGCTTTCTCACGCCCGAACAGGGGGGTGAGGATCTCTATCTCTCTTCCCGGGAGATGCGTCAGGTATTACACGGTGACCTGGTCCTCGCGCGGGTCAGCGCCCGCGATCGTCGTGGCCGGCAGGAGGCGACGATTGTCGAGATCCTGGAGCGCCGGCATCACGCCATCGTCGGCCGTTATCACACCGAGGGCCGGATCGGTTTTGTCGCGCCGGAGGAAAAACGCATCAGCCAGGATATCCAGATACCCGCTGACGAGACCGGCGGTGCCCTCGAGGGCCAGATCGTTACCGCCGAAATCACCCGCCAACCGGACAAACGAAGCGCCCCTATAGGCCGCATCGTTGAGGTGCTCGGTGATCATATGGCACCGGGGTTGGAGATCGAGATCGCCTTGCGCAAACACGAGCTGCCTTATGTCTGGCCACCGGAGATTGAACAGCAGTCCCGGACCTTTGCGCTCGAGGTCGATGCCGCCGAAGCCAGGCAACGCCGGGACCTGCGCCCCTTGCCGCTGGTTACCATCGACGGCGAGGACGCCCGGGACTTCGATGATGCCGTCTATTGCGAGAAGAATCGGAACGGCTGGCGCCTGGTAGTCGCCATCGCCGATGTTTCGTTTTATGTCAGGCCCAACGATGTGTTCGATAAGGAGGCCTACAATCGCGGTAACTCGGTTTACTTTCCCTTGCGGGTGATACCGATGCTGCCGGAGGTCCTCTCCAATGAACTGTGTTCGCTCAAACCTGATGTCGACCGCCTGTGCATGGTTTGCGATATGCAGATTAGCAGCACGGGCAAGATCGATCGTTACCGGTTTTATGAGGGCGTCATGCGCTCCCACGCCCGCCTGACCTACAACCAGGTCGCGGCCATGCTGGTCGATCGTAATGCTGAAATGTGCAAGCAGTTTGATAAACAACTGCCGCATCTGCAGGAGCTCTACCGCCTGTTCAAAGTACTGCACCGGGTCCGCAGCCGGCGCGGCGCGATTGAATTCGAATTACCGGAGACCCGCGTCGTCTATGACGCCCACCACAAGATTAAACGTATTGAACCGCTTGTCCGTAACGACGCCCATCGGCTAATCGAGGAGTGCATGCTGGCGGCCAATGTCTGTGCCGCAAAATTCCTGCATGAACAAAAAATACCGGCTTTGAACCGGATTCACAACGGACCTGATGCCGATAAGCTGGCCGATCTGCGGGAGTTCCTGTTTGAACTTGGGGTATCGCTCAGCGGCGGCGACAAGCCGACCGCCAAGGACTATGCAAAATTACTGGAGCAGATCCGTAGTCGACCGGACGATCGGCTGATCCAGACGGTCCTGCTCCGCAGTCTCAGCCAAGCCTGTTACAGCCCGGAACCGATCGGCCATTTCGCCCTGGCCTACCCCCATTACGCCCACTTCACCTCACCGATCCGGCGCTACCCCGATCTGATTGTTCATCGCGCCATTAAACGCAGCCTGCGGAAGAAACCGCCGGCATTGTTACTGGAGGCCGTACAGTCCCTTGGCGAGCATTGCTCCATGACCGAACGGCGGGCCGATGATGCGACCCGGGATGTTGTCCGCTGGCTCAAGGCGGAGTACATGATGGATAAGATCGGTGAGGAATTCGATGGCATCATCAGCGGTGTGACCGATTTCGGATTCTTTGTTGAATTGCAGTCCGTCTTCATTGATGGTCTGGTGCATGTTACCTCCTTAGGCAATGATTATTATCAGTTCGATGCCGCCAAGCACCGGCTTATCGGTAAACGCACCCGACGAGTGTTTCGTTTGGGTGATCCGATTCGTGTTAAGGTAGTACGCGTAGATCTGGATGAGGCCAAGATCGATTTTGAGCTCGCAAACTCGATCAGGCCCCGGCGAACCAATCAGGCCAATCGTCAGGTCAAGAGAGCGCAGAAAAAGAAAAGACCGCCAAAGAATAAATAGCGGAGACCCTGTATGCAGGAAGACCTGATTAGCGGGTTCCATGCGGTATTGTCAGCCCTGACGACCAATCCCGGGACGATTACAACCATCTGGATCGATGAGAACCGTTTTGACAAACGCGTCCAATCGGTACTGGATGCCACCAAAAGCCGGCATATCAAGCTCCAGCGGGTGCCGCGCGCCCAGTTGGATAAACTGACCGGGGATAACCGCCATCAGGGCGTTATCGCCCGGGTGCAACAGGTCCCGCTAAGGTCTGAGGAAGCGCTCCCCGGCTTGCTCGAGAATATTGACGGCACCCCGTTTTTGTTGGTGCTCGACGGGATCCAGGATCCACATAATCTCGGCGCCTGTCTGCGCAGTGCTGCGGCCGCTGGTATCCAGGCGGTGATCCTGCCCCGGGACCGGGCGAGCCCGATTACCACGACCGTCCGTCGGGCCGCCAGTGGTGCCGTCGATACGTTACCGATTTTCCAGGTAAGCAACCTGGCGCGGGTGCTCAAACTCCTGCAGGTCCACGGCATTTGGTTGGTTGGGGCCGCCGGTGACAGTGAGACCACCATCTATGAGGTCGATCTGACCGGGCCGATTGCCCTGATACTCGGCGGGGAAGGCAAGGGCCTGCGGCGTCTAACGCGCGAACATTGCGATACCCTGGCCACGATCCCCATGGCAGCGGCGGTAGAGAGCCTGAATGTCTCGGTTGCCGCGGGTGTTTGCCTGTTTGAAGCGGTCCGCCAACGTCGCCTGTCTTAAGGACCACTGAATAGTGGCTTAAGTCGCCGAAATACTTGGCAACCACGTGCTTGTCGGTTAGAATCGCCGCGCGTTTACGGGTCGTGTGCCCGTTTTCTCCTTGCCTCACCGCCTGACGCCGTGGGAGGCTCAAATCCATAAGGGGGTACAGAATGCGTCATTATGAAGTGGTAATTATGGTCCATCCGGACCAGAGTGAACAGGTCCCGGCGATGATTGACCGCTACAAGTCAATGATCGAGAAGGGCAAGGGCACCATCCACCGGCAGGAAGACTGGGGCCGTCGGCAACTGGCCTATCCCATCAACAAGGTCCACAAGGCACATTACGTGCTCATGAATATTGAATGCGACCTGGACTCCCTGCGCGAACTCGAATCGTCTTTTAAATTCAGTGATGCGGTCCTGCGGACGCTGATGATCAAGCGTGATCGGGCGATTACTGAACAGTCGCCCATGCTCAAAGAGAAACAACAGGAAGAGGCCGGTATCACCGAGGCCAGCAGCCAGGGTAAAGGCAGCCAGGGTAAAGATGGTAATGATCAGGGTAAAGATGGCAATGATAAAGAAGAGGCGGGGGGTGATGAACCCAAACCAGACGATTCCGCAGCAACGGATGAGATTACCGAAGGCGACGAGAATGCCACGGTGAAAAGCTAACACGGTAGGGGTAACATCATGGCACGATTTTTCAGACGAAAAAAATACTGTCGCTTCACGGCCGAAGGGATCGAGGAGATCGATTATAAAGACCTTGCTATTCTCAAGGCCTACATCACCGAGACCGGCAAGATTATCCCGAGCCGGAATACCGGCACCAAGGCACGCTATCAGCGCCAGCTGACCACTGCGATCAAATATGCACGTTATCTGGCGCTGTTACCGTACTGCGACAGCCACTGAGAGAGAGGACTGCGACGATGGAAGTCATCCTGTTGGAAAAGATTCGTAACCTCGGTGAACTGGGTTCCCAGGTAAAGGTCAAGGCCGGTTATGCCCGCAACTACCTCTTACCCTATGGTAAGGCCGTCCCGGCAACAACTGCCAATAAGGCTGAATTTGAGGCCCGCCGGGTCGAGCTGGAAAAGTCCCAGACCGAAGTATTGGCTGAAGCACGCGACCGGGCCGAAAAAATCCAGGGGATCAAGCTCGATTTGGTCCGCAAGGTTGCGGCCGAAGGCAAGTTATTTGGCTCGGTCGGCACTCGGGATATCGTCGATGCCATCGCCGAACAGGGTGTGACACTGGCCAAATCCGAGATCCAGTTGCCACAGGGGGCGCTCAAGGAGGTGGGCGATCACGAAGTCGCCATCTCATTACATCCCGAAGTCAATTTCAATATTTCTGTCACCATCACCGGCGAGGAATAACTCCCGGCACCTGTGCTTACCCTGGATAGGCTGGGGACCAACCCTGTGTATATCCTGTGGGTGGTGTGTTCATAAGCTGTGTCAATCCCTTTGTTTCGTGTGCTTCTTGTCGATGGGCAGAGAAGCCATTTATAATGTCTGGCATCTGAAAACGAATTGCAAATGATGAGGGTGTCGTGGGAGAGAGCGCTTATACGATTAGCGACATTGAGGCGACCTCACAATTAAAACTACCGCCGCAATCCGTTGAGGCCGAACAGTCAGTCCTTGGCGGTTTGTTACTCGACAATACCCGCTGGGATCAGCTGGCCGACAAGCTATCGGCCAAGGATTTTTACCGCAAGGAACACCGCTTGATCTTTGACGCCATTCAGGCGTTATCCGGTGATTCCAAACCTGCTGATGTTGTGACCGTTGCCGAGTGGCTGGACAACAAGGGCGAACTCGAGAATGTTGGTGGACTCGCTTATATTGGCAGCCTGGCGAACAATACCCCCAGTGCCGCCAATATCCTTGCCTATGCCGAGATCGTGCACGAGGGCGCCGTTCGCCGACAACTGGTCGAGATCGCCCACAAGATCAGCAGCACGGCCTTTAACCCCGAGGGCCGTCGGGCGGCGGAACTCCTGGATGAGGCCGAACAACGAATACTGGATATCAACGAGAATCGGGCGCGCCGACATGGTGGTTTACGCCCCTTGAAATCCCTGTTGACCGACACGGTCGACCGTATCGATGCCCTCTATCGCTCTGATAACCCCTATACCGGCGTCCCCACCGGGTTTACCGATCTGGATAATATGACCTCCGGTTTGCAGGCCGCCGATCTGGTTATCCTGGCCGGGCGGCCATCCATGGGCAAGACTTCGTTGGCGATGAATATCGCTGAAAACGCCGCCATCGGTCAGCAGCAGCACGTCGCCCTTTTCAGCCTGGAGATGCCGGGGGAACAGATCGCCATGCGTATGTTGGCCTCACTCGGCCGGATTAATTCACACCGGGTACGCTGCGGTAAACTCGATGACGATGACTGGCCACGGCTGACATCGGCCATGACCCTGCTGGCCGATGCCCCGATCTATGTCGATGACACCCCGGCCTTGACAGCGATGGAAATCCGTTCGCGGGCGCGACGATTAAAGCGCGAGCACGGCCTCGACATGATTATTGTCGATTATCTGCAACTCATGCAGTCATCTGATACCAATGAAAATCGTGCGACTGAGATTTCCAACATCACCCGTTCCCTGAAAGGCCTGGCCAAGGAACTGAACGTGCCGGTCATCGCCCTGTCACAACTCAATCGTAGTCTCGAGCAACGTCCTGATAAGCGCCCGATCATGTCTGATTTGCGTGAATCCGGCGCGATCGAACAAGATGCCGATGTGATTATTTTCATCTACCGTGATGAGGTCTATAACGAGGACAGCCCAGACAAAAATATCGCCGAGGTCATAATCAGCAAACAACGTAACGGCCCGACTGGTAAAATTCGTCTGACCTTTCTTGGCGAATACACTCGGTTTGAAAACTATACATCGATCGGTTACGACGAGAACATTTCATGACCAGACCTGCGCGTGTCCTTCTGGACGCTCAGGCCCTGCGCCACAACCTCTATCAAGTACAAAAACTTGCCAGCAAATCCCGGGTCATGGCCGTGGTCAAGGCCAATGGCTATGGCCATGGTATTAATTGGGTCTGCCAGCAGCTGAGTGAAGGGGTGGCCTTCGGTGTCGCCAGCATCGAGGAGGGCATCAGTCTGCGGGAGGCCGGTATTGCCGCACCGATCTGCCTGCTTGAGGGTTTTTTTGATGAAAAAGAATTACCGCTCTTAACCGAGTATAAACTCTCGCCAACCCTGCATGCCGACTATCAGCTGGAGTTACTGGAAAGGACAGATCTGGATCCAGCAATACCGGTCTGGCTGAAGATCGACACCGGCATGAACCGGATCGGTTTCAATCCCCAGCGTTTACCCGACCTGCTGGCAAGGCTGAAGGCCTGCCAGAGCATCGACCAGATCCGGGTGATGTCGCACTTCCCGAATGCCGACAATAAGTTCGATAGCACCACCACGGATCAAGTCAAACTGCTGCAAAAGATTACCCGAGGCACGGGGCTTGAGCTCAGCATGGCAAACTCGGCGGCGATCATCCAATGGCCGGCGAGTCACCTGCAGTGGGTGCGGCCGGGGATTATGCTCTATGGGGCCTCTCCCATTATCGGTTTTAATGGCTTGCAGCTGGATCTGAAGCCGGTAATGACTTTTACCAGCCAATTAATTGCCGTCCATGATCGAAAAAAAGGCGATCCTATCGGTTATGGCGGTGACTACATCTGCCCGGTGGACATGCCGGTGGGGGTTGTCGCTGTCGGTTACGGAGACGGTTATCCACGCAACTTGCCCGCCGGTACGCCGGTCTTGATCAATGGTAAACAAGTGCCGCTTGCAGGCCGGGTGTCGATGGACATGATCACCGTCGACCTGCGACCGACACCGAAGGCGCGGTCCGGTGACCCGGTGGTCTTGTGGGGCAGGGGATTGCCGGTAGATGATATTGCCAGCCGCTGTGGCACAATATCCTATGAACTGCTCTGTCGGGTCACAGAGCGGGTATCGCGGATTGATATCAGCTGATCGTTTATGGCCAGGGCGAAATCCATCTATAGTTGCAACGAGTGCGGGGCCAATAGCACGAAATGGAGCGGTCAGTGCCCGGCCTGTGGCGCCTGGAATACCCTGACCGAGTCCATGACCGTGCTGAGCAGCCACCGCAGCGACAAACAGCTGGAGGGGCTGGCCCCAAAGGCCATGGTGCAGTCATTAGGCAGCATTGAACCGGCCCGAATACACCGTACCGGCACCGGTCTGGCAGAACTCGACCGCACCCTGGGCGGCGGACTGGTAACGGGTGCTGTTATCCTTATCGGCGGTGATCCCGGGATCGGCAAGTCAACGCTATTGTTACAGGCGCTGGTCGCGATCAGCAAGGACCGCAATGCCCTGTACGTGACCGGTGAGGAATCATCCGAACAGATCGCCCTGCGCGGCCAGCGGCTGGGGATCGCCGGCGATCGTCTGCAGGTGTTGGCAGAGAACAATGTCGAGCGCATTCTACAGTGTGCCGTCGATGCCCAACCACAGGTCATGGTGGTGGATACCATCCAAACAGTCTTTTCCGAGGAGCTGCAATCTGCGCCCGGCAGTGTCTCCCAGGTGCGGGAATCGGCGGCACAGCTGGTCCGTTTTGCCAAGCAGAGCGGAACGACACTGTTTCTTGTCGGCCATGTCACCAAGGAAGGGGCCTTGGCGGGTCCGCGGGTACTGGAACACATGGTCGACACCGTGCTCTATTTCGAAGGTGACCCAAGCAGCAGTTTTCGCATGATCCGGGCGGTCAAGAACCGTTTCGGCGCTGTCAATGAACTGGCTGTCTTTGTCATGTCAGAGGCGGGCCTGCGGGAGGTCAGCAATCCGTCGGCGATGTTCATCAGCCGGCAGGGGGATCATGTCGCCGGCGATGTCGTCTTGGCCACGCAGGAGGGCACGCGACCGTTACTGGTCGAGGTCCAGGCCCTGGTCGACGAGTCCCCCCTCAGCCACCCGCGGCGTGTCTGTGTCGGGCTTGACCAGAACCGTCTGGCGATGCTGTTGGCCATTCTCCATCGTCATGCCGGGGTCGCCCTCTACAATCAGGATGTCTTCGCCAATGTTGTCGGCGGTGTCCGTGTCAGTGAAACCGCATCGGACCTGGCGGTGGCTGCCGCCATCGTCTCCAGCCTCAGAAACCGGCCATTGGGCAAAGAACTGGTTATTTTCGGTGAGATTGGTCTTGGGGGCGAGATCCGCCCGGTACAGCGGGGTCAGGAACGGCTGGCTGAGGCAGAAAAACTGGGTTTTAAGCGGGCAATGATACCGGCGGCTAATAAACCGAAGAAACCCCTAAAAGATATCGATGTTCTGGCCATCAAACGCCTGGATGAGATGTTCCAGTTGCTGGAATAGACTGACTAAAGCGGTCAGCGGAAAATGTGCATCGGCAACCACCGTTCACGGTTCACGCTATTATTTCAGATAAAACTCACGACTAACGGTTCACGGTTTACGTTATTATTTCAGATAAAACTGCAGACGGGCACCGCTGATCTCAATGATGTCGCCGTTTTTCAGGTCGGTGCCGGTAGGCGGGACCGGTTTGCCATTGAGCGTCGGGGTGCCAATGGCATCACTCGGCACCTCGATACGATACCCGCTATCCGTTTTTTTAATGATCCCGGAACGCTTACCGACCTTGCCCAGGCTGGTGATTGATCTCTTCAGTTCAATGCGTTTACCGCTGTTGGCCCCGGAGAGCACGAATATTGCTCCGGTTCGCCCCCCCCTTTTTATTGGCGGCAGACGGGTCTCGACTGTCTCTGACAAATTCAGGTTGGGGGCATCACCGCCGCTGGCGCTCATGCTGCCAGGATTGATGACGACGGTCTTGGCAAAGTCCTCGGTGTTTTGCTGTGCCGTCACCTCGTTGACAAAAATCAACGAATGTTTGCCAATGGTGACAACATCACCGTTATGGAGGTGATGTTTAGCGACTTTCTTATGGTTGACGAAGGTGCCATTAGTGCTGCCCAGATCCTGGACAAATGAATCATCGCCGATGGTAAAAATATTTGCATGGGTACCACTCACCGCAAGGTTGTCGAGTATAATTTCAGACCCCGGTTTTCGACCAATTTTCATATCACCTTGCGTGATTTCAATATGATCAACAACCTCATTGTTGAATTTCAGAATAAACTTTGCCATTTTCTTAAATCTCCCTACCCACAAGAATTAGAACAGAATTTAACGATAAAATCATCATCCGGCCTTAATCGCTGCCTTGGCTTTTTTGCTATCCAACGCAATTTTTTCGCCAGTCCTGACCAGTACCACTGAGACATTATCGGGACCCCCGAGTGAATTGACCTCGTCAATCATTAATTTTGTGGCCACTTCGAGATTATTCACACTGCTGGCTAATAGCTGCTTGATTTGATCATCCGACAAGACATCATTCAGCCCATCCGAACAGAGGAGATAGATATCCTTGTTCTGCAAGGCCTGTGAGTCAATATCCGGATCTACCGCCTGCTCGATACCCAGGGCGCGGGTGATGAGGTTTTTGTGGACCGAATCGCGCGCCTCATCCGGGGAGATCAGGCCCCTGGACAATAATTCCTGCACGACAGAGTGGTCTTCCGTCATTCGGCTGAGGGCGCCGTTACGATAACGGTAGAGGCGTGAATCCCCCACATGACCGACATACATACGATGGCCATTGAACAGGGTGATGACAATGGTTGCGCCCATGCCCTGACACTCTGGTTTGGATTGTGAGAGCTCAAAGATCGCGGCATTGGCCAGATAAATCGACTCTTGTATGATCTTGGTCTCATTGATCGAATTGACGTTATCCTTGTCAACGTACTTCTGGTAAGACTCGGCGAAGTGCCGGGTAATGATATCAATGGCCATCTTGCTGGCGACTTCACCGGCCTGGTGGCCACCCATCCCGTCAGCGAGGATGGCCAGCCCCAATTCGGGTCGGGTTGCGACCTGGTCTTCGTTGCTGTCCCGCACCATTCCAGGGTCCGTGCGGGCTGTCATCTCCAGACTCATTTTCTCGACCCTTTCCCTTTATTGGGTACGGACGGCAGGCAATCCTGAATCGCCTGGTGGAGCTCGGCACCGGTTTGGTAGCGCCTCTTGGGGTCTTTATGCAATGCCTTGTCGATGAGTTTGCGCACGCACGCCGGTACATCGGCCCGCGCACGAGTAATATCTGGGTGCTTAACATTTGCAATCTGATACATCAGCGCCGCCATTGAGTCACCCGTGAACGGTTGTTTACCAGTCAATAATTCATACAGGGTAACACCAAGAGAGAACAGGTCTGTGCGACCATCGACGCGTTGGCCGGCCAGTTGTTCCGGCGACATATAAGACGGTGTGCCCAGGACCACGCCGGTCTTGGTTTTGCTGGAGGCTGTGATGCGGGCAATACCAAAGTCGGTGACGGTGACGGTGTTATTTTTCTCGTTATACATAATATTGGCCGGTTTGATATCACGGTGGACAACATCCTGTCGATGGGCATAGTCTAGGGCATCGGCAACTTTGTCAGCAATTTCCAGCACCCACCGTATAGGCAGGATTTTGCCTGATTTGACATAAGTTGTCAGATCTTTGCCCTCTAAATATTCCATCGCGATATAGGCCAGGTCATGCTCTTCACCGGCGTCATAGATGGTGACAATATTGGGATGATTCAGGCTGCCGGCGGTTTCGGCCTCGCGAAAGAAGCGCTGCTTGACCCGTTCGAGATCACCTTGTTCAAACTCCTGCGATAATGCCAGGGTCTTAATGGCGACCACGCGATTGATCTTTGGGTCGCGGCCGAGATAGACCGTTCCCATGGCGCCCTTGCCGATTTCCTTGACGACTTCATAGCGACCCAGGGTGGGTTTCTGGTCCATACTTTCCGTTAGCACCATGGTCCCACCCGGTGTCATCATATGGGTGCCCAGTATCATGGCCTTTTCCGCCTGTTGGGCGCGTTTCCGGCGTTCATTAATGTCACGGAAGCGGTTGCTGTGATCTTTGATGTAGTTGTAGGACGATACCGCTTTGCTGAACTGGCGCTTGCGTTCGAAATCGAGCGCGAGATTGTAGATCAGATCCAGCACAGATTTATCTACCGGCAGTTTCCGAAATTTATCCATGGCCATATCTAGCTGCCCCTGCCCCTGAAAGGCCAACCCCAGCATGCGATTGGTCTGGGCCGAGTCTTTTTCCGCGCTCAATTTGAGTTTTTCGGTAACAAAGAAACGCCTGCTGGCGAGCAGTAAGTGGCCTGCTATCAGAAAGAGGCCGGGGGTGACACTGCGGAACCAGATTTTCTGGCTGATCAACAGATAGAATTCGCTGCCAAACAGGGTCATCAGGATCAAAAAGGAGGTGAAGGCGGTGATGCCGGGTCGCAGACCATGGAATATAAACAGGAAATAAGCGATGAGTAGCATGAATAGGCCAAGCTCAGCCCAGCGTAACCAGGAAGGCCTGGTGTAATAGTCTCCGTTCAATAGGCTGGCGATAATATTGGCAGACAGTTCGGCCCCGGTCATATTGGCGTTTACCGGTGTAGGGTAGGTGCCAGCCAGGCCCTGAGCAGTCACACCGATAATGACGATTTTGTTGCGAAAGGTTGAGGGCCGAACTTTACCGTTAAGCACCTGGTAGAACGGGTAGGTGCGAAAGGCCGTTGTAGCACCCTTCCCGGGGCGATGAAAACCGGTGTACATCCGCATTGCCGAATCGGTCTTGATCAGCCGTTTACCGATGCGGACCGACTTACCGGGATTAATACGGATTTTTCCGGGTCGTATATTGAGGCTGCGGGCGGCTATCAGCATCGCCATTGAAGGGATCAATCGCCCTTGATGTTTTACCACCAATGGCTCTGACCGGAAGCCGCCATTAACAGTATCCGTCGACAGGATATGGCCGACGCCGGCAGCGGCACGCCCCAATTCGGGGAGCGGTAACAACAGATTGGCGGCGGTCAGGTAACCCTCTCGCATTTTCCGCGGCAGTTTCAGGCTGCTGTTTTTTAGATAAGGCGGCATCGTCGCCCTGGAGCCCTTGCTGGACTTGCTCAATTTCAATCGTATGGGGAGATAGACGTTCCGCCTTGGCAACGACCGCGCCAGAATACCGTCGGCATCCAGATTGAGTTCGGCCTGTTTGAGGTATTGTTTGATCGGCCGGATATAACGCTGCTCTATTGGTCGTGGATATCTTTTAGTTTCAATCCGTTTCTTCAGTCGCCGGATATAGACAAGCCCCGGATCGCTCTGGGGTTCAAAGAGATTCAGTCGCAGACCAATCACCTTGGCACGGGCGGCGTTCAAGCGTCGCACCATATTTGCCAGAACATGACGTGACCACGGCCAACGGCCAAGCCTGGACATGCTGGCATCATCAATGGCGATGATGGCAATCTTTCTGGTTGCGGCAGGCATGCGTACAGTATGGCGCACCCCGGCATCGTAGATCAGATGTTCCAGTTGATCGAGGAACGGGAGTCGGAAACCGGGAAAGATGCTGCCGATAAAGACCACGGCCAGAATGAGTACTAACAGATTGTCTTTTTTCAGGGTTCCCCCCATCGCTGTCTCTGCAATGTGCCGATTTCCCGTTGGTTTTCAGGGAAAAGTATAGTCGCCGTGATCAGGGTTTATGGGCAAAGTGGCCGCCAACCGGACCCGGATACCTAGAAACTTTATCAATGAAATCTTGTAATTAGTTATTTAATATAGGATAAGTTGGCGGGAAAGTCAGGTCAATAATTGCGCCATGAGCGACCGATAGATCGCCGATAATAGCGCCAGATCCGCCACCTCGATACACTCATTGGCCTTGTGAATGGTGGCATTGCGGGGCCCGATCTCGATGACCTGACTGCCGGTTGGGGCGATAAAGCGGCCATCAGAGGTCCCCCCGGAGGTGGACAGGGTCGGCGCCTGGCCAGTCTCGGCCTCTATGGCGGCCTTGGCGGCTTCTACCAGTTCACCGGCCGGGGTCAGAAACGGCAATCCGCTGAGTGACCAGTGTAACTCGTAATCGAGGCAGTGTTGCTCCAGCACGGATTCGACCCGTTTACGTATTGTGTCCTCGGTGACCTCGGTGGAAAAGCGGAAATTGAACTCCACTTCGGCCATGTCCGGAATGACATTATTGGCGCCGATACCGCTGTGAAAGTTCGAGGTCTGAAACGTCGTCGGCGGAAAGAATTCATTCCCCTGGTCCCATTTAATCATCAACAGTTCGCCCACTACCGGGGCCAGGCCATGGATGGGGTTACGGGCAAATTGTGGATAAGCGACATGGCCCTGAATCCCTTTGACTGTCAGGACAGCGTTCAGGGAGCCCCGCCGGCCGTTTTTGATCACATCACCGAGTCGGTCCTCTGCCGTCGGTTCACCGACAACACAGTAATCGATATGTATATTTTTTTTCTGCAACCACTCGATGACTTTCACGGTGCCGTTGACCGACGGGCCCTCTTCATCTGAAGTGATGAGCAGACCGATGGCACCTTGGTGCTGTGGATGGGCCTCAATAAAACCCTCGATGGCGGTGATAAATGCCGCCAGCGAGGATTTCATGTCGGCGGCGCCGCGACCGTAGAGACGGCCATTGCGGATCTCGGGGACGAAGGGATCGCTGTCCCAGAGCCTGGCCCGTCCCGGCGGCACCACATCGGTGTGGCCGGCGAAAACCAGCAGCGGCCCCGCCTCTCCGCGCCGGGCCCAGAAATTGTCGACATCTTCAAAACGCAGGCGCTCTATAGTAAAGCCCAGTTTCTCCAGCCGGGCGATCATGATGTCCTGACAACCCCCATCGGCCGGTGTTACCGATGGTCGGCCTATCAACTCTATGGCGAGTTCTAACGTGGGATTATTCATATTCGAAGCTCGAGGACTGAGGATCGAGGTTCGAGGCTTCATCCCTCGACCCTCGTTCCTTCTTAAATATCGCGCAATAACTCATTGATGCCGACCTTGCCGCGGGTCTTTTCATCGACCTGTTTGACGATGACGGCACAATACAGGCTGTGGCTGCCGTCTTTAGCCGGCAGGTTACCTGAGACCACCACCGAACCCGCCGGGATCCGGCCATAGCTGATATCGCCGGTATGGCGATGGAGGATCTTGGTGCTCTGGCCGATATAGACTCCCATGGCGATGACCGAGCCTTCCTCGACGATCACGCCCTCGACAATCTCCGACCGGGCGCCGATAAAACAGTTGTCCTCGATGATGGTCGGCGCCGCCTGTACCGGTTCGAGCACACCACCGATGCCAACGCCACCGGAGAGATGGACGTTTTTGCCGATTTGGGCACAGGAACCGACGGTGGCCCAGGTGTCGACCATGGTGCCTTCATCGACATAGCCGCCGATGTTGACATAACTCGGCATCAACACCACGCTCGGGGCAATATAGGAACCGAATCGTACCGCCGCCGGCGGGACGACCCGGAAGCCACCCTCGTGGAAGCTACGCGAGTTGTAGTCGGCAAACTTGGACGGCACCTTGTCAAAGTAATTGGTATAGCCGCCCTTGATGAATTCGTTGTCCTCGATCCGGAAGTACAACAATACCGCCTTCTTCAGCCATTCGTTTACCTGCCACTGACCGCCCTTTTTTTCAGCGACACGGGCCGCTCCCTTGTCGAGTATGTCGATGGCTTCCAGGACCGCATCCTTGATATGGGTATCGACATTGCGCGGGGTGATATCGGCCCGTTTCTCAAAGGCCTCGACAATAATGGTTTCGATATCGCTCATGGTATTAACAGCTCCCAATATATAATTTTTACAGTTTCTCGATAAATCGTTTTATGCGTTCGGCGGCATCGATACATTCCTCCAGGGTCCCGACCAGCGCCAACCGTACGTAATTCTTGCCTGGATCGATCCCATTGGCGTCCCGCGACAGATAGCTCCCGGGCAGCACCAGGACATTCTCCTGCGCCAGCAGTCGGCGGGTAAATTCCGTATCGTCCAGCGGCACCCGTGACCAGAGATAGAATCCGGCATCCGGCTGATAGACATCCAGCACCGCTTGCAATATAGCCAAAACGGCGGTGAATTTCTCCTGATAGCGTTGACGATTATCGATGACATGGGCCTCGTCCTGCCAGGCGACGGTACTTGCGGCCTGGGCTACCGGACTCAGGGTCGCTCCATGATAGGTCCGGTACTGGTAATACTGTGCCAGAGCCTCGCCATCGCCGGCGACAAAACCGGAACGCAGGCCCGGCAGGTTCGATCGTTTGGACAGGCTGTGAAAGACCAGGCAACGGCGATAGTCCAGGATGCCGAGTTCGTCCGCCACTTGCAACAGCCCCAGGGGCGGGTCCCCGTCGTCGAAATAGATCTCGGAATAACACTCGTCCGAGGCGATGATGAAGTCGTGTTGTTCGGCCAATTGTAGCAGCCGCGCGTACGCCGCGCGTCCGAGGACGGCCCCCGTCGGATTCCCGGGGGAACAGACATAGACCAGCGCCGTTCGCCGCCAAATATCGATCGGGATCGCCTCGATATCGATCTGGTAATCGCTATCGGCGGTGGTATTGAGGTAATAGGGCTCGGCCCCGGCCAGCAGCGCCGCGCCCTCGTAGATCTGGTAGAACGGGTTCGGCATCATGACCACCGGCTGCGGTTTTGCGCTGCCATCGACAACCGCCTGGGCGATGGAAAACAGGGCCTCGCGGGTACCGCTCGCGGGGATGACATGCCGGTCCGGGTCGGGAGGGGTCGCGAGCCGGAACCGCTGTTGTAGCCAGCCAACGATAGCCTGGCGCAGGCCTGGTTCCCCGCGGGTGCTCGGATAGACCGACAGACCATCGAGATGTTGCCTGACGGCCTCGAGGACAAACTCGGGTGGGGCATGTCGCGGCTCGCCGACCGATAAATGGATCGCCGGTTTGCTGTCATCGGTGGTGATATCACCGATGAGGCTGGCCAACCTCTGAAAGGGATAGGGGTGTAAGTGCGCGAGCCTGGGGTTCATGGGACAAGTTCGTTATGATCGAAAGCGCGGGATTATACGGAAACACAGGAAAGACAGCCAATGACACGCGCAGCGTTAGCCGTCAGCAGCCTCCTGGTCGGTGCCGGCCTCTGGGGTATCGCCTGGTGGCCGTTCCGTATCCTCCGCGAGCAGGGGCTCGCCGGGGCCTGGGTGGCGCTGGCGATCTATTTCGTCGCCTTTGCTGTCAGTTTGCCGCTGGCCCACCGTCATTTCCACGCCTTCACCCGCCGGCCGGGGATCATGCTGGGACTGCTCGTGGCCGGTGGTTGGACCAATGTCGCCTTCGTCCTCGCCATCCTCGACGGCAACATCATGCGGGTATTGCTATTGTTCTATCTGTCACCGCTGTGGGCGGTGATCCTGGCACGCTTATTCCTTAAAGAGAAACTCAGCCGTATCACCGTACTCACGCTCATCGCCGCCCTTATCGGCGCCGGCATGATGCTCTGGCAGGAACAACGTGGCACCCTCTGGCCGCGTGACTATATCGATTGGTTGGCGATCAGTTCCGGTTTTGCCTTCGCCGTATCGAATCTGTTTGTACGCATGGGCCAGGGGGTCAGCATCCAGGCCAAGGCACTCGCGACCTGGACCGGGGTGATCGTTGTCGCTGTCCTGTTTATCGCCCTGCAACAACTGCCGGCACCGGTCATCTCCGGCAAGACCATGCTGCTGGTCGCGCTCTTCGGGGTCTTCGGTATCATTGCTATGACTATTTGTGTGCTATATGGCGTTACCCGTTTGCCGCTACAGCGTTCGGCGGTGATCTTATTATTTGAACTGGTCGTGGGGGCGATCTCGCAGGTGATCCTGACCGATGAAAAAATGACCGTGCTCGCCTGGATCGGTGGGGTGATTATCGTCACCGCCGGTTATTTTGCCATCCGTTATAGCCGCGCCGTTGCAACATGAACAATTATTATACTTGACGTTCACCAAAGATGGCCGTCCCCAGCCTGACCATCGTTGCCCCTTCTTTAATCGCCAACGGGTAATCACCACTCATACCCATCGATAATTCATTGAAGTCAGACAGACCAAATTGTTGTCGACATTGATCTTTGAGTTTTCTCAGGTCGGCAAAGCTTTGATGGATCACGGCATGATCATCAGTCTGTATCCCGATAGTCATTAACCCCCTCAGATCAAGCGCAGTCAGGTTTGAATCTAATAATTTCTCAATAAATGAGAGCAACTGATGCGGTAACACGCCCTGTTTGTTCGGGTCGCGGTCGATATTGACCTGGATCAGGGTCTTCAGCGTCGTTGCTTGTTGTTCACAATACCTCGAGAGTTTTTCGGCTAGTCCCAGGTTGTCGAGCGAGTGTAACCAGTGAAACAGACCGGGGATAAGCTTGGCCTTGTTCTTTTGCAGGTGGCCGATAAAGTGCCAGTCGATATCGGTTTGATCGATCTGTGGGATCTTCTCCCGTGCCTCTTGCACAGTATTTTCCCCGAACGCTCGCTGACCGGCGTCGTAGGTGGCAATGATGTCGGTTACTGGCTTGCGCTTACTGACTGCAATTAATTTAATGGCTGCCGGGTCGCGACCGGCCGCATGGGCGATGGCGGCGATTTCGGTTTTGATTTGCCGCAGTCGTTCACCGACTAATAGTGGCTGCGCAGTGGTTTGAATCGGCTCGGTCATGGCCTTAGATATACGTGACTGCCGTAACGGCGACAAGATATTAGCGGATAGCTCTCTTGGCGGGCGGTGGAAATTTGGCCTTAACGGGTCGAACTGAAGCGTTTCTGGGGGTTGAGATAGGTTGCCGGGTTAATGCTGCGACCGTCTTTGCGGACCTCAAAGTGCAGATGCGGGCCGGTGGAACGGC
>FXBF010000113.1_pt1 | contig 23991 bp, 23 predicted proteins | sample 5335321 | NCBI WGS metagenome assembly FXBF01 (sample SAMEA103928391, study PRJEB20085) | sediment metagenome | isolation source: sediment
AGGAAACCGGAGATCCCCATAAACCCAAGACGGCCCGCGAGGTTATTCTCAAGGAACAGGACTATATCAAAAACCGCCGCGGTGCAGCCAAGGACATCGACCCTGAGGGGAAATATCCACGAACCCCGACCACCGGCGAAACCCACCTGCCTAATCTAAAAGGGCTGGCATTGTCCGGCGGTGGTATTCGTTCGGCAACCTTCTGCATGGGCTTCATGCAGGCGCTGGCGAGCTGCAATAAGCTGGTACGTTTCGATTACCTGTCGGCGGTCTCCGGTGGCAGTTGGACCGCCACCAGTCTGTCCTGGTTCCTGTCCCAGTCCAACCGCCATGCCAAAGATTGGCAGGAAAATGAGATTGAACTCGATTACGGTCTCGGGCCTGACAATTTTCCATTTAATAACAAAAAAAAGAACTTCACGCCTTGCTCGACTCTGCCTAACGAAAAACGCAATCTGTTACGCGGACGCAATCTCGTAAATTGGATTCGTAGCCGTGCCAAGGTGGTTACACCCGGCTTCGGTTTCGGCATGAGTACACTGATCGGCATGATCCTGCGTTCAATGATCATTAACCTGATAATCTTTGTTCCAGCGACTATCGCCTTATTTGTATTAGGGCGCACATATGTCTTCGGATCTTCTTGGGCCAAACAGGTTTGCAGCTGGGTGCCTGAAAGGCTGAGCCAGGAAATCAGCCAGACACAGTGCATAGAGTGGTATTTGCAGGATCTGTATTGGGTATTGCCACTACTGGTGCTCATTATCTTTATATTAACCACGGTGTTTTACGCCGTCATCTCCAGGTTCTCCGTATGGCTGTATTCCTATATCTATAAACCTAGTAGTCGCCGTTACATGTTGAAATTCAGGAATTTCTATACCAAGTCTGTCGGCTATGGCCTGATGTTGATGATCGGTCTCACACTGCTTGCGACCTTTCCGGTGTTGGAATCGCTGCTTAATGATCCCGAGGTACAGAAACTCATTCCGTCAAACAAAATCGTGGGCATCATTACCGCCATCATCGGTGGGTTAATGATCCTGTTTGGCCGCAATAATAGCGAGAACCGTAGCCCTGGTTTTCTCGGCAAGCTCAAGCCCTACCTGGTGAACGGCGGTTGTGCGCTGATGATCTATGCGATCATGTTTGTCTTCTACGCAGTTGCCGATGACATTGCTTATACCTTCAGTGCATATGAAGCCGCAGAAGACACTAGCAAGATTGGTGGCGAAGCTGTTCCTGACAGTATTTCTATCTTTATAATCTGGGGTTTGTCTGCATCGGTGATCTCTATCGCTGCTATCAGCGTGATATTGGGATCGATCGCAAACATCAATCACAATTCCATTCACCGGTTTTATCGTGACCGGCTATTGATGACATTTTTACCTGACCCGGTATATGTGACAAACAAGACCAAATTTGCCGATGACTTCCGGCTGTCAGAAATGCAGGCAATCAAGGAGCACACTACCACCAGCCTGCTGAAAACACTTACCTATAAGGTCTATACCGGTAATCCCGTTGCCCCGTACTTGCTGATCAACACCTGTCTAACGACCACCGACTCCCCTGATCGCAAGCTGCGTAGTCGCGGCTTCGCCCACTTTCTGCTATCGAGCTTCCATGTGGGTAGCGACAGTACCGGTTACTGCGAGACCCACAAATACATGAACAACCGCATGACCCTGGCCACGGCGATGGCAATCTCAGGCGCTGCTGTCGACCCCAATACCTATGTTACTCGCAGTCGGGCACTGTCTTTTCTGATGTCGCTATTGAATCTGCGTCTCGGCTTCTGGGCACCCAATCCCAATCCCGGGCTGCGACACGAAAACCAGAGAAGGATGGTACCAGCCTGGATTAGTGCACTTTTAAGGGAAATGCTCGGCAAGGGACTGAATGAAACCAATGGCTTTATCCACCTGTCCGACGGCGGCCATGCGGAAAATCTCGGCGTCTATGAACTCATCCGCCGCCGCTGCAGGACCATTGTCGCCGTTGATGCCGCTGCCGACCGCGACTGGAAATGGGGCGATCTCGGTCGACTGATAGAACAGGTACGTGTCGATTTCGGGGTGGATATCGAATTCGATCATCAGAATATCGATGCTATCACCCCGAAACAGGGGCCGAATGATCCATATGCGAAATCCGAACGGGCCTATCTCATCGCCGATATCATATACCCACCGCTACAGAACGATACAGGCAAGGGTAACGATACAGGCAAACTGATCCTGGTCAAGACCACTATCCCGCAGGGCATTAAGAGCGCCGACATCCACGCCTACAAACGGGCCAACCCGGATTTTCCCGACCAGACTACTGCCGACCAGTTCTTCAATGAAGTCCAGTTCGAGGCCTATCGCCGCCTGGGATTTGAAATCGGTAGCATGCTCTGTAATGATAAGGCCATCCAGAAACACCTGTAATGTTTAGCATTCCGGGGGGGTGATATGATGGCTTTACTCGCCGGTACTATACCTTGGACTTTTTTCGATAAGCTCGCCGACCCCGAACGCGAAAACGCGGTCAAAGACAAAGTCATGAAAAAAACTAAGAGGGAACACAGGTTGTTCTGCCACCAGTGCCGTGCGCCGATCACCACAGACACCGAACGGATCGTTGTCCAGGGCGGACACGAGCACCATTTTCGCAACCCCATGGGGATTGAATACCACATCGGTTGTTTTCGTCAGGCCGGCGGTTGCGCCCTGATCGGTGAGGCGACGGCGGAATACAGCTGGTTTGCTGGTTGTCACTGGCGGGCAGCGCTCTGCCGCCAGTGCCGTGAGCATCTGGGCTGGGGCTTCAGCGGTCGGGATGACAGTTTCTACGGCCTGATCCTGAATCGGCTGACCAGCCGATCAAGCGCCTAACTCCCCCGGATCAACAGACGGACATCGTGCTCGATACTGCTTAAGGGGCTGGACTGGCGGGCGATGACCCGCAACTTACCCTGGCGGTCTTTGATAAAGACCGTGCCGCTGTGACTGAACTCAACCTTGCTCCTCATCGGCTTCGACTTTTTCTCATAGACTATCTTGAATGATTTCGCGATCGACTTGATCTCTGAGGCCGAGCCGGTCAGGCCGATAAATGAGGGATGGAATTTTTTCAGGAAACCCGCCAGGCGTTTGGGCGTATCGTGTGCGGGGTCAATGGTGACAAACAGGACCTGGGTGTAATTGGCGCGGACACCCAGTCGGCGGGTCAGATGGTCCAGCTTGGCCAATGTCGGCGCACAGATATCCGGGCAATTGGTATAACCGAAAAAGATCAACACGACCTTGCCGTACAGAGCGCGGGTATCGAGCCGCTTGCCGGTATGGGTGGACAGTTCGAAGTCGACATCCCAGTCGACGCCGGTGACATCGGTATTGCGGAAAGCCGGCGCCTGTGAGCAACCGGCCAGCAACAGCGCGACGAGGGCGGCAACTGGAATACGCAACAACATCAGTATCGTTAGATCAGGGCCGATTGCAGGGCCCCGACGATGGTCAAGGCATAGTGGTCGATCAGCAGCAGGGCAAACAGCAAGGCGAGATACTGGATGGAATAGATAAAGGTCTTTTTCGCCTGCGCATCGCTGTAGTGACGATAGAGCTTAATGACGTGAAAGAGAAACAGGCTATTTAACAACACTGCCCCGATCAGATAGAACAGCCCGCTCATGTGGGTGGCAAACGGCATGACCGTCACGGCTGCCAACATAATTGTATAGAGCAGAATGTGCAGGCGGGTGTAGCGATTGCCATGAGTGACCGGCAGCATCGGCACCCCGACCTTGGCGTAATCCAACTCACGGTGGAGCGCCAGCGCCCAGAAGTGCGGCGGTGTCCACAGGAAAATAATCAGGAACAACAGTAAGGCATCGGCGTTGACCTCACCGGTAACAGCGGTCCAGCCCAGGACCGGGGGGGCCGCCCCGGCCGCGCCGCCGATGACAATATTCTGTGGGGTGGCACGTTTTAGGTAAACCGTGTAGATCACGGAGTAACCGATGAGGGAGGCGAAGGTCAACATCGCTGTCAGGAGATTGACACCGATGACCAGGATCAGCATAGCGACCGTGCCGATGACGACAGAGAAAATAATCGCCTGCCTGGTAGTCAACTGGCCGGTGGGCAGCGGTCGGCCCTTGGTGCGATGCATGATGGCATCGATGTGCTGGTCGACGACGTGGTTGATGGCCGCCGCCGACCCGGCTGCCAGGGCAATACCGAGGGTACCGAACAACAGTGCTGTGAGCGGCACCATGCCCGGGGTCGCCAGAAACATGCCGACGACTGCCGTGAAAACGATCAGGGCCACTACCCGCGGCTTGGTCAGCTCGAAATACTCGCGTGCCTGATCCGACCATGCGACTTTCCTCGTGGTGACGGTTACGGATTCGGCGATCGTTTGTTCAGTCTTCATGTCTTCGCTGTATTCTTTTCTGCCTTCTTTTCATGTTGCGGTATTGCCGGCGGTAGTACGTGCCAGAGCGCCATTAGTCCAAACAGGACCAGCACCGCCAGCCCGTTGTGGACGATTGTCAGGGCGATCGGCAGATGCCAGAGGACCTGCAGCACCGCAAACAAAAACAACACCGCCAACAATCCGCACAATACCAGGCCGTAGCGGCATAGGCCGGGGGTCTCATGACGCCGCAGGATGTATACCGCCAACCCGCCGACAAAGCCCAGCACTAGCAGGGCGCCGAGCCGATGACTGAACTGGACCGCCGTCGTTGCCGCCAGATCCAGGCCTTGTTGTTCGCCGGACATGGCCCAGTAAGCAAAGCCCTGCTTGAATGCCATCGGCGGCCACCATGATGCCTGACAGGCCGGGAAATCCGGGCAGGCCAGGCCGGCATGGTGGGCGCTCACCCAGGTCCCCAGCAGTAGCTGCAGGCCGACCAGGCCGATCGCCGCCAACACATAGGGCCGCAGGCGCCGCGCCTCAGTCGTGGCTGCCAGGGGTAACAGCAGGCGGTTTTGCCGCAGCAGCCCCCACCAGAGCAGCGCGAGTATGCTGATTCCCATTACATTTTGCAATACGGTGTAGCCGGGCGCCGGACGATTGCCGGTGATCAACTGACTCAGGAGCAGACCGATCCAAAATAGCAGCGCTAATGCCAATGGCCAGCCACAATGGCCCCCTTCCCCCTCGGCCTTCCTGGCCTCGGCGATCGCCCCGATCAGCCACAGCGCCAGTAGGCCGATGAGGCCGTACTGGAAGAACACTAACCACTGTTTCGCCTGCAGTTCACCATTGCCAGTAGCGATGGTGACGGTCATGCCGACATCCTTGGCCGCAAGCGGCGCCAGATCCCGGCCCGGGCAGCCGGGCCAATAGGGACAACCGAGTTCATAGCTTGAGAGGTGGAGATAGGTGACATATAACAGCGTCACCAGGGCGGTCACCAGAGCCAACCACACGACGACATATAAATTGTGTTCGTGTGCATTATCCATCGACACCTTACCCGATCTTTGAATGTTTCAACAGGCGTTCGAGATCCTTGCGCATCCCGCTTGGGTCGGCACCGCCGGTATACATTATCACCAGATTCCCCAAGGGGTCGACGAGGTAAACACGGTGGTCCCCATCCAGCGGTGAGGTCTGCTGCCAGGCGAACTGCTTAGTCAATTGCCGGATGCTGCCAGGCGAACCTGTTAACACTTGCATATTCGGATATTCCTTTCGTGTAAAACGCAACAGATCCAGTGCCTTGGCATCCGTAACGATGTAGACGGTCTGGATACGTTTCAGGTAGCGGCCCTGTGTCAACCGTACCTGGCGCATTTTATACAGGCTGCGCTCACAAGGGGACTTTAAGTTCATGCTGTTACTGGAACACTCGGCAGAACCGAAGTAGACAAAGGTCCATTTGCCTTTGAGGTCGGAAAACTTTTTCACCTGGCCTTTCAGTGTCTGCAGGCGCACATCCTGAATCGGTCTGGCTGGCCGAATCAGTTCACCGTAGTTCGCCGTCATGCTCGGTTGCCAACCACTCTTAATTAATATAATGGGCCCGACAAACGCCGATATTACAATTAGCAGAATAACAATGATGGCTAACCTGCTCTTCCAGATAGGGCCCTTAACATTTTCCTTACTCATCAAACCTCCGATTGTGTATTCGATTCATCGTCCCCCGCACCACGACGGGCCGCACGTATACCAAGCAAGACATAACCGAACAGGACGGTGACGGCCAGCGCATACCACTGAAAGGCATAACCACGGTGGACAGTGATACTCTTGTCCAGTTTCCTCCAGTTACGTTCAAATCCGCCTGCCGGACTATTTTTATCCAGTAGGATCAAAAATGGCTGTACCGGGTAATCGACTGCATCACGAAAGCGCTTCAGATTCATCTGAAGCCAGCGCCTTGGCCAAGCCTCCTTCGCAACCGGCGCGGGCTCCCGCAGACTAAAGCGGTTCAACAAGGGGATAGTAGCAACGCCGCGGATCAGTTGTTCCACTTTAGGGGTGTCGATGACAGGCAGGAAATCACGACTGCGCCCCAGGGGGACCCAGCCGCGATTGACCAGGACCCGGGTATTGCTGCCGCTGATCCGTAGCGGGGTGATGACGTGATAACCGACCCGACCGCGGTTAACCCGGTTATCGATAAGGATCTGGTGTTCGGTCTCATACACACCATGGACAGACAGGCGCCGATAGCGCAGCTGTTCGGCCGATTGCAGTGCGCCTGTTAGCACCAGCGGGGGGGCCTGGGTGCGGGTGTCATAGGCCCGCTGCAGGGCCAGTTTCTGTTTTGCCCGGTCGAGCTGCCAGAAACCGAGACCGACGAAGACTGGCAACAGGACCAACGCCAACAGGGTCGGGGCCAGGCGGAATTTGAAGCGTGGCCTTTTCTTCCGTGGGATTTCCATCATTGGCAGAATATATGGATACCCAGGGAGTTTGACGTATACTGCCAGCTCTTTAGCTGGTGATCTGCAATGTACAAAGCCTTTGTCATCATCATGGTTATCCTTATAGCCGGCAGCCTGGTCTCGGCGGCATTCTATATGATCAAGAACGATGGTAACGATACCCGTATGGTCAAGGCCCTGACCTGGCGGGTCGGCTTATCCTTCGTTCTATTCTTAATACTGTTCGTTGGTTTCTATTTCTTCGGGGTCAGTCCCCGGTAAGGGACTGTAACACCGGCAATAAGGATGCTGTCCGGAGGCAGCATCCTTATTGTTTTTATTATCGATCTGTCTGGGCCTTATAACAGATAGACGAATATAAACAGGAATAGCCAGACCACATCGACAAAGTGCCAATACCAGGCGACCCCCTCAAAGGCAAAGTGCCGGTTGGCAGTAAAATGTCCCTTGATGGCACGGCCGAGAATCACGATCAGCATTATGGTCCCCATGGTTACATGGAAACCGTGGAAGCCGGTCAACAAGTAGAAGGTGGAACCATAGGCGCCGGTCTTGAGTGTCAGATTCAGTTCGGTATAGGCATGGACGTATTCATACACCTGCAGCGTCAGAAAGGAGATACCCAGGGCGACGGTGAGGAACAGGCCGGTAACGAGCTGGGCGCGGTTATTCATTTTCAGTCCCCAGTGGGCCCAGGTAACGGTCAGGCCGGAGCTCAACAGGATCAGGGTATTGATGAAGGGGATACCCCAGGCACCCATCGCTGTGAACTGGTCGGCACTGGTCGGTATCTGGCCATGGCCCAGGGGTATCGGACCTTTAGGACCAGCGGTAGGCCAACCACCCTCATAACCGGGCCACAATACATCCTCGGCCGCCACCCAGGGTACCGAGAACTGGCGCATATAGAAGAGGGCACCGAAGAAAGCGGCGAAGAACATGATCTCGGAGAAAATAAACCAGGTCATACTCCAACGATAGGACTGGTCCACTTGCAGATTATAACGCCCATCCTCACTCTCACCGATCACCTGACTGAACCAGCGAAACATAAAGAAGATGATAACAGCCACACCGGCAAGCATCAGCCACGAGCCGGCGCCGACATCATTGATAGTGAGAATAAACCCAAGCGCCAGAATGAACAGGCCGCTCGAGATGATCACCGGCCACGGACTTGGATCTGGCAGATAATAGCTACCTTTTTCTGCGGACATACCTAAATCCCCTTAGTTGGTTAAATTATTAAAGCTGTTCAGTTCCCGGCTGATGAGCGTGACGTATCGGTTCGCTTCCATGGCCCATCTTATTATTGTCTTTTAAATACTTTTTTACCGATTTCTTGTCTGTGTTAAAAAAATGATAGGACAAAGTCAAAGTATCGATACGCTTGTCCAGTTTGCTGTCGATTACAAATTGTACCGGCATCAGCCTGGTTTCACCCGGTCTCAGTGTCTGTTTGGAAAAACAGAAGCACTCGATTTTTTTAAAGTACCGGGTCGCCTTCGGCGGCACAATATTCGGTATTGCCTGGCCAACGATGACATCGTTACTGGTATTGCGAACGAAGAAATTAACAACCGTTGCCTGCCCGGGGTGGACCCGTATCTTATTTACCATCGGCCGGAATTCCCAGGGCAGGCCGCTCATGGTCTGGCCGGTAAATTCAACAGTCACCCAGCGGCTTTTATCAACCTTGACAATCTCAGCCGCCTTGGCCGATGTGCGCATCCTGTCGCTATCGGGCCTGATCCCGGTGAGTTCACAAAACAGATCATATAATGGCACCAGGGCATAACCGAAACCAAACATCAAAAAGGCGACAATGACCAGATTGCGTAGTGTTTTTCTATTGGCCTTGCTGATGTTGTCTCGTTGCGTCATCATAAAATTTTCAAGAACGTCGACACAAAAAATCCCAGTGCGATCAACCCCAGTATAACGGCGGTTATAATCACTGCCTTGCGTTGTTGTTCCCGGGTCTTAGCCATTCGTATAACCACCTCTGGAGATCGCCCCAGGTGCGTCGTGTTATTACTTAACCTTCGGCGCCGTCTCGAAACTATGGTAAGGCGGTGGCGAAGACAGCGTCCACTCGAGCCCCTCGGCACCCTCCCAAACCTGATTTGTGGACTTCTTGCCACCCTTGACGGTCTGCATAACGATATAGAGAAACAAGAGCTGTGAGAAACCAAAGATAAAGGACCCGATGGTTGACCACTGGTTGAACTCTGTAAAAATCAGATTGTAGTCCGGGATGCGACGTGGCATACCGGCCAACCCCAAGAAATGCTGCGGGAAGAAGGTCAGGTTGAAACCGATCATGGTCAGCCAGAAATGCAGCTTGCCCAGACCTTCGTTGTACATATGGCCGGTCCACTTAGGCAGCCAGTAGTAGGTCGCGCCCATCAAGGCCAGGCCGGAACCGGCGAAGATGGTGTAATGGAAGTGGGCGACGACAAAATAGGTATCGTGGTATTGAAAATCGACCGGTGTGATCGACAACATCAACCCCGTTAGACCACCGATGGTAAACAGAAAGACCCCGGCTATGGCAAAAAGCATAGGTGTTTCAAAGGTCATTGACCCGCGCCACATGGTCGCCACCCAGTTAAAGATTTTCACCCCTGTCGGCACCGCGATCAGCATGGTCGCGTACATGAAGAACAGCTCACCGGCCATGGGAATACCGACGGTGTACATGTGGTGGGCCCAGACGATAAACGACAGGAAGGCTATCGTCGCCGTGGCGAACACCATCGATGAATAGCCGAACAGTTTCTTGCGGGCGAAGGTCGGGATGATCTGCGAGAACACACCAAAGGCCGGCAGTACTAAAATGTAGACCTCCGGATGGCCGAAGAACCAGAAGATATGCTGGAACAGTACCGGGTCACCGCCACCGGCGGCGTCAAAGAATGTAGTACCGAAGTGACGATCCGTCAGTAGCATGGTCACGGCGCCGGCAAACACCGGCATCGCCGCCAGCAGCAGAAAGGCGGTAACCAGCCAGGTCCAGACAAACAACGGCATCTTCATCAGCGTCATACCCGGGGCGCGCATATTCAGGATCGTGGCGATGATATTGATCGATCCCAGGATCGAGGAGATACCCAGCAAATGCACCGTCAGGATGGTGAAATCCATGCCCATACCGGCCTGTATTGTCAGTGGTGGATACAGGGTCCAGCCCGCGGCCGGACCGCCACCGGGAACAAACAATGAGGTAACTAGTAATATTGCGGCAGGCGGGAGTAACCAGAAACTCCAGTTGTTCAACCGTGGCAACGCCATGTCGGGGGCACCGATCATCATCGGGATCAGCCAGTTGGCGAGGCCGACAAAGGCCGGCATCACCACGCCAAATACCATAATCAGCCCATGGACCGTCGTCATCTGGTTGAAAAAGTTCGGATCCACTACCTGCAAACCCGGCTGCCAGAGCTCGGCCCGGATGATCAGGGCCATGGCGCCGCCGACGAAAAACATCATGAAAGCGAACCACAGATACAGGGTACCGATATCCTTGTGGTTGGTGGTGAACAACCAGCGTTTGATGCCGGTTGGATGATGATGTGCTGCTGCCATAGTTATCTCCTCAGTAAACCTTTAATTCTGTCTTAGCCGATTAATTATTTAATGTCCGACGGTTGAATCACATCACCGGTCTTGTTGCCGAAAGCATTACGTTCGTAAGTGACAACGGCGGCGATATCGGCCTTGCTCAGGTCGGCCTTGAAGGCGCGCATGGCAGTGCCATTTTTTCCATTTAGGATAATATTAATGTGCTGCTTGACCGGGCCGGTGGTGATTTTACTGCCTGCCATCTTCGGAAAGGCGCCGATGCCTTCTCCGTTGGCGCCGTGACAGAAGCTACAGTTCTTCGCATAAACCTCTTTACCGCGGGCCATCAGCTGGGGCTTGCTCCAGGTCTTGCCGGCCGCAGCGACCTGCTGACGACGGGCTGACGCCAGGCGACCGCGCTTGTTATTGACCCAGCGGTCAAAGTCCTTCTGGCTGACGGCCTTGACCACAATCGGCATGAAGCCGTGGTCCTTGCCACAGAGCTCGGCACACTGGCCGCGATAGGTACCCGGTTTATCGATCTTGACCCACATAGAGTTAGTCAGACCGGGGATGGCGTCTTTTTTAATACCCAGTTGCGGTACCCACCAGGAATGAATGACATCATCAGCGGCGATAAGGAAACGGATCTTCTTGCCCACGGGCAGGACCAGCGGTTCATCCACTTCGAGTAAATAATTTTTGCCCTTTTTGGTGCCGGCCTTGAAACCATTTTTTGAAAACATCGGCGAACCGATCTGCTCCCTCGGTGTGGACAGGGTGCTGATAAAGCTCAGGCCCTTATAGTCCAGATAATCGTACTTCCATTTCCACTGTATGCCGGTGATCCTGACCGTCATTTCTGAGCCACTATCATCATCCATGAACAACAAGGTGGCTGTTGAAGGGATGGCCATACTGACGAGAATAATAAAGGGGATAACGGTCCAGACGACTTCGAGGGTGGTATTTTCATGCCATTTGGCGGGCTTATGGCCGCGGCTCTTGCGGTGAACGATCATCGAATAAAACATGAAGCCGAAGACGATGAAGAAAATAACCACAACGATGATTACGATCAGATTGTGCAGTTCCAGCAGACGCTCAGCGATGGAGGTTACCGGTTGCTGGAACTGCAGGCCGTAATCGGCGGCGGCGATTCCGGCAGTCAGTAACAGGCTCAAGCCCAGCCCGAAACGAGCAAACAGACGCCAAATGGTCTTGGTGCGAATGGTCATTCTCATCTCTCCAGAGTCATGAATTTATAAATGGATCCGGCAAGTGGTGGGTTTCACTTACTTTTTATATTCATTCTACCGTCTTAGTTCTTTTGTTCTAATAATCCTCTGCCAGACACACCAGGGGGCGGTAACTCGTCACAGCAATTTCCCATTATAAATTGTTGCAAAAAATTAACTATCTATAAAGTTCCCCTAGCAACAGGATTTTTTTCGCGGCGCAAACTACCATAATGGAGCTGGATGTGGCAACTGCTTCTGCCAGGGACATACATCGCTTGGCATAAAATTGGTAATCATTAAACCCTACTGGGGCGCTTGGTTTTATCCTGGTCCCGGGCCAGCAGGCCGTCGATCGCCAACTGGCTTGCGCACTGGGTAACCCCGGCGCCTCCCTGTAAACCATGGGGTAATACCGCCAGTAAGGGGGTTGGGATACGGTCCTTAAGTGCGGCGATATTTTCCGCCAAACAATCGATATCGGGATCCAGGCAGTTCGCTACCCAACCGGCCAGGGGCAGACCAGTCCGGGCGATCGCGGCCACCGTCAGCAACGCATGGTTCAGACAGCCGAGCCGCATGGCGACTACCAGGATCACGGGCAACCCCAACTGCTCGGCCAGATCAGCAGTGGTGGCGGACTCCGTCAGCGGCACCTGCCAGCCGCCGACACCCTCTACGACCAGATAATCCGCCGACCCCCCGAGGGCCTCGGCCCGGCCGGTGATCTCGGCAAGATCAATCCGGACCCCCGCCTGTTGCGCGGCGATATGGGGGGCGATCGCCGGAACAAATGCATAGGGATTCAGATCTGTATAGGCCGGCGAGGTGCTGCATTGGGCCAGCAGCCGGTCGGCATCATCGCAACGGAGACCTTCGTCGGTCTGGCGACAGCCGCTGGCCACCGGCTTCATGGCCACCACCCGTAAGTCCCGCTGGCGGAGGGCCGATAACAACCCACAGGCGACCAGGGTCTTGCCGACACCGGTATCGGTCCCACTGATGAACCAGCCCCGGATCACACCGGCCGCCTCGGGCCCGGAAACGGGATGGACTGGCTCCCCGGCCCTGGGGGCTGTCGATGTCCAGTCACCGGCTTCCAGGCATGGCCATAGACGGCCTCATAACTCGCCGGGATCAGCCCCTGTTGCCGCATGCTGTCATAGGCCGCCTCGAAGCGAGCGAAATGAGTCTTGCCGGTCAGGCCCGGATTGCGATCCCGGGCGATATTATGGGCACCGATATATTTCAGGTCTTGCAGCAAGTGGCGGACTCCCGGATAGGTCAGGGTAAAATGCTCGACATCCATCACCGGCTCGGCAAACCCGGTGCCGATCAGGGCATCGCCGAGATCATGCATATCGATAAAGTCATGAACGTGCACCCCGCTATCGGCCTCTCCCCAGGCCTGACGGAGTTCTTTCAGGGTATCCGGACCAAAGCTGGTGAACATCAGCAAGCCGCCTGGCTTCAATACCCGGGCAAACTCCGTGAAGACGCTGGCCGGGTCACACCATTGGAGGGCCAGGTTTGACACCACCAACTCCACCGACTGGCTGGCCAGCGGCAAGGCCTCGGCATCGCCACAGGCGAAGACCTGACGCCGGCCCCAACCGGGTCGGGCACTGTGGCGGGCCCGGGCCAGCATCCCCGGGGCGATATCGATCCCAATTACGGTGCTGCGACGATAGCGTTTGTTCAACAGGCGGGTGCAGTAACCGGTACCGCAGCCGACATCTAGCATGAGCTTGGGGCTGACCTTGATCATATCGAGCCTCGATAGCATCCGGTCGGCGATCTCGAACTGAAGTACGGCATGGGCGTCATAGGTGGCGGCCGCGCGCTCGAACGACCGACGGAGCTGACGTTTATCAAATGAGATCATCTCAGTCATCCCCTTTGATAAAGGCCGTAGCAGCCTGCCGGAAGCGGTCGGGGTGGGAGAGAAACGGGGCATGACCCGCCTGGTCCACAACCACGAGGCGGGCATGGGCTAGTTGGGAGGCCAGGTAGTCGGCGGCTGCCAGCGGGACGAGTTTGTCCCAGCGCCCGTGTACCATCAGCACCGGTTGGCGGATCTCGCCGAGTTCGGGCCGGAGATCGGACTGTTGCAGCACGGCCAGGCCGGTCTGTAAGGCCTGGGTCGCCGGGGATGGATATTCACGGGCAAACTTGCGCAGTTGGCGCAAGACCGCCCGGTCAAACCCGGCCTTACCGGCCTGCAGTGACAGGAAACGGACCAGGGTATGGCTGTAATCCGCTGCCAGATCCTCGGCGAATTGGGCCAGGGTCGATAAGGGCACGGCGTGAGGCCAATCCGGTGCCTGCACAAACCGGGGGCTGGTGCCGACAAGAATCAGTTTCTCCACCCGCTCGGGCGCCAAGCGGGCAACCGTCAACGCCAGCATCCCGCCCAGGGACCAGCCGAGCCAGATTGCCCGGTGCGGGGCGACACTGAGAATCTTCGCGGCAATCGTCGACAGACACTCACCGAGGGATTCCTCACGGCTGCGACCATGGCCCGGCAGGTCGATGATGTGCCGGCGATACCCCGGTAACCAGGCATCCCCGAGACAGTTCCAGACACCGCCGTGCAGCCCCCAGCCATGCAAGCAGACGATATCCGGCCCGTCGCCATGCCGGGTCGCAGACATGGTCATGGATTGACCGCCGGCATAAGGTCATTCAGGGCATCGAGCAGACGATCGACCTGCTGCGCGGTATGGTTGGCGGAAAGGCTGATTCGCAGGCGCGAGCTGCCGGTCGGGACGGTCGGTGGCCGGATCGCCGGCACCAGGATGCCGCGGGCCTCCAGCGCCTGGCTCATGGCCAAGGCCTGTCCGGCCTCGCCGATAATCAAGGGCTGGATCGGTGTTGCCGATTCCATCAACCGCAGTCCCAGTTGCCGCGCCCCGGACCGAAAACGCCCGACGAGGTCAAAGAGTTGTTCGCGCCGCCAGTCCTCGGTCCGTACCAGCCGCAGGCTCTCCCGGGTCGCCACGGCCAGTGCCGGTGGCAGGGCAGTCGTATATATATAAGTACGGGCCTGTTGGATCAGTGTCTCGATAACGACGGCACTGCCGGCGACAAAGGCGCCGAAGGTGCCGAAGGCCTTGCCGAGGGTGCCGAGCAACAGGGTCTGAGGTGTCAGGCTAAGGCCGGCATGGGCAAACGATCCCCGGCCGCTGGCGCCCATCACCCCGAGGCCGTGGGCATCATCGGCCAGGAGCCAGGCATCGTGCCGCGTCACCACCTGCAGCAGCGCCGGCAGCGGCGCCAGGTCGCCATCCATACTAAAGACGGCATCCGTCGTTACCAGCTTTCGGCGGCCGGCACCGGCAAGCAGTTCATCGACCTGGCCGCTGTCCCCATGTCGGTAACGTTTGACCCGGGCGCGACTCAAGCGGGCGGCATCGATCAGCGAGGCATGATTCAAGCGGTCTTCGACCACGAGATCGTGTCGTCCCAGGAGGCCGGACACTACGCCGAGGTTGGCCATGTAGCCGGTAGAAAATAATAGCGCCCGTTCCGCGCCGACAAACTCCGCCAGTTCCTCCTCCAGGTCGTGATGGGCCTGGTGGTGACCGCTGATGAGGTGTGAGGCCCCGGCCCCGGAACCAACCTCCGTTGCGCCCTGGGATAAGGCCTGGGCAATCCGGGGATCCGTCGCCAGGCCGAGATAGTCGTTACTGCTGAAACTGATGAGCTGCCTACCGTCGATTACCAATAGGACACCCGGGGACGAGGTCACCCGTCGTCGCTGCCGGTAGCATTGTGTTGCCCGCCTGTCCGCCAGGGCCTGTTCCAGGTTTTTCTTTTCTCTGCTGACCATGATCTAATAGCACTCCGCTTCACCGATCGAGGAAAGACCGGCAGCGGCAGTGTAAATCGATACCGGCTGTTGTCAACTTAGAAAAACATGGATGGTTTACAATAGATTAAAAAGAGTGCGTTCGTGGCTGCTGCCAACCCGGTGCAACCTCTGCCAGGGTCCTGCCCCGACCGGACAATTATTCTGTGCCGATTGCAGTAGCCGGCTACCCGCTAACGACCCGGCTTGTCCCCGCTGTGCCGGCCAGTCCAGCTACCCCGATCTCCCTTGTGGCCAGTGCCAGCAGCACCCTCCCGCCTTTCAGCGGGTGGTGGCCATGTTCCGCTACCATCCACCCATCGACCGACTCATCCAGGCGCTCAAGTACCGGGACCGGCTTGATCTCGCCCGTCACCTGGGACGCATGCTGGGGACAGTTGTGCAAGACTCCACGGCCAGTAAGCCAGAGATTATCGTGCCGGTGCCATTACACCGCTCTCGGTTACGTCGACGGGGGTTTAATCAATCACTGGAACTGGCGCGCCCCATCTCTCACCAGTTGGGTCTGCCACTGGACTACCTGGACCTGAAGCGCGTCCGGGCTACAAACAGTCAATCACAACTATCACTCAAGCAACGGCAACGCAATGTCAGAAATGCCTTCGCCTGTGACCGGGCCCTCGCCGGTAAACGGGTGGCGCTGATAGATGATGTCATGACTACCGGGGCCACGGTAAACGCTGCCTGTGCGGCACTGTTAAAGACCGGGGTCAAGTCAATCGAGGTCTGGGTGGTGGCGCGGGCTTAGTTCAGTGATTGGTGATTAGAGGGTACCAGGAAAACCATCAATCAAACGGTATCATTACTTATTCTTGAGCACGGCCAGGCGCTGCTGAGCATAGAGAACCAGCTTATTACTCAGACCGACGCCGACGATCGCGCGTTGATAGGCCTGGCGGGCGCTGGTCCACTGATTCTGGGCCTCGAGGGAGACGCCGACAGCCAACCACCAACGGCCTTCCCGGGGTTTGAAATTGAGGGCAAGGCCGAAGGTCTTTACCGCCTTGTCATGCTGCCCGATCCGTTGATATAGAGTCGCCAAAAATGCAATGTAGTTGGGATCCCGGCGCCCATAGGGGGCCGAGGCCTCCAGCAGTTTTACCGCCCGGTTATCGTCGCCGCGTTCGACAACGAGGCGCGCCAGCAGTTGGACAAAACGGTAATGTTGCGGGCTCAGGGCCATGCCCTGCTGCAGGAGTTTTTCCGCTTCTGGCCAGCGGCCATTTTTAATGAGCACGCCAACCAACAGCTCACGCGCCTCGATGTGTTTGGGGTCCAGCGCCAGTGCCTCACGCAATTGCTTCTCTGCTTGTGCCGATTGTTGCTGGCGCATACTGGTCAGGGCCGCCCGATAACGGAGCTCGGCCTGCTGACTCGGCGTCGCCGGCTGGATCTTTTTTGTGATGCCCTTGCCGAGGGTGATGGTCACACCCGTGCGGTTTGCTGCCGGGGTCTTTTCCAGGACCGGGCTGGCCGAAGCGACTCTCGTCGATGCTACCCGCCTGTTGGTTTTGGTCTGAATTCTCTTCGTTGCGGTCCTGGCGCTACGGGCACGGCGTGGCTTACGTTTTTGTTTCGCCCGGGTCTTTTGCTTCGGTTTTTTTGCCGTCACCGGTGTGGTGGTTACGACTTTCTCTGGCTGCCGCAGTTTAGCGGTCTTAACCGGGGCGGCGGCCTTTTCGGCGACTGCCGTAGTGTCATCGTTCAAGGGTTCTCTGATGATAAGGGGCTGCCCCTTGATCAGCATCAGCCCCTTAATTGGCGTTACCGCAGCCTTGACGACTGCTGTTTCAGATTTTTTGGCTAATAGTAATGTTAGCCATGGCGACTGGCCATCATAGACGTAGACATAAGCATAACCGGCCGATGCGCCACCGACCAAGATAAGTGCCATCAATAGCAACCACAGACGACTACGACCTGATCTTACTTGCAGTCCTGTCGGGCGTATATCATCAAACACCTGCTTGCCACCAACGGAATCGTCCCTGCGTGCATCCAGGTCTTGCAGCATCTTGTTGATGAGACTCAAACGTAGGCACCCCAGAGATAGAGTCCGACCGATATCACCACGGTCGTGGTCAGTGCCACCAGGACTTTCTTTATCCGGCCCTTGAGGCCATGCACGGGGTAATGCAGGGACTCGGTATCCTTTATTGCCAGACGAACATGGGTCTTGTCTACCTCGCGCCGGCCCTCACCATATGCGACCATCAATGATTTATGGGCGAGGATATTTACCAGTCGCGGGAAGCCAGAGCTCGCTCGGTAAATCTTTCTCACTGCCCGGTCGGTAAATAGCCGCGGGCCATGATATTCGGCCTTGGCGATACGGTGGGCGATATAGTCCCGGACTTCGTCCTTGCTCAGTGGCTTGAGGCCACAGGAGAAGCTGACACGCTGGCGCAGTTGCCGTATCGACGGTCCTTGCAGGCGTTCGTCAAGCTCCGGCTGACCAAACAGAACGATCTGCAATAATTTTCTGCATTCTGTTTCGAGGTTACTTAAGAGACGCAGCGCCTCCAGCGTCTCCACCGGGATCGCCTGGGCCTCGTCCAGGCACAGGACCACGCGCTTGCCGCTCGCATAGGCATCGATGAGAAAGTTATTGATCAGTTTTAACAGCTGGTGCTGGTTAAGGGATTCACCATAGTCGATCTTTAATTCATCGGCGATAGCACTTAATAGCACCATGGGTTCGACATAGGGATTCGGGATATAGGCGGTAATGAATGTCTTCGGATCGAGCGTGCCGAGAAACTTTCGGCAGAGCATGGTCTTGCCGGTACCCACTTCCCCGACCACCTTAATAAAGCCCTCGCCCGTACGGGTGCTGATCAACAGGGTATTCAACGCATCCTGATGGGTCGACAGGGCCAGATAGAAACTGGTGTCCGGCGTAATCGAAAACGGGAGTTGGCGTAGACCGAAATGCTCGAGATACATTTATCCTCTCCCAATACCTACAACGATGGCCACGTCAGTACCCGTGGTCACGCTTGATCTTTTTGATGCGGCCCTTGGCGTCGGTGATATTATTCGCCCAGTCGGTGCCGGTATTAATCACCGTCGGTTTTAACAGGATAACCAGCTCCTTCTTGATACGGGTGATTTTCTTGTGCTTGAACAAACGCCCAAGGATCGGGATGCGTCCCAGGATCGGCACCGCCGCCACCTCATCAGTACTGCCGACTTTCATCAGGCCACCGATGACGATGATCTGGCCGCTGGTGGCGCGGACAATATTATCGGATTCCTGGATACTGCTGACGGCCAGAGGCAGGTCAAAGACCTGGCCGAAAATAGTAAAGCTCTTGTTCTTCTGGCTAATGGTCGACACCGATGGGTGGATATGGAGGATCACATTGCCGGCATTATCAATCTGCGGGGTCACATCCAGAACGATGCCGGAAAAGAACGAGGTCAGGGTAACACTCGGGGTCGTTGGGATTGTGGTCCCACCAGATACAACACTGGTCGAGCTTCGAACACCGGTGACAAAGAATTCATCGCCGCCGATCTTGATCACGGCCTTCTGGTTGTTCAATGTCGCCACCCGCGGGCTGGACAGGACCTGGACCTCACCCTGGGTCCTAAGCAGTTCAATAAAACCCCCGAAGGTCGATGACTGCGAAGTTAGAGTAAAGACGCCGCCAAAGGCCGAAGTTGACCCGCCGGGGGCACTGAAACTACCCGGATTGAGGGTGCCGGTCGAACCGACAATTGACGATACTCCGCTACCAGAGAAGATCGAACCACCGCCGAGCATACCGAAGGTATTGCCGCTCTTGATCTTGGACCAGTTGATCCCGGTCTGAAAGCGGTCCTTCAGTTCGACCTCGATGATCTTGGCCTCGAGGATCACCTGGCGGTTGATGGTTTCATGGGTCAGGCCGAGGAAATTCTGCACCACCCGTATCTCCCGGGGATAGGCGCGGACAATGATCAATCCCGCCTGGGGATTAACGACGACAAAGCGGCCCTTCTTCTTGCCGACGATGACCACCAGAGTCCTGTACAAATCCTTCCAGAAATCGACCTCTGATTTTGTTTCGACATTGATACTGGAAAAACCGGTGTCACCGCCGCTAGTGGCTGTACTGGTAGTTCCACCAGAACTGGATATGCGGCCGATATCCCCGCTGCTGACACGGGTATCGGATTTCCCCTTGCGTACCAGGTTGAGGTAATTCACCGGAAAGATACGGGTCTGGATACCGGGCGAGAGGATATAAAAGTTATTGCCGTCGCGCCGGTACTCGAGGTTATAAACCTGGCGGATGGCCTCGATGGCCTCGGCGACGGTGACATTTTTCAGATTCAGGGAGATACGAGCGCGGATATTCGGGTGGACGACGACGCTATAGGGCGTGCCTTCGACCAGGCCCATATAGACCTCACGGGCAGAGGCGTTATTGACACTGATATCGAACCGGGTCTCCAGCGGCTTGGTCCCGCCCCCGGGGACCCGCAGCTCGATCGGCGGCAACAGGGCCTTGCTGACATCAGTAGGGATACCGGCTTTGCCTTTATTTGATTTACTGGCGGCATCGAGGCTGGTGTTGATATCCCCCCGCACGCCCTCGCGCATCTTGGATGGCGTCGCACAGGCGTTGACCAGGAGCGCCGTGCCGATAATCAGCAGTATCCCGAAAAGGGTTTTTGGTCTATTTTTTACTGTCATTGTCTTCAATCTGTGTTGGCTTAATCTTCTTTGCCAGTTTTGGCATCACCCGTAAATGGATCAGCCGTTTGCCTTTTTTTAAAACCACCTCATTGCGCCTGATCTCGACCACCCTGGCCTTACCGATTCTTTCGCCCTCATGCAGCAGGCGCCCGCTAATGATGGCACTTTTCCGTTGACCGGAGATCACTGTCGACTGCAACACCAAACCCGCACGGGCTGTCCCACCGCCATAGACATAACTCGGGCGCATGGGGTCGGCCAGCCCCCCGGCAACGGCGTTCACGCCAGCAGGCGCCCATAAACCTGCAACTAACAGGCCAATGCCGGTTATTCTTGCCATAGCCCTGACCATGATCCGGCACATTGTCATACCCCTATCCAGCCCTGACGCAGGCTCAGGGTGTAGATCACCAGGTTGAGCCTGGTCACCGGATAGTCGTCACTGGAAATGGTGACCTCGCCCCAGAACACCTTCCACGGCAGTTTTTCCAGGCTCTTTAGATAATTCACGATATCGACATAACGTCCATCGAGCTGGATGCGCATGCCGTGCTTGTAGATCAGGCCCTCCTCCGGGGAGCTTTTCCCCTTATTTCCGGTTGCCCCGCCCGTACCACTGGCCAACGGGGTCGCCGGCAGGTTCTCAAGCCTGACTATTTTCAGTCGCCGGTTTTTGAGTAATACCTGCTCCACCAGATTGACCATCTGCCTGGGTGTCACCAGCCCTTTGGTAAAGCGTTGCAATGTCGTATCGAGATTACGGATCTGGGCCTTCAGCCGCTTCAGCTTGGCCCGGTTAGCGACATCGGGGTCGCGGCTTTGATTCAGCAGGATGGTCTGGATCTGTCGTTCTATTTGTGTAATCTGCCGGGTCTTGGCCTTGAGCTGGGCCTCTAGTAGCTTCTGCTCGGCATTGGCCGGGGCAAATACCAGATTGACGGTCAGTACTGAAACGATAGCAATAAAGGCAAGAAAGATTAGGGCACGCTCACGCAGCGAATGCGCATTGATACGTTCCTCGATATCGTGCAGTGTCTTTTTTAATTTCTCATTCACGGATTATACGCTCTTTCCGGATCACAGTCTTGGCGACAAATTCAACGTACTTGACCGGGATTTCCTTTTTTTCTTCCTCCGGACGGGCAATCTGAAAGACATCGAACTCGATGCCGCTCAGCGTTTTTTCCCGGGAGAGCCGTTGCAGATAACGGGGTACCCGGTTGGCGAGCGTGCTTCTACCCTTCAATGTCATCTTCTCGCCGGCACCGGTAATACTGATCTCTGTCAACCAGACGCCGCGGGTATATTGGCGGGCGAGGGCGATAAAGTAACTGGAGTAACCGGTGGTGTTCGTAAAGATTCCCTGCTGCAGGATCTCCCTGATTTTATTGCGAGCAGCGAGGAGCTGCTCGTGCCGACGTACTTCCCGTTCCAGTACAATATCGCGTGACGGTCGCGTAAACTGGCGGGTAACGCTCTGCAATCGTTTGTTGGCCAAGGCCTGGCGTTGACCTGACAGGCTGATTTCGGCACGGAGCTGGTAGACCCGCCAACTGGTATAACCATACATGAGGACAATGCCGGCGATCAGCACCAGGGCCGCGTTCAATATCGCCCGCGCCGAAAAGGTTTTCTTCTGTTTGCGGAAAATCGGATGATAGAGGTTGATCTGCTGGCTCATAATACCCGCTGCTCCTGCCTGAGGGCGGCGCCAATGGTCATGGTGCATTCCGGGCTTAGTTCGGCCGGCATCGCTGCTTCCCAGTCCAATAACTGCGGTAAATTCAGTTCTTCTGCATCCAGGCTTAGGTTTGCATTAAGATAATCAAGCAGACCGGGGGCAATCCTGCTCAATGGCGTGATTGCAATTTTCCTTACGGGCGCCTGGCGGAAATGGCTGTCGTAATAATCAAGCGATCGCTGGACTTCAAGGGCGATACGATCAAAATGCAATGTGGCATCTTCTGCCTCTTGCAGGGTCTCGAGGCCAATATCGATGTTACGTGTAAGAAAAATATCGCCTTGCCGGGTAATGGTGATCAAACCCCCTTTCCGACCGAAGTGCAGCAGGACCACACCCTGGGTATCGTCCGGTAGCAATGACGCCAGGTTGCGTTGACCGAGTTCCGGGATATCGATGATATCCAGATTGATCCCGGCCCCTTCGAGTTGGTCGACACAATCCTGGATGACGCTATTGCGGGCGGCAACGGCATACATAGAACGGGACTGACCCGGGGCATTGTCGGCGGGTATGGCAAAGACATCGAGGGTGGCGTCATTGATGTGGTAATCGATCAGGTCCTTGATCCGCCAGCGAACGGCCGCCCTCAGTTCATCGGTAGGTACATCCGGTGCCTCAGTCAGCAATAAATTATACTCGCTCTCACTCAGCAGGGTGGTGCATTGGCTTTTATCGAGCTCAAATTCACCGACCAGTTCGGTGAGCAATTCACGGTCCTGCCCGGCCATCCCCCAACTGCGGGTCTCGAACAGGGTGACGCGGGGACGGCTGTCGGGGTCCTGGACAATACGGACAAGACAGACACCGGCCGGTGTCAGGCTGATCGCCGTCAGACCGGGGACGATGGTTCTTTTTTTTAATAACGCAAACAACTTTACGCCCCCCAATGGCTACAATTGCCCTTGTTGGACAATAAATCTCTAAGTTTTTCAAAGAGATACATAATATAAATTAAAGCTTAGCATAAGATTTACAGACTAACTACCTGTTGTCAATAGAATAATTCCTGCCGATACAACGACTTAGTCTCACCCGGCGCCGTATTGGGGGGTTTTGTGATCCTTTGCGGCACAGAGATATTACCCCCCACCATTATTGAAACTGCTCCCGCCAGGCGGCCTGCGGGAATAGACGGTGACCGATAAAATCGATCGCATCCAAATCACGGTTGGCGGGCGCCCCGGCGATGGGTAACGACGTCCAGGAACTGCCGTCCCAATGGAGATAAGTGTAGTTATTGTTGCGTTCATCGCCGACCGCCCAGCAATCACGGTCGTTGGTGCAGGCGACGCCATTGAGATGCGCCCGATTCGCCCCGCCGGCAACCGGTAAGAGCGACCAGCTGGTCCCGTTCCACCGCATAAAGGTAAAGTTAGTGCCGTTGCGGTCACCGACCGCCCAGCAATTATCCGTCGCCGTGCAGGTAACATCATTCAGATCCTGGTCGTTGGCGCCATTGAGCACGGAGGCATCCGACCAGGTACTGCCGTCCCAGCGGGTAATAATAAAGCGGTTGTTGCGGTTTTGGCCCACCGCCCAACAATCGTTGGTGTTATTACAAAAGACAGCGTTCAAACGCTCGCGGTTGGCGCTGTTTAAAGGACAATAGGCCCAGGTATTGGTGCCGGTGCTGGCGCCGTTACAGCTGTTGTTCCAGCGCAGGAAGGTGAAGTTGTTGCCGTTGCGGTCACCGACCGCCCAGCCGTCATCGGCGACGCCGTCGTTGTCGGTATCGAGCATATACACCGCCCGTAGGTTGACATCGATAGTGGCCCGCGGCGGCACCGAGCTGCACACCCAATTGACACCGTCCCAGCGGAGGATCGTGGCGCGGCTGGGATTGGGCGGACAGCCGCGCCTCTGGCCCACTGCCCAGGCGTCGCTCGCGGAAACAGCATACACACCGAATAAATTGCGGTTGCGCGCCGGAACCGGGGGCGTCGACACCCAACCCGAACCACTCCAGCGCAGGATGGTGGCATTGCCGCCCT
>FXBF010000114.1_pt1 | contig 23939 bp, 22 predicted proteins | sample 5335321 | NCBI WGS metagenome assembly FXBF01 (sample SAMEA103928391, study PRJEB20085) | sediment metagenome | isolation source: sediment
ATGCGATCGGCGCTCGTCATCGCCGCCCGCGCCCGGCGCACGCCCTCGGCCTCGATGGCATCGCCGCTTTCGCTCAGGCCGGCCGTGTCGAGCACGTGCAGCGGCAGCCCATCAATGGCGATACGCTCGCGCAACACGTCACGCGTGGTGCCCGGGGTCTCACTCACGATCGCCGCCTCGGTCTGTGCGAGCTGATTGAGCAGACTCGATTTGCCGGCGTTGGGAGGACCGGCCAGCACGATGGTGATGCCGTCGTGCAGCAAACGGCCCTGGTGCGCCGTATCGCGTACACGCTTCAGGTCTTGGATCAACGCACGCACGTTTCTCGCCAGCGCGGTATCGGCAAGGAAATCGATTTCTTCTTCCGGAAAATCGATGGCTGCCTCCACGAAAGTGCGCAACTCGAGCAGCCGCTCGACGAGCGCGTGCAGCTGTTGCGAAAACTTTCCGTCAAGCGAGCGTAACGCCGAGCGCGCCGCACTCTCCGAGCTGCTCTCGATAAGATCCGCCACGGCCTCGGCCTGCGCCAGGTCGAGCTTACCGTTGAGAAAGGCGCGCTCGGAGAATTCGCCGGGGCGCGCTAGGCGCGCTCCCAGCGCCAGCACCCGTTTGAGCAGCATGTCAAGCACGACCGGGCCGCCGTGACCGTGCAGCTCGAGTACGTCCTCAGCCGTGTACGAGTGCGGCGCTGGAAAGAACAGCCCGATGCCGCGGTCGATCGCCTCACCCGAGGCGTCGCGGAACGCTGCGTAGACCGCAAACCGGGGTGACGGCAGTTGTCCGAGCAGGGCCGTTGCGACGGTGCGCACACCGGCGCCCGATACGCGCACGATGCCGATACCACCGCGCCCGGGCGGGGTCGCCACCGCGGCGATGGTCTGGCGCTCGGCGGCGGCGCGGGCGGCTACTTCGCCCGCCCGGCAATCATGCGCGTGATCTGCCACTGCTGGGCGATCGACAGGAGATTGTTGACCACCCAGTAAAGCACCAGGCCGGCCGGGAAGAACAGGAAGAACACGGTAAAAACGATCGGCAACGCGCTCATAATCTTGCGCTGCATCGGGTCGAGCTGTGTCGGGCTGAGTTTCTGCTGCAGAAACATGCTGATGCCCATGATGATGGGCAAGACGAAATACGGATCCGGTGATGACAAATCGCGCAGCCAAAGGATGAACGGCGCCTGGCGCATCTCCACACTTTCGAGCAGGACCCAGTAAAGTGCAATGAACACCGGGATCTGGATTGCGATCGGCAGACAGCCCCCCAACGGGTTGATCTTTTCCTTCTTGTACAGCTCCATCATCGCCTGATTCATGCGCTGGCGATCATGGCCGAAGCGCTCCCTCAGGCTTTGCAGCTTGGGCTGTACACGCTTCATATGCGCCATCGATTTATAGCTGGCGGCGGACAACGGAAAAAATACCAGTTTGATCAACACCGTGACCAGTATGATCGCCCACCCCCAATTACCGACCCAGCCATGAATGTACGCCAGCAACCAGAACAGCGGCGCCGAGATGAAGGTCAGCCAGCCGTAATCCACCGTCAGCTGCATGCCCGTCGACAATTGCACCAGGCGTGTGTGCTGCTTTGGGCCCACATAGAGCCGGGCGCGCAGGCGCGCGTTACCGCCTGGCGCCACCTCGGTCGGATCGAGCTGCTTGAGCCCGATGATATAAGTATTCCTCTCCAGCGCCTTGGTGTAAAAGCGGTTGCGCGCGTCGGCCGGCGGCAGCCATGCACCGACGAAATAGTGTTGCAGCAAAGCGACCCAGCCGCCGGTGACATCGCGCTCCAGCGGTTGTTTGCTCATGTCATCGAACGAAATCTTGTCGTACTTCTCCTCCGGTGTGTAGATGGCGCCGCCGGTGTAGCTCGGCAGCCGCCTCAACCAGCTGGCCTTGATCGGCACGTAGCGACGCCGGAACTGGCGGTAGAGAAACCCGCGCCACGGCGTCGCCGCCGAGTTTTCAACCAGATAGTCAACGTCGACGACATAGCTATCGCGACGAAACGTGAAGATCTTGGTATAGCGCACGCCGTCCGGGCCCTGCCAGCGCAGCGGCACCTTGAGCTCATCCTGGCCCGGTGCCAACACATAGCTATCGGCCTCGGCGCTGTAGCGGGTAGTGTGGTTGGGGTAGTTACCGCTACTACCGATCAAGCCCGACTGCGTGATGTACATGTCCTTGGAATTGTCGGTCAGCAAAGGGAACGGGTTGTCGGGCTGGTCCACCGACACCGGGTACTTGCGCAGCCGGACCTGGCGCAGGCCGCCGCCGGCGGTGTCGATACTGGCGTCGAAAATATCGGTGACAACCCTGATGCGGGTGCCCTGCGGCGCGGGCTCTGGCTGAGCTGGCGCCGAAGTCGGTGCGGCGGCGGCCGGGCCCTGCGCCTCGGGCGGCGGCGCCTGCGGCACCCCCTGCTCCGCGGGCGTGCTGGTTGGTGCCGGCGTGGATGCCGAGGCCGGCGGCTTGATGGCTTGCTGCTCGTTTTGCCAGGCCTGAAAGATCAAGAACAGGATGATCCCCACGGCGATGAACAAAAGAAATTTCTGGTTATCCATGGCGGGGCCTGATTTGTGCGGGAGCACGCGCTGCGGGGACTGGGTCGTATCCTCCCGGGTGCCAGCGGTGGCAGCGCAGTAGGCGTCTTGCGCTCAGCCACAACCCGCGAACGCACCCATGTTCGCGCAGCGCCTGCAATGCATACTCAGAGCAGCTGGGATAGAACCTGCAACTCGGTGCTAGCAAGGGGCTAATAAAATAGCGGTAGCCGCGTATCAATGCGACGAGGATGTTTTGCATTTTCCTGCTATATCGATCCAATGGCCCTCAAGTGACGCCCTTAAGGGCTGCGCCACGGTGTTCGCGGCCTGCCTGTGCGCGACGACTACGAGGTCGAGGCCCGCCAGCGCGCGCTGGTGCAGGCGCGCCGATTCGCGTACGTGGCGCTTCACGCGATTACGCACCACCGCCCGCGGCGAAACCTTGCGTGACACCACCATACCTAAACGCAGGTGTGGGAGCCCGTTAGCTGCGGCATACACCGTGAAACAGCGGTCGCGCGTCCTACAGCCCTGGCGCAACACGGCCGCAAAGGCCAATGCTCGCAGTAGACGGTATCGCTTGGGAAGTCCCTCGCCGGCAGGCGCGCGGGCCCGTATCAAGCCGCTCAGGCGCTCAGTCGCGTGCGGCCCTTGGCGCGTCGAGCGTTGATCACGGCGCGGCCGCCGGCCGTGCGCATGCGTGCACGAAACCCATGGTTGCGTTTGCGTTTCAAGATGCTTGGTTGATATGTCCTTTTCATTTGCGGGTGGTCCCAGAGATCGTGCTCGCAGCAGACGGGGCCGGAAACTTACTGCCTTCACCACACCTTTGTCAACCTTAGCAAAACGCAAACAGTTGTATCCATTAGGTTACGCACGCCAGTGTAGATTGACCAGGAGTTTGGCGATAGACTCTCCGCCCCCCAAGCTTGACCAAAACGACGACAATGACAGCAGTACCACTCTGGACCAATTGTTTGGCACACCTGGAACGGGAGCTCTCGGCGCAACAGTTCAACACGTGGATTCGTCCGCTACAGGCAGTACGGAACGAGCGCGCATTGCGGCTACTCGCTCCGAACCGCTTCGTCATGGAGTGGGTTAAGGATCGCTTCATGGAACGCATCGGCGAGCTAGCCACGCAGTATAGCGGTACGACGACCCTGACGGTATCCGTGGAGGTCGGCGAGCACGAAGGCAAGAGCAAAGAGGGCGCCGGGCCTCGCGCAGCCGAGCTGCGTGCAGCGACCAAGGTGGGCCCGCTCGTGGGACGCCTGAATCCGGACTTCAGCTTCGATAGCCACGTGGAGGGAAAGTCGAACCAGCTCGCGCGTGCGGCTGCCAAGCAGGTGGGGGAGAACCCCGGCGTAGCGTACAACCCTTTGTTCATCTATGGCGGCGTGGGCCTTGGCAAAACGCACCTGATGCAGGCCGCCGGAAACTGCATGCTCCAGCGCGGTGCCGGCACCAACGTTGCCTATATTCACTCGGAGCGCTTTGTCGCCGACATGGTGCGCGCGCTGCAGCACAACGTTATTAATGACTTTAAGAAGTTCTACCGCTCACTGGACGCGCTGCTCATCGATGATATCCAGTTCTTCGTTCGAAAGGAACGCTCACAGGAAGAATTCTTCCATACTTTCAATGCCTTACTGGAAGGACAACACCAAGTTATCATCACTGCCGACCGCTTTCCAAAGGAGCTTGTGGGCGTGGCGGAGCGCCTCATCTCGCGGTTCGGTTCAGGCTTGACGGTAGCGATCGAGCCGCCAGAGCTGGAGACAAGAGTAGCAATTCTGATGAAAAAGGCCGCCGCTGAGGGTACTGACCTGCCTGAAGAAGTGGCTTTTTTCATCGCTAAGTGCGTGCGTTCAAACGTGCGTGAGCTTGAGGGAGCGCTGCGGCGGGTAATGGCGAATGCCTATTTTACGGCGCGGCCTATCGACCTGGAACTCACCAGTGAAAGCCTGAAAGATTTGCTCGCATTTCAAGAGCGCCTTGTGAGCATCAACAACATTCAAAAGACAGTGGCAGAATACTACAAAATTCGGGTAGCAGACCTGCATTCAAAACGACGATCACGACAGGTTGCGCGTCCACGACAGGTAGCGATGGCGCTTGCGAAAGAGTTGACGACACACAGCTTACCACAGATCGGTGACGCCTTTGGAGGGCGTGATCATACGACCGTGCTCCACGCCTGTCGTAAAGTTGCTCAGCTGCTGACAAACGACGTTAGGACCCGAGAGGATTATGACAACCTCAGTAAGATCCTCACCGGCTAGGCATGTACAAGGCTGTCAGCTGTTTGTGGATATGTTTGACGACAGGCAACCAACCATAATTTATGCACAGACATCCACCATCAATACACCCTATTAAACACAGGGTTCTACACAAGGCTTTTTCATATAACCTCAGGCACTATTGCCCTCATCTAAGATAACCGATGCGCTTATACACATGCTTTATTACTTCAATAAAAGATATTTTTAAATAATATAATTATGTTTTTGCGGATAGAATAACCACGTTAATTATTAACAATAGATTGATTGGTCATAGATGATGGAACTAACCGTTGCTCGAGAGGAGTTGTTAAAACCGCTGAGCTATGTCGCTGGTGTTGTTGAGCGTAGACAGACACTACCGGTACTATCGAATGTGCTATTACGTTTAGAAGGCACAATGCTTGAGCTGACGGGTACGGACCTGGAGGTTGAGGTCATTGCTGTTGCAGCTACGTTAGGGGGTGAGGATGGGAGTATGACAGTACCTGCGCGCAAGCTTTATGATATTTGTCGGGCGTTGCCAGCAGAGGCGCGGATTAGTATCACGCAGGACGGGGATAAGGCGCGGGTGCGGTCAGGTAAGAGTCGGTTCATATTGTTGACACTACCTGTTGATGACTTTCCGAGTGTAGGGGTCGGTGCCTGGGATGTGAGCTTTAGCCTGCAGCAAGATGTGCTCAAACAGTTACTTGAGCGTACGCAGTTTTGCATGGCACATCAGGATGTACGTTACTACCTTAATGGGTTGCTGCTGGAAGTTACCGCTAAAAAATTGCGGGCGGTGGCAACTGATGGCCATCGAATGGGGTTAAGTGACGTTGATCTGGAGGGGGATGACATAAGTGAACGTCAAGTCATCGTGCCACGCAAAGGGGTGCATGAAATAACGCGCTTTCTTAGTAGCGAAAGTAAGGCAGTAGAAATCAAGTTGAGCAGCAACCATATGCGGGTAGTGGCGCAGGGGGTAACACTAACCTCGAAGCTGATCGATGGCAGATTTCCGGATTATAACCAGGTAATCCCGACGAGTTATCAACATGTGATGCGGATTGAGCGGGCAGGGCTGCGCGAGGCGCTGGGGCGGGTTGCAATCCTGGCGAATGATAAATACCGGGGCGCACAGTTCAGCTTTCGTGCAGAGGTGCTGGTAGTGAGCGCCCACAACCCTGAACAGGAAGAAGCGGAAGAAGAGATACCGGCAAGCTACAGCGGCGAAAAGCTCGAAATCGGTTTTAATGTGAACTACGTCATCGACGCGGTGAACGGGTTGCAGGCCGATGAGATAGAGCTGGGCGTGAATGACCCGAGCAGCAGCTGCGTGCTGCAATCATCGGCCCACAGTGATACCCGCTACATCGTGATGCCTATGCGGCTGTAATCCGGGCGCCAATCAGAGCAGCCACGCACATCTACGCGAGGGCGAATATGCCACTGGCCTATCTGCAGGCGGCCAATGTCCGTATCCTCGAACACGTAGAGCTTACCCCAGCCAGCGGTCTGAACGTGATAGCCGGGGCCAACGGCAGCGGCAAAACCAGTGTGCTGGAGGCGACCTACCTGCTCGCGCTGGGCCGTACATTCCGCAGCGGCCAAGGCGATCAGCTATTGCGCGCGGGCACGACCACACTGATGGCCCGTTATCGGCGTGGGGTGATCGACTGGGGCTTGTTCCACGTGGAACCGCGCTTTTACGCGCTGTGGTCACGCTGCCAGCGTGCTCTGCAGCAGCGCAATGCGGCACTGCGGGCAGGGGCGAAGGATAAGACCCGCGATAGTTGGGATGGCGAGCTGGCACGCAGCAGTGAGCAGGTGCAGGCACTGCGGGTTGACTACCAGCGCCAGTGGGGCGCGGATATCAGGCACTATGCGCGTGCGTTGCTCACCACTGACGGGCTCAGGGTGTCGCTGCAACGTGGTTGGCCCGCCGAGTTGTCACTGCGAGAGGCGGTGCGCGCCAGCCGCGCGCGCGGTCGCGCGCGCGGTTATACCAGCTGCGGCCCGCATCGCAGCGACCTGGTGGTGACCCTGGAAGAGGTGCGGCTGCGCGAGCGCGGCTCGCACGGGCAACAGACGCTGGCTGTGATGGCGCTGCGACTGGCCCAGGTCGCGCTTTACCTGCGCGGTGCCCGCCGTTAATGCGTGCTGTTACTGGATGATATCGTCGGAGAGCTCGATGGCGAGCGTCGCCACAAGCTCATGACGAGCCTGCGCGAGCTCGGCACGCAGGTCTTCATTACTACCACGGATGTCAGCAGCATTGCGGCGGGCGCTAAACAAACGGCGGTGTTCCACGTGGAACACGGGCAGCTGTCGGCGTCGGCACACGCCTGAGCCCCCCGGCTGGGCGTGCCAGTGTGGTTGTTTTTGCGCCGGCCGCCGCCATATATATGAAAGGTTGAGCCGCCGCCGGCACGCATGGCGCAAGCCGGCGGGCCGCACAAATGCTAATATACGACCTCCCGCACCCAGGCACCCAGGCACACGATGACCAGACAGGCTGCGAAACAATCCCGCTATGACTCCGGCAGTATCCAGGTCCTGAAGGGCCTCGATGCGGTGCGCAAGCGCCCGGGCATGTATATCGGCGATACCGACGACGGCACCGGCCTGCACCGCATGGTGTTCGAGGTGGTGGACAACGCCATCGACGAGGCGCTGGCGGGTTATTGCACGGACATCGGGGTCACGGTGCACGTCGATGACTCGGTGACGGTAACGGATAACGGGCGCGGGATCCCGACCGATATCATCCCCGACGAAGGCCGCTCGGCCGCCGAGGTGATCATGACGGTGCTGCACGCCGGCGGTAAGTTCGATCACAACGTTTACAAGGTGTCGGGCGGGTTGCACGGTGTGGGCGTGTCGGTGGTCAATGCGCTGTCGGAAAGCCTGGAGCTCAAGATCCGGCGTGATGGCAAGGCGTATGTGCAAAAATACCGCTTGGGTCGGCCGGTGGCCGTGCTCAAGAGCGTTGGCGACACCACCACCACCGGCACCGAGGTGCACTTTAAGGCGAGCACCAAGATATTCAGCGACACCAGGATCCACTACGATATCCTCTCGAAACGCCTGCGCGAGCTGTCGTTTCTCAACTCCGGGGTGCGCATCGTGCTGCTCGACGAGCGCACGGGAAAAGAGGACACCTTCGAGTATCGTGGTGGCATCGCGGCGTTCGTGGCGCACCTCAACCGCAACAAAACGCCGCTACACCGCAAGCCCATTATGATCAGTGCCGAGCGCAACCACGTGCTGGTCGAGCTTTGCATGCAGTGGAACGACTCCTATCAGGAGAACATCTTCTGCTATACCAACAACATACCGCAGGCAGACGGGGGCACCCACCTTGCCGGGCTGCGCGCCGGCATGACCCGCACCCTGAACCAGTATATCGAGTCCAAGGGCCTGGCGAAAAAGGCCAAGACCTCGACCACCGGCGACGACGCCCGTGAAGGCCTAACGGCGGTGCTCTCGATCAAGGTGCCGGACCCGAAGTTTTCCTCGCAGACCAAGGACAAGCTGGTGTCGTCCGAGATCAAGGGGGTGGTGGAGTCGATCGTCAGCGAGAAGCTCGGCGAGCATTTGCTCGAGAACCCCTCCGATGCCCGCGGCATAGCGGCGAAGATCATCGACGCGGCGCGCGCGCGCGAGGCCGCCCGTAAGGCGCGCGAAATGACCCGGCGCAAGGGGGCGCTGGACGTGGCCGGCCTGCCCGGCAAGCTCGCCGATTGTCAGGAGCGTGACCCGCGGCTATGCGAGATCTACCTGGTCGAGGGCGACTCGGCCGGCGGTTCGGCAAAACAGGCCCGCGACCGGCGATTCCAAGCCGTATTGCCGCTCAAGGGGAAGATCCTCAATGTCGAGCGCGCGCGTTTCGACAAGGTATTGCAATCGACCGAGGTCGCTACCCTGATCACCGCGCTCGGCACCGGCATCGGTAAGGATGATTTCGACATCGACAAGCTGCGCTATCACCGCGTTATCATCATGACGGATGCAGACGTCGACGGCTCGCACATTCGCACGCTGCTGCTCACCTTTTTTTATCGGCAGATGGCCGACCTGGTGGGGCGCGGCCATATCTATATCGCGCAGCCGCCGCTTTACAAGGTCAAGCGCGGTAAAAAGGAGGAGTACTTCAAGGACGACGACACGCTGCAGCAGCAGTTGCTCAAGCATGCCTTGACCGAGGCGGCGCTGTGCCCCTCCGCCCGAGGTGCGCCGATCAAGGGCGCCGCGCTCGCCAACCTGTGCCGCGATTATCTGGCCGTGCAGGACACGATCAAGCGGCTCTCGCGACGCTATGATGAGCGCGTGTTGCGCAAGATCATGCACCTGAGCGGCCTCGACCGACACACCCTGCGCGATGCCAAGAAGACCGAGGCGTTCGTGATCGCGTTGCAGGAGCGCCTGTCGGAGGACCAAAACGGGGTCACGCGTTACGACGTCAGCATCGGCACTGATACCGCCGGGCTGCACGAGATCCTGGTCGCGCGCAGCGAGCATGGCTCGGTCAAGCACAGTCGTATCGATGCGGAGTTCGTCGGCTCGGGCGAGTATCGCAACATGCGAGCCCTGGGCGAGAAGCTCGAGCACCTGGTGCGCCCCGGCGCCACCGTGCAGCGCGGCGACAAGACCGAGCCGGCCGAAAGCTTCGATGCCGCGCTGGCCTGGCTGCTGGCGGAGGCGCGCCGCGGCTACGCCATCCAGCGTTACAAGGGGCTGGGTGAGATGAATCCGGACCAGCTGTGGGAAACGACCATGGATCCGGGCAGCCGGCGGCTGCTGAAGGTCAACATCGAAGACGGTGTGGCTGCCGACGAAACGTTCACCACGCTCATGGGCGACCAGGTGGAGCCGCGCCGCGATTTTATTGAGCGCAATGCGCTCAGCGTCAGCAATCTCGACGTCTAGCGCCCGATCGATCCTCTTTCCAGGTATAACCTATTGTTTTAACAAGTGTTTTTTAGCCGCCCGTGCATGCAAGCAGGCTAATGCAAGGTGCGTGGCATGCTCAGTGTGAACGGCGGGATCTCGGCGTCGAAGGCGGTGCCGTCGTCGGCCATCATTTGATAGCTGCCGCGCATAGTGCCGACCGGCGTTTCGAGGATGGCGCCGCTGGTGTACTCGAAGCGCATACCCGGTGCCAGGTAAGGTTGCTGACCGACGACGCCCTCGCCGCGCACCTCTTGTACCTTGTCGTCCGCGTCGGTGATGATCCAGTGGCGGCTCAGCAGTCGTGCCGGCATCGAGCCAATGTTGGCGATGGTGACGGTGTATGCGAAGACATAGCGGCTCATCTCCGGCGCCGACTTCTCGGACACATACATGGATTTCACCGTAACCTGAACGCTGTATTTGCTGGGGGCTGTCATCCTAAATCCGTCGCACCGCATTCACTGCGGGGACCGCAAGGAACGCAGGGTAATGGGGAGACGGGCGATTCGATCACGGCAATCATCGAACCAGCAGACCCATCGGCCTTCCTCCTGCGGGTGAACAAACGCCTCGTACGCCAGCGCTGCATGCATTCCCCGATTCCCTGGCTTGTCTCTGCGCGCGCAGGCGCAAACGCGCATTTTGCAACAATTGTGACGCCAGCGATACTGCGCGTGCGACGCTACGGGATTTGGTGTTGCACGCAGGGGACCTGCACAAACGGCCGCCCGGGGGCATCCAGTCGCGCTGCGCTCAACGCGCCGCCCCACAGACAACCCGTGTCCAGCGCGATCACGCCGTCACCCTGCCACGCACCCAGGGTCGACCAGTGGCCGAACACGATAGTGAGATCACGCGAGCGCCGTCGCGGCACCTGAAACCAGGGAAGCAACGAAGGCGGTTGCGAGCCGGGTGCGCCGACGGGGCGCAGGTCCATGTGGCCGTGACGGTCGCAGTACCGCAGGCGGGTGAAGGCGTTGATAATGACCCGCGCCCGGTCCCAGCCGCGTAGCGTCTCGTGCCAGCCATCCGGCGAGTCATCGTACATGTGGCGCAGCAGCTCCGGGTAGCCCGGGCCGCGCAACAGTGTCTCGACCTCGGCAGCGTGTGCGCACGCGGCGCCGAGGCCCCATTGCGGCAGCAATCCAGCATGGATCAGGGTTAGGCCGAGGCCGGCGTCGTGGTGCAACAGCGGTCGGGCGCGCAGCCAATCGAGCAGGGCCTCGCGATCCGCGGCCTCGAGCAGGTCCGAGCAGGTGTCGGTCTTGGTAAGCCGGCGCACACCGGCGGCGAGCGCGAGCGCGTGCAGATCGTGGTTGCCGAGCACACTCACTGCGCTGTTGCCGAGCGCGCTGACGAAGCGCACGACATCGGCGGACCGCGGCCCGCGGTTCACGAGATCGCCGGTAAACCAAAGCGTGTCACGCGTGCGGTCGAAACGCAGCCGCTTTAAGAGTGTGCACAGCTCCTGGTAGCACCCCTGTACGTCGCCGATGGCATAGACCGCCATCAGCCTCGACCCGGCCGCAGGCGCCCGGCCATGTCGATGCCGGCGAGCACGAGCGCATTGACGATGCCGGGCTCGGAGGCCGAGTGCCCGGCCTCCGGAATAATCTCGACACGGGCGTCCGGCCACACGCGCTGCAGATCAAAGGCGTTCTCGAGCGGGCAGATCATGTCGTAGCGCCCATGGACGATAATTCCGGGTATCCCTCGCAGCCGCTGCGCGTCGCGCAGAAGCTGGTCAGGCTTGAGGAACAGGTTGTTGATGAAATAATGCGATTCGATGCGCGCCAGCACCAGGGCGGTATGGGGCGAGGCGAAGAACTGCACGACCTGCGCATTATATTTCAACGTGGCCGTGCGCCCCTCCCACAAGGACCACGCCTTGGCGCAGGCCATGCGCGCCACCTCGTCGTTACCAGTCAAGCGGCGGTGGTGCGCGGCGAGCAGATCATGGCGCTCGTCGTCGGGGATCGGCGCCACAAACTCCTGCCAGTAGTCCGGAAAGATACGCCCGGCGCCATCCTGGTAGAACCAGCGCAGCTCGCGCGCCCGACATAGGAAGATGCTGCGCAAGATCAAACCGAGCGTGCGCCTCGGGTGTGCCTCGGCATAGGCCAGGCTGAGGGCCGAACCCCAGGACCCGCCCCACAACAGCCAGCGCTCGATGCCGAGATGCTCGCGCAATACCTCGAGGTCGGAGAGCAGATGCTGGGTGGTATTCGACTCCAGACTGGCATGCGGTGTGGAGCGCCCGGCGCCTCGCTGATCGAACAACACCATGCGATACACGTTCGGGTCGAGAAAGCGCCGGTGGCAGGCCTCGATACCGGCACCCGGGCCGCCGTGCACCAACAACGCCGGCACCCCCTCGGGGTTGCCGCACTCCTCGACGTACAACACATGCGGGGCGCCGACCGCAAGCCGGTGGGTGGCGTAGGGTTGAATCTCCGGATAGAGCTTGCGCATGATTCGCTGGTGACCCCCGCGAGCGTTGGTAATGGCGTTCAGCGTCGCGGCTGCAAGCCGCAGACCGCGCTTCTGGCTTGAAGCGGTGGCCCCTGTGTCAATAATAGATAAGACGGCCGGCCGGCGAGGGCGTCTGCGCAGTCCTGCGTGCCCACGGTTCGCGCGGGCGCCTTGCTGTTGCGGTAGCGCGCCAGGCGACCGTCGATGTTGCAGCCGCAGCCTGCTGTGAACGGGCGCGACGATGGGCCGAGTATAGCGACAACCCCAGGTGGACTGAAGCCGGGCGAACGCCAGCGTACACCAACGCATGGATCGTAACGAGCGACCAAACGGTGACACAACGAGTCTTTGTCTACGGAAGCCTGCGCCGCGGTGAGTCGCACCACCGCCTGCTGCGCCGCCCGCGGTTCCTGGGGACGCATGAAACCGAGGCGCGCTACACGATGTTCGATCTCGGGCGCTATCCAGCGGTTGTCGACGGAGGCAGCAGCACGATTACCGGTGAGGTATTCGCCATCCACGCGTCGGTACTGTCAACGCTCGATGTGTTCGAAGATTGCCCCGGGGAGTACGTGCGCACACAAATCCCCACACGCTACGGAGAGGCCTGGATTTATCTCTACCGGCAGGCGTCGGCGGCGTCGGCGATCATTCCCTCGGGGGATTGGTGCAATCGAGATAAATAACGGATCACGAGTCCGCGTAGCGAGGGTTTGCTCTAGCAGGATGTCGGAAAAGGCCATGCATGGCCTTTTTGTATCCTCGGCTCCGCCAACGGTACGTCCCTGACCCGCTCCTCAACTCGCTTCCCCGCGGCACATGTCCGGCGGTGCATCGATACACCGCGCGTTTTTCAAACACGTAAGTGCTACAGAGATAGAGCAGAGTAAAACCCGCGGCTTTTGCTCGGCATGTTTCTAGTATCGATAATAATCAGGCTTGTAGGGACCTTCCACGGGCACGTTGAGGTACTCGGCCTGCGCCTGCGTCAACTCGCTCAGGTGCGCGCCGATTTTGGCCAGGTGCAGCCGCGCGACCTTTTCGTCAAGCCGCTTCGGCAGCACGTAGACCTTGTTGTCGTAGTTCTCGTGGTTGTGCCACAGCTCGATCTGCGCCATCACCTGATTGGTGAACGACGCCGACATCACGAAGCTCGGGTGGCCAGTCGCGCAGCCGAGGTTGACCAGGCGCCCTTCGGCCAGCACGATAATTCGTTTTCCATCGGGGAAAACGACGTGGTCCACCTGCGGCTTGATGTTTTCCCACGGATACTGGCGCAGGCTCGCGATATCAATCTCGGAGTCGAAATGACCAATGTTGCACACGATTGCCTGGTCTTTCATACGCTGCATGTGCTCGTGAGTGATCACGTTGCAGTTGCCGGTGGCGGTGACGAAAATATCCGCCAGCGCCGCCGCCTCATCCATGGTGACCACGCGATAGCCCTCCATGGCGGCCTGCAACGCACAGATGGGATCGATCTCGGCGACCCATACGGTGGCCCCCAGGCCGCGCAGGGCCTGCACCGAGCCTTTTCCAACATCGCCGTAACCGCAGATGACGGCGATCTTGCCCGCGATCATGACGTCGGTGGCGCGCTTGATGCCGTCGACCAGCGACTCGCGGCAGCCGTAGAGGTTGTCAAACTTGGACTTGGTCACGGAGTCATTGACGTTGATGCTGGCCGCCAGCAGTTGCCCGCGCTGCGCCATCTCGTAGAGGCGGTGCACGCCGGTGGTGGTCTCCTCGGAGATGCCGCGCACCTGTGCCATCAGCTCCGGGTACTTCTCGTGCATCACCTGCGTCAGGTCGCCGCCGTCATCGAGGATCATGTTGGGGCGCCAGTTGTTAGGTCCGAATATGCTCTGATCGATACACCACCAGAACTCCTCTTCGGTTTCGCCTTTCCATGCGAACACAGGGATGTCGCGGGCGGCGATGGCCGCCGCCGCCTGGTCCTGGGTGGAGAAAATGTTGCACGACGACCAACGCACCTCGGCGCCGAGCGCCACCAGCGTTTCGATCAGCACCGCCGTCTGAATGGTCATGTGCAGGCAGCCGGCGATGCGCGCGCCCTCGAGCGGGGCCTGGCCGGCGTACTCCTCGCGTAACGCCATCAGCCCGGGCATCTCCGTTTCGGCGATGGCGATCTCCTTGCGGCCCCAGTCCGCCAGCGAGATATCGGCGACCTTGTGGTCCGGTTGCAGGTGTTCCACGGGTGTGCTCATTGGTGATCCTTTGTACTGAGTTCTGCAGACGGTGCCCGCTGCTCGCTAGGCATGCTTGATCGCCTTGGGCCCGAGCGCCTCGCGCAGCTGCTGCGCCTTGTCAGTGCGCTCCCAGCTGAACGTCGGCTCGCTGCGCCCGAAATGCCCGTAGGCCGCGGTCGCCGAGTAGATCGGCCGCAGCAGGTCGAGCTCTCGTATGATCGCCTTGGGGCGAAGATCGAAGTGCTCGCGCACCAGCTCGGCGATCTTCTCGTCGGCGATGCGTCCGCTGCCGAAGGTCTCCACGTGCACCGAGATCGGCCGTGCCACACCGATGGCGTAGGCCACCTGGATCTCGCAACGCACGGCGAGGCCGGCGGCGACCACGTTTTTGGCGACGTAGCGGGCCGCATAGGCGGCAGAGCGATCGACCTTGCTCGGGTCTTTACCGGAGAACGCGTCGCCACCGTGGCGGGCCATGCCGCCGTAGGTATCGACGATAATCTTGCGGCCGGTGAGGCCGCAGGCACCCACCGGCCCGCCGATGACAAACCGCCCCGTCGGGTTGACCAGATATTTCGTGTCCTCGCCGAGCCACTGCGCGGGTAACACCGGCTTGATGATCTCCTCGATGACCGCCTCCTTGAGCCGGGCGTATTCGATATCGGGGGCATGCTGGGTGGACAGCACCACCGTGTCGATCCCGACCGCGCCTCCGTTCTCATAGCGCACGGTCACCTGCGACTTGGCGTCAGGGCGCAGCCACGGCAAGCGGCCGCTGCGGCGCACCTCCGCCTGGCGGCGCATGAGCCGGTGGGCGAAGCTGATGGGCATGGGCATGAGCTCTTCGGTCTCGTCGGTGGCGTAACCGAACATCATGCCCTGATCGCCGGCGCCCTGGTCGAGGTCCAAGCCCTGGCCTTCGTTCACGCCGCGGGCGATGTCCTGCGACTGCTTGTCGATCGCGGTCAGTACCGCGCACGACTCCCAGTCGAAGCCCATGGAGGACTCGTAGCCGATGCGCTTGATGGTGCCGCGCACAATCTCCGGCATGTCCACCCAGGCGCTGGTGGTGATCTCGCCGGAGATGATGGCCATACCGGTATTGACCATGGTCTCGCAGGCCACGCGCGAGTTGGGGTCCTGGGCGATGATTGCATCGAGGATCGAATCCGAGATCTGGTCCGCGACCTTGTCCGGGTGGCCCTCGGAAACCGATTCCGAGGTGAAGAGATAGCTGTCCGCCATGTTGGTTTCGTCCCTATTCTGCGGGTTTATGGGTACTTGCGCTTAGCCAAGCTCATCAGGGCGCGCGAGTATAACATACGCCCCTGGCAGCAGCAGTGCGGTTGCCGGGCGGATGTAGGCGCGTGCCGCCGCGGGTCGCTGAGGGCGTGTACCCGGTGCCCATCGTCGGTAGGCATCATCGTGGTGTCAAGGCGAGGATTCTGCACGTTCATCCCACATCTGTGGTATTTTGGAGCGGTTCTAGAGTACATTTCCCACTGTTCTGAAAACATCACAAGTCTTGTGATATGAGAGCACACATTATGTTAAATACCCTGCAAGGTGGGTCAAGACGCACCGCCAGGGGCCAGGAGACACGAGCAGTGGGGTTTATATGTATTGGTCCAAGGCGTGCACCAACCCCCGCTGTGCCGCGACGGTGAGGCTGGCGCCCGTGGCCAGGCCTATCGGTTGTCGGCGATCGCGCGCACGCGCAGCCCTGCGCGCGCCGAGCGCTGTGTGGCTCGCAAGTGCGCGGTCCCGGTCAAGGCGCTTTTTCGACGACTTCTCCCGACCGCTGCACATACGTGCGGGTCGCGCCTCCCTGCCTGCGCACGAAATACTCCCTATAGCGATCGTCGTAGTTAACGCGAGACACCACGACGGTGTCAAAGGCGTCCATCAGGCCCAGCAGCAACTCGCACACCTCGCGCACCGCGTAGTTGCAGGCGTCATTGCCGGTGGCATAGTCGCACAGTTTCCGTTCTATCACGTAGTGTTTCAGTAGCGGACTCGCGCGGCGACGCACCAGGCAGCGTACGCCGCACATTGCCGCCATGCCAAGGTCGTTTATGTCATCGAACACACAGGCGATCTGGTGGGGCGCCAGCTCGTGTATCGCGCACAGGTGCTCAACCGCGAGCCGCTTATCGCTTATGCCGACGTACACGTCTTGGAAGTGCTCGCGCGTGGCGAACTCGATAGCGCCGGGATTATGTTCGCCGCTGATGAGCGCGCTAACCGGCAGCCGCTTGGTTCTGCGCCACAGCCCGTAGCGCAACATATTGGTCCCCATGGAGTCGGCCTCGGTGAAGGTGTTGGCCAACGCCTGGCCCTTCACACCGGCGTTGAACACGCCGTCCCAATCGAACACCAGCGCTTGGACCTGGGCGAGCCGGGCGGCCAGCTCCGCCGGGGGCGTCACGAAGACGGCGCCGGCAGCGCTAAACTGCGCGCAGCGGGCCTCGGTGTCCTCGTCCAGCTTGTGCTCGGGATTCTTATCCAAGAAGACCCAGTTTCACGAGATCCTGAATATCGAGTATTCCGCAGGGGACGTTGTTTTCCAACACGATGATGCTGTCGATCTCGTGCTCGTTGAACAGGTTGACGGCCTCGTAGAGTAAGGCGTCGGCCTGCACGGTAACGGGGTTGGCCGAGTAGCCGGTGTGCGCCAGCGTCTCGTCCATGATCTTCGGGCCCTGCTCTTGCAGCTTGCGACGAATATCGCCGTCGGTGAACACGCCCGCCAGGCTGCCTTTGTCGTCCACCAGCGTCACCGCCCCCAGCCTTGATTCCGTCATCTTCACCAGCGCCTCGGTCAGGGTGTCGGTGGGCCGGCATACCGGGTTGTGCGCGCGGATCACCTCCTTCACCAGCGTCGTCATCAGCCGCGTGTGCTCAAAGAACTGATTGGCGCCCACGGTCGTCAACGAGTTGTCGCACAAGCGCTTGAGCACGCCCCAGGGGACGGTGCAGACATGGACGCCGGCGAGCATGGCCTGGCGCACGTGCTCCGGATAGCGCACCGAGGAGAACATGATCTTCGCAGGGTAGTCGTAGCGCGCGGCGATGTTGACACACTGCTCGATCAATTTGATGGCGTCATGCCCTTGGTCTTGGAGCCGGCCTGCGAGCGGACAGACAAAGGCGGCACCGGCCGCCATGGCCATGTATGCCTGGTTGAGGGTGTAGACGAGATGCACGTTGACCCGGTGGCCTTCGCTGGTGAGCGTGTTGCACGCGCGCACTCCCTCATTCGAGACCGGCACCTTGAACACCGGCTGGCTCTTCAGCGGCAAGGTCAACAGCCGATGCGCCTCGCTCACGATCTCGTCATGGGTTTCGCCAAGCGCCTCGACCTGCAGCTCCGGCACCATGCCGGAAAGTTTCACAATGGCGCCATCGATGTCGGTGACGCCGTGTCGATGCATGAAGGTGGGCGTAGTCGTAAGTCCTTTGAGAAAGCCGAGCCTGAAGGCCTGTTCGATTTCCTTGAAATCTACGGAATCTAGGTACAAGTCCATGCTGCGTCCGTCGGTCAGTTGGCGTGTCTGGTTACGAGGTCGTGGATCTCGATCAGCGGCCGCACGAACTGCTCCATCTGCCCGAGGTAGTACTGGCTGGCGGCGTCACACAGGGCCTTCGGCGGCTCTGGATGGGCCTCGATGAACAACCCATCCACGCCGGCAGCGACGCCTGCGCGCGACAGCACCGGCAGGAACTCGCGTGCGCCGCCCATGGGGTCTTTGCTGGGAATCCCGTACTTGCGAATCGCGTGCGTGATGTCGAACACCACCGGATAGCCGATCTGGTTCAGCAGGTGGAAGCTGCGTGGGTCGACAATCAGGTCGTTGTAACCGAACGTGTAGCCACGCTCGGTGATGATGATTTTCTCGGAACCCGAATCTTCGATCTTCTTCACCGGCTTGGCCATGTTCTCCGGCGCCAGAAACTGGCCATGCTTCAGGTTCACGACTGCACCCGTGCGCGCCGCTTCCACGACCAGGGTGGTCTGCATGCACAGGTAAGCGGGAATTTGCACGACGTCGACAACCTCGGCCGCCGGTTTCGCCTGTTCGGGGTAGTGGATATCCGTGAGCAACGGCAGCTCGAACTCTTGCTTAACCTTGGCAAGCGCTTTAAGTCCTTCGTCCAGGCCGGGGCCCTGGTAGTACTCGAGCGAGCTGCGATTATCCTTGCTGAAAGATGACTTGAAAATGAGCGGCAGCTCCAGCTTTTCCGACAACTCCTTGAGCCGCTCGGCGGTATGCATCATCAAGGATTCGTCCTCAATGACGCAGGGCCCGGAGATCAGAAACAGGCGCGCGGAGCCGCAATCGACGTTTCCGACCTGGACGTGTTTTTTTGCCATCGATGTCTCCGTGTTAATCGTGCGGGCCAAGGGATGCATGGGATCAGGCTGCTCCATGCTGGCCAGCCGCCAAGAAAAGCGAGGGACGAGCAGTCGTGTGGCGGCATCTTACCACGGTCAAAAGCACCCATCTATGCGGCGAGTGCCCCCGAGCCTGCCGGGGATTTGGGCCGAGATGCTGCCGATGGTCGCCGCTCGCGCCGGTGCACGCCCGTGCACACGGTGGGTGTTGGGGGCGGTGTTGCCGGGGCGTGGGGTTGTTTGTTCAAACCCTTCGATGGGCCCGCTATAATGCCGCCCGCGCGCTGGCGGCGATTCAACCGATGCACTGAAAGGTTCGATGTTCACTCACTGCACACATACGATCGGGTTGTGAGCGTTACAACCGTGACAGACCGGGCGCCCGGCCCGGCTCATGCCGGCAGGCCGCCGGATTTCTATGCGTTGCGCTTGCCGGTAGGCCACCTGCGGCCGCGTTACTGGGGCACGTGGGCGGCCCTGGGGCTGCTGCGCTTCGGCGTGCTGCTGCCGCTAGGGGTGGCGCGCTGGCTGGGTTCGGCTTGGGGCTGGCTGTTCTTGTTGCTCAACGCCAAACGCCGGCGAATCGCGCGTATTAATCTGGCGATGTGCTTTCCTGAGGTGAGCGCGCAGGAGCGCACGCGGCTGCTGCGCAAACACTTTGTTAGTGTGGGGAAGAGTTATGCTGATCTCGGCTTTCTCGCTTGGGCGCCGGAGGCGCGGCTGGCGCGCAGCACCCGCCTCGTCGGCCTAGAGCACCTCGACGACGCGGCGCGGCGCGGCAAGAATGCGATCCTACTCATACCGCACTGCCTGGGTGTCAACTATGCTTCGATCATTGCCAGGCATCACGCCATGTTCTCGATGTTCAAGCCGCCGCACGACGCCGTGGTCGACTGGTTTCTCAACAAGGGCCGCGTGCGTTTCGGTTGCGCCCTGCTGTCGCGCCAGCAGGGGATGCGACCGGTGGTGCGTGCGCTCCAGCGTGGGATGGCGCTCTACTATATTCCGGACGAGGACTTCGGGCCGGAACGCTCGGTGTTCGCGCCCTTTTTTGGCGTCCCCACCGCGACCTTGCCTACACTTGGGCGCCTGGCCAAGATGGCGGAAGCGGTTGTAATACCGGTTTCCATTCGTATGCTGCCCGGAGGCGCCGGGCACGAGCTGACTTTGAGTCCTGCGCTTGGGGAATTTCCCACCGGTAATCCCAACGACGACGCCGCGCGCATGAACGCGGCACTGGAGCAGAGCATACGTGCGGCGCCCGAGCAGTACATGTGGACTTTCAAGCTGTTCAAGACGCGCCCCGACAATGGCTCCTCGCCCTACGCCTGAGCGGCGGCTTTCGCTTCACTTGCTGCACCCGCGGCAATGGCATCGCTGGCTCGGCCTCGGCGTAATGCGCGCATTCAGCATGCTGCCGTTACCCGTGCTGTGGGCGTGCGGCGTGCTTCTGGGGGAGGCGCTCTACCGTTTGCACCGGCCGCGCCGCGACATCGCACTGGTGAACATTCGCAAGTGCTTCCCCGAACTTGGTGCCCGCGAGCAGCAGCGCTTGGCGAAAAAACATTTCCGCGCGCTCGGACAGACCGCACTCGATATCGGTATCGCCTGGTGGGCGAGCCCGGCACGGTTGCGGCGGCTGGTACGGGTGACGGGAGTCGAGCACGCCCGCGCGGTGCTGGAGCAGGGCAAGAATATGATTTTGCTCGCGCCCCATTTTCTGGGGCTGGAGATCGCCGGCGCGCGCATCAACATGGAGCACCCCGGGTGCGCCGTGTTCCGCCGTGTGGCCAACGATGTTATGGACGCCGTTATGGAAAAGGCAAGGACGCGCTTCGGCGCTGTGCTGGTGGACCACAATCAGCCGCTGATGCGGGTGGTGCGGCTAGTGCGCAGCGGTATGCCGTTGTACTACCTGCCCGACCAGGATGCGGGGCAGCGCAGCTCCACGTTCGTGCCATTCTTCGGGATCGCAACGGCCACGAACGCCGTGCTCGGGCCGCTGGCCAAGCTCACCGACGCGCGGGTCGTGCCTTGCTTGTGCCGGCAGCTGCCGCGCGGCCAGGGCTACGAGGTGATCCTAAAGCCAGCGCTGGCGGACCTCCCGTCGGACGACGCGGTGGCGGACGCCGCGCGCATGAACCGCGAGATCGAGGGGGGTGTTCGCGAGATGCCCGAGCAGTACTTCTGGGTGCACAAACGCTTTAAGACGCGCCCGCCAGGCGAGCCGGACTTCTATGCGTGAGCGCACGTGGTCGCGCGCTGCTCGCCATGGGCGCGCGATCACGCTGGTGGCAATCATCGTTGTTTCGGCATTCGTGATGATGCTGCCAGCGCCAATCGCCCAGAGCTTGGCGTACCACGACTTCGCGGATAGCCGCAGCTTTTGGGGAATCCCGAACTTTCTTGATGTCGCCACAAATATCCTGTTTCTGATTGTCGGTGTGCTTGGCTTGGTGTACACCCTGCGCCACCCGCAGCCAGAGCTACCGTGGTCATGGATCGTGGTTTTCCTGGGGATTGCCGCGGTTTCTCCCGGCTCGGTCTACTATCATTGGGAGCCGAACAGCCGTGCGCTGGTGTGGGACCGGCTGCCGATGACGATCGCATTCATGGGGCTGATCGTGGCGCTGCTGAGCGAGCACATGAGTCCACGGATCGAACGACTTTGGCTGCTGCCGGCGTTGGTGGTGGGGCTCGTGAGCGTGATCTACTGGCACTATAGCGATGACCTGCGGCCCTACATTTGGGTGCAAGCGGCACCGTTTCTGGTGGTCGCGGTCGCCGTGGTGCTGTTTGAAGGCACCTATACGCACCGGCGCTACCTCGTGTATGGCGTTGTGTTGTATGCGCTGGCAAAGGTCGCCGAGTTCTACGACGGTGGCGTTTACTCGCTGACGCAGCAACTGATCAGCGGCCACTCGCTCAAGCACTTGCTCGCGGGCGTGGGCGCAGGCTTTCTTTATCTAATGCTAACGCGCCGGCACGCGGTACACACGGCAAGCTCGGGACGGCAACCGCCAGCGGGGCGCCAGAAAGATAGGCGAGAACCGAGGGAAGCACGGCAAGATCGATCGTGGCGAGCAAGACAGTGGCAATCGTTGCCGTCGGCCTCGCCCATGACAGCTCCCACAGATACAACGGAAACAACGAGAGCACGCCAATGCCGACCGTCACGGTGAGAAAGCTCACGGAGTGCATGGCCGGGCGTTTGTGCAGCCGCACCAAGTAGGAGGCGTAGAGTATGACCGCCACCATCACCCACACATCTCCCTGCACCCGCGACAGCCCAATGAAGGCCTCCCAGCTGCCGCGCATCACGATAACGGACGCACCCGTGACGCTTATGGATACGCCGAGCAATTGCGTAGTGGTCTTTTCTCTGTAGAGCAGCGACAGTCGTATGCTCAAGCAGCCACCATGACCTACGGTACCGTCATCGCAATCTATACGGCTTCGAGCAGGGCGGCCGCGACCGAGTCCCGCGGCGAGGTCCGGGCCGTGCCCGGCAGGGGCCTTGTCGGTGATCGTTACTATGAGGGCTGCGGCACCTACTCCGATGATCCGGGCCCCGACCGTGAGCTGACGTTGATCGAACTGGAGAGGCTCGAGGCCTTGAGGGAAGGCGACGGCATCGAGTTATCCGGCGCCGAGGCGCGCAGAAACATTGTCACCTGTGGTGTCTCGCTCAACGAGCTGGTAGGTGCGGAGTTCCATGTCGGCACGGTCAGGGTGCGCGGCATACGGCTGTGCGAACCGTGTGCTCATTTGCAGCGGCTGACGGCCAAGACGGTGGTGAAAGCGCTGGTCCACAAGGGCGGGCTGCGTGCACAAATATTAACGCAAGGCGTTATCCGTGTCGGCGATCCTATCGTAATTTAGCGCGCGCTGCGTGCTGTTCGTGAAACTGCGCCAGCACGCGGGTGCGCGCTAGCGGCCACGATCGCCCGGCGGATGCGTGCTTTAGGTGAAGCACGGAGCGCTCGCCCGCTTGCGTTCGGTGCCCCGGCGCGCCTAGCATAGGCGCAGCGAGTTATAGATAACGCCGATCGGAGGATTGGAAATGGCACATGAAGGTTACCACGAGGAAGTCTCTGATCTCAGCGACGCCACGCGCGACATGCATCGCGCCATCACGTCGCTCATGGAGGAGCTCGAGGCGGTGGATTGGTATAACCAGCGCGTCGACGCCTGCAAGGACGCCGAGCTCAAGGCGATCCTGGCCCACAATCGAGACGAAGAAAAAGAGCACGCCGCCATGGTGTTGGAGTGGATTCGGCGCCAGGACGAGACCTTTTCCAAGGAGCTCAAGGATTATCTGTTCACGCAAAAGCCCATCGCCCACGGCTAGCGGCACCGGCGGCTTGGCCAGACCCGTCCCGGCGGCCCGGCCTTCGCAGAGATCCGCATGGTGCCTGACGGCCTGTAACGCGTCGCGGTAAGTTGGGGCATGTCGGGCCAGACGATTACTTTCGCAATCGCCTCAGGAATACGCGCATCTCTTTCGCGGCCTGCACGTCGCCGCGCTCTTCCGCCACGCTGATGCCCGTCTCGTAGGCCTCTATAGCGGCCGTGTTTCTTCCAGCGGCGGCAAGCGAGCTTCCCAACGACTTCCAGGCGGCCGAGTACTTGGGGTCGAAGTCGACGGCCTTGCGCAGGTGCGCCACCGCCGTGTCGAAATCTTTCAGCTTCAGGTACTCGTTGCCCAGGCCGTAGCGCACCAGGGCATTGTCCTGGCCGCGCGCCAGCATGGTCTCGAGATGATCAATTAATCCCATGCCCAAGTTCGCTTGTAGGTTAAATACCTGTCAACCAATTCCTTGGCTGCTGCAGTATACACGCACTTTTTGCTCTGCTTAGTCGCTGCTCGGCCTGGCCGAGCAGCAGATCTGTGAGGCGTGAAGGGTGAGGAGTGAGGAGGCAGAAGGACTGGGGACTAAGGACTGAGAGATTTGCTTTTTGAGGTTTTTTGTGCGCCCTGGTCAAGCCGAGCCAGAAACCCGTGATCCGTGAAATGGTTTTTTTGAACCCCCTTACTCAAGCCGAGTGAGGGGCGCAGCCGAAGCCCAGGCCCGAAGGGGCAC
>FXBF010000115.1_pt1 | contig 23765 bp, 28 predicted proteins | sample 5335321 | NCBI WGS metagenome assembly FXBF01 (sample SAMEA103928391, study PRJEB20085) | sediment metagenome | isolation source: sediment
TTCCATGCCCGATGCCACCCGAGATGCCGAAAGCAGCCATTTAGTCAGGCAGGTGTCGCTGTTGCACGCCCGCTTTGAAGCGCTCGAGCGTGGCAATCATGTTTCCACGCCCTGCCGATGAGGCACCGCCGGCGTCCGCGCCCGCAAACCAGGATCGAAAAGCTCCTGGGGGTTGCGCCGCCCACCGGCGGAAAATGCTATTATACAAAGTGCAGCTAGCCACCGTGCCACGGTAGGAATCGCGGCTTGCCGGCTTGTCACTAGCAGGATGCTGGAAAAGTCCTTGCTGCGCTTCGCTGTCCCGCTGCGCTGGCAAGTCCGGGGTTCGCCTTCCTGCGCTGCGCGATCCTGCTGCGCTTGGAAGACCGGGGCAAACCATCCGTGGTCTGCCCGTTCGCCGGGCCAAGGGTCCACCGGACCCTTGGCAGGTCTTCGGCTCACCCGTGGGCGAACCCGCTTAGCGGGATAAAGCTTCACCGGAGCTTTATCTTGTTTCCGCTTCGCCCGTGGCTTTTTCAGCTCGCAGAGCAAAAAGCGCGGTTTTTGCTCTGCTCCATCTTTCAAACACTTACGTGTTTGAAAGATGTGCGGTGCCTCCATGCGCCGCTCTAGCAAGCCGCCGAAAAGTGTTTTTCAACGGCCTGCTAGGCACAAAAAACGAAACATGTTTCGTACCCGGTTCTCCGGGCTGTGGGTACATATACGATGCAGTTGAGTACCAGAAAAATAGTCGACGCTCAGCTCAAAGAGGCGCTGATCTCAATGACGACTCTGGCCTACATTGAGGAGAACGCTCTGCTGACGCAAGACCAGCTGCGGGACGCCAAGAAGAGCCTTCAGGCGCTATTCTTGCGCACGAGCGGTGAGGAGACCATGCTGCGCAAGCTCATCGCGATCCTAAAAACGACCAAGACCATCAATCAGGCCTTTAGCAATATCTCGAAGATCCTGGCCGGTATATCACGCAGCGGCGAAACACTTCAGAGCAAGCTGGACGCCCTGAGGGTGAAGCTGGAGCGGATGCACGTTACGGCGGACGAGAATACCGAGTTCGTAGGGCCGTTCTTGTCGTTTTCCACGGATTTCTTCGAAAACATCCGCGAGCTACACCAAGGCATGAGAGAGTACATCGACGCGAGGGAAAAAGAGGCGCAGTGCTCCAACATCTACCGTATCGCGCATGAGGCCCGTTGTCGGCTCAGGGACAGATTATCGGGAACGCTGGGGGCGCAAACACGCGGTGAGGTTGAGGAGAGAATCAAGCAGGAGGTCTTTCAAACGTTCGACTACGGTGAGGCTGAGAAAAGATTCAAGGAAGCCAGGCGCAAGTCGCGCAGGGTCGAGGTCGCGATCAATGACACATTGGGCACTCTGAAAGAGATGTGCCAGATGGCAATGAACCCCGACATGCGCGAACGTCTGTCAGCCGAGACAGCCACTATTGAGCCGCGTTACCAGGACGTTTTTACGCTAGCGCGCACCGCGCTGAAAACATATTCAAGACTGAAAGAAGTCAAACAGAATATACTTGACCTGTTCAAACTATATCAGCATTCATACGGTATGTTCAGGCTCGACTTCGAGAACCTTAACCGGGCGATACAGCCGATGTTGTCCGATGCCGATGCCTACTTTAAATCTAAAGAAGAAGATGAGGACATCAGGGTCAAACGTGAGAAATTACAGAAGATAGAGGTGCTTATTCCTTTCGTAGAAAACACTGCGGAAGCACTGACCGACAAGGAAACGGGGACCTACGCCAAGTTCTCGAAGAGATTTTCGGAAATCATCTCGGCAAAGAAAATGCCGTGGGAGTATATTAGCGGCGATCTGCTTCGCATGAAGGTCATGGCAGAGGCCGAGCTGAGTGCGCGCATGTGAGGCATGCGCAACCGACCACCCTGGCAGTTTCTTAGCAAGACCCCTCGTTACCATGGCAACCGCCCACGCAACTCGTGACGGCGTACAATTCTTGCGTGTGGTCAGATAGCAACCTGCTAGAGCGGTGCACGGATGCGCCGCGCATTTTCGGCTATTGATGAAGCGCTTAAGAAGTGGCACAGGGGCGAGCCGGAGACAAGGCGGCGATTCCGGTGAATCGCTGCCCTGGCGAGCCCCAGGCTTTGATGCCCGCCGTCCCTGGCGTGCCCCCTGCGGGTCGCCTGCGGCGGTCCTGTCGCTCCCGGCGAAATGGTCGAGCGAAGCAGGGACAGCGGCAGCGAAGAAAGGCTTGGGCCGGTACCCAAGCGCAGCAGGGGCGAGACGGAAGCAGACGAAGGTCCGGGGCGTGAGCCGGAGGAAGACAACAGTCCGGTGGACTGTTGTCTCGGCGAACGCCCGAGCCAGGAGGGCTCGGGCCGGTACCCAAGCGTAGCAGGGACTGCGAGCGCAGGGGCGTAGCGACGCAAGGCGAAGCGCAGGGGCGTAGCACAGCAAGGACTTTTTCAGCATCCTGATAAATAAGCCCAGACCGGTAGCTTGTCGTTAGCGCGGCCACGACCACTTCATCGCCATCCGAAGTCTTAGAGGTAAGGAGTGCAACATCATCGCTAAATCGGCTCGCCACAGCTCCAGCATACCTGGAAGTTGGCGGGATTTTTCTCCCGGCATGCCGTACAACGAACGTCACTACCACCGGATGATTTTTCGTAATCGGCTATGACCTCGCGGGCAAGCAGCATATCAGCTTCATCCATCAGCCATACCTCTGGGTACGCGTGCGTAAACGGTATTTCTCCAAGCCCGCCCTGCGCGTTCTCGTTGAACACGCGCGCCTCAATCCCCGCCTGGCCAAGCAAATGGAAGACAATGTAGGCATCGGGCAGGTTCGAAGCCGTGTAGAGTTTACGCATAGACATGACCGTCCGATGTTTCAGTCCACCAGGCGAAACCCGACCCGGACGGTTACTTGGTAGTGTGCGATATTGCCATCTTGGATATGGCCACGGGTATCGACGACCTCGAACCAATCGAGGTGTTGCAACGTGGCCGCTGCGCGCGTGATCGCATTACGAATCGCGTCGTCCGTGCCCTTCGTGGAAGAACCCACCAACTCGACCTTCTTGTACACATGCTCGCTCATCTCACCAGTCTCCGTTTGCGTTGTGGCGGCACTGCCATTGTTTCATTTTTCCGCTGTCCAAGGCCAGTAGCCGAACGATTTCCGCATGACTCGACGATATTGCGAACCGCGGCGAGGTCCCAACGCACGTGAGCGCGCACACGTCTGGATCGCGGCATCGCTGCCGCCGGGACGAGCCCAGCGCGATGTCCGCGATGCGCCGTCACGAGCGCGGGCGACGCACATCGGCAGTGCGGCAGTCACAAGGTGACGCCGATAGGCACTTTTGCCCGCCGGGCGGCGCTCGCGGGTCCGCGCCCACGGACGCAGCAGCCGCGCCGATGGTGACACAGGGGCCGCTTAACCCATTGTTTCTGCAGTGCTCGCGTTCGCCATAAATGGCTGGGTTTCTTTTGTTGCGCCGCATCACTACATTTTGGCGCGAAAATTGCATGAAAAACAAAGACTTATACTCCACTAGGCGATATTGTCGGACGGATCCGATGAAGAAGAAAATAGGCATTAAAGATCTCAGGGTGGGGATGTACGTCTCCGATCTGGACCGCGCGCAACTCGCGTTACCGCGAGGGTTCCGGGTCCGCTCGCAAGCGCAAATCGACAAGCTCAAGCGCTACTGCAAGCACGTCTACATCGAGGATAGCGGCCACTCCGTTTACCCCAGCAGTGTCCGTCCCGGCTCCGGCAAGTGGCCCCCGACCCCATCGTTTTCCACGGAGCAACAGAAAAAACTCGAATTCGAAATGCTCAAAGTGAGCGCCGCCCCGCCGGATACCGGCGCCGAGTACCATGACAGAACAGCTCTCGATCAAGAGATCAACACGATAAGAGGATCTTACGAGGAAGCGAAGGGTTTGATGAGGATGACGATGGAGGGTGTACGCCGCGGTGAGGCCATAGACGTTGCGCAAGTGAAAAATATCGTCGCCCAGCTGGTGGAGAGCACTCTTCGCAATGCCAACGCCCTCGTTTGCCTGACGCAATTGCGTAGGAAAACCGATTACAACGCGCTGCACGGTCTGCATACTTGCGTCCTGGCGCTCACATTCGGCCGCCACCTGGTCATGGAGGTCAACGACCTCTATATTCTCGGCATCGGCGCGTTGCTCCACGATGTCGGCATGGCCAAGGTTCCACTTGGGCTCTTGAAAAAACCGAGGGGTTTGAGTCAAAAAGACTTCGAAGTCGTGAAGAAGCACGTGCGCTGGGGGGCTGAGATGCTACGAGATACCAAAGGCCTTCCGGAAGGCGCGGTTGACGTCGTCCGATACCATCATGAACGCTATGACGGCTCTGGATATCTCGATAGCTTGGAAAAAAATCAGATTCCCCTTTTCGGGCAGATCGGCGGCTTGGTTGACTGTTATGATTCCTTGACCACTGATCGCATCTATAGCAAAGCGAACTCGGCACACACTGCGCTAAAGCGGATTTACGAATGGCACGGGAAGCTGTTCGACGCGAAATTGGTGGAAAAATTCATTCAATGTATGGGGATCTACCCGATCGGCAGCGTGGTAGAACTTAATACGGGAGACGTAGGGGTCGTGATTACAGTGAATCGCGTTCGCCGATTGCGACCCAGAGTGAGGCTCGCATTGAGACCCGACCGGACACCTTACAGACCACCAAAGACAATAAATCTGATGCAAGACATGAATAGCGACGGGCGCCCGTTTGAGATCGACCACGTACATGAACCTGGCGCCTATGGCATCAATCCAATCGATTATCTGCCGATCAGAACGCACCATTAGCACGAGTCCAAGGTCCTCGCGTATGGACTCTGATCGCGTCCGCAGTTACTAAGAAGAGCAATTTACAGGTGATAGGTGCGTTGGGTGTGTTCACTGCGTTTAATCTCGCGCGCCTTCCCTGGCACGTTCAAATCGTCGGCGAACGGCTTCGCTGTCCCTGCTGCGCCGCCCGCCGACGACACTGCGCGAGCACACCCAGCACACATCCCGATGTCACCCATTATCTGCCCATAATGCGCGAGCAATCGATGCCAACGCTGGTACGCAGCGCCGGCAGCGCCTGCTCCATGGGATCCCAACCGTCGTCTACAGGGTGGCGCGATAGGCTTTCATACCGGCGATCGCGGTTGCTCAGGGCGCCCCGACTCTTGCGTGCCCGTGGGCTCCAGCCGTCCGCTCCATCTTGCTGGGACATCGCGCTTGGGTCTGAGATCTTGCCGTTTTAGGCGCGACCCGCGGTCGGGACCGGGATCACCGTGCACACCACGGTTCGCTCCGCCCTGGGTCCGTCAAACTCGCAGAAAAACACGTTCTGCCAGCGCGACAATCCCAGCTGGCCGCCGATCAGGGGGATGCTCTCGGAGGGGCCGACCAGGCCGGCCTTGAGATGGGCGTCGCCGTTGCCGTCCTGCTTGTCGTGCAGCCACACGCCGCGCGGTATCAGCCGCTGCAGCAAGTGGACCACGTCGGTCTGCACACTTTCATCCCAGTTTTCCTGGATCATGATCGCGGCGGTCGCGCCCTGGGCATAAAGCGCGACCAGGCCGTCGCTGACGCCAGTTTCAGCAACGGCGCTGTTGAGCGGCTGCGTGATGTCCACCAGCTCCTCACGCCGGTGTGTAGATAATTTTATGATCTTGCGCACAACGAACGAGTTCCCCCCGCGCGCATGGCGATGTCCGCTGGCCGGCACCGTTTCGCCTGGCCGCCATGAATATTCGGGTGTAGTCTGCGAGCCGCGATTATTGCTCCAACGTCGAGCCGGCGCAAACGGCTTGCAGAAAAGGCCCAGATATGGCATCGCTGCCTCTGCCCGAGCGAATGCAGGTGCACGTGGAAACACTCGCCGGCAAGATCGGCGAGCGCAACGTCTGGCGCCCGCGGGCGCTGGCTGCGGCGGCCGATTTCATCGCCAATGTGTGGGAAACGCAGGGCTATAGGGTTACGCGTTACGAGTATCCGGTGCACGGCACGACCTCGGCCAATCTCGAGGTCAGGTGCGCCGCGCACGGCGCAGACGGCGGCATCATGATCGTTGGCGCACATTATGACTCCGTGCCGGGAAGCCCGGGCGCCAACGACAACGCCAGCGGTGTCGCGGCTATGCTCGAGCTTTCGCGGCATTTCGCCTATAAACGATTGGCGCAGGAGCTGCGCTTCGTCGCCTTTGTCAATGAGGAACCCCCGTTTTTCAAGACCGACACCATGGGCAGCCGCATGTATGTCAAGATGGCGCGGGCGCGTGGCGACGACATCCGGGCGATGCTCTGCCTTGAGACTGTCGGATTCTACAGCGATGCGCCGGGCAGCCAGTGCTACCCGCCTCTGTTCAACCTGTTGTATCCCGACAAGGGAAACTTTATCGGCTTCGTCGCCAACCTGCGATCGCGCGCGCTGTTGCGAAGGACTGTGAGTGCGTTTCGCGCGGCGAGCGATTTCCCCGTCGAGCATGCCGCTACCTTGGGCTTCGTGCCCGGGGTGGACTGGAGCGACCACTGGTCATTCTGGCGCGAAGGCATTCCCGCCATCATGATCACCGATACCGCGCTTTACCGCTATCCTTATTATCATTCACCGCGTGATACGCCGGAGAAGATCGACTATCCAAGGCTTGCGCGGCTCACAAGGGGTCTTGCGGGCGCCCTGGAAATACTCGCCGGCAGCCGCCGCTTCGCAACATGACGGAGATCGAACGATATGCACTCTGGCTGCTGCCCACCGAGGCCGTGGCGCCCCGGTACACGGAGCTGATACACCGTCTCGCCGAGCGCTACGGCACACCGCGGTTCGGGCCCCATGTTACGCTGCTCGGCTGGGTCACAGGGCCAGAACAGGAATTGATCGCTCGCACCGAGCACCTGGCTCGCGGGCTGCGGGCGCTGAAGCTGCGTGGCCAGACCATTGCCGGGGAGCCTTACTATTTCCGCTGTCTCTACATCAAGCTGCAAAGGCACAGCGCGCTGCTCGGTGCGCACGAACGCGCATCGCAGAGCTTCATGAGTGGCTACGCCTCCGACTACCTGCCGCACCTGAGCCTGCTCTACGGTCAGCTGCCACGCGCTGAGAAGGCCAGACTCATTGCTGAGCTTGAGAACGAGCTACCGGCCGATCTCGATGTCGACCGCCTGCAACTCGTACGCATCACGCTCTCGGTCCAGGACTGGCGTCCGGTCGTGAGTCACGCGCTGCAGGCATAAGCTTGGCATGGATTAAGGACACAGAGGCACGAGAATCCGTGCTATCCCCAACGCTCAGCGTGAACTCCTTGATTCCATTAGATCTTGAAAGTGCCCTAGGGACGGCGGATAGACATGAATCGGGCGACTAGGGGGCAACAGCGCATGAAAATCCTTTCCAGCAGCTTCGCGTTTTCTGCGTGCTCGGGTGTGAAAGGTTCTTTCGAAAATCTAGCCCGATGCGAGCTTGTGCGCACAGCGCGTCGTTTCCGGCAATCGGTACTTCGTGGTACAGCGCAACACAAGGGCGATCGCGGTCTGCAGGCTCACGCGGTGCCCGATGGACACGTAGAGCGGGCGCACGCCGGTGCGCGTGCGTACCACCGCCCCGATTACCTCTGCACCTTCGCGAAGTGGCACCCACGCCCCTTTCTCGGCCGGCAATGCCGCATGCTCGCCGATGAGCCGTGACTTGGCGACGCCGATGCTCGGGATATCCGCGAGCAGCCCGAGGTGACACGCGAGCCCGAAACGGCGCGGATGCGCCAACCCCTGGCCATCACACAGGATAAGGTCGGGCCGCGTGCCCAGTCTCGCCAGCGCCGCCAGCGCTGCCGGAGCTTCGCGAAACGACAGGTAGCCGGGCACGTACGGAAAGCGCGTCTTCCTGCGCGCAATTGCCTGCTCGCGTGCGGTGAGCGCCGGGAAATCCAGCACCGCCACCGCGGCGCGCGTCACCGCCCCCTCCCGCTCGAAGCCGACATCGATGCCGGCGACATGACACACAATTGGCAGATCATCGCGCCTGATCACGCGGTCGCGCAGCGCCTCTTGCAGCGCCCGCGCCTCGGCCACGGTACCGGGCCAGCGATGGTTGCGTGCGGTTTTCATCGAGCAGTTTGCCGTAACGCCGCGACTCCCGATAACATAGGCGGGCTGACCCCCAACGGGGCGTGGCCCCGACGATAATGTTTCATGTACCGGCACAGTTCAACTCCATCCATGGACGTCTCCGTTATTATCCCGAGCTACGATCGTGGCGCCACGCTCGAGCGCTCGCTCGGCTCGGTGCTGGCTCAACGCACGCCCTCGCGTGAGATCATTGTCGTCGATGATGGCTCCACCGATGGGACCGGGGATTGGGTACGCACTCGGTTCCCGCAGGTACGCTACATCCGGCAGGACAACCAGGGCGTCAGCAGCGCGCGCAATCGCGGCATCAGGGCGGCACGGGCCGAATGGCTTGCCTTCCTCGACTCCGATGACCAGTGGCTGCCCGAGAAACTCGCGCTGCAGCAACAGGCCCTGCAGGCCAACCCGCATTTGCGTGTCTGCCATACGCACGAGATCTGGATGCGCGCCGGCCGGCGCGTGAATCCGTGCAAGCACCACAAAAAGCACGGCGGTTTCATCTTTCAACACTGCCTTCCGCGCTGTGTGATCTCGCCCTCATCGGTGATCGTGCACCGCTCGGTGTTCGAGCAGGTGGGGTTGTTCGATGAGTCACTGCCGGCGTGCGAGGACTACGAGCTCTGGCTGCGGGTGTGCGCGCGGCTGCCGGTACTGTATGTGGAGCGACCGCTCATCATTAAATACGGGGGCCATGCCGATCAGCTCTCGCGGCGCTACCCGGCGATGGATCGATTTCGCATCCAGGCGCTCGAGCGCATCGTGGGCTCGGGCGCACTCTCAGCGGCCGATCGGGCAGCGGCGCTGGCCATGTTGCTGGAGAAGATCGAGATCTATCTCAAGGGCGCAACCAGGCGCGGGCGGTTGCCGGAGGTTGCGCGCTATCGCCGGCTGCATGCGCGCTACGCGCGGCTGGCCGCTGGAAGCAACAAGGGGGTCTCGAACCCCTCGCTTCTTGAGGAGCGGGCGTGATACACCTTGTCGTTGCCTTGCCGGCGGAGGCGCGGCCGCTGATCGACTACTACCGGCTGGCGCGCCGGCAGCCGCATGGGCCGTTCCCGGTGTACGCCAGCGCCTCGACGGCGCTGATCGTCTCGGGCGTCGGCAAGGCCGCGGCGGCCGCGGCCGTCGGCCACCTGCAGCGGCTGCGAGGCAGCCCGGTGCAGCCTGTATGGCTCAACGTGGGGGTCGCCGGCCACGGCAAGCGCGTGCCCGGAGAGATCATCCTGGCCAATCGCATCACCGAGTGCGCGACGGCCAGAAGCTGGTACCCGCCAAGGCTGTCCCCCCCGCCGTGCGCGAGCGATGCCGTACACACGGTTGACGAGCCCGAGTACACCTTCGGCGAGCCCGTGGCCTACGACATGGAGGCCGCCGGCTTCTGTGAGAGCGCGCGCCGCTTCTCCCCCGCCGAGCGCGTGCACTGCTTGAAGATCGTCTCGGATAATGCCGCCCGCACACCGGGGCGGGTCACGGCCAAGGCGGCGCGCCGGCTGATCGAGGCACGGCTCGATGTCATCGACCGGCTGGTGCGCCTGCTCGACGCGCCTTCGGCGCGGCCCGAGGTTCACAGCGCATGAGGTACCGAACGCTGGGCAAAACCGGTCTACAGGTCTCGGAGATCGGCTTCGGCGGCTGGGCGCTCGGCGGCAGCGCCTGGGGCAATCAAAAGGATCGCGACTCGTTGGCGGCGCTAAATCGCGCGCGCGCTCTGGGCGTGAACTTCATCGACACGGCCGCCGGTTACGGCAAGGGGCGAAGCGAGCGCGTGATCGCGCGCGCGCTGAAAGACCGCCCAGGGCGCGTCTACGTCGCCACAAAGATCCACCCGCTGCCGGGCCCGTGGCCACCCTCGCCCTACTGCAAGATCGACGAGCGCTACCCCGAATCCTATTTGCGCAAGAAGGTGGACGAGCGCCTGCGGTACTTGGACACCGGCTGCGTCGATGTGCTGCAGCTGCATACCTGGACACGCGCCTGGAACAAGGCCCCGCGGGCACTCGATACGCTCAAGGCGCTGCAGGCCGAGGGCAAGATCCGTTACATCGGCGTCTCCACGCCCGAGCACGACCAGGACTCGGTGATCGAGCTGATGCGCGCGGGGTATGTGGACACAGTTCAGCTCATCTACAACCTCTTCCAACAGGACTCGACGGCCGAGCTGCTGCCGGCGGCGGCCGAGCATGAGGTCGGCGTCATCGTCCGGGTACCCTTCGACGAGGGCTCGCTGACCGGAAAGTTCACCGACGCTACCCGCTTTGCGCCGCAAGACTTTCGCAGCGAGTACTTCGCGGGCGACCGCCTCGCGCGCACCGTAGAGCGCGTCGAGCGCATCCGCGCAGAGCTCGAGGGCAGTGACTATGCGCTCGCGCAGGCCGCGCTCAAGTTCATCCTGGCGCATGCCGCTGTCAGCACCGTGATCCCGGGCATCCGCAATCCGAAGCAGGCCGAGGCGAATAGTGCAGTCTCCGACCTGCCCGACTTGGAAGATGGCCTCATCACGCGCCTGCGCAAGCACGCCTGGCGGCGGGGATTCTGGTACGCGGGGAAGTAACGTAGTCAAACGTTGCGTCGTACTCGCGCCATGATTCTCAAACGCATTACGCCGCCAAACTCCCGCGACAAAGATTGCCAGGAATCCTATCTCCAACCCTGGTCGATACGTGCACGTTCTTGTCGATAGATCGACATCTGCATTGAAGATATGTCGACTCTTCCGGAAGATGGGGGAAAAACGTTGGCACCCTGCACCTATCCGAGCACGGGCTCCGGTAGAGCAATACTGAAATTTGAGCGCTAAATCATAGCGCAGGACTTTCTGCTGGAGAACTCGAGAAGTCTTCTATAATTACCAGTATCAGGTTAATACCGTCGACGGAGCCTCCGTCTGTTGGTCATGCAAGACACGGTACCCACCCAGCTTATACTTCAAAACCGCGCTACCCTGAGCCAACGCCCGCCGCGCATTGGCCTGTGGCTCGTGGTGCTCGCTATTCTTCCAATCTTTGGTCTCCTCGCCGTGATGTACTATTTAGGCGCTGCGGAGGACGGTAAGTCCATCGATTGGAACGCTCTCGTCGCCAAGTTGCTGGCGAAAGCCCAAGAAAACTGGTTTGAAGTACTTTTGGCGGCACTCGCAATTTTCGCCTCCGTGCTGCAAATGTTCTATTTCGTCACTGCCCGGCATCGCGAACGGCTTATCCTGGACGAACTTGGCATACGCTACGTGTCTCCCCTGCCCAAGGCGTTGCAGTTCACCATGCCAAGCTGGTCGTTCCAGTGGAGCGAGATACGGCGTGCGGAATTCAAGACGAATGCGTATACGAAGCGACCGGAATTTGTCACTGTCGTGTTCCACACGGGATTTCGAAAACGCACGATTCGTCCCTATATGTGGATCAATGCCGCCGACTTTCAACCGCCCTCTTGGAAGGAACGGCTACAGCTTACATCACCGAAAATCGACGGGATCGTGGCGGAGGTGATGAACAGCCTAGTCGTGCGATTTATACAGGCGCGGTCGCACATTAAGCTTGTGCCGCTGAACTTGCATCAACTGAAACCATTCGCACTGGAAAAGAACCCGGTAACACTTGCTTTTGTCACCGTTTTCTTCGTCTCCATCCTCTACGCATTCGCAGATACGTTTATCTTCAACGTTGAGAGCTACACTAGCCAACCATTTTATCCCGTCTACGTGACAGGCGGGCTCACGCTAAGCTTGATCGCCCTTCTGATCTTGCGAGGAGCGAAGGTGCCTATCACAGAGAGCCTCGTCGTGGCGGTTCTGACCGGTGGGGCTTTCGGTGCGGCGCTATATCCCGGGTTGTTGCGCGCTAATCAACTTACAGACAGAGAAGGCCTGCACAGCTACCAGTACACGATGATCGAGCCGGCATATTTTGTCTCGGAACAGGACGGATTACCGGAGCTGAGATTCCCTACGCGGCACGGTGAATTCTGGTCGCAATACGACCCAGGTAGCACTCAAGAATTCGAGTTACGGAAAGGGGGATTGGGATTCTATCAAATCAACATGAAACCCATTTATAACCGGATTCAGGATTATTACGAACAAAAAAGACGTTAGTACTTGCCAATGTGGGTCCCCACCTGCTGGTGCGCAATTGAAACGCTCATTGATTTTACCTTGTCCGAAATCAGGCATATTAGGCTGCAGTGAGCTGTCATGCAGGTCCTGAAAGCGGGTGCCCTCTACTTCGCGGTCGTGTTGGCCGCCGGTTTCGTTCTGGGGATGATTCGTGTGCTGTGGGTCGTGCCGCGCTTCGGCGAGAGGGCGGCCGAGCTGATGAAGGCGCCGATCATGCTTGGGGTGATTGTACTCGCGGGGTACCGGACAGTTCGCCGTCTTACCGTATCCCCTGCCCATTTTAAGCGACTAGGCATCGGTATTGTCGCCCTTGGCCCTTTGCTAGGCGTGGAGAATCGCACACTCCGTGCCCGTCGTGTCGCACGGTGTCGCGGCCTCGTGTTCACAGTGATGCAGTGCTGAAAGAGTATCCTTGCATGCCCGTTGAGTACATGACCGGGGGGGTCAGATAAAGGGGACGCCACAGGACCCTACCCTTTTCACTGCCTAGGCAGCACCGAACTGTATATCTAAAAGCCGTTACGCTCCAATGTGCACAATCACCCGCCGCGTCGCACCACCATGACGGTGCTCCCAGAGATAGATTCCCTGCCAGCTGCCGAGCGCCAGGCGTCCGCCGGTCACGGGGATCGACAGGCTGGTGGCCGTGAGCGCAGCCTTGATATGCGCAGGCATGTCGTCCGGCCCCTCGGTCGTGTGCGTGTAGAAAGGGTCACCCTCCGGCACTAGGCGGTCGAGCCAGCGCTCAAGGTCGCGCCTGGCTGAGGGATCGGCGTTCTCCTGGATAATCAGGCTCGCCGACGTGTGCTGGATGAAGACCGTGCACAAGCCGTCGCTGATGCCGGTCTCGCGCACAACCACTTCGATCTGCGCGGTGATCTCGTGCATCCCCTGGGCCGCTACCCTGACAGCGAGTTGTTTGATCACGGCGCTCCCCGGCGCGAACGCAGCGCCGCGGTCATAGCGATGGTGCCGATCGCGCCAGATCGGGCTCCCCACTGCGACGCAGGATTTCCGCCCGCGCGGCGTCACGCAAGGCGATCGCCGCCGACCAGTCCCGTCCTTGCGGATAGATCGGCTCGCCGACGATTACGCTAATAGCGCCTCGACGCGGGAGCACCTGCTCTGCAAGCAGGATCGCACGGGTACCGCGAATAGTAACCGGGACCACGGGCACATCCGCCTCGGCGGCAGCGGCAAAGGCCCCCAGGCGAAACGGGAGCAGCCCGGACATGCGTATGAACGTGCCCTCGGGGAAAAAACCGACCGGACGCCCCTGCTGAACCGCGCGTGCCAGGCGACGCGCGTCGTCGGCGCTGCGCTGCGTATCGAAACGCTCGACATATTCGGCATCGAGGCGATCCAAGAATACTCGAGCGACAAAGTGCTCACCGAGCTCGCGTTTGACGACGAAGCTCACCCGGCGAGGCAGCACCGCGACCAGTACCAGTCCATCCAGGTAACTCGAATGATTCGCCACCAGCACGAACGGGCCTGTCTCGGGGATATTGTGCAGCCCTTCGACTGTGAGCGGCGTGGCCGAAAGCCGCGCCAGCAATCGCCCGGCTGCGCCGAAGACACCCCAGGACCACGACTGGCGCGGCGATAGCGCCATCAAAAGCCACGTCACAGGGCCAAGCAGGGCGAACAACCCCCATGCATAGGCGGCGTAAAGCATATCTCCGAGCACGCGCAGCGAGCGGCCCCATTGCGGGCGCAGGCCGGCCCAGGCGAAGCGCAGCAACTGCCACCACGTACCGCGTTTTCCCGCACGCAGCTCACCGCGCTCGTAAAGCGCGCGGCTGGCGGCACGGCGTAACTTGCCGCTCGAGGTCTTCAGCACGGTGCGTGGTGACACCAGCACCACGTCGTCGGGCGGCATGCCGGCGAGATCGACCGTGACTCCGTTGATCTGCTGCCGCAGCGCCGTGCGCGCCTCGGGTCGTGTCTCCCGACTCTCGGCCAAGACCACCAGGCGCTCGGTGCCCGATGCAGGATCGGTGGCGGGAAACACGACCACGCATCCGCGCCGGACTCCCGGGATGTTGGCGATTGCCTCCTCGAGCTCCTGCGGATAGATATTGCGTCCGCCCCGGATGATGACATCCTTGGCCCGTCCGGTAAGGTAGATCTCGCCATCGGCCACGTACGCCAGGTCGCCGGAGTCGAGCCAGTCACCATGAAAAAGACGCCGGGTCGCATCGGGATTGCGGAAATACCCGCTCGTCGCCGATGGTCCGCGAAACTCGAGCCGTCCTTCTTGCCGGTCTCCCAGCTCGCGTCCCATTGCATCGACGATGCGCACCTCATGTCCCGGCAAAACGTGCCCGCAACCGGCAAAGCTCAGCACCTGTGGCTCCCCCTTTGCCGCGGGAACCGCCCGCCCTTCACGCACGAACGGCTGGCGCGCAATGTCATCGATGAGCGGTTGGCGCCCGAGCGGCGGAAACGTCAGACCGACCGCGGTCTCCGCCAGCCCGTAGAGCGGATACATCGCCTCGGCACGGAAACCGTAGGGCGTGAAACGGTCAATGAACGCACGCACAGTGTGCGGGCTGACCGGCTCGGCGCCGTTCGCGGCCATACGCCACGACCGCAGGTCTAGCCCTTCGATCTCCTGATCATCGATCCTGCGTACGCACAGCTCGTAGGCAAAGTTCGGGCCCGCCGACAGGGTGCCGCGGTGCCGGTGTATGGCCCATAACCAGCGCGCCGGTCGCGTGAGAAAGTGCAGCGGTGACATCAAAACCAACGGGACAGCGTGGTACATGGTGGCGAGCCACGCACCGATAAGGCCCATGTCGTGATACATCGGCAGCCAGCTAACGAAAACATCGGTGGAGCTTACCTCCAGCACCGTGCCGATTGCCCGGATATTGGCCAGCACGTTTCGATGGCTGAGCACGACCCCCTTGGGGGCAGCAGTGCTGCCTGAGGTGTACTGTAAGAAAGCGATATCGTCGGCCTCGAGGAGCGGGCGGGCGGGCGATCCCTGCCTCACGGTCAGCCCCTCAACGGTGGTGACGTACCGTAACGATTCCACGTGCGACTTGAGAAGCCGCGCCAATGCTCGCGCCTCCGCCACAGTGACCAGAATGCGCACCTGGGCGTTGGACAAGATAGCCGCGTGACGACGCAGGTGATCCTCGATCTGCGTCATCCTCACCGGTGGGTAGATCGGAACAGGAATGCCCCCGGCAAGCAGGATACCGAAGAAGGTGAACAGATAGTCCCGCCCGGTGGGCAGCATGATGGCCGCGGTGTCGCCGCGCTCGAGCCCACCGGCCTGCAAGCCCGCAGCCACGGCCTGCGCGCCGTCGAACAGCACTTGATAGCTGATTACCTCTTCCCGGGCGTCATCGCCCAGCAGATAAACATGCGGTCGGTCGGGATGGGCCTGTACATGCCACTCCAGCACATCGACCAATGTCTGCGCCCGCGCCGGTGCCGCCTCGGCCGCACCGAGCGCGACCGGGGCTGGCTCTACGGGCGCGCTGCGCGGCTGCAGTGCTGTGGCGCGGGTGACTGCCCGCAGCAGCTCGCGTGGCGTCTCCGCCGCTGCAAATACCTGCTCCGATAACGGCACGCCGAAGGCACGCTCGAGGCGGGCCAGGAGCTCGATGCGGCTCAGGCTGTCGAAGCCGAGCTCGCGCTCCAACGCGCTGTCCAACTGTACACGGGAGCCAGCTGGTTCATGGGGATGCAGCTCACGGTCCATGCCCGTGATGATCTGCAGCAGTCTGTCCGCTTTGCTGTCAGCCGAGGACACCGCGCCCGCGGTGTCCTGCCCCTCGATCGCCATTAGCCCTTTGGTCTCTGTGTATGGGTCATGTATGCATCATCTCTGATGTATCGATGAATTTAACTCCGTCCTAAGCGTCGCAGGCGCTGGCGGAAATTCCGCCTGATCGAAGACCACGGCTGACGTCGCAGACGTGCGATCCCTATTATTACAAAAAGTCACGAGAAGCTGGCACAATCCGACTGATCATTCTGGGCTGGGCGCGGATCCAAGCGAATCCAGCGTTCCTGCAGTCTCAGCCCTTGACTTGAGAATAATCGGGGAGAAAGGTCGTGAAAAATATCGTGCTGCTACGTCACGGAGAAAGCGAGTGGAACCGGGCGAACCGCTTTACCGGCTGGATCGACGTTGGCCTGTCCGAGGCCGGGCGCGAAGAAGCCAGAAAAGCCGGCCTGGCGCTGAAGGCACACGGATTTGCATTCGATATCGCTTACGCCTCGGTATTGAAACGCGCCATCGACACGCTGGCGCTGGTGTTGGAAGTGCTGGACCAGCCGTCATTACGCGTAGTGAATAGCTGGCGACTCAACGAGCGTCACTACGGGGCCTTACAGGGGCTCAATAAGGCCGAAACAGCCGAGCAGTACGGTGCCGAACAGGTCCACATCTGGCGGCGGAGCTATACGACCCGCCCCCGCGCGCTCGATGAAAACGACAAGCGCCACCCGCGATTCGACCCGAACTATGCCGACCTCGATCGGTCGCTGCTGCCCGCGACCGAGTCACTGAAAGATACCTCGGACCGCGTGCTGCCGTATTGGCACGAAACCATCGCCCCGACCGTGCGCGCGGGTAAACGCGTGATCATCTCGGCACATGGCAATTCCTTGCGCGCGCTGGTAAAAGACCTCGACGGGATCTCGGACGAAGACATCCCGAACCTGAATATCCCCACCGGCATTCCTTTGATCTATGAGTTCGACGACGACCTCAATGTCATCAAACACTACTATCTGGACACGCCATCGAATTCCAAGGCAAGCGCAGGGCACAAGGCCTGACTCAACCAGCAACAACGAGGAAAGGTGTCGCCGGAACTTGCACGCACCGCGCGTCGTATCCTCGTTACTCGCAACCTGTTTTACTGAATTACGGCCTATGCCGGCTTTCGCCCACCGCAACACCGCCGGCAATCAGGTGGGCGGCGCGCAATGGCTCGGGAATGGCGCTGTGTATGGAAAAGCGCTCGAGCAGGCGATCGACCTGCCTCAAAGTCAGTCCCGCGCGCTGGACGTAGACGCCCCGCACCCGCTCCATCGGCCCGGCTTGCTCGATAAGCGCCCACTTGCGCTTGCCGCCCGGCACCCTGTACAGCAGTGCACGCTTGATCGCATCCATGTGCGGACGTTTGCGCGCAACCACCACGGCCGGAATACCTAAGCTCTCGTGCAGCCGATGCAAGTCGATCACGTTGAAACCGGCGAAGGCGATGCCCTGCAGCATAATCACCTGGATATGCGCCTTGAAACGCGACCCCGACAATAGTTGAATCAATGTCGATGTACTGTTAGCGCCGTCGCGGCGGACCTTCCCAGACAGCACGCCCTCCAGGCGCAAGCCTGAGTACAGCGCGCCGACGATCAGGACATCGCCACGGTGTGCGCGTGAGAACGGCGCATCGTCAAACCCTATAACATGCGACAGGCGACGAGCCATTTCCCGCCTATGCGTTGCCAATCGCTTCCCGGCAGGCGGGCGAGCCCGCTTCGCGCCACGGAAAACGCCTGACAACATTACAACTAAAGCGCCACCCCACCGTCATCGATAAAAGCATCGGCCTCGATCTCCACCAGCATATCCGGTTCGATCAAGCGGCTCACCTCCACCATGCTGGTCGCCGGTCGAACGTCATGAAAAAACTCCCCGTGCGCCTGTCCTATCTTCTCCCATTCCTCTATGTTGACCACATACATGCGCGTTCGCACGACATCCTCAAGGGTCGCGCCGGCCTGCACCAATGCCGACTCGATATTCTTCAGCGTTTGTACGGTCTGCGCATACGCATCGCCGCGCCCGACGATATTCCCGTCTCTGTCCGTCGCCGTGGTGCCGGACACATGCACGTGCGGACCCACTCTGACCGCCCGTGAGTAGCCGACGACTTCCTCCCACGGCGTGTTGCTAGAGATATTTTCCCGTTTCATAGCGCCCCCGGCGTTGATAATGAGCGGCCCTGAGCTAACCGCGTTCAACCCGACACGATCTTGCGGTACATTGCGGGGTCGGTCGCCCCTTCGGTCGAAAAGAGCAACACCTTAGCATCCTCGCGCAGATCGATGCCTTGCCGCAAATCGCACAGCGCGGTGTCGCGGCACAGACGCGCCAGCAGGCCGGTGGTCACCGCACCGGACTCACCCGAAATCACGGCGGGGTCCCGCGCAAGCGGGCGCGCCAACAAACGCATGCCCTCGGCCGCCACCGCGTCCGCGCAGGCGAAGAACCCATCACTGTAGTCACGCAGTAGCGGCCACGCCAGCGCGCTCGGTTTACCTGCGGCAAGCCCCGCCATGATCGTGTCCAGCGCCCCTTTCACCGTACCCGGCAAGCCGTCGCTGCGCCCGGCCGAGCAGTAGAAGCAGGCCGCGCGCTCGGGCTCGACCACGGCAAAGTACGGGCCCGCATCGCCATACAGCTCGTGAAGATAGGCGCGCAGGGATGCGGCGAGCGAACCGACGCCGGCCTGGATAAATACATGCGTGGGGCGATCGCCCTCAAGCTGCTCGATGGCCTCGGCGTACATCGTCAGGTAGCCCTGCATGACCCAAGACGGCACCTGCTCGTAGCCGGGCCAGGCGGTGTCCTGCAGTAAGACCCAGCCGTGGTGCTCGGCCGCCCGCGCCGCCAGGCGCACACTCTCGTCGTAATTGTGCTCGGTGACGCGGGCCTCGGCCCCGAGCTCGCGAATGTGGGCCACCCGTGTGGGCGAGGCTCCGCGGGGCAAAAAAACCACCGCTTTTTGTTCCAGCTGTCGCGTCGCCCAGGCCACGGCGCGTCCATGATTACCGTCGGTCGCGGTGACAAAAACACGCTCGCCTAGCCGGACCCTGGCCTCGGGTGACCCTAGGAGATCGAGACACAGTGGCTCCGCATCGACACCGATCTCCTGCGCCACGTGCCGGCCAATGGCATACGAGGCGCCGAGCACCTTGAAGGCATCGAGTCCGAACCGCCGGGACTCGTCCTTCACCCACAAACGCGAAACGCCCATCGAGTCGGCCAGTCCCGGCAACGCCAGCAGCGGTGTCGGGCGATACGCCCGCAAGCTGCAGTGGAAGGATCGTACCGTTCGTGCGGCGGCAAGAGAAAAAGATTGCGTGGCACTGCCGCCAGTGCCTGGGCGCCGCCGGTAACGGTTCTCTATATAACGCACATCGCTTGGATTAGGCATGAGGTCGGCTCGCAATCCCGATTCGCGCGCCACCGTGCCCTGTCGCGCCCGTCGATTAACCGCTGAAGCCTCGCACGCCGAGTGTTTGTCAATCAATCCCAAGCGTACGCGGCCATGGACAACACGCCGTAGGTAAATGCCCCGTGCAGCTTGCGCCCGGACGTTCCCTCGCTCGCCGCCCCTAAGGCAACGAACAGCGGCAGGAAATGCTCGGCGGTCGGATGATTTCGTCGAGCACTCGGCGCGGAGCCCTCGTAATCCAGCAGCGCGCGCCGGTCACCGGTCACGATTGCGTTCTCGAGCCAGGTATCGAACTCGATGACGTATTGCGGTGGCGGCGCATCGAGCGCCTGGCCGCGAAACTCCGCGAGATTGTGCGTCGCGCCGCCGCTGCCCATGATCAGCACTCCCTGCGCCCGCAGCGGCGCCAGGGCCTTGCCCATCTCCAGGTGGTGGCGCGTGCCCCGTGGTGTCTGGATCGAAAGCTGGACCACCGGCACATCGGCCTGCGGATAGCCGAGCATCAGCGGCACCCAGGCGCCATGATCCATACCGCGCGACTCGTCGATACCTGCCGCAAACCCTGCCGCCTGCAGCAGCTTGGCAATTCTTGCAGCAAGAGCGGGATCACCGGGCGCGCGGTAGTGCATCCGGTACAGGGGCTCGGGAAAGCCATAGAAGTCATGGATCGTGTCGGGTCTCGCCGCACCCGTAACCCGCGGGCTTGTGGTCTCCCAGTGCGCGGAGATGCACACGATTGCGCGCGCAGGCGGCAACATCGCACCGAGCCCTGCAAGGAAATCGTGTGTCGGCCCCTTGTCGAGCAACAGCGTCGGTGCGCCATGCGAAACGAAGAGTGCCGGCAAAACTGCCATCAGCCAATCACCTCTTTTACTACGCGGAGCACAACATAATTCACAAGTTGCGTCTTGCCTGTATCAGCACCCGACTCCGGGGTTTCGCCTCTGTCCGCCGCGCCCCGGAGCCTCGCGACGAGACATTCCCTGTCTCGGCGCTCGGGCGCGACATCTCGTCCGCGCCCCCTGCGGGGCTTTGTCCGGAGCACCGGCGGGGCTCCACCAGTCGCCGGTCGCTGACACTGGCAAGCCCCGAGTGGAAGGTACTCAATACTCTGAGTAACAATGTGCGCCTACCCGATCGGCACACCATTCCCCACCTCAAACGACGGTTCCAACAAAACCACGCCGTGCTCAGGACACACGGCACCGAGTACCAACACCTCGGACTTCACGCCGGCGATCTTCTTCGGCGGAAAATTCATCGCCGCCACGATCTGCTTGCCGATGAGCTCCGCCTCGCTGTAGTTATGGGTCAGTTGCGCCGAGCTGATTCGCGTTCCCTTTTTGCCAAAATCAATCGTCAAGACATAGGATGGTTGCCTCGCCTTGGGATTAGGCGCGGCCTCGGTAATGGTCCCGGTACGAAGCTCGACCTTGAAGAAGTCTTCGACTTCGATCGTACGCACGGTTCCTGCGCTCGTGAACAATATGGGCAGCCCATTATATAAGTACATTGAAATCGCGCACCCTGCGCAACGCCTGGAGAGCAACTGCGTGACTCGGTTCTAGCCGCCGCTTCATACGTCCAGTCCCCGCCAACCGACGAGATGGAAATCGACGCGCCCCTGCGAGTCGAACAACACCCCTTCGTCTTGCAGCAGCCGGCGCTGGCGCAGGCTGCCGTCGCCACCACGCCGATCGCTGATCTTTCCCTGGACGTTAATCACGCGCTGCCATGGTATGCCGCTACCGGTGGGAACCGCCGCCATCGCGTAGCCGACCGTGCGGGCGTTGCAGCGTCCGACGATGGTGGCGATCTGCCCATAGGTCGCGACCTTGCCCGCCGGGATCCGGCGCACTACGGCATAGATGCGTTCATACAATCGCGGGCTGTCAAGCTGCTCGGCGGACATACGGGCACACGATGGCAAGTAGGCGTTATTCCTGCCGATTTGACCGCTGCTCGGCGTCGCGGCTACCGGGCCGCTACTATACCTTAGGTAGGTCTAGCGGGTCGTGCCGTCGCCGATCCTCACCCGCCGCTTGTGCGACAGCCGACTCGAAGCGGGATTCCGCGTAGCGGCCGCATTGACTTGCAGCATAAGCCACGAGCGATTAGTGTATCGGCGACAGCTGATACGATTTTTCCTGATCCCAGATAGATCACTTGTATGTCCGGAACTATCACTGAGCTGCTGCTCGCGGGCCTGGCCTTCGCCGGCGCGCATTTTGTCTTGTCCAGTCTGCCTTTGCGCAATGCCATCGTAGCGCGTATCGGGGAATGGCCGTTTCGGGGGCTGTACTCGATTGTCGCCGCTGTGTCGCTCATCTGGCTGATTCGCGCATACGGCAACGCACCCGAGATCCCGCTGTGGGCACAGACATCGTGGGCCCGCTACTTTGCTGTGAGCCTGATGCCGTTCTCGCTGATCCTGATCGTCGCCGGCTACCTCACACGCAACCCGACCATGGTCGGCCAGGAGCGGTTGTTGTCCGCCCAGCACCCGGCCCCGGGGATTTTAAAGGTCACGCGGTACCCGGCCTTGTGGGGCATCGCATTATGGGCGGCGGCACACATTCCCGCCAACGGTGATGCCGCCTCGGTGATCTTCTTTGGCACACTCGGCGTGCTGGCTTTGGGCGGTGCCGCGCACATCGACCAGCGTAAGCGCGCCACCCGGGGCCAGGACTGGCAGCGTTTTGCGGCGGCCACCTCGTTTTTCCCGTTCGCAGGAATCGTCGTCGGTCGCACTCGATTCGCGCCCGGCGAGGTCGGGTGGCTGCGCCTGATAGCGGGTCTTGGGGCCTTCTTCGTGCTGTTGTACCTGCACCCCTGGTTGATCGGCGTGCCCGCCTAGACCGAATATTTCACCGCTGAGCACGCCAAGGACGCAAAGAAAGGAAGGTCAAGCGGTTTCTGGCCTGATCTCAAAGAGGCTGACGTATAACACCTGGCACCGTGGGTCGGTTACCACGAGCTATGTTTAACGATTTGTTCTCTCTGCGATCTTTGCGCTCTCTGGTGTGAGTTCATGCAATATTAGCGCTAGGGTCCGACAACGAGGCAATGACTTTGCTCGACCGATCATGGTATCGAAGCTGATCTCGGGCGGTCAGACGGGCGTTGACCGGGCCGCGTTGGATGTGGCGCTGGAGCTGGGGATACCATGTGGCGGCTGGTGCCCGCGCGGGCGCCGCGCCGAAGACGGGGTGATTCCGGATAAGTATCCGCTGAGACCAACGCCTGCGGCCGACTACGCCCAGCGCACGGCACGCAATGTGCGCGACGCCGATGCGACGCTCGTTATCGCCTGCAGCGAACTCAAAGGGGGAACGGCGCTGACAGTCGAGCTCGCGCGGCGCTATCACAAGCCCTATATGGTGGTGGATCCGACGCGTGCGCCGGAGCTGGATACGGTGCGGGACTGGTTCGAGCACTACAATGTGAAAACCTTGAACTGCGCGGGCCCGAGGGAAAGCGGATGCCCGGGCATCTACGATCTGGCTGCCCGCTTCTTGCGCAGGCTGTTGCGTAACGGTGCTGAATAGACGCCGCTGCACGATTGCCGTCCTCATGCGGCACGACGTCTTGTGGCCGCGGTCTACGTTAGGCGTTCTTGGCCTCGGGCTCAACGGTACCTGCGGGCTCGTCCTGCACGTCTCCGCCCTTCTCTTCTACGTGCCGGGCGATCAGCGCACGATCTTGATCGCGGATCTTGAGGAACTCCACGCCCACGCGGTAGGGCAGACCCGGCTGTCCGCCGGGGTCGTGCCGGCGGTAGGCGACCTTGCCGTAGGCGCGTATGCCCGTGTACGAGGGCAGCAAGATGATCTCCAGCTCGAGCAGCGCGCCCGCGGGAAACGGCGTATCGGCATAGAAACCGATACCGCCGGCGCTCAGATTCACCTGCGAGGTGGGTTCATCGTGAACGTTGATCTCCTGCATCAGAAACGCCCGGGCGACTAGGCCCAGCTTTCTGTCCAGCATCTTCAAGTACTCGGCGATCTCGAGCGACTGCTGTTGAATGCTCTGCAGCAGCGGCTCCATCTTCTGCGATGTCGCTGCGAACATGGAGGTCAGCGTGAAGTGGCTGGTGGGACTCACGTCGAGCTGCTCGATGTCCTCGGGCATATCGCTCAGGCTCAGCGGCCGGTAGCGGAAAATGACACCGTCGTCGATGCGGCAATATTTACGGCGATCTTTCGGGTCCTGCATAATGCCTTCCCGCTGGCTTTCGTGTGGGTGGCGCCATACGCGTCGCGCTGATGGTCGCGGCAAACCGGGACTGCGCCTGCCGTGACG
>FXBF010000116.1_pt1 | contig 23731 bp, 22 predicted proteins | sample 5335321 | NCBI WGS metagenome assembly FXBF01 (sample SAMEA103928391, study PRJEB20085) | sediment metagenome | isolation source: sediment
CCGCCGCTGTTCAAAATCGCTCCCGGCGATTTTGTCGCTCCAGGCCTGTCCTCAGGCATCCGAGCCCACACCCAGAATCCACAATCCTTGGTCAAGTATGCGGGCTAGTAAAGACTACAGCGCTGTTCTTCATGTAATGCTGCCGAAAGAGCGGCGTGCAGTCGGGGTTATCGCGCTCGTTGCGATGTGTCGTATGTTCGGTCTGTTCTCATTGTTGCCCGTACTGTCCATCTTTGTCGCCGATCTCGAAGGCGCGACACCGCTGCTTATTGGCCTGGCTGTCGGCGGTTACGGACTTACCCAGGCATCCTTGCAGATCCCCTTCGGCATGCTCTCGGATCGGATCGGCCGCTTGCCGGTCATTATGCTTGGTCTGGCGCTGTTCGCGGCCGGCAGCATCCTCGCCGGATTGAGCGACACGATTTGGGGCGTCATCGCCGGTCGCTTCCTGCAGGGTGCCGGCGCCGTCTCGGCGACACTGACAGCCTTGATGGCCGATGCGACCCGTGAGGAAGTCAGAACACGCACGATGGCTGTGCTCGGCATCGGCATTGGCACATCCTTCCTGCTGGCGCTGATTATCGGTCCAATCATCGCCGGACAAAGCGGCGTGCGCTCACTATTCTGGATCGCCGCTTTACTCGCGGCCGTTGCCGCGGCCTTGCTGGTAGCATTGCCCTCAGGTATCGAACGGCCGAAGGCAAGGTCGGGCCTGCGGCTCTCGGCAGCGTTACGTCCCGAGCTGCTTCGCCTTGATTTCTATATTTTTATGTTGCATGCGCTTTTGACGGCGAGCTTTGTTGCATTACCTTTTCTTTTACGCAATCGACTCGGTCTCGTCGTTGCTGACCATTGGAAAATCTATATCGGCGCTCTGATATTGTCACTGGCCGGAACCATTCCGCTGATACTCGCGGATGAAAGGCGGGGCAGGCCGGGAACGATCGGACTGTCGGTCGGTTTGCTTCTCATTGGTCTCTTGATTCTGGCTTTTGGTGGTGTCGCGGCGTTGCCTGTTTTCGTTGCCCTCGCCGTATTTTTCGCCGGCTTCAATTTTCTCGAGGCCGGGCTGCCGGCACGTCTCTCGATTCTGGCAGACGGTGAGCTCCGTGGTGCATCGCTGGGCGTTTTCTCGAGCTCGCAATTCCTGGGCGCGTTTGCCGGCGGCCTGATTGGTGGCTGGTTTCTGGCCGGCGGCCAGCCATCTCGGGTATTCATCGCCTGCGCGTCAATTGCTTTCATCTGGCTGCTTCTCCACCTGTTTATGGGTTACACGCAGGGGCCACGGGAGAAGGCCTGAAGCGATGTAATTTCCGGCCAAACGACTGGAAATCGGGCTGGTATTTGGTGAAGCAGGGCCTACAATAAGCACCCCCTCGCGTATCGAGCGCTACTAATAACAGAGAACCAGCTATGGCCCGTGGAGTAAACAAAGTAATCGTCGTCGGTAATCTCGGCCAGGACCCCGAGACCCGTTACATGCCGAGCGGATCTGCCGTGACCAATCTGCGGATTGCGACCAACGAATCCTGGAAAGACAAGCAGACGGGGGAGCAAAAAGACCGCACCGAATGGCATAGCGTGGCAATGTTTGGTCGTCTGGCCGAGATCGCTGCAGAATACCTGCGCAAAGGGTCTCAGGTATATATAGAAGGAAAGTTGCGGACACGGAAATGGCAGGACAAAGACGGCAACGATCGTTATACGACAGAGATTATTGCGGATGAAATGCAAATGCTCGGAAGCAGGTCGGGCGGCGGGGCTCCGGCCATGAGCGATTCTCCTCCGGCAAGCACCCCGCCGAAGCCATCCGGGGACGATTTCGACGACGATATTCCGTTCTAGGAATCCTGCTGGTTCAAGACCCGGGGCGGGATTCAAGATCTCACGCTTGCCCCTTTCCACCAACTAAACTTTATCTACTGGACAGCCTAAATGGGTGCATTCAAAGAACCGCATGGCGGAGAACTGAAGGACCTTTATCTTTCGCCCGAAGATGCAGGACAGGAAAAGGCTAAAGCCAAAGACTATCCTTCCTGGGACCTGACTACGCGTCAGCTCTGCGATCTCGAGCTGCTACTCAATGGCGCGTTCTCGCCGCTCGAGGGATTTCTAAATAAGGCCGACTACGATTCCGTTGTCAAAACGATGCGCCTTACGAACGGTCTGCTCTGGCCGATTCCGATCACACTGGACGTTAGCGAGGAATTTGCGGCTAACCTGGCGTCCGGTCAGCACATCGCACTCAGGGACCTGGAGGGCGTGCTCATCGCCACGCTTCAGGTCGGCGACATCTGGATTGCGGATAAAAAGGCAGAGGCGAAGAACGTTTACGGCACGACAGATGAGGCTCACCCTGCTGTTAACTACCTGAATAATATAGGAAAGGCTATATATACTGGCGGCAGGTTGCTCGGCGTCGGGCCACCGACACACTACGATTTCAAGCACCTTCGCGATCGGCCGGCCGAATTACGTGAGCGCTTCCGCAAGCTTGGCTGGCGTAAAGTTGTCGCATTCCAGACACGTAATCCGATGCACCGGGCGCATCAGGAATTGACGCTGCGGGCCGCCAGGGATGTCGAAGCGAATATGTTGATTCACCCGGTTGTCGGCATGACCAAGCCCGGTGATATCGATCATTTTACGCGCGTCCGTTGTTATGAGCACATCGTCAAACGTTATCCCGATCAGACCAGCATGTTGAGTCTCTTGCCGCTCGCAATGCGCATGGGTGGTCCGAGAGAAGCGCTGTGGCATGCGATCATTCGCAAGAATTACGGCTGCACGCATTTGATCGTCGGCCGTGATCATGCATGCCCTGGCAAGGATGGCAAAGGCAAGGACTTCTATGGCCCTTACGATGCACAGGAACTTCTGAAAAAGCACGAGGAAGAACTCGATATTACGATGGTGCCGTTTCGCATGATGGTCTATGCGGAAAATCGCGCCCAGTACGTGCCCATCGACGAAACGAGCGACGCCGATCACGTCCTTAATATTTCGGGAACGGAGTTACGCCGGCGTCTGCAGGAAGGCCTGGACATCCCGGACTGGTTTTCATTCGCCGACGTCGTCGAGGAACTCAGAAAAACGTATCCGCCGCGTCACCAGCAGGGTTTTACCGTCTTTTTTACAGGCTTGTCCGGATCGGGCAAATCGACCATCGCGAACGCATTGATGACCAAGTTGATGGAGATCGGTGGACGACCCGTCAGTTTGCTCGATGGCGACATTGTCAGAAAGAACCTGTCGAGCGAGCTCGGCTTCTCAAAGGAACATCGCGACCTCAATATTCTTCGCATCGGCTATGTTGCCAGCGAGATAACCAAGAACGGCGGCATCGCAATCTGTGCGCCGATCGCACCGTACGCACACACGCGTAGAATGATTCGCGAGACGATCAACCCGCATGGCGGGTTTATCGAAGTTCACGTGGCGACGCCGCTGGAAATCTGCGAGGAACGCGATCGAAAGGGTCTTTATGCAAAAGCGCGTGCCGGTATAATCAAGGAATTTACCGGTATCAGCGATCCGTATGAAGTACCCGAATCGCCGGAAATGGTGATCGACACGTCCAGTATTTCCCCCGATCTCGCGGCACACCGGGTGCTCGTGAAGCTGGAAAGCATGGGGTTCATTCGCTAAGGTTATCCATTGAAAATTCTTTTTATTCAGTAGCTTAAAAGTACCATTCCATGGCCGACAAGCTCTATATCAAGACATTCGGCTGCCAAATGAACGAGTACGACTCGGAGAAGATGGCGGACGTGCTGCGGGAGTCGCATGGCTATGAGCTGACGGATGCACCCGAAAATGCGGATCTGCTGCTCGTCAACACCTGTTCGATTCGCGAAAAGGCCCAGGAGAAAGTATTTTCAGAATTGGGCAGGTGGCGCAGCTGGAAAGAAGAGCGTCCCGAATTGCTTATCGGTGTTGGTGGTTGCGTCGCCAGCCAGGAAGGCGACGGAATAAGCAATCGTGCACCGTTCGTCGATATAGTGTTTGGTCCTCAGACATTGCACCGTCTCCCCGAGATGATCGACGAAGTGCGAGACAGGGGATTGCCCGTCGTCGATATCTCTTTTCCCGAGATCGAGAAATTTGACAGGTTACCCGAACCGCGCGCGGCAGGGCCGACCGCCTTCGTATCCGTAATGGAAGGCTGTAGCAAGTATTGCACTTTTTGTGTTGTACCTTATACGCGTGGCGAAGAGATCAGCCGTCCGCTGGATGACGTCATTACCGAAGTTGTTAGCCTCGCGAATCAGGGCGTTCGTGAAGTCAATTTGCTCGGCCAGAACGTCAATGCCTATCGCGGCCCAATGTACGATGGGCAGATTGCCGATCTTGCTACCCTTATTTATTACGTTGCCGCGGTCGACGGTATCGACAGAATCCGCTTCACGACCTCTCATCCCGTCGAATTCACTGACAGCCTGATCCAGGCTTACGCCGAGGTAGCAAAACTCGCCAATTTTCTTCATCTGCCCGTACAGAACGGTTCCGATCGCATTCTTGCCCGCATGAAGCGTGGTCATACGACAATCGAATACAAGCAAAAGATTCGCAAGCTGCGCGAAGCCAGACCGGACATTTCCGTTTCGTCGGACTTTATCGTCGGTTTTCCGGGCGAGACCGATGCGGACTTCGAGGCGACGATGAATCTGATCGCCAATATTGGTTTTGATCAGTCGTTCAGCTTTATTTACAGCGCCCGTCCCGGCACACCCGCGGCGAGTTTTGCCGACGACACGCCGATGGAAGTCAAGAAAAAGCGCTTGCAGATTCTGCAGGCCCGCATCAACCAGCAAGCAATGGAGATCAGCAAAGCGATGGTGGGCACAACGCAGTCCGTACTCGTCGAGCGCCCTTCAAAAAAAGACCCGGCCCAGTATGCTGGTCGAACCGAGAACAACCGCTGGGTAAATTTCGACGGCGACGCCTCCTGCCTGGGACAGTTTGTGAACGTCGTAGTCACCGAAGCCTTACCCAATTCACTGCGTGGACGCCGTGCAAACACCAGGGCTGCAGCATAGCTCGAAGAATAGACAAGAGTCCGTGTGTGGCCGGATCTCATTGCCCCTGACTTGCTCTTCCTTCAAGCCATAGCGTGCTATGGCTCTCAGTCCAGAGGGGCGTCGGTCACAACGATCGCTCGCCCAAAATCCCGGACTCCCGCGCAATCTTCGGGCTAATTCATCTATTTGTGAAGTCCGGTATTCCATGTGTGCAACCTTCGATGTAGGCTTGGAAGCGTTGAACCAACGTGCTCAGGATTGCACTAATTGATTTAGCAAGAGATGATTTAGCAAGAGGTCGAATATCCAAACATTGAATACCGTGCAAATATCTCAGGACATCGTCCTGGAACCCGCCGATAATAACCGCCTGGCCAATCTTTGCGGCCAGTTTGATGAGCACTTGCGGCAAATAGAACGCCGCCTCAACGTCGACATATCCAGCCGAGGAAATCGCTTCAGAGTCTCCGGCAATCCGGGCGCTGCCCAGATCGGTACGGACGTCATTCGGTCTCTTTTTAAACTGACTGGCAGCGAACCTCTGGACCGCGAGCGCGTGCATATGTGCTTGCAGGAGTCCGTTATGAACGATGGTGAGCTTGCCGACGTGCCGCCGGATTCAGTTGATGAAGATGTAGATCGCTTTGAAATTCAGACGCGACGCAAGCTCGTGCGCGCCAGAGGGGCTAACCAACGCGCATATCTCGCAAGCATTCGCGACAACGATCTGGCGTTCGGAATCGGACCCGCGGGCACAGGCAAAACGTATCTTGCTGTCGCGAGTGCTATCGATGCGCTGGAGACGGGGCAGGTCTCGCGAATCGTTTTGGTGCGCCCGGCCGTCGAGGCGGGCGAACGGCTGGGCTTTTTGCCGGGCGACGTGTCACAAAAAGTCGATCCCTATTTGCGTCCCATGTACGATGCACTATATGACATGGTAGGTCCGGAACAGGTCGGGCGGCTGATCGAGCGCAACGTCATAGAAATTGCGCCGCTGGCATTCATGCGTGGCCGCTCTCTTAACGAGTCTTTCGTCATACTCGATGAAGCACAAAACACCAGCGTTGCGCAAATGAAAATGTTTTTGACGCGCATCGGTTTTGGATCACACGCAGTAGTTACCGGCGACATTACGCAGATCGATTTGCCGGCAGGACAACAATCCGGCCTCAAGAACGCGGCGCAAATCTTGAACGATGTCGACGGTGTCGGATTTACAGTTTTTACGCCTGGCGATGTCGTCAGGCACGAACTGGTGCAGCGCATCGTCGAGGCCTACGAGATTGACGGCAACGGCGGTTCCAGGACATAGCGGCGATGAACATTACCGTCGACCTGCAGGTCGCGTGTCAGGTCGATAGCGTTCCGCAAGAGACCGAAGTTCGTGTCTGGCTGGAGCAGGCTTATTATGCTGGCAGCCCGAATGCTTCGAGGCAATGCGATGTCTCCGTCAGGATTGTTGACGAGGACGAGAGCCGGCATTTGAATAATCAGTTTCGGCGGCAGGACAAGGCAACGAACGTGCTGGCATTCCCGGCGGGCAGCCCGGATGAGTTCAGTGCCCTGCCGGAGGACGCGGTCCGACCGCTCGGCGATCTCGTCATCTGTGGCCCGCTGGTCGAGCGGGAGGCCGAGGACCAGGGCAAGAGCCCTGATGGCCACTGGGGGCACCTGCTGATCCATGGCATGCTGCATTTGCTGGGCTACGACCACGAGACCTCGAGCCAGGCCGCAGAAATGGAGACGATGGAGAGAAAGATTCTCGCAGATCGCGGGTTTGAGGACCCCTATCAGGAACGTTGAACACGGCCTGATACAATGTTGAATTGAGCAAGTAACCGAAATCGATGAACGACAAACCGCCAAGTACGAGCGGCACAGGATCAACCGGCGTATTCAAGCGCGTAGTTCGCGCAATCAAAGGCGAGCCCTGGAGCCGCGAAGAAATTCACGATTTATTCCAACAGGCCGAAAGTGCTTTCGACCCGGAAGAGCAGGACATGCTCACCGGTGTTTTCGAAGTGGCCGAAACCCAGGTCCGCGAGGTGATGGTTCCGCGGTCGCAGATGATCGTCATCGAACGCGACCAGACCTTCGATGAAATGCTGGAGCTGATTATTCAAACCGGACACTCACGCTTCCCGGTCATCGGTGAGGACAGGGACGAAGTTTTGGGGATATTGCTGGCCAAAGACCTCTTGCGCTTTTTCGGCGACTCGTCAGCGGCCGTACCGGAGATCGAAAAACTATTGCGTCCGGCTTCTGTGATACCAGAGTCAAAACGTCTCAACGCGCTGCTCAAGGAGTTTCGCGACAGCCACAACCACATGGCGATCGTTGTCGATGAATATGGTGGCGTCTCGGGTCTTTTGACAATCGAGGATGTCCTGGAGGAAATCGTTGGCGAAATCGATGACGAGCACGATCGGGAAGAAGCGGAATTCATCCAGAAAGACGCCGAAGAAGACGGGCATCCGTGTTACATGGTACGCGCATTGACCCGTATTGAAGACTTCAACGAGTACTTCGAATGCGATTTAACAGATGATGATTACGACACGATCGGTGGTCTGATCATGCATCAGCTCGGGTACCTGCCTCGCCGCGGCGAGAGCCTAATTTTTGGTGGCTTCAATTTTCGCGTCACCAATTCCGATCGTCGGCGCATCAATACTTTGAAGGTACAGCGTGACAGAAGGGAAGCCGCAACCGGTTGATCGCAGTGCCTGACATCAGCAAGACTAACCAGGTTCGGCAATTTTTCGAAAGCAGGCCGCGCGTAAGCCAGCTTGTCTTGTTCGTGTTCGGTGCGCTGACAACGCTGACCTTTGCGCCGTTCGGCCTGTATTTCCTGATGCCGGTGTTACTGATTCCCGCCATGTCCGCGTGGTTGTACTCGCCGCCGCGTACTGCGGCCAAACTGTCATTCTGGTACGGAACCGGGCTGTTTCTGAGCGGGACATACTGGCTTTACATCTCGATACACGTTTTCGGACAGGCGCCGATCTGGGTAGCGGTCGTCATTATGGTCGGCCTGGTCCTGATCATGGCGGCCTACTACGCCGCGGCTGGCTGGATGATTTCACGCCTGGTCAAAGGTGACGCGGGTCGCTTACTCGTCGTTGCGCCGGCTGCCTGGGTTTTCATCGAGTGGTTGCGCGGCTGGTTCTTAAGCGGCTTCCCCTGGCTTGCTGTGGGCTACAGCCAGATCGATTCGCCGATGTCCGGCTGGGTACCACTAATCGGTGTCTACGGCACATCCGTTCTTACCGTCATGAGTTCTGCGGCGCTACTTGCCGCAATCGTAGAAAAGAACCGCAGGCGCTGGCTATACACCGGCGTTGCTGTTTTGCCGTGGATTGTCGGTGCCGCAATGCAGCCGATTCACTGGACTCAGGCTACGGACGAATCGCTTCGTACCACGATTGTGCAGGGCGGTGTTTCGCAGGATCGAAAGTGGTTGCGCGAACAGTTTCAGCCCACGCTAACTTTGTACCGGAACGCGTTGCTCGAGCATGACGACAGCGACCTCGTGGTTTGGCCCGAGGTTGCGATTCCATCGGCAATCGATCAGGTCGAGAGCTACATTGGCATACTGCAATCCGACTTGCAGGCAATACCGAAAACACTTCTGTTCGGTATCCTCGAGCGCGATCTGGAATCACAAAAAGTATACAACAGCGTCCTTATGCTCGATGGTCGCAATCGGCAAATCTATAGAAAACGCCATCTCGTGCCGTTTGGCGAGTATTTTCCCGTACCGGACTTCGTCCGGCGATGGATGCGTCTGATGAGTTTGCCGACGAGCGACATGAGTCCCGGCGACGACAAGCAAGCCCTGCTCGAATCATTAAGCGGCGAGAAACTCGCTGTGGCGATCTGCTACGAAGTTGCCTACGGTGCAGAACAACTATATGCGCTCCCCGAGGCAAGTATACTGATCAACGTCAGCAACGACGCATGGTTCGGCGATTCCATCGCACCGCACCAACACCTCGAGATCGCGCGCATGCGCGCACTGGAAGCAGGACGATACCTTGTCAGAGCAACGAACAACGGGGTCAGCGCATTCATCGGGCCGAAAGGGGAATTGCTCGAGGCGGCGCCTCAATTCGTGTACGCCGCAATGACGATGGACATCATTCCGCACACGGGTGCAACCCCGTACGTTCGAACCGGCAACTGGCCGCTTATATCCTTGCTCTTTGTCATCCTTGTCTGGTTTGCCTGGCGAGAAAAAATTTCACCCGTCAGGACGGGCTACAACAGGCATTCATAATCACTTCGTAGGAGCCTGTCCTGACGGGCGATTATGGGTGCCAATAGATGCCAGGAAACCGTCCTGACGGGCGATTCTGCTGCGAACGAAGGCAGAACCAGATATCCTTCCGGTTTTTGTAAGCCTAAAGTCAAAGCGGAATGAACGACTGAATGGACGCCAGTTTTAAACCCGAAATCGTCGAACAGAATGCCCGTGAATATTGGGAAAAGGAGCGCGTGTTCGACGTTGACGAAGATCCGGAAAAAGACAAGTTTTATTGTCTGACGATGTTTCCTTATCCCAGCGGCAAGCTGCACATGGGGCATGTCCGTGTTTTTACGATTAACGATGTCATTGCCCGATATCAACGTATGCAGGGGAGGCACGTTCTGCAGCCAATGGGCTGGGACGCATTCGGTATGCCTGCCGAAAACGCCGCGATCCAGCGCGGCGTACCGCCGGCAAAATGGACCTACAAGAACATTGACTATATGCGTGGCCAGCTCCAGCGACTGGGCTACGGTTATGACTGGACGCGCGAGGTAACGACCTGTCGCCCCGAATACTATCGCTGGGAACAATGGTTGTTCACGAAGATGTTCGACAAAGGCCTCGTGTACCGCAAGAACTCGGTCGTGAACTGGGATCCGGTGGATCAGACCGTTCTGGCGAATGAACAGGTGATCGACGGTCGCGGCTGGCGTTCAGATGCCCTCGTCGAACGTCGCGAGATACCACAGTGGTTCATGAAAATCACAGCTTATGCCGACGAGTTACTGGAGTACCTGGATAAGTTGGACGGATGGCCGGACTCGGTCAAAACAATGCAGCGAAACTGGATCGGCCGCTCCGAGGGAATCGAGCTGGCGTTCGATGTGCAAGGTGAAGTCGAACCGTTAACGGTATTCACGACGCGGCCGGACACTTTACTTGGCGTCACCTATATGGCCGTGGCCGCCGAGCATCCGCTCGCACAAAAAGCGGCAGCAGACAATGCCGACATCGCCGCATTCATCGAGGAATGTATGCAGACGCAGGCGGCCGAAGCGACGCTGGAGATGACGGAAAAAAAGGGTATGCCGCTTGGCATTTTAGCCATTCACCCGATCAGTGGCGAAGAGGTTCCGCTCTGGGTAGCCAACTTCGTATTGATGAGCTACGGAACCGGCGCTGTCATGGCTGTGCCCGGGCACGACAGCCGTGACTGGGAATTTGCCGACAAGCACGGTCTTCCGATCACGCAGGTCATAACGCCAGCGGACGGGTCCTCGATCGATATCAAAGAGGGCCCGTATATCGAATACGGCGTCGTCGTCAATTCCGGAGAATTTGACGGCCTCGATTACGACCAGGCGTTCGACGCAATTGCAAAGCGGTTCGAGGATGATGGCCGCGGCCGACGTACCGTGAACTATCGGCTGCATGACTGGGGCGTGTCACGTCAGCGTTACTGGGGCACGCCGATACCGATTATTTATTGCGATGATTGTGATGCCGTGCCGGTTCCGGAGGATCAGTTGCCTGTCGTATTGCCTGAGGATGTAGAGTTCACGGGGGTTGGTTCTCCACTAAAGAACATGCCCGACTTTCACGAGGCCCAATGCCCGAAGTGTGGCAAGGCAGCGCGTCGGGAGACGGACACGTTCGATACATTCGTGGAATCGTCATGGTATTTCTCTCGTTACGCCTGTCCGGACAGCAGTGACGCGATGCTCGATGAGCGTGAGGCGTACTGGATGCCTGTCAATCAATATACGGGCGGTATCGAGCACGCGATTCTTCATTTGCTGTATGCGCGTTTTTTCCAGAAAGTCATGCGTGACTTTGGATTGTCGGCTGCCGATGAGCCCTTCACGAATCTCCTTACTCAGGGCATGGTGCTGAAAGATGGCGCCAAGATGTCGAAAGCCAAGGGTAATACTGTTGATCCGCAAGAACTCATTGAGAAATACGGGGCGGACACCGTGAGGCTGTTCATGATGTCGACGGCGCCGCCTGAAATGGCGCTGGAGTGGTCCGACGACGGCGTGCAAGGTGCATTCCGCTTCCTCAAACGCCTGTGGAACGCTGTTTATGAACACATCTCGGCGGGTGCCGCCACGGAGGTCAACCCGGGGTCCCTGGATGACGAGCAGCGTGCATTGCGACGGAAGACTCACCAGACGATTCAAAAGGTCAATGACGACATCGGCCGTCGTTATAAATTCAACACGGCAGTTGCCGCGGCGATGGAGCTGCTGAACGCGATCAAGCGTTTCAATGACGCATCCGATGCCGGACGCTCTGTGGTGCAGGAGGCGCTCAATGCAATCGTGCTGGTGCTGTCGCCTATCGTGCCACACGTCTGCCACGAACTCTGGCATGCGCTCGGTCACGAATCAGCGCCGGTGAACGAGGCCTGGCCGGCATTCGACGAATCAGCGCTCGCCCAGGACATGGTCGAGATCGTGGTGCAAGTGAACGGTAAATTGCGTGGCAGAATCTCGGTGGCGGTGGACGCCGATTCCGATTCGATATCCAGGACTGCACTGGCCGACGAAAACGTCAAGCGTTTTGTTGCCGACAAGACGATTCGTAAGACGATCGTTGTTCCTGGTCGCCTGGTGAACGTCGTTGTCTAGGCAATTCTCGAGTTTTGCAGTTGGCTTGCTAGTGGCTGCATGTGGCTTGTCAGCTTGCGGATTCCAGTTGCGCACCGTACCCGAGATACCGGCTGAGATGTCACGAACCTATATATCGGCGGATGACACCTACAGTCTGTTCTACCGAAAACTTAGGGACGGGTTGACAAAAGTCGGCGTGGAAGTCGTCGACTCGCCTGTGAATTCATCCGCGGTATTTTCGATTCTGGATGACAATACCGATCAACGCGTGTTGTCGGTTTCAGCGAGGAATGTGCCCCGCGAGTATGAGGTCTATTACACGATTCAATATTCAGTAGAGAGCGGCAATCAATCGATGATGGCACCGCGGTCGCTGACGGTTACCGAAGACTACACATACGACGAGACGCTTGTGCTCGGTAAAGCCAGGGAAGCAGAGCTGATTCGCGAGGCAATCGTCGATGATCTGGTTCGCGTCGTTCTGAAGCAATTATCATCCTTGTAGGATGCTTCTTGTATCCGATTTGGCATTGGACACTGTTGCCGGGCTGCTTCGAAAGTATGGCCTGTCGATTGACAGACTTCCCGACGGTCACTCCATTAACGGCAGTTACTGGGGCGAGCCTGAAGCAGGCGTTGTTGGCGATCGGGTCTTTGTCAGAGGCGATACGCCAATTCATTCTCTGCTTCACGAAACCTGCCACGTCGTTTGCATGACGCCGGAAAGAAGAACGAAGCTCAAAGGCGATGCGGGTGGCGACGATCTCGAGGAGTGTGCCGTCTGCTATCTGCAGATCGTGCTGGCGGACGAGCTCCCCGGAGTCGGCAAACAGCGGCTCATGCAGGACATGGATGATTGGAGTTACAGCTTTCGTCTCGGCAGTGCGAGCCGCTGGTTCGAAGAGGATGCCAAAGACGCCGAGAATTGGCTCGTAAAACACGGCATTCTTCGGGGAGACGGAAGCCTGACTTTTAGGCCACGCCAATCCTAAATCGCCCGTCAGGATGGGCTCCTACGATTCCATTTCACCTGTTGGAGCCTGTCCTGACGGGCGATTCTCATCAGATTGCGGGGGCCCTATTAAGAACCTAAACTGTTCGAATGGCCCTAATACGATATGTGCTGTATTTCTTCGGCGTCGCCATTATTACGTGGCTCCTGACGCAACTCGAGATATCGTCACCGGGCAGCCTGAAACTACATATATATCCAAATCCGGCGGACACACTCGGAACGAGCGAATACTCGCCGGTCGAAATCATTCAAACGGGCATTTTGGCGATCTGTGGCTTGTTGCTTGCCTGGGTTGCCACGAATTGTCCGTCACAAAGACCGGTCGCATTTCTTTTTGGTGGCATGGCGCTGGCATTTTTTATTCGCGAGCTCCATTTTTTTCTGGACCAGGTCGCTGATAATCTCTGGCAGGTTCTCGTGGCGATTCCTACTGCGCTGGTCATCGTCTACACGTATCGACATCGGCGGCGATTTCGAATCGCCTGGGGCAGGGTCTGGCCCTCTCCAGGCCTGGCAATCCTTTTTTCCGGCGCGATCGTCATGTTCGCTTTCGTGCAGATTATTTCTAACGAGAATCTATGGATGTCGATACTCGGCGAGGACTATCGGCGCGTTGTCAAACTCGCCGTCGAGGAATTCACGGAGCTGGTTGCGTATTACCTGTGGCTGATCGGAACGATCGAGTATACCTACCAGGCTCGCGTGATCGCGATGCGAGAGCCGCAACCAGCAGTCGTGAAACGGCGCAAGGGAAGACAACCGAAACCGGAAGGCCGATTTTAGTTATCTCTTACAAAACAGTCGGGTTCGGCGCGTCGCCGTAGACTTCTTTCAGATCGAAAACCTTGGTTGTATCGGTGAATTTCAGATCGATGTGACCGTCCTTTTGTTTGTCAGCGTAGTCATTTGTGACCGGAATGCGCCGACAGAATCAGGAACGATAGCCCACGTGGCAGCTGGCGCCGCCCGGGACCGACACCTCGAGCCAGATACGTTCCTGATCGTTATCGATCGTTAGCTCGACCACTTCTTGTACAAGCCCAGTGGTCGCACCTTTGTGCCAGAGCGTGACACGACTTCTGCTGTAGTAATGCGCCTAATAGGCTATCCCTGCGCTATTCGGACCTTGCTATCATTGCGCTTTTGCGGCCGATTCCCGTATGACGATATATCTGCACGACACGCTTAGGGCTAAGAAAGTCGCGTTTGAACCGCTGGATCCAGCTCACGTGACGATGTATCTGTGTGGACCGACTGTGTACAACTACTCGCACATCGGCAATGCTCGCCCGGCAGTCGTTTTCGATCTCCTGGCTCGTATCCTCCGGCGGAGCTATGAATTGACATTCGCGCGAAATATCACGGACGTCGATGACAAGATCAATGCGGCCGCCCAGGAATCGGGCAAGACTATCGACGAAATCACCGGGCGATTCATTAAGGCATACAACGAGGACATGGCAGTTCTCGGCGTGCTGCCGCCGGATATCGAGCCCAGGGCAACCCGCCACATCGATGAGATGATCGAAATGATCAAGGAACTCATCGAAAAGGGCTTCGCCTATGAAGCGGAAGGCCACGTGGTCTTCGATGTAGAGGCGAATGAGAACTACGGTCAGCTATCGAAACGAAACCTGCGCGAGATGATTGCCGGCTCGCGGGTCGAGGTCGCGCCGTACAAGAAGTCTGCGCATGACTTCGTGCTGTGGAAGCCATCCACACCCGAATTGCCGGGCTGGGACTCACCCTGGGGCCGCGGGCGGCCTGGCTGGCACATCGAATGCTCTGCAATGGCCGGAAAACATCTCGGCCGGACGATCGACATTCACGCCGGCGGCCAGGATCTCATTTTTCCGCATCACGAGAACGAGCTGGCCCAAAGCAGCTGCGCACATGACGGCGCCATGTTCGCCCGCTACTGGCTGCATAACGGTTTCTTAAGTATCGAACACGAGAAGATGTCGAAATCGCTCGGCAACGTCCTGCTCGTGCATGACCTAATCAAGACCATACCGGGTGAGGTCATCCGTTTGGCATTGTTGAGTGCTCACTATCGTCAACCGCTCGACTGGTCCGGCGAGACGATCGAATCCGCGAAGCGCATGCTCGATCGGCTTTATGGTGCTATTCGCGGAATCGAAGTATCGGCAGATGACAGGGCGAATTCGGAACCACCGGTGGCCGTTATTGCCGCACTAGAGGATGATCTCAACACGCCGCAGGCGCTGGCCGGGATGTTCAATCTGGCGAGAACGCTGAACAAGGCTGACGACGAGACTGAGCGCTTGCGACTGGCAACAGAAATTCTTTCGGCAGGCGATCTTGTCGGCTTGTTGCAAAACGATCCGGAGGACTGGTTTGCCGGCTCGGGCGACGGTGCGTTGTCTGCCAGTGATATCGAGTCTCTCATCGCCAGGCGACACGAAGCCCGTGCAGAAAAAGATTTTGCCGCTGCGGACGCGATTCGGGATGAGTTGGCGGCCAAAGGCGTTTCTATCGAAGATGGACCAGGCGGTACGCGATGGCGACGCACGGCATAAACACTATCGGGCACCTTGCAGCAAAGCCCTTGCTCTGCCTCGTCTGGCTGTATCGAAAAGGCCTCTCTCCTTTACTGGGCGCGAACTGCCGATTCGAACCAAGCTGCTCGGCTTACGCTGAGGAGGCGCTACGTGAATACGGCGGGTTCAAAGGCGGCTGGCTTACACTAAGACGAATCGCACGATGTCATCCCTGGGGCGGTTCCGGATACGACCCGGTACCGGCCAGGGAAGCCAATAACAATTCGGAACCAGGAAACTGAAAATGGGCCTGCATATTTCACCGGGGCGGCGGCCCACCCCCGGGGATATAATTGAACGACTATCAATTCTTATCGATTCGTGAATACATACGCTGACCGCAACCCTTATGTCGCCGCCTGCCTATCGCAACCCTGGCTGGTTATCGAACAGCTCAGTTTGCCCTTCACTCAACCCATAGCTACGGCTATGGGTTTACTCCGGGCATCCTGCCCTCCGCCCTTCGGGACAGCGGCTCCGCCGCTGTTCAAATTCGCTCCCGGCGATTTTGTCGCTCCAGGCCTGCCCTCAGCTGTCCGATCCCTCAGCCAGCATCCGCGATCCCTGGTGAAGTATGCAGGCTAAGGCAATTATCAGAGAGCTTCTGTATCCGCTGACGGATATGGCTGTCGTCCTGGCCCTGATCATTTTCCTGTTACTCGAAATGCTGGCAGAAGCCGCAGGTTTGCTCGGTTTCTGGCTGATTATCGTTATCCTGCCCGCCTACTTTAGATATCTCTTATGCCTGCTGGAAGCGAGGGCAAACGGCCGGAAGGCGCCCGTGCCCGGCATCGAGCTCTTCAACTGGGTAGAAAATTTCTGGAGCCTTTTTCCACTTGTACTACTTTGTCTTCTGATATGGGGTACCTATTTCTTCGCGACGGATGTGTCTTTTGCCGCAGCTATTGTGCTTGGCGCAATCATTCTTTTTACCTATCCGGCATCGATGGCCATTCTCGCCACGACCCGATCGCCTATCGAAAGTCTCAATCCGGTGGCACTGTTTGTCCTGCTAAAGAATTGTGGCCGCGATTACTTGCTGATTCCATTGGTCATCGTCGCGATATTCTTCGCAATTTGGAATCTCGTGATCGTCGGTGCCCCATATCTATTGTTAAAAGCCTCTACGATGTACGCGTCGTTTCTCATGTTCACATTGACGGGCAGCGTGTTGCATGAAAAGGGTGCATCAATAAGCCTGGACCTGCCGCGGGCACGAGAGCCCAGCGCGGAGCAACTGGACGCAAACCTGATGCGCGAGCGAACAAGAGTCCTCAATCATGCGTACGGCTTCGTGAGCCGCAGTAATCGACTGGGCGGTTTGCAACATATCGATGCGTGGATCGAAAACGAAGCCGATATTGGCGCAGCGTACCGTTGGTTCTTCGAACAAATGCTCAAATGGGAATCGACAGAGGCAGCGATAATTTTTGCGCAAACGTATTTATCCTGGCTGTTAAAGCAACGTCGTGACATAGAGGCACTAAAATTAATTGCTCGCTCTCTTCTCGTAGAAGAGCGGTTCAAACCGCTTCCCGAAGACATGGGGGCGGCGCGGGCGGCGGCCGAACGGCTGGGCAATGACGAGCTTTACGAGTATCTCAACCGTTAACGAGGCGATGTCGCGAGAATCGATTGTTGAAGTAATGTGCAAGAGCGAGGATCAGGGCAGCGCAAACAGTCACGGTGCGATCGGCGACGATGCCGTGCGAACTGTGAACGACGGTCCCGCCAAGCACCAGGAGCAACATGCCGAGACTTCCCCAGGCAATAATGCTTTTGACCTGGTGTCGGCGAAACCCCGACGCGAAAGCGATGATGCTGACGGGCAGGACAACAAGGAGCATTTGAACATGAAAATGTTCCTCGGCGAATTGACCCAGAAACGGCAGCACCGCGATGAGAATCGGCAGGGTGAGGCAATGCAGCAGGCAGAGTGCGGACAGCGCGACTGCAGCATTGTCCAACCGGCCCAAATTATTCGAAGAATTGTCATACATCGTCGGTTGCCGCTATGCTGCATCAATGAGAATCACCAAAACAAAATGATATATCATAACAATTTAAGATGCAAGACATTGTATCGTAACGGTTTTTACTTTCTTCGCTAATTATGGATAAACGACTGCTTTCAATTCTCTGCTGTCCCGTGACACATAAAGGCCTCAGCCTTGCCCGGCCCGAGCTCCTGAAGAAAATCAATACGGCGATCAGCGACGGCAAGCTCGTCAATCATGACGGTGCCGAATTATCTGAGGCTCTCGACGAGGCCCTGATTACCGACGATGGCAAAATCATGTATCCGGTCAACGACGGTATTCCGGTGCTGCTAGAGGGCGAATCCGTTGGTCTGAGCCAACTTGATTGATGTGAAAATCCCGGCCAATCAACTTTCGTCAAGCGTTCAAAAATCCCTTTTGCCCTGCTATTTGGTTAGCGGTGACGAGCCTCTGCTCGTGATCGAGGCGCTCGACGCCATTCGAGCCAGCGCCCGGCGGCAGGGTTTCGGTGCGCGCGAACTCCACGTCGCAGGCAGCGGATTCGATTGGGCCGAGCTGACCGGCGCGAGTGCAAACCTGTCATTGTTTGCTGAAAAGCGAATCGTCGAATTGCGCCTGCCTACCGGAAAGCCGGGTCGGCAGGGCGGTACAAGCATTGTGGAGCTCCTGGAAAATTCCGGCGATGACCTGTTGGTCCTGATCAGTGCACCCAAGTTAGACCGTGGTACGGCGGCGTCGAAATGGGCAAAGGCCGTAGAATCCCACGGTGCCCTCGTTCAGGTATGGCCCGTCGACCGGCGTGAATTACCGTCGTGGATCGCCAATCGAATGCAAAAGGCCGGTCTCAAACCGGACAGAAATGCAATCGGATTGATTGCGGATCGCGTCGAAGGAAATCTTCTCGCGGCAGACCAGGAAATCGAGAAGCTTCGATTACTTCTTGGCGAAGGCGAGGTTACCGCCGACGACGTCAATAATGCGGTCGCGAACAGTAGCCGCTACGACGTCTATAAACTGGCGGACGCTGCTGTCGGTGGCGACGCATCCAGAGCACTTCGCATTCTCGACGGCGTGCGGGCGGAAGGTGTCGAGCCGGTCATTATCGTTTGGGCGCTCACACGGGAGCTGCGAGTGCTTGGCAAGCTGGCTGATCGGGTGCAATCGGGTACCGAACTGGGTTCGGTTTTGCAAAAGTCGGGCGTCTGGCGCAACCGCCAGGGTATTGTCAGATCATGCGTGGCCCGGCACCGAGCGACAGAATTTTATCGGCTACTGAAAATTGCCAGACGCGCCGATGCTGCCGCAAAAGGCCAGTCGGGTGAGGATGCCTGGCAATTGGCGACGGTCATCGTCCTCAGGCTGTCGATGGGGAGCGCCAAAGCCGCATGAAGCCGATGGGTATTTTTGGTGGCACTTTTGACCCGATTCACTACGGGCATCTGCGCACGGCGTTCGAAATGCTGCAGGCGCTCCGATTCGATGAAGTAAGGTTCATGCCCTGCGGCAATCCACCCCATAGAGGTGAGCCGATTGCGGACGCCGAATTGCGTCTGGATATGGTAAGAGTGGCAACCGGCGCTCAGGTCGGCTTCGTGGTCGACGACCGTGAACTGCAGCGAGACGGCCCATCGTATTCGGTGGATACCCTGGCGGCGTTGCGCGAGGAGTTTCCAAAGCAATCGCTTGGTCTGATGATCGGCATGGACGCATTCCTCGGCTTACCCAAGTGGCATCACTGGCGCAAAATCCTGCAGCTCGCGCATATCGTCGTAGCACACCGGCCCGGCTGGCGTGCGCCCGATATAGGACCGTTGGGCGATCTGCTGGCCGATAGGGGCACGTACCGGATAGAGGATATACATCGGACCATATCCGGACATATTTATGTTCACGACGTCACCCAGCTCGAGATCTCCTCGAGTGACATCCGCGAACTGGTCGGTCTCGGTCGGGACCCGCGGTTCCTGATGCCTGATGGCGTTCGCAAAATAATCGAACAAAGCGGTTGCTACGCTGCCAAACAAGATGGTCTGCCGGATGCAGCGAACGACGGCTGAGCAGAAATTGAAATGAGTCAAACGGAACGGTGAATGAATAGCAAACAACTCAGCGACCTTGTCGTAGAGGCGTTAGAAGAGGTAAAAGCCAGAGATATCATCAAGCTTGATGTCAGGAAGCTAACCACAGTCACGGATTACATGATTGTGGCAAGTGGAACATCGAATCGTCACGTCAAGGCGCTGGCAGACGCGGTCGCGGAGAAATCCAGGGTCGCCGGCCATCGCCCTCAAGGCATAGAAGGTGAGAATGGCAGCGAGTGGGTTCTGCTGGATCTGCAGGACACGCTCGTGCACGTCATGCTGCCCCGTGTCCGCGAGTTTTATAACCTCGAAAAGCTCTGGTCGCTCAGCCCGTCCAGTGACGTGGCCGCGACAGACGGGTGACCTATGCACATCCGGTTAATTGCGGTCGGGGATCGGCAGCCATCCTGGGTCGATGATGCCTTCGACGGCTATGCTCAGCGATTGCCGCGGCAGTGGAAATTCCGGCTGGACGCCGTAGCCACGGCCAGGCGATCGAAGAATACCGACCCCGCCACCGCGATCGAGGCGGAAGGACAGAAAGTTTTGCGTCTGGTCAAAGCCGCCGAGTATGTGGTTGTGCTTGACGAATGCGGCACCGAAGTGTCCAGTGTTGGACTGGGGGAAAAACTCTCCTCCTGGCAGACGTCGGGCAAGGACCTCTCATTTGTCATTGGCGGTCCCGACGGCGTCTCGAATGCCGTAAAGACACGGGCAGATTTCCGCTGGACTCTTTCCAAGTTGACCCTGCCGCACGGACTGGTCCGGGTGTTGTTTGTCGAACAGCTCTACCGGGCATGGACGGTTTCGACCGCACATCCCTACCACCGAGCCTAGCGCGAATATTTCACCGCTATGAAATGCCGCCAGCTGCGCTCTTGCTTAGTCTTTGTTTGTCTGCGGAATTTTCTGCCGGACAGGACGCCCAAATGCCGCGGAGCCCACGGATGGGCGAGAGCGGCGCAATCGGAAATATGCTGTGATATTCCACTCACTCAGAAAATTCCTCTGACAAACAAATCAGCTCATCTATTGCAACTGGTAAAACATTCGAGCTGATGGACATTCATCTCGCATCGTCATCACCCAGACGCCATGAGATCCTCGCGGCCCTGGGCGCCAGGTTCACGGCAGCCGGCGTTGATATCGACGAAACGCGCTACGATGGCGAGCCGGTCGCTGACATGGTAGTTCGCCTGGCGGTCGCCAAAGCCGCTGCGGCGCGCACTAACGTGGATCATTCGGTGCCCGTGATCGGCGCGGATACAGCCGTAGCTGTGGATGATCGGGTGCTTGGCAAGCCTGATTCGGTGGATGAGGCGGTGCAGATGCTGGCCCGCTTGTCCGGCCGCAATCACAAGGTGTTGACCGGGGTGGCCCTCGACTACGCGGGAGAGGTGAGGACCGCAACGTCGGTGACGGAAGTGCGATTCCGGGAGATCAGTTCTGACGAGGCTCATGCCTACTGGCAAAGTGGAGAGCCGCTCGACAAAGCCGGGGCTTATGCGGTGCAGGGCATTGGAGGAATTTTCGTTGAGCACATTTCCGGGAGTTATTCGGGAGTTGTGGGCCTACCGGTCTTCGAAACGGCAGCGCTCCTTGCCAGCGCTGGTCTAGACGTATTGCCCATGCATTTGGATCGCTTACATGCCTGATGAATCGCCAAAAGAGGAAATTCTCGTCAACGTTACGCCGAGCGAGGTTCGTGCGGCGCTGCTTGAGAACGGTATTCTTCAGGAGGTCTATATAGAACGCGCTGCCCGCCGCGGCTTGATCAGTAACATATACAAGGGGCGTGTGTCGCGTGTTCTCCCCGGCATGCAGGCAGCATTTGTCGACATCGGGCTCGAACGCACCGCCTTCTTGCATGCCTCCGGCATAGCCCGGCAGAAAAACGCGAACAACGGCGACGATGACATTCCACTGCCGGACATCCGGAAGCTCGTCCACGAAGGCGAGGAAATTCTCGTGCAGGTCGTGAAAGATCCTCTCGGTAATAAAGGCGCGCGCCTGACGACGTTTATGACTTTACCGTCCCGATACCTGGTTCTCCTGCCCGAGGGCGACAGCGTCGGGATTTCTGCGCGCATCGAAGATGAGGACGAGCGGGAACGCCTGCGCCAGATCTTCGAAGAGCTGCTGGGCGACTTCGATTGCGGCGTTATCGTGCGGACGGCCGCGGACGGTGCCAGCGACGACGCCCTGCGTGCAGATATGAAGTTCCTTAGGAGGCTCTGGACGGTCGTTCAGGAACAGTGCAGCAAAGGTGAGGTAAAAACGCTAATCCACGAAGATTTGCCGCTACCGGCCAGAGTTTTGCGTGATCTTGTTACCAGCGATGTCAAACGAATTCGCGTTGATTCGGAACAGGACTTCAACGCCATGAAGTCCTTTGCGGGAACCTTTCTGCCTGAGATAGAGCCGATGCTCGAGCATTATACGCGGCGTCGGCCGATATTCGATCTACATGGTACCGAGGACGAAATAAAGAAGGCGCTCGACAGGAGCATTCCGCTGAAGTCCGGGGGCTATGTCATTTTCGATCAGACGGAGGCGATGACGACGGTCGACGTCAATACGGGTGGCTATATCGGTCACCGCAATCTCGAGGAGACAATATATCGGACAAATCTGGAGGCGGCGGTTACGATTGCGCGGCAGCTCCGTCTCAGAAACCTGGGCGGTATCATCATCATCGATTTCATCGATATGGAAGAGGAGGGGCATCGGCAAAGGGTCATGCAGGCATTGGAGCAATCGCTAGCCCGTGACCACGCCCGGCACCAGGTCACAGCCATCTCTCCACTCGGGCTGGTCGAGATGACACGTAAACGCACGCGAGAGAGCCTGCAGCATATTCTTTGCGAAGATTGTCCGAACTGCGATGGCCGCGGATTCGTCATGACGGCCGAGACCGTGTGTTTCGAGGTTTTTCGGGAGGTCATCAGGCAACATCGCCAGTTTGCGTTCGACGAGATACTTGTGCTTGCGCATCAGGATGTCATCGAGCTGCTGCTCGACGAACAGTCGAACGCACTGGGCGAACTTGAAGAACAGACCGGCAAGACGATTCGCCTGCAGCCCGAGTCACTGTACCTGCAGGATCAGTTTGATGTTGTTTTGGTGTGACTGAGCCGGATATGGGACACCCATGAAACAATTGCTAAAACGCCTGACCAAGTTTCTAGCGTACTTCGCAGCAGGTATCGTCATTCTTCTTGCAGTTGCGGTCGGCTTGTTCCGGCTGATGTTGCCGCGACTTCCGGAATATCAGGAAGACATCAAGGTATGGGCCAGAGCAGCAATCGGCATGCAGGTCGAATTCACGGGCATGGACGCCCGTTGGCGATTGAGTGGGCCCGAAGTCAACTTCTACAACGCTGAACTCATGCGGCCCGATGGTTCGGGCAGTCTGCTTAGTGTCAATGAACTGAGTGTTGGCGTCGGCCTGATGCGTCTGCTCGTTGACCGCGAACCGGTCGTAGAGCGGGTGTTGATAAGCGACACGAGCCTTGATGTGCGGCAGGCCGGTGACGGAGCCTGGATGATTCAAGGCCTCCCGCTCGACAGTCTGATCGGCACTCGTAAGGATTTGCCCGAAGGCGGCGGAGCTGCCGTAACCATTGTCGGACGGAACATAGACCTTGACTACTGGCCCCGCGGCAGCGAGCAAGCAATCGAATTGACCATCGACCGGTTGCAAGTGAAGCGGGATAAAATTCAGCTGGACATCGAAGTTACCGTGGATTTGCCGGATGAACTCGGCGAGCGAATCGACGCATCGGCCAACCAGCGCCTGGAAGATGCGACGGATAGTGGCGTGTGGCAGCTATTCGTTGAAGGCAGGGAACTGGAACTCGCCGGCTGGACACGATTTCAACCACCGGAAATTTCCTTGAAATTTCCGGGCGTATCGTCGGGCCAGGCCGATCTGAGCCTGTGGCTCGAACTCTCAGCTGACGGAATCCGCAGCGCTACCGCCAATTTGGTCGTTTCCGATATGACGATCGACGATGCGGTCGTTGATATGCCCATCGATGTTCAGGGTCGTTTCGAATTTTCCAGGAATTCCGGTGGTTGGTTGCTCGCGGCAGATAATTTCAGGCTGCAACAGGCTGCGGGCGAATGGCCCAATTCCTTTCTTCGGGCGGACGTGGCTACCGACGAATCGGGCAAGGTCGTGGCGGCA
>FXBF010000117.1_pt1 | contig 23638 bp, 19 predicted proteins | sample 5335321 | NCBI WGS metagenome assembly FXBF01 (sample SAMEA103928391, study PRJEB20085) | sediment metagenome | isolation source: sediment
CCTTTCTTTGGGCAAGCAAAGAAAGGAACCCGTCGTACGGGGGCGAAACCCCGTTAGTTACTAACCGTCGGGTAGCGACCCCATATATGCTCGGCAGTTGGCGCACACGGCGCCAACCCACTAACATCGCCGGTGTCTGCAAAACGGCTGTTGTGCCGCGGCGCTAAAAAAATGAACGCACAGTCACCGCACCAACACAACCACCAGCAGACCGGTCGCTATCTGCTGGTCGCGCTCGTGTTGACGCTCGGCTTCGCCGCCGTCGAGGCCGCGGCCGGCTGGTGGTCCGGGTCGCTGGCGCTGTTGGGCGACGCCGGTCACATGGTCACCGACGCCTTCGCCCTGGGCCTGGCGGCGCTGGCGGCGCGAATCGCGCAACGACCGCCGAGCCGGCGTCATTCCTACGGTATGGGCCGCGCGGAGGTGGTGGCGGCACTGGTCAACGGCCTGTTGATGCTGGTCGTGGTGATCGGCATTGTGGTCGAGGCGATAGAGCGCCTGCGGGCGCCGCAACCGGTGATCGGGGGTGCGGTCATGATCGTCGCCGGCATCGGCCTGGCGATTAATATCGTCGTAATCATGCTGCTGAGTCGCGGGGAGCGCACCTTGAATATTCGCGGTGCGTTGCTGCATGTCATGGGCGACCTGCTCGGCTCGGTTGCGGCACTGCTGTCCGGTGCGGTGATCTATTTCACCGGCTGGACGCCAGTGGACCCGATCCTGTCTATCTTTATTAGTCTCTTGATCCTGTTCTCCAGCGTGCGGCTGATGCGCGATGCCCTGCATGTGATCATGGAGGGCGTGCCGGCACACCTGGACCTGCACGCTATCGGCCAAGCCATGGTCAGCGACGCAGCCGGGGTGCAATCGGTACACGATCTCCATGTCTGGAGCGTATCTTCGGGCACGGTGGCACTGTCGGCGCACGTCATGATCGAGGACATGTCACACTGGGAAGAAATCCTGCTGGGCCTGCGTCGGCTGCTGCGCGAGCGCTTCGGTATTGAGCACGTGACCCTGCAGCCGGAGTGCGGCACACACGTGTTACAGCGAAGACCGTCTGCACCCGGCTAGCGTTCCCGCAGGCTTTCCGTAATTGTTATCATCGCACCATGGACGTCACCGACATACTCGACAGCCTGAACCCGCAGCAGCGCGAGGCGGTGGCCGCCCCGCCTGGGCCGCTGCTGGTGTTGGCCGGCGCGGGCAGCGGAAAAACGCGTGTGTTGACCCATCGCGTCGCCTGGCTCGTCGGCGTAGAGAGTGCCTCGCCGCAATCCGTGCTGGCAGTGACCTTCACCAACAAGGCGGCACAAGAAATGCGCGGGCGTATCGAACGCCTGCTGCGTTATCCGGTCAATGGCCTGTGGGTCGGCACCTTTCACGGTATATCGCACCGGTTGCTGCGCGCACACTGGCGCGACGCGGATCTGCCCGAGGGTTTCCGGATTCTTGATAGCGAAGACCAATATCGCTTGATTCGCCGGATCTTGAAAAACCTCGAGCTCGATGAGGTCTACTGGCAGCCGCGGCGGTTGCAGTGGTTTATCAATACGCAGAAGGAGGAGGGACGGCGCGCCCGCGACCTCGGGGATGGCGACGACCCGCAGCTGCGCCAGCAGGTGCGCATCTACAGGGCCTACGAGGAGACCTGTCAGCGCTCTGGCCTGGTCGATTTCGCCGAGCTGCTGCTGCGCGTGCTTGAGCTGCTGCGCGATAACGAAACCATGCGCAGCCACTACCAGGCCCGCTTCAAGCACGTGTTGGTGGACGAGCTGCAGGACACCAACGCCATGCAGTACTCCTGGCTCAAGCTTTTCGCGGGGGCGCACAACAATTTGTTCGTGGTCGGCGATGACGATCAATCTATATACGGCTGGCGCGGCGCACGCGTAGAGAACATGCTGCGCTTCGAGCAGGACTTTCCTGGCACGCAGGTCATTCGCCTCGAACAGAACTACCGTTCCACCGCAACTATCCTCGAGGCCGCCAATGCGGTGATCAGCTATAACGACGGGCGCCTGGGGAAAAATCTGTGGACCCGGGGAGAGAAAGGCGAGCCCATACGGCTGTACACCGCATTCAACGAGATCGACGAGGCACGCTTCGTCGTGGACCGTATCCAGCAGTGGGTCGACGCCGGGCATCGCGGCCAGGAGGTGGCGATACTGTATCGCTCGAACGCGCAGTCGCGCGTGTTCGAAGAATCGCTGCTGGATGTCAGGATCCCGTATCGCGTCTACGGCGGCATGAGGTTTTTCGAGCGTGCGGAGATCAAGGACGCGCTTGCGTACTTGCGCCTGGTCGCCAGCCGCCACGACGACCCGTCTTTCGAGCGAGTGGCCAACGTACCGACGCGTGGCATCGGCGGCAGATCGATGGATGCATTGCGCGAGCAGACGAAGAACCAAGGCAGCTCGTTGTGGGACGCGGCGCGGCAGCTCATCGCGGCTGGCGCGCTGCCCGCTCGTGGTGCCAACGCGCTGTCGGCGTTCCTCAAGTTGATCGATGCCCTGGCCCGGGACACCGAAGGCCTCGAGCTTGCCGAGCTGATTGATCAAGTGTTACAACACAGCGGCTTACTCGATCACCATAAGAAGGAGAAGGGCGAGCAGGCCGAGGCGCGCGTGGAGAACCTCGAGGAGCTCGTATCGGCGGCCCGCAATTACAGCTATGACGACGACGATGACATGGACGCGCTGTCGGCCTTCCTGGCGCACGCCGCACTGGAGGCGGGCGAGGGACAGGCGCGAGAGTGGGAGGACTGCGTGCAGCTCATGAGCTTGCATGCGGCCAAGGGGCTGGAGTTTCCGCTCGTATTCCTGACCGGGCTGGAGGAGGGATTGTTCCCGCACCAACGCTCGATCGCGGAGCCGGGCCGGCTCGAGGAGGAGCGGCGCTTGTGCTATGTAGGCATGACGCGCGCCATGCGGCAGCTCTATCTGAGCTATGCCGAGTCGCGCCGCCTGCACGGCTCCGAGCACTACGCGAGCCCGTCGCGTTTCCTCGGCGAGCTCCCGAGCGAGCTCGTTCACGAGCTGCGCGCACAGCCGCAGTTTGCCCGCCCCTGGCGGCAAGCGCAGCGCACCAAGACCGATGCCGCCGCCGCGTCGATGGCGATGCCTTTGGGACAACGCGTGCGCCACGCGAAGTTCGGCGAGGGCGTGGTGACGGGCTCTGAGGGACGCGGCACGCACGCACGCGTGCAGGTCAATTTCCGGGGTGCCGGCAGCAAGTGGCTGGTGCTCGCCTACGCTAAGCTGCAGCAACTCTAGCAGAAGGGCTTGTCAGCACCCTGCGCGGCCCCCGGCGCCGAGCTAAGCAGGCCGCGATTTTGCTCGCATCCGGCCTACAGGGCCTCTATATTTATTAAGAAGGACCAATAAAACAGCCGTGGGAGTCCGGCCTGGTGAGCGTTTGGCGTAGCCTGGCAGGGCCGTTGCGCCAAACCATGCACGAAGACATGTCACGCGGGGGATCCGTGTTGTGAAATCGAATGCTGGGGTGATTTCCGCCGCCTGGGCGATGTTTGCCGTCGTCGCAATCGCGTTTTTTGCCGAGCTTCTGACGATGCTGGCACTGCGGTACCTAGGCTATGTCAGCGCCTCCATGCGCGTCATGTTGACTGGCGCAGTGACGATCTCGGTATTAATCGTCCCACTGATATACGTGGTCGTCGCGAGGCCGCTACGGCGCGAGTATGAGAAACGCCGGCACGCCGAGAACCGCGCGGCGGAGCTGGGTCAGCTGGCGATCACCGACCCGCTGACGCGCACTCGCAACCGCAGGGGAATCACCATCGGCGTGCTCGAGGCGATGGCGCACTCCGAGCGTTACGAGCACCCACTGTCAATCGCGATGATCGATGTCGATCATTTCAAGGAAGTAAACGATAAGTACGGTCACAAGGCAGGTGACCGCGTACTGGAAGGTGTGGCATCGATCCTAGTCGAAACATTGCGCATGCCGGACAAGGTTGGCCGCTACGGCGGCGAGGAGTTCCTGTTGGTATTGCCGGAGACCGGCCTGGAGGAGACGACCAAGATTGCCGAGCGTATCCGTACGGCGGTGGGTGAAGCGGAGTTCGACATCGGCAATGAAAAAATCAAGCTGACCATCAGCGTCGGCGCGACGCCGTTCGTCAAGGGGGAGGACCTGGAGCAGCTTTTGTCGCGCGCCGACCGCGCGCTGTACAAAGCCAAGCGCTCCGGGCGCAACCTGGTGGTGAGCACCCCCGGCCAGTAAGGCGAGCCACCGTTGCGCGTCAGGCATCGTCGCGCGGGTAGATCCGCGGCCTGCTAGCTCTGGTGAGAAACGGAAGTTAAAGCATCGACTCGAGCACGGCGCTCCAGGCCAGCCCCAGATTGGTGCGGTTATAACCGCCACCCCCCATGACGATGATGCGTCCGTCACAGAACTCCTCGGCGAGCACGCACAGGCGCTTGGTCGCATGGGCGTGGGCCTGCGGCGTAAACTGCATGTGGGTGATCGGGTCACCCTTGATGCTGTCGGCGCCCGCCTGTAACAAGATGACCTCGGGCTTACCGCTGCGCACGAACTCCTCGAGCTGCGGCCACACACGCCGGAACGCCTCGTCATCCGCGCCGGGCAACATGGGAATATTGAGCTTGGTGTCCTTGGCCGCACCCTTGCCGGTTTCGTGCGCAAAGCCGGTGCCGGGATAAAGAAAGCGCCCGTCTTCGTGGATATCCGCGAATACGAGATCAGCGTCGCGCTCGAAGGCATAAAACACGCCGTCGCCATGGTGTGCGTCGATATCGACGTAGGCAACCCGCCTGATCCCGTAGCGCTGGCGCAGGGTCGTGATCAAGACCCCCGGATCATTGAACACGCAAAAGCCGGCGGCCGAGTCCGCGCGCGCATGATGCAATCCGGCGATCGGTACGAAAATCCGTGGATGCTCGCCCGACATGCTCTGCACCAGACCGTCCAGCCCCGAGCCAACCACGCACGATGCCGCCTCGTAGACTCCCTTGAACGCCGGCGTGTCTCCGCAGTCCAGGTATCCGGCGCCCGTGCGCGAGAGCCGTTGCACCCGCCCGACGTAATCGGGCGCATGGAACCGGCAGAGCTCGCGCTCGCCGCAACCGGCCGGCGCGGCAACGTGTACCCGTTTGTCGAGCCCTCGCTTGATCGCCTCGCGCCAGAAGGCGTCGAGCCGGTCGCAACCGAATGGGTGGCCCTCGCCAAAGCCGTAGCGGGCAAGGCCCTCGCCAACGTATACCTGCGGGCTCATAGTCGTGGATTATAGCGGCCGGGCGATCCTTTGCGCACACACGCGAACTGCGTCGCAGGACGAGCGGGCCTGCCCGCGCTTGCGGTCGTTTCTCAATCCCCGCGCACCGAGGAGCGGCTCGCAGCCTCGGGCCACGTATCGCGCAGCGAGTGATGGTGGGCGATATGGCTGGCCAGCATCTGCTTGAGCTCGTCGGGATCCTTGGTGTGCGTGATTTCCCCTGCCGGCGGGAAATGCAGATCGTGCAGCCGCGATAGCCAGAAACGCAAAGCCGCGGCGCGTAGCATCGCCGGCCAGGCCGCACGCTCGGCCGGGGTCAGTCGACGCTGTGCATCGTAAGCCTGCAATAGGCTGCGCACGCGCCCGTGATCGAGACCGCCATTCGCCTCGATGCACCAGTCGTTGACCGTCACCGCCAGGTCGAACAACAGCGCATCGGTGCAGGCGTAATAGAAGTCGATTAGTCCGCTGACGCGGCCGCTTTGGAACAACACATTGTCGCGAAAGAGATCCGCGTGAATAACGCCGTGCGGCAGATCGGTCGCGAGGTGGCGCGACTGATACTCGAGCTCAGCCTGCAGCAGCGCGGCGTCCGGCGTGCTGACGCGATCGGCGAGCGTATGTGTTGTCGCCTCCCACCACTGGGGTCCGCGGTCGGTCGCGCGCGAGCGTGGAAAGCCCCGCCCGGTCAGATGCAGTTGCGCCAGCACGTGGCCGACGGCGGCGCACTGCGCTGCGTCGGGCGACTCCACCGAATCACCACGCAGGCGCTGCACCAGCGCAGCGGGCCTTTCGTGTAGCTGGCCGAGATAGCTGCCGCGGTTGTCCTGGACGGGGTGGGCGCAGGGGATGGCGCGTTCGGCCAGGAACGCCGTGAGCTCGAGGAAGAACGGTATCTCCGCCGCCGTCAGCTGCTCGAATATGGTCAGGACGTATTCACCGCACTCGGTCGTGACATAATAGTTCGTATTGGTAATGCCCGATGGGATGCCGGCGAAACTCAGCAAGCGGCCGAGCCGGTAGTTAGCGAGAAAGCGCGCGAGTGTAGCTTCGTTGATACTGGTGAAAACCGACATAGGCCGCTTTCAGAATCGTTTGATTACCCATAGCGGCGGCGTAATTTGCGGCGCCAGCTCGCTTCGGATGAACTCACCGTTGCCCTCGTTGTCGATCAGGTAATAGGGAGGGCCTTTGGCGGGAATCACCTTGATCATGTAGAGCCGGCCATTGATACGGTACTCCATGAAGGTGACGTCCTCTTTGGGGGCGATGGTGATCTCCGGCTCGAGCGCGGCATCGTCTGGCTCCAGGCCATCGGCCAACGGCTCGAGCGGCTCGGTCGCACCCGCAGAATTTTCCGAAGCCGCCGGCGTATCGGCATGTGCCGCCGTAAACAGGCCCACCAGCGACAGCAGTACGGCGGCTCGCATACGGTCAATCGCCTATAGGTTGAGCTTGATTTCCTCTTCCTCCTCGGAGTGCTCGAATCCGCTACGTTCATAGAAACGGAATATGGCATCCAGCACTTCCCGGGGCTCGTCCACGACCTCGAACAACTCCAGGTCCTGCGGGCTAATCATTCCCTCAGCGACCAGGGTCTGCTTGAACCAATCCAACAGCCCCACCCAGAATGGGCTATGTACCAGGATGATCGGCATGCGCACGCTCTTGCCGGTTTGAATCAGCGTCAATGCCTCCACCAGCTCGTCCAGGGTGCCGAACCCGCCGGGCATCACTACGTAGGCCTTGGCATACTTCACGAACATGACTTTGCGCGCGAAGAAGTGCTGGAAGCTCAGGCTGATGTCCTGAAACTCGTTGGTGATCTGTTCTTGCGGCAGATGGATATTGAGCCCCACGCTTGGCGATTTACCATCGAACGCACCGCGGTTGGCGGCTTCCATCAGGCCCGGGCCGCCGCCGCTGATGACGGTAAACCCCGAATCGGAGAGCATGCGGGTAATCTGCTCGGTCAGGGCATAATAGGTATGCCCCGGTGCGATGCGCGAAGAGCCGAAGATGCTCACGGAGGGTTGAATCTGGGACAGGTGTTCGAATCCGGCGACGAATTCCGCCATGATCTGGAAGATTTTCCAGGACTCGCGCGACATAATACGCGAAGGCGTGACGGACTCGGGCAGCCTATGCGTGGGGTGATTTTCCATTTTCATGATCATCAGTTAAATGAACGAGACGGCTACCGGTTTTCTCTCGATGAATCAGCGAGGCGATACACAAGGCAAGCCATTGATCTTGGTTGATGGCTCATCCTATCTATATCGCGCGTTCCATGCCATGCGCCGGTTCATGAACTCACGCGGCGAGCCCACCGGCGCCGTCTATGGGATCGTCAATATGCTGCGTAAGCTGCTCACGGAATACGACCCCGCTTATATCGCGGTCGTATTCGATGCCAAGGGCGAGACTTTTCGCGATGCAATTTATGCCGATTATAAGGCGAATCGGCCGCCGATGCCCGAGGAGCTGAGCGCTCAGATAGATCCGATCCACTCGGTTGTACGTGCCATGGGCCTGCCAGTGCTGATGGTCGAGGGGGTGGAGGCCGATGACGTGATCGCCACGCTCGCCGAGCGCGCGGCCACGAACGGCATGGACACGTTGATCTCCACCGGCGACAAGGATTTGGCGCAAGTGGTAGCTGAGCGCATCCGCCTCATCGATACCATGACCGACAGCTACTACGATCGCCAGGCCGTCGTCGACAAATTCGGCGTGCCACCCGAGCGCATCAACGACTACTTGGCCCTGATCGGCGACAGCGTCGACAACATCCCCGGTGTCCCCAAGGTCGGACCGAAGACGGCGGCCAAGTGGTTGCAGCAGTATGGATCGATCGAGGGAATCATGGCACACGCCGGGGAAATAGCAGGAAAGGTCGGCGAGAGCCTGCGCGCCAGCCTGAAGCAGCTGCCGCTCTCGCGCGAGCTCGCGACGGTCAGGCGCGATGTGCCGCTCGATAAAACTCCGAAGGAGCTGGTGCGCCAACTGCCGGACGAGGCGCGTTTGCGAGAGCTGTTCGCGCGCCTGGAGTTCAGGACGTTATTGGCGGAGCTGGGTGGGACCAATCGCCTGCAAGCCGAACCCGGCGCCGGCGTCGACGGGCAATACGAAACCGTGCTCGACGCCGATCGGCTCGATGCCTGGTTGGCGCGCCTGGATTCTGCGCGACTACTCGCCTTCGACACCGAGACCACGAGTGTCGATGCCATGCGCGCCGAGTTGGTCGGAGTCTCTTTCAGCGATGCGGCCGGCAGCGCTGCCTACGTCCCCGTAGGCCACAGCTACCCGGGGGCGCCCGCGCAGCTGGACCGCGGCTATGTGCTGGAGCGGCTCAAGGCGCTGCTGCAGGACCCGCAACGTGAGAAGGTCGGGCAGAATATCAAGTATGACATGATGGTGCTGGCACGCTACGACATCGAGCTTGCCGGCATCGGCTTCGACACGATGCTCGAGTCCTACGTGCTCGACAGCACCGGTTCTCGCCACGATATGGACAGCCTCGCCTTGAAGTATCTCGGTTACAAGACGCGCAAGTACGAGGACGTCGCCGGCAAAGGCAAGAACCAGATCAACTTCAGCGAAGTCCCGATCGAGCAGGCGGCGCCGTATGCCGCCGAGGACGCCGATATCACGTTGCGGTTGCACGATACGCTGTGGCCGCGATTGCGAGAAATCCCGAAGCTGGAAAAGCTGTTCAAGCACATCGAGATGCCGCTGGTGCCGGTGCTCGCCCGCATACAACGAACCGGGGTGCGCATAGACGCGGACATGCTGCGCCGTCAAAGCGGCGAGCTTGCCGAGCGTATGGCGCAGCTCGAGCGCGAGGCGCAGGCGGCCGCGGGCCAGCCGTTCAACCTGGAATCGCCCAAACAAATCCAGGAGATCCTGTTCGAAAAGCTCGGCCTGCCCGTGCTCAAGAAGACCCCCAAGGGCGCGCCGTCGACTGCCGAGGAGGTCTTGCAGGAGCTCGCCCTGGACTACCCGCTGCCGAACATCCTGCTGGCGTATCGTGGCCTGAGTAAGCTCAAATCCACCTATACCGACAAGCTGCCGGACATGCTCAACGCCGATACCGGGCGCGTGCACACGTCCTACCATCAGGCCGTCGCCGCCACCGGGCGCTTGTCGTCGAGCGATCCCAACCTGCAGAACATACCGGTGCGCACCGCCGAGGGCCGGCGCATCCGCCAGGCCTTCGTGCCGGCGGAAGGCTACAAGGTCCTGTCCGCCGATTACTCGCAGATCGAGCTGCGCATCATGGCGCACCTGTCCGGTGACCGCGGCTTGCAGCAGGCGTTTGCACAAGGCATGGACGTGCACCGCGCGACCGCGGCCGAGGTCTTCGGCGTGGTCCCCGAACAGGTCACCGCCGACATGCGGCGCAACGCAAAGGCGATCAACTTCGGCCTCATCTATGGTATGTCCGCGTTCGGCCTGGCGCGCCAGCTGAAAATCGATCGCACCACCGCGCAGCAGTATGTCGACCTGTATTTCGCGCGCTATCCGGACGTCAAGGCCTTTATGGATCGAACGCGCGTACAAGCGCGCGAGCAGGGCTACGTCGAGACCGTGTTCGGGCGAAGGCTGTACGCGCAGGACATCAACGCCAGCAATCAGTCCCGGCGCCAGTACGCCGAGCGCGCTGCCATCAACGCGCCCATGCAAGGGACTGCCGCTGACCTCATCAAGCTCGCCATGTTGGCGGTGGCGCAATGGATCGAGGGCTCGGGCGTGGATGTCCGGATGATCATGCAGGTGCACGACGAACTCGTGTTCGAGGCCGCGCACCCGCAGGTGGCGCAGGCATCAGACAACATCCGCCGCTGCATGAGCGAGGTGGCCACACTCTCCGTACCGCTGGTGGTCGATATCGGTGTTGGCGACAACTGGGACGAGGCGCATTAGCCTTTGTGTTCCACGCCGCGGCGCGGCCACGTGCCCGCGCGCCGGCAGAACTTTTGGCGCCGCGAAGGGTCTATAATTGATGGACGATCTCAGTGATCGTCTTGCCCGCTCCTCCTCCCTGAGCGGGTAGTCCTGGACTCGTTCCAGGACAGATTAGGCCCCGGGCTCTCTCCCCTTATTTCCGGGGCTTTTTTTTGGTCCGTCACCCGCGGGGAGATTGAGCCAACGACCGAGCACCGCCCTGGCGTCCTCTACGCCGAGACGCGCGGGCGTCGAGAACAGTTGTGCCGAGACGCGCGGGCCGAAGCGCTGCAGCGAGGAGTCGACCTTGTGCAGGATGGCGGCTGCGCGCCCGCGGGAGAGCTTATCGCTTTTGGCGAGCAGCACGTGAACCGGCATGGCGCAGCCCTGGCACCAGCCCAACAGCTCCAAGTCGAACGCGCTCAGCGGCCGGCGGATGTCCATCACCAGCACGAGCCCACGCAAGCAACGCCGATGCTGCAGGTAGCGGTTCAGGGTTTGCTGCCACTGCTCTTTCAGGGCGTGCGACACGCGCGCATAACCGAATCCAGGCAGGTCCATCAGGCGACGCGTCTCGTCCAGGGCGAATATGTTGATCGCCCGGGTGCGTCCTGGCGTCTTGCTCGTGCGCGCGAGCCCCTTGCGGGCGGCGATCATGTTGATAACGCTGGATTTTCCCGAATTCGAACGGCCGACGACCGCCACCTCGGCGCCCCGGTCCGGCGGTAGCTGGGCCAGCGATGTTGCGCTCAGGCGAAAGCTCAGGTTATGAAACGGATTGTCCACCGTTTATACGGAAAATTGACCAGAAAACGCACTGTTGGTATATAGACCCCTGCTTGAACAATATGCAGGGGTCGGCTGCGCCGCGTTGCATCGGTCGGCGACCGCCTTGACGACACCCTTTTTATATCATTGACTCGACGCTCGCCAGTCGGCGGGGTGGGCGGATTGTCGGGTGCGGGCACGGGGGCGCGCCCGCGCAGGCACTTCCCGGTAACGGGCCCGCACGTGGCGCTGGCGTTCCACAGTAGGCGGCTGTGTGCACGGGCACCGGGTGCGGGGTGTGCCGACCAGCCCGCGAGGCCCGTCAACGGAGGGAGGAGACATAATGAGGAAGATTTTACTTGCGTTAACCATAGGCGCGTGGCCGCTGCTCCACTCGGGTGCTGTGCTGGCTGCCGGCGATGTCGCCGCCGGTCAAGCCAAGTCCGCGGGTTGCGCTGCGTGTCACGGCCCCGATGGCAACAGCACCAATCCCGAGTGGCCCAAGCTAGCGGGGCAGCAGGTCGAGTATATCGTGAAGCAGCTAAGCGATTTCAAATCGGGGGTGCGCCAGAACCCCGTGATGGCAGGTATCACCGCCAGCCTGTCGGAGCAGGACATGGAGAGTCTCGCCGCCTACTTCAGCGGCCGCAAAGTCAAGGTCACCGGCGCAACGGACGCGGAGCTCGCGCGCCAGGGTGAGCGGCTCTACCGCGGCGGCAGCCGGGCGCTTCAGGTATCGGCCTGCATGGCGTGCCACGGGCCCGCCGGCCAGGGAGTGCCGCCGAGCTTCCCCAGCGTGTCCGGCCAGCACCCGGCTTATAGCGAAATCCAGCTGAATGCGTTCAAGACCGGCGTGCGCAAGAACGAGGCCATGAACGCGATCGCCGCTCGCATGTCGGCAGAAGAGATCAAGGCGGTGGCCATGTACATGTCTGGGTTAGAGCCGGCGCCCTAGCCCGGATGCCGGTCCGAGCCCGTCGCGCGCTCCTGCGGTCGGGCTGACCGCCCGAAGGACCCGAGCGCCGCGCCGCCGGGGCGGACAACTGCCTATGCCCGCCCCCCGCAGCCTGTTTTCCGGCGGCGGTGCCTGACGCGGGTCTACCCGCCTTGGCGTCGCATCGCTCCGAGCGCCACCCCCGTCGGCAGTCCACTTAGCAAGACGCCGATGAGGAAGTCCGTCCTTGACCTTTTTGGGCTCGCAGAGCAAAAGGCGCGGTTTTTTGCTCTGCTCCATCTCTCAAACACTTACGTGTTTGAGAGATGTGCGGTGCCTCCATGCACCGCTCTAACAGGCCGCTAAAAAGAGTTTTTCAGCGGCCTGTTAGAAATCCCCGGCTTTCACTGTGCTGATGTGGTGCCTGCCGCCGGCCGTCGGCCGGTGTGTGCCCCTTGTCGTCGCCCCGTACCCTCAGCGTCCACCGCTTGTCTGCTCTACCCCCTCTTTTCGCCAGTAACTCTCTTCTAATTCAATAGGTTGTGGAAATTCGCGAGCCTGGCACGAGTATTGCCTTTAGACAGATAGGCAGACGTTAGGGACTGTCGCGCTACGTCCGACAGACACTGCCCGAAGGCGAAAGGTTTCGACGTGTTGGGGAGAGGGAGATAGATAGAGATGCTTAGCCACATTGTCAATTTGGTCACCGATTACGAGCACGACAACGGTTCGCGGCCGAATCTGGTGTACATGAACGAGACCCACTACACCTATCTGCGCCAGGAGATGCCGGGTGTCAGGGATCACAATGACGTGGTGGCTATCCTCGGAATCGATATCGCATTGAGCGACATGGCGGTGCGCCCGCACGTCGCTACGGTGCGCTACACGGACGAAAATATCCTGGTGAGCTAGGCGACTATTGACGGAATTGCGTGTGGGGCGCACGCGCGGGCCGGGCTTCAAACCCCGGCCTGTTTTTTATGTGCTCGACAGGCAGCTCGCGGCGGCCGCCAGCGTCGCCTCCACATCCGCATCCGTGTGTGCGGCCGACACGAAGCCTGCCTCGAACGGCGATGGCGCCAGGTATACGCCCGCCTGCAGCATGGCGTGAAAGAATCGCTTGAAGCGCTCCTGGTCGCACGCCATCACCTGCGCGAAACGAGTCACGGGCGCTCGATCGGTAAAGAAGATCCCGAACATGCCGCCCACGGACTGCGCCGTCAGCCCCACACCGGCGGCGCGCGCGCAGGCCTCTAACCCCTGCGCTAGCGTCGTGGTCCTGTCCGCGAGCGCCTGGTGGAACCCGTCGCGGCGCACCTCCTTGAGCGTGGCCAGCCCCGCGGCCATGGCGACCGGGTTTCCCGATAGCGTACCCGCCTGATACACGGGCCCGTCAGGGGCGATGTGATCCATGATCTGCGCGCGCCCGCCGAAGGCGCCCACCGGCAGCCCGCCGCCGATCACCTTGCCGAGCGTGGTGAGGTCGGGTGAGATCCCGTACAGCGCCTGCGCTCCTCCGAGCGCTACGCGAAAACCCGTCATGACCTCGTCGAAGATGAGTATGGCGCCGTGGCGGCTGCAGAGCTCGCGCAGCGTTGGCAGGAAACCGTCGACCGGGGGTATGCAGTTCATGTTCCCCGCCACGGGTTCGACGATCAGGCATGCGATCTGCTCGCCGATCTCGGCGAAGGTCTGGCGCACCTGCTCCGCGTTGTTGTACTCAAGCGTCACGGTATGGGCCGCCAGCTCGGCCGGCACGCCGGGTGAGGTGGGCACCCCGAGCGTCAGCGCGCCGGAGCCCGCCTTGACCAGCAACGCATCGCAGTGCCCGTGATAGCAGCCCTCGAACTTGATGATCTTGGGGCGCCCGGTGAAGCCGCGTGCCAGGCGTATGGCGCTCATGGTCGCCTCGGTACCGGAGTTGACCATGCGCACCTTCTCGATCGACGGCATCAGCACACAGATCATGTCCGCCATCTCGACCTCGGCGCACGTCGGTGCGCCGAATCCGAGACCACGGTCGGCCGCTTGTTTCACCGCCTGCACCACGGTGGGGTGCGCATGTCCCAGGATCATGGGGCCCCAGGAGCCGACGTAGTCGATGTACTGTTTGCCGTCGGCGTCCCACAGCTGGGCGCCGCGGCCGCGAGCGATAAATACCGGCTCGCCGCCGACGCCCTTAAACGCGCGCACGGGTGAATTTACGCCGCCGGGTATGTGCCGGCAGGCCTGGACAAACAGCGAGTGCGAACCGTTGCTCATGAGTTTTTCCTCTAACCGGACCACTCCCCGCTTGCCGGTGCCTGGTCCTCGCCTAGCGACTCCCCGATGAGCTCGAATGCAGCATGAATAGCGCCGCATAGTGGCGCGCCGCGCGCTCGATATCGGGTTGCGCGAATACGCCGTGGATCACCGCGAGCGCGTCGGCGCCGGCGGCGATCAGGTCAGCACCATTCTCCGGCGTGATCCCGCCGATGGCAACTATCGGCACATGCAGCCGTGATCTCGCGGCGCGCAACAGTGCCACGCTCGCCGGCAGCGCGGAAGGCTTTGTCGGTGACGGATAGAAGCTGCCGAACGCGACGTAGTCGGAGCCCTGTGCCTCGGCGACCCGCGCCCGTTCGAGATCGTTGTAGCACGACACACCGATCACGGCCGTGGGCCCCAATAGTCGCCGCGCCTGGCGCGGGTCGGCGTCGTCGCGGCCCAGATGCACGCCGGCGGCCCCCACGAGCGCCGCCAACGCAGGCTCATCGTTGACGATGAGCGCCACCCCGTGGTTCTGACACACACGTGCGAGCGTGGCCGCCTGGCGTTCACGCGCGCCACGATCACCGGTCTTGTCGCGGTACTGGACGATGCGCGCGCCACCGGTAATCGCCTGCTCGACCGCATCGCCAATTTCTGAGGGCTGCAGCGTACCCGTGTCGGCGATGGCGTACAGTCCTGCGATGGCGATCTTATGTGCCATCGCCCCCGCCGTGCTCGCGCGCCCAGTAAAGGCGGTCCGGCAGGTACTGACCCATGCCGAGTCGCTGGCCGTGCGCGAGACTGCTCCAGGTATACTTCAGCGCCCTGGCGACGGCGCTCACCGGCTCCAGGCCATGCGCCAGGCCGGCACTGCAGGCCGACGCCAGCGTGCAGCCTGAGCCATGGTAGTCATGGCGCAATCGCTTGCAGGTGAAGGTCTCCAGCAGCCGCATATTGCCGTACAGACGGTTGACCACTTGCGGCGTATTTTCGTGCGTCCCCGTAATCAAGACGTGGCCGCAGCCGAGCGACATCAGCTCCTGGGCGCAGGCGTCCACCGTGTCCGCATCCGGGGCGAGCGCGCGAGCCTCGTGAGTATTGGGTGTAATCACGGTGGCTCGCGGCACCAGCAGCGAGCGCATGCCGTCATCGAGCACATCTTCGGTCAGCGTGTCACCCCGTGCGGAGCTCTGGACCGGATCGACTACCAACGGGATGGCGCCATAGGCATCGAGGATGCTCGCCACGGCCACCAGGTTATCGCGGTTGCCGAGCATGCCGGTCTTGATAGCGGCTACGGGCATGTCCTCCAGCACCGCCCGCGCCTGCGCGATCACCAACTCGGTATCGACCGGGGTGTAGCGCTTGACGCCGACGGTGTCCTGGGCCGTCACCGCGGTGATCACGGCCGCCGCATGGCAGCCCATGCTGCCGATGGTCTCGATGTCTGCCTGTACGCCGGCCCCGCCCGTGGGGTCACTTCCGGCGAATACCAGCACGACCGGTATGGCTTCGGGACTCATGGCGTGTTCATTGTTGCGATCACCGCCCGCCTGCCAGGCGGCACGGCCAGATTAGAAAAAACCGACCTTGTTCGACACACGCAAGCCTAACATTTGTCTCATCGCGCTTCAGCAGGTAGCGGGCTCGGCGACGCTATCGGCCGACGTCGGCACCGCCCACGTTTCATAGGGGACGGAAAAAATGCGACAATCCCGCGGCGTATGCATGACCCCGGTGGTGGGCAGGACCGTATTGACCACGGCGCCGGGCGCAAAACTCATGGGCCGCTCGCGCGGCAAGTCGCAGTCTTCGGTCGGAACAAAGGGCAGGCACATCCACGAGAGAATCGTATGCAGCAGCAGATATCAAAAGGTGCCATGAAGACCTACATGTGCGTGGTCTGCGGGTTCGTCTATGACGAGGAGCAAGGGCTGCCGGATCAGGGCATAGCGCCGGGCACGCGCTGGGAGGACGTGCCTGACACATGGACGTGCCCGGACTGTGGCGCCGGTAAAGAAGAGTTCGAATTGATCGAGATCTGAGCGCTCTCGCTGTGCTGAGTTGTCGCGCGCAGCGCACGCAGACAAGCCAGGCGATCGGGGAATGCATGCAGCGCTGGCGTACGAGGCGTTTGTTCACCCGCAGGAGGAAGGCCGATGGGTCTGCTGGTTCGATGATTGCCGTGATCGAATCGCCCGTCTCCCCATTACCCTGCGTTCCTTGCGTCCTCGGTTGCGTGGTGCGGTGATTCGATGGAGGACCCCCAGTTCCAATGCCTCCAGCGCGGCGCTGGCGGCCATGTCATCGGGGAGCATATCATCGGCTGCCGCTCGACGTTCTCGTATCCCGGTAAGTCGCTCGAGCCAGTCGAAGGTGAGCCGCTTGGGTATATCAGGCGAAAAGTTGAATACATTTCACACGGCCATTTGTTTTTCTATATGTTTCGATTAGTTCTAATATAATCATGGCCGCGAAGAACGTGACGAATGCGTGTTTGCCGTGTCCCGCGATTGCATTGCCGGGCTTACGAGCTTCCCCGGGATACGATCGGTAGTATGGCGGTCTTTTAACTAAAGGGAGCAATCCAGCAGCGCGCTGGCACGATGAGCTCGGGGGGTCTGATAAGCGAATGAGTACCTTGTGGTGGGTCCTAGGGGCGCTCGGTGGGGCCGCGGCGCTGGCGTACGGGCGAGCGCCGTTGTGGGGCTGGAGCGCGGCGCTCGCCGCGTGGCTCGCGTCCTACGCGACGCTGATGCGCGCGTCCTTGGTTTTCTCGGTGGTCGCGGCAGCGCTGCTTGTGTTGATCCTCGTTCCGCTGAATATTCGAATCCTGCGTCGCCGGTTGATCAGCGACCGCTTGCTCGGCGCAGTGCGTGCGTTCATGCCGTCGATGTCGGAGACCGAGCGCGATGCGCTGCATGCCGGCACGGTGTGGTGGGACGCGGAGCTGTTCAGCGGCGCGCCGCGTTGGCGCCGGTTACTGAGCGTGCCAGCGCCCACGCTCTCTAGTGAGGAGCGCGAGTTTCTCGAAGGGCCGGTGGAGGAGCTGTGCCGCATGATCGACGATTGGGAGATCACGCACGAGCTCCACGACCTGCCGCCGGAGGTCTGGCGCTTCGTTCGCGAGCAGGGCTTTCTGGGCATGATTATTCCCAAGAAATACGGCGGCCTGGAGTTCTCGGCGCTCGCGCACTCGAGCGTGGTGACGAAACTGGCGAGCCGCAGCATTGCGGTGGCGGTCACCGTGATGGTGCCGAACTCGTTGGGGCCGGCCGAGCTGCTGTTGCACTACGGCACCGAGGAGCAAAAGGATCGCTATCTGCCACGCCTGGCCCACGGCGAGGAGATTCCGTGCTTCGCGTTGACCAGCGCGGAGGCCGGCAGCGATGCCGGTGCCATGCCCGACAAGGGGGTGGTGTGCAAGGCCGCCTTCGGGACCCAGAAAGAGGTCCTCGGTATCCGCGTGAGTTGGCGCAAACGCTATATCACGCTGGCGCCCGTGGCCACGGTGCTGGGTCTTGCCTTTAAGCTATTCGATCCGGAGCACCTGCTGGGCGAGCGTGAGGATCTCGGTATCACGGCCGCCCTGATCCCGGCCGCTACCCCGGGCGTCATGATCGGGCGGCGCCACGACCCGCTGGGCGTGCCGTTCCAGAACGGCCCCACCAGCGGCGACGACGTGTTTATCCCGATCGATTGGGTCATCGGTGGCCGCGATGGTGTCGGCCAGGGTTGGCGCATGGTCATGGAGCGACTCGCAGCCGGGCGCGGCATCTCATTGCCGGCCCTGGGGACCGCTGGCGCCAAGGTGGCGAGCCGCGCCACCGGGGCCTACGCGCGCGTGCGACGCCAGTTCAAGCTGCCGATCGGGCGCTTCGAAGGCGTTGAGGAGGCGCTGGCGCGCATCGCCGGCACGACCTACATGATGGACGCCGCGCGCACGCTCACCGCGCAAGCGGTGGATCTCGGGGAAAAGCCCTCGGTGATCTCGGCCATCGTCAAGTATCACCTGACCGAACAGATGCGGCGCGTGATCAACGACGCCATGGACGTCCACGGCGGATCCGGTATCTGCCTGGGACCGCGCAACGTGCTCGCGCGCGCCTACCAGGGGTTACCCATTCCGATCACCGTCGAAGGCGCTAACATCATGACGCGCTCGCTCATCATCTACGGCCAGGGGGCGATCCGCTGCCATCCCTATGTGCTCCAGGAGATGCAGGCGGTCACCGATCCCGATCGCCTGCGGGCATCGAAGACCTTCGATAAAGCGGTGTTCGGGCATGCCGGCCTGGTCATCAGTAATGCCACGCGCGCGTTGCTGCTCGGGCTCACTGGTGCCCGCTTGGCGCGGGTACCGGCAACCGGGCGCACACGCCGCTACTATCAGCAGCTCACGCGCATGAGCGCGGCGTTCGCGCTTACATCCGATGTGGCGATGCTGCTGCTGGGGGGCGCCTTGAAGCGCAAGGAGAAGCTCTCGGGACGGCTGGGCGATGTGTTGAGCTACATGTACCTGGCGTCCGCAGCGTTGAAGCGTTTCGAGGACCAGGGGCGGCCGCAGGCGGACCTGGTATTGGTCAAATGGGTTTGCGAGGACGCGCTCTACCGCATGCAGCAGGCACTGGACGGCGTCATCAGAAACTTTCCCGATCGCACGGCCGCGTGGCTGCTGCGGCGGCTCGTGTTTCCGCTCGGGCGCCGATTTCGCGTGCCCTCGGACCGCTTGGGGCACAAAGTCGCCTCGCTGTTATTAGCCCCGTCCGCGGCACGCGACCGGCTCACCGATGGCATGTACGTGCCACAGGATGTGCACGACCCCATCGGCCGTCTGGAGGATGCATTACCCAAGGTGATCGCGGCCGAGCCGCTGGAGCGCAGGCTCACCCGCGCGCTCGAGAGCGCCGCCTTCGTGACGCGCGACCACGATGCGCTCGTGCGAGCGGCGCTGGAACGCGGCGCCATCGACGAGGGCGAAGCGGCCACGCTGCTCGCGGCGTTGGCGGCGCGCGAGCAAGTGATCCAGGTGGATGATTTTCCGGCCGATACCACACTCGCGCAGGCAGTGGAACAGACCGACGCCGCCAGCATTTAGCGGGGTTTCAAAGACGGCGTGCCGGTGCGATGATCGACGGCGACCCGTGCGAACGGATCTTTTAGCAGGCCGTGCGGGGCATCGTGTGACCGTGGGCGAATCGGATGCTGCAGCAATAGGAGGATTTGGTGGCGGTTGGCAAAGTCTACGTGATTGACGGCGCGCGCACCCCGTTTCTGCGGGCGCAATACCAGCCCGGCGCGTTCAGTGCGGCCGACCTGGCCGTCGCCGCCGCGCGTCCGGTTCTCGCGCGGTTACCGCTGCAAGCCTCGGCGCTCGATGAGGTCATCGTCGGCTGCGTGATCCCGGCCCCTGATGAAGCCAACATAGCGCGCATCATCTCGCTGCGTCTTGGTTGCGGCGCGCGTGTGCCGGCCTACACGGTGCAGCGCAACTGCGCATCGGGCCTACAGGCGATCGCGGCGGCCCGTGAGCATATCGCATGCGGCGCATCGGAAATCGTGCTGGCCGGTGGGACCGAGGCCATGAGCCGCGCGCCGGTCCAATGGAACGCCGACATGGTGAAATGGCTGGCGAATGTCATGCGCGCGCGCAACAAGCTTGCGCGCGTGAAGGCCATCGCCGGGTTTCGCCCTGGCTACCTCAGGCCCGTGTTTACGCTGTTGCTAGGCCTGACCGATCCGCTGGTGAACCTGTCCATGGGCCAGACTGCCGAAGTGCTGGCGCGGCGCTTTGGCGTCGATCGTACGCAGCAGGATGAATACGCGCTGCACAGCCATGAACGTCTGGCCGCGGCCTACGATGGCGGCGCCATGAAAGTGGAAGTGGAACCGCTCTACGACACGCGCGCAAACTGCTATGGCGAGGACACCGGGCTGCGCCGCGACAGCAGCGCGGAACGGCTGGCGCGACTGCGACCCGTTTTTGACCGTCGCTACGGCACTGTTACCGCCGGCAACAGCTCCCAGGTGACCGATGGCGCCGCCATGCTCGTGCTCGCGAACGAGCAAGCGGTCAAGCGCCATGGTCTCCCGGTTATGGGCGAGCTGCTCGATCACGCTTGGGCCGGTGTCGACCCGCGGCAAATGGGTCTCGGTCCGGTGCATGCGGTCAGCAGCCTGCTGCAAGCGAACTCATTGGGCATGCGCGACATCATGCTAATGGAGCTCAACGAGGCCTTCGCCGCGCAGGTGTTGGCGTGCCAGGCGGCCTGGGCCAGCGTCGAGTACGCACGCGAGGAGCTCGGCATGAAAAAGCCACTGGGCAGCATCGATCCGGCCCGGTTTAATCCGGAAGGCGGTGCCATCGCCTGCGGCCACCCGGTCGGCGCCAGCGGCGCCCGACTGGTGCTGCATCTCTTACACGCGCTGCAGCGCAAAGGCGGCGGGCTCGGTGTGGCGACGCTGTGCATCGGTGGCGGGCAGGGCGGCGCGATGCTGGTGCGGGTCACGGGGGAGGGACAATGAAACACTGGCAGCTGCACGAGGCTGACGGGCATGCGCTCCTGACCCTGGATGTGATCGGCTCGTCGGTCAACATTCTTTCGCGCGAGGTGCTGCAGGAGCTCGATGAGGCGATCACTGAGGTCGAGCACCAATCCTTGACGGGTCTCGTCATTCGCTCGGCGAAGCCCGGCGGTTTCATCGTCGGCGCCGACGTGCACGAGTTCGAGCGTATCGAGGACGCGTCTGCGGCCACCGAGCTCGCGCGCGCTGGGCAGCGCGTGTTCGACCGCCTGGCAGCCCTGGCCTTTCCGACGGTGGCGGTGATTCACGGCCAATGTCTGGGCGGTGGCCTGGAGCTGGCGTTGGCGTGCCGCTATCGGGTGGCGCGCGAGGATGAGGGCACCCGCTTGGGTCTGCCCGAGGTGCGGCTCGGGATTCACCCCGGCTTCGGCGGCACCGTGCGGCTGCCGGCCGTGATCGGCGCGCTGCCGGCGCTCGAGTTGATGTTGACGGGGCGCAGCGTGAGTGCGCGCCAGGCGCACAAGCTCGGTCTCGTGCACGAAGTCGTGCCCGAGCGTTATTTGCTGAAGGCCGCGAGCGCCTGCCTCGGTGCCCGGCGCTCGCGGCGCAACCCGCCCTGGTCCAAGCGCTTGCCGGGCTGGTGGCCGTTGCGGCCCGTGGTTTATGCACGCGCCTTGAAGCGACTGAAGCGGCGCGTGAACCCCGACCACTATCCGGCCCCGTACCGTATCCTGGAGTTGCGGCGACGCAAGGCAAGCCAGGAGCAAGAGGCAGCCTCGCTCGGCGAGTTGCTGGTGGGGCGCACCAGCCGCAATCTGGTGCACGTGTTCCTGCTTGGCGAGCGGCTCAAACGTGAGGGACGCAGCCACCTGCATGATATCGCACGCGTTCACGTCATTGGTGCGGGGGTCATGGGCGGCGACATTGCGGCCTGGTCGGCGATGCAGGGTTTCAACGTCAGCCTGCAGGATCAAGATCCGCAGATCATCGCGCGCGCGATCAAGCGCGCCCACGAGTTTTTCCGCGAGAAGCTCAAAACGCCGCGCGCCGTCCAGCAAGCCATGGACCGCTTGATGCCGGACGCGGCAGGTCACGGGCTGCGCCAGGCCGATCTCGTAATCGAGGCGATCGTGGAAAAGGCCGACGCCAAGCAGGCGCTGTTTCGCCAGGTGGAGCAGGTCGCGCCGAGCGCGGCCGTGCTCGCCAGCAACACCTCCGGTATTCCTCTGGAGGTAATCGCATCGGCGCTGGATGATCCGTCGCGCCTGATCGGCCTGCATTTTTTTAATCCCGTCGCGAAGATGCAGTTGCTCGAGGTCGTGCGCAGCGCGCAATCCTCCGACGAGGCGTTGCAGCGCGCACGCGCGTTCACGGTCGCGATCGACAAGCTGCCGCTGACCGTGAGGAGTAGCCCTGGCTTTCTCGTCAACCGTGTGCTTGTGCCCTACCTTATGGAGGCCATGAGCATGGTCGAGGAGGGTGTGCCGATGTGGGAGGTCGACCGCGCCGCCACCGCGTTCGGCATGCCGATCGGCCCCGTGGAGCTCGCCGATACTGTCGGTCTGGACATCTGCCTGGCGGTGGCCGAGGAGCTGTCAGAGCCGCTGGGCGTGAGCGTGCCGGAGCGGCTGCGCACGATGGTGGAACGCGGCCACCTCGGCAAGAAGAGCGGCCACGGATTCTACCGCTACAATGCCAAGGGTCGCCCCAAGTTCCGGGCGCACGCCAAGCCCACCGAGGTGCCGATCACCGAGCGGCTTGTTCTGCGCGTGCTCAACGAGGCGATGGCCTGTCTGCGCGAAGGCGTGGTGCCGGATGCCGATTCCATCGATGCAGGGATGGTGTATGGTGCCGGGTTTGCGCCCTATCTTGGCGGGCCCATGCGTTATGTCGAAAGTATGGGTGAGACGGGCATCAGCCACAGTCTGTACCGGCTGTCCGAGGAGTACGGCGAGCGCTTCATTCCCGATGCGGGCTGGTCGGAGCCGCGGCTGATTGCGCGCGGCGCATCGCGTTAGGGCCACTATTTTCTGACGGCGCGCTTAGAGAGCGCGGTGCTGGGATGCGCTTAAGCAGTGTCGCCTACGGCGACGATTTGTTTTCTAACGAGGTTTCGCCCCCGTACGACGAGTTCATTTTGACTCAGGCCATCCTTGGCCTTCGCCCTGCGGGTCACCTACGGCGGTCCAAATCTGATCCCGTCAGATTTGTCTTTGCTCGTCCTAAAGACAATTTTGTCTGGAACAAAATTGGACCGCGCCAGCGACGGTGCGGATCAAAATGAACGAAAAGAAAGGACGCCCCGGGTCTGCGGCCGCGTACTTCGCGGCTTCCCTCGGACCGTCGGTTGCCTCAGAGGGTTCGCGCAAGGGACTTTCTTCGCTTCCGTTGTCCTTGCTTTGCTCGAAAGCCCGGGGCTCGCCTTCCGTGGCTCGCCCGTTCGACGGGATGACAGTTCACTGGACTGTCATCTTTGTCCGTCTCACCCTTGTGCCTGGTGCGAACGTCGGACTTCCTGTCCGACCCCTTCGGGCCTGTCCTTCGGCTGCCCTCGGTCCTCGGCTTGACCAAGGGGTTCAAAAGCAAACCAACGGCGCTACTCGCTACTGAAGTTATTCTTCACGCCGCACCAATCACGAATCACGGTTCACGGGTCGCCGATCACGAGCCCGCTCTTCGTCTGCGCTTGGGGCTCGGCTTGACCAAGGGGTTCAAAAGCAAACCCACCGCACCCCTTGCTACTCGTAACTTGCTACTGATTTTACTAATCACGGTTCACGGATTACGGGTTACGGATCACGGGCTTGTGGTTCACCGTCTTGCCGTGATCGTGCAACATAAAGCACTGACCCCCGAATGCTCTGACCCCCGAATGCTGACCCCCGAATGCTTAAAGCACTGACCGTATGCCGTTAACGGCTGTTTATCTAGCGGGTTGAAGTCCCGCGAAAGGA
>FXBF010000118.1_pt1 | contig 23574 bp, 22 predicted proteins | sample 5335321 | NCBI WGS metagenome assembly FXBF01 (sample SAMEA103928391, study PRJEB20085) | sediment metagenome | isolation source: sediment
GGATGACGAGGCAGCCTGAGCGGTAGGACTTGCTTCTCATCCATTCCCAAACAACCATTCCGGCGGGCCAATTGGCCCGCCGGATCGCGTAACTTCGTTGGAGTGGGGAGCTGTTCGGCTAGATGATCTCCAGCTCTTTGAGCTTGCTCTCGGGCACAACACCGTTCTCCCAACCTCGTTCGGCGTAGTACTCGGCCAGCATTCCGTCAAGCTCACACACTTGACCCTTGGAGCCGGGGCCGTCGGAGGGTTCCTTCAGGAACCGTTCCGGCAGGTAGTCTGAGCCCTCACCGAATCCGGCCAGGTTGTTGTAGTGGCGCTCCAGGTTATAGACGCGCTCGCCCACCTTCAATAGGCCATCGGCATCCATCGGGTTGCCAGTGATGGTCGCATACTGCTCGGCGAAGGCGTCCAGGTTCTCGGAAAAGGTGGCGAACTTGCACACGTCCAGACAGTCTGTCATGGCGTGGACGTTCTGGAAGATCACGGTGAGCTTGCCTTTGCCCTCCCACTCAAGCGGATCGGTCACCTCGGAGGGGCCGAGCACATTGCCGATCACCTCGGCCGCCGGGGTGTAGGCTCGCAGGTGGCAGGCGCCCCGGTTGGAAGTTGCGTAGGCGATGCCCATACCTTTGATACCGCGCGGGTCGTAAGCCGGGATGGACATGCCCTTGACCGACATCGAGATTTCCGGCGCGCCCCACTTTTCGGCCGCGTGGGCCGGCGAATTGGCGATGTCATCGCCGATCCCTTCGCGGTGGGCGATCTTTCCTAGCAGTTCGATCATGCCCTCACCGTTCCCCCAGGCCAGCCCATCGCCATCGAGCAGCCCGCGCTCCGTGGCTTCCATGGTGACTGACAGGGCGTTGCCGGACTCGATGGTGTCCAGCCCATAGTCGTTGCAGTGGTCGATCAGAGCGCACATAGCCGCCGCATCGCTCAAGTCGCAGTTGGCTCCGAACGCCCAGGCGGATTCGTACTCGACGCTCTCCATATGAAGGCCAGCGTGCGATCCCTCTTTGATCTCCACCTCCTTCTTGCAGGCCACCATGCAGGCGTGGCAGGTCGGGTCCTCAACCAGGATAGTTTCCTTAACCGTCTCGCCGCTGATCTTCTCGTGGGGTTCAAAGAAGGTCGATTTGGCGTTGCGGGTGGGCATGGCCCCGATGGCGTTGACCATGTTCATCAACACATTGGTGCCATAGACCGACAGACCGCCCTGTTTAGGGGCAGTGACAACTGCCTCGTGCTTGAGTTGCTCCAGCCCCCTGGCGTGGGCTTCCTTGAAGCCCTCCTTGTTGAAGGGGCGCGGTCGATCAGCGTGGACGCCTTTCACCACTACGGCCTTGAGGTTCTTGGATCCCATAACCGCGCCAGTGCCGCCCCGGCCTGAGGCCCGGTCGTCCTCGTTCATGATGCATGCAAAGCTGACCAGGTTCTCGCCAGCCTGACCGATGGTCATCACCGACACGTCCTTCTCGCCATATTTTTCCTGCAAAGCCTTGACCGTATCGTGCACGCCCTTTCCCCAGAGGTCGGAGCCGTCGTGCAGGCTTATCTCTCCGCTTTCCACATAGGCATAAACGGGCTTCTCGCTCTTGCCCCTGAAAACGATACCATCCAACCCGGCCCACTTGAGCCGTGCGCCGGACCAACCACCGTGATGGGAGTCGACGATCGTGCCAGTGAGGGGTGATTTCGTGCAGACAGCGATACGGCCGCTCAGATTGACGTCCGTGCCGCTGAGTGGACCGGTAATCACGCACAGGATGTTGTCTGGGCTGAGAGGTTCTACCTGTGGGCCGTTGTCGAAGACGTACTTGGCTCCCAGCCCTCGCCCGCCGATGTACTTGCGGGCATCCTGCTCCTCAATGGGTTTGTACTCGGTCTGCCCGGTGGTTAAATCCAACCAGGCGACCCGGTTTCGGTAGCCGCCGAAGTTCATAGGACACCCCTCTCAAGTTGTCTACGGAATGGACAGGTAGCTTCGGGGGATCATCTTTTCTGCAGAGACCTCTTCTTCGCTCACCCATGGCTTGGCCGATCAGGATGCGCGTCTGCAGATAAGTTGGGATGCTTGCCTTGCATTTCCCCCGATAGTTCCATTCTAGCGGAGGAGGTGTGGCGAAGTCAACTGCTTGTATCTGTTCTGCTATAGTCCAATGAAGGTGAGGCAAGTCGCCTGCTTGACACTGTGAAAATTGCTATGGTATGCTCGGCCGGCTCTCGGGGGGACCGTCATTAGTTCTGGGCAACAAAAATACTGGTTGGGATTCAATAGGGCCACCGGCATCGGACCCGTACGACTTCACGCGCTGCTGGAAGTTTTTGGCGACGTCGAGTCTGCCTGGACGGCTTCGCCGGCCCAGCTACGAGCTGCAGGTTTGGGGCGGAAGACCGTTGAGAAGTTTGTGCGTGCGCGTGATGCTATGGACCTGGACGCGGAATTGGAGCGAGTGCTGGGTATGGGCTTCCAATTGCTGTCTTTGGACGATCCCGATTATCCGGAGGACCTGGCTGAGATTCATTCTCCGCCGATCGTGCTCTACATCTGGGGCGACTTGCTTCCGCAGGATCGGGTGGCAGCGGCAATTGTGGGTACTCGTCGCGCGACCCCGTACGGCAAGGCCGTGGCGCGTGACCTGGCCTCGGGTCTAGCGAGCAGTGGCGTTACGATCCTCTCCGGCCTGGCCCGCGGTATAGATAGCGTCGCCCACCAGGCAGCGCTTGAAGCGGGCGGGCGAACGATTGCCGTATTGGGATCTGGGCTGGATCATATCTACCCGCCAGAGCACCGCAAGCTGGCCCATTCGATCGCCGGGGCGGGGGCCGTGGTCAGTGACTACCCGCTCGGTACGCGGCCAGAGGGCAGCAACTTCCCGCCGCGCAATCGGATCATTTCCGGTCTCTCGCTGGCGGTGATTGTGGTCCAGGCTGGAGAACGGAGCGGAGCGCTGATCACCGCCAATTTCGCAGTCGAGCAGGGTCGAGACGTATTTGGTGTGCCGGGCCGTATTTATGATCATGGGAGCAAGGGAGTCAATCGACTGATCAGTCAAGGTGCCTTCCCCGCCACCTCTGTGGATGATGTCTTGGAGGTCCTCAATCTGGATGTGATTGCGAAGGCGGCGCCCGCGCCCCTTCCTGAGGACAAGACCGAGAGAATGGTACTGGGCAGCCTGAGTTCTGAGCCCATCCACATCGATGAACTGCGGGCCCGATGCGAGCTGCCTATCGCAGAGTTGACTGCCTGCCTATCCATGCTCGAACTTCGCGGGCAGGCTCGCCAGGTGGGCGGAATGAACTACGTACGCGCGCGCGAACCACGCGCAGAATACAGGCTGGGATGACCCTCAAACACACTACAGCGGTGATTATGGCGGGCGGCGGTGGGACCCGGCTGTGGCCCCTTTCCCGAACCGACCGCCCTAAGCAGAGCCTGGCGGTCCTGGGGGATCGCACGCTATTTCAGATGGCAGTGGAGCGCCTCGCACCCGCGGTGCCGCCGGACCGGATTCTGGTCGTGTCGGTCGATTCTATGGCCGGGATCCTTCAGCCCCAGGTTCCCTCCCTGACGGCGGGAAACTTCCTTAACGAGCCAATGCCGCGCGGGACGGCTTCGGTCATCGGCTATGCGGCCACTGTGCTGAGTCGTCAGAATCCGACCGCGGTGATGGCATGCCTGACCGCGGATCACATCATCCAGAACGAGGCTCGTTTTCTAGAGTTGCTGGGAGCGGCCGAGAGGCGCGCTTTGAAGGGAGAACTTGTCACCCTGGGAATCGCTCCTTCCGCCCCATCCACCGGCTATGGCTACATTCACCTGGGTGAAAAATTGGCCACCGAAGCGGGCTTCGACATTCGATCGGTCCTGCAATTCAAAGAAAAGCCCGATTATCAAGCGGCCATTGAATATGTTGAGAGTGGTGAGTATGCATGGAACTCAGGCATGTTCGTCTGGACTGCGCAGCGGATTCTGCAGGAGATTGAACGATTGATGCCCCGCCTCTTCGCCGCGCTGCAGGAGATCGAGCAATCGATTGGAAGCCCGGAAGAAGCCGCAGTGATTGCGCGTGTCTGGGCAGGACTGGACAGCGAAACGATCGACTACGGAGTTATGGAAGGGGCCGAGGGCGTGGTCGTGATCCCGGCCGATGATCTAGGCTGGTGGGATGTGGGCGGCTGGGACCGTCTCGAGCAGTTGCTAGAGTCGGATACAAGCGGGAACATCGTACGGGCGAGTAAGACTCTCCTTTCAGATACAAAAAGAGCGGTGGTTTTTCAGGAACGTGGCCTGCACCGCCTGATCGCAACTCTGGGGCTTGAGGATATTGTGATCGTCGATACGAAAGACGTCGTGCTGGTTTGCGATCGCAGCCGGGCAGAAGAAGTAAGGAGTCTGGTTGCCGGGCTATCCGAATCGGGTCTGGAGGACTATGCCTGACCTAGAAACCTACTGCCTGAAGTGCAAGCAAAAGCGACCTATTGAGAACCCGGAAGCCACCTTTACTGCGACCGGTTCTCCGGCCACGCGCGGGACATGCGCGGTCTGTGGTTCGAAGCTATATCGAATGGGCCGGACGGAGGCGCACGAGGGACTGGAGCCCCCGGCAGTTAAGCCGAGAGCTAAGAGCTCAAAGAATCGCCGCAAAGGCAAGATGGTTATCGTTGAATCTCCGGCCAAGGCACGCACCGTGGGACGCTACCTGGGCAAGGGATATACGGTAAAAGCTTCCGTCGGACACATACGGGACCTTCTGCGTTCGCAAATCTCCGTCGATGTCGAGAATAATTTTGAGCCCAAGTATCGCGTCCCGAACGAAAAGCGAGAGGTCGTCAAAGAGCTCAAGAAGGCTGTCTCTAAAGCAGAACAAGTGTATCTGGCCACGGATCCCGACCGAGAAGGGGAAGCCATTGCCTGGCACCTGCTGGAGGCGGCGGAAATCGACGACGATCAAGCCCGGCGGGTCGTATTTCACGAGATAACCAAGGAGGCCATCGAGGAGGCATTTGAGAATCCGCGCAGCATCGATGCGGATCTGGTTGATGCGCAGCAAGCGCGTCGCATCCTGGATCGCCTGGTTGGCTACAACATCAGCCCTATTTTGTGGACTAAGGTCCGCAGCCGTCTATCGGCCGGCCGAGTGCAATCGGTGGCCCTGAGGCTTGTTGTCGATCGGGAACGCGAGATCGAGGACTTCCAGGCTCAGGAATACTGGAGCATCGATGGCGAATTCCTCAATGTGGAGAAGCCACCGGAGTTCCGCGCAGGCATGCGGAAAGTCGACGGAGAAGATCCTGAGATTCCTACTCAATCGACAGCGGATGAGTTGCTGTCGGACTTGCGAAGGGCGCAGTTTAAGGTGGGTAAGATCAAGCCCGGCACCCGAGTGCGTCGACCGCCGGCACCCTTCACCACAAGTGGGCTGCAGCAATCTGCTTCCCGTCGGTTGCGATATTCCGCGCGTAAGACTATGGCCATTGCCCAGCAGCTTTACGAAGGCATCGATCTCGATGGTCATGAACCGACGGGTTTGATCACCTATATGCGAACCGACTCGACGCAAGTTGCTAAGTCGGCGCAGGCAGAGGCGCGGAAGGTCATCCGTTCTCAATTTGGCGCGGAGCATCTGCCAGAAGAGCCGCCGATATACAAGACGCGCGCACGGCGAGCACAAGAGGCGCATGAGGCAATACGCCCGACCTCCATTAGCCGAACACCGGAATCGATTAAGACCTTCCTGTCCGCTGATCAGCAAAAGCTTTACCAACTGGTCTGGCGCCGATTCGTTGCCTCTCAAATGAAGCCAGCCGAATACGACACGTTATCGATCGAAGCGGTGGGGACTTCAGAGAGCCATGAGTATCTCTTCAAGGTCAACGCTTCAACCCTGAGGTTTCCCGGATTCCTGGCTGTCCTGGCAGATCGGAAGTCCAGGGAGCCTGAATCCACAATCAGTCTGGATCGGCTTCCCGCTCTCAGCAAAGATGACCCGCTGGAACTCAAAGAGCTGTTCCCCGAGCAGCACTTCACGCAGCCTCCGCCTCGGTATAGTGACGCCAGCCTTATCCGGGCCCTCGAAGAGCATGGGATCGGCAGGCCCTCGACTTATGCCCCGATCATGAGCACCCTACAGCGCCGCGGCTATGTGGAGCGCGAGCAACGGCGGATGATTCCCACAGAAATCGGAATGACCGTAAATGACCTGCTCGTCGACCACTTTCCCAATATTGTGGACCTGGGGTTCACTGCTCGCATGGAGGAGGAATTGGATGAAGTGGCCGAAGGAGATCGGGATTGGGTGGAAGTGGTGCGCGAGTTCTATGAGCCCTTCGAAAAGCAATTGGAGCGGGCGCGGGAACTCATGCCCGAGGTCAAGGCCGAGCCTGAGCCTATTGACCGTATGTGCCCGGAGAGCGGCCACCAGCTCGTAATTCGTCACGGTCGATACGGCAAGTTCATCGGGTGCTCCAATTTCCCGGAGTGCCGCTATACAGAGCCCTGGCTTGAAAAGATAGGCGTTCTCTGTCCGCTGGATGGCGGAGAGCTTGTCGAACGACGCACGCGAAAGGGGCGTACATTCTACGGCTGCTCTAACTACCCCGAATGTGAATTTACCTCCTGGAAACGCCCAGAACCCACCCCGTGCCCCAATTGCGGCGGCCTGCTCGTGCATCAGAATCGTAAACACCTGCAATGCCTGAAGTGCGAAAACGTCTACGAGCACGAGGAAATCCACAGTAAACAAGCAGACCTGGCATAGTTTGTGCAACCCCTCGGTTGCCTTGGCCTTGCGATCAGACTAGAATCCGCCGGGTTTCTGCAAGGTTCCAGAAGGATCCGGGGAAGAGGGGAACTATGGGATCGGTCTCAGATATCGCTAATAGAAAGTGGGTACTCCCACTCATTGCATTGATCATAGGCGTGGCCATCGGCATGGTCTATGCCTGGGTGATCAACCCAGTTGAATGGGTCGACGGAGAACCCCAACAGTTGAGAGCGGACCTGCAGGAAGACTATCTGCGGATGGCTATCGATTCCTACTCCGTAAACAAGGATGCCGATCTGGCCTTGATTCGCTTTCAGGCCATTGGCGAGAATGGGAGTGTTACGCTCGTCGCCGTTTCAGAGGACCCCCAAGAGCTAAGCCCCAACGCCATTCAGGGATTTCGGGCCGTGATCGAGATCGATCAAGAAAGTGGCGGAGCGGAGGCGACAGAAGAATCGAGATCCGGGATTTTGGGACAGGTCTCTGGTTTCGTTTTGGCCATCTGCGGCATCACCGTTCTCATCGGGCTGGGGCTGGTAGTCCTATTGGTCATGAGAGCACGCGGGCGAGAGAGCGAAGAGGGTATTGTGGCTCCTGGGATCTCAGACCCTGCATCGGATGATGTACCTCAGGAGCAATCCGACCCGGCGATGTATCCGGAGCAGGCTCTGCAGTTCGAGCCAGAAACGGCAGGCGATGATAGCCTGGCCACATTCAGGACCATTTATTCCCTGGGAGATGACGACTACGACGATTCGTTCAGCATCGAGAGCCCGACCGGGGATTTCCTGGGTGAGTGCGGCGTGGGGATCGGCGATCTCATTGGGGCCGGCGAGCCGAATAAGGTCTCCGCATTCGAAGTGTGGCTGTTCGACAAGAATGATATTCAGACCGTGACGAAGGTCGTGATGAGTAACTACGCGCACAATGATGCCGAGACCCGCAACCGCTTATCAGCAAAGGGGGACCCGATTGTAGCTGAGCCGGGAGGAGTTATCTCGTTGCAGACTGCTTCACTCGAAGTTGAAGCCCGCATTGTGGATATGACTTATGGGGAGAGCGCATTGCCTTCGCAAAGCTTCTTTGAGCGGTTGACGATTGAGATTCGGGCCTGGTCTCGAGAGGCAACCACCTAAGTCTGTCCCACGTACGATTAATAAAATGAGAGCTCGCCAACGGCGAGCTCTTTTTCTTGAATTAGAAGAGTCTTAGTCAGCTCAAGCGCAAGATCTTGAATTCCAGCTTGCCTCCCGGCGTCTCAGCAGTGACCACATCCCCAATGGTTTTTCCCATCAGAGACTTTCCAATCGGCGATTTATGAGAAATCTTGCCGTTTCTGGGGTCCGCTTCCCTTTCGCCCACGATGTGAAACGTCTCTTCGGCCTCAGTCTCATTTTGAACGACGACCGTAGATCCCACTTCCACCTTCCCCGAGGGAGCCTCACGGTCGACGATCGTCGCCTCCTTGAAAAGGAGTTCGAGCTCTAGAATTCGTCCTTCAAGAAATGCTTGATCTTCTTTGGCGGAGATGTAGTCCGCGTTCTCAGACAGGTCTCCCTGGCTCACGGCATGCCTCAACCGAGCCGCTATCTCATTTCGCCGCGGGCCCTTCAGCTGCTCCAGTTCCTCGCGCAGCTTATCCGCCCCTTCCGGCGTCAGATAAAGTTCGTCTTCCATGGATTCAAGGCAGAGTAGCAGGATCGAAAAGCCTGCTGTACTCCTTCAATGCGAAGCGGTCGGTCATGCCGGCAAGGTAATCGCAAATGGTGCGATAAAACTCACTAGTCTGGGTGTGTGCTTGGACCTTCTTTGGAAGGATCTCGGGTTTTCCGACGTAGGCATTGAAGAGCTGCTCGATGAAGCGTTCGGCTTTGGTTTGCATGCGAACCACCCGGTAATGCTGATACATATTGGCATAAAGAAAGTCCTTCATCTGCTGATTCATGGTAACAAAATCATCAGAGTACCCAACGACGTTGTGGTCCAGCAATTGTAGGTCCTCGACCGAATGGAGATTCTCAATGCGTTGCTGAGTGGCCTCCAGTAGGGCAGAGACCTCCAGGCCGATCAACCGCCGGATAAGCCGATGGCGTGTGACCTCATCCAGTTCATCTGTTGTCCAGCCAATGCTCTCACGGGTCATCTCCCACAAGGAAATTCCCTTTAGCTGCCCGATAGAGATAAGTTCGGAGCGTAGGCCGTCATCGAGATCGTGCGCGGTGTAGGCCAGCTCGTCCGCAACGTTTGCAATCTGGGCCGCGAGGTGGCCTCGCTTGTCAGGTTCGTAGCCCTCAGCGTCAGAGATGTCGTACTCCGTTTCATGTTTGACGATACCCTCTCGCACTTCCCAGGTGAGATTAAGACCTGAGAAGTCGGGGTATCGGCGCTCCAGGTTAGTCACGATTCGCAGAGATTGCTTGTTGTGGTCGAACCCGCCGTGGTCGGCCATCAATCGACTCAGGGTGACCTCTCCTGAGTGCCCGAACGGGGGGTGCCCGAGATCGTGAGCCAATGAAATAGCCTCGACCAAATCCTCGTTGCCGCCCAATGCCCTGGCGAGGGTGCGCCCGATCTGCGAGACTTCCAGGGTATGCGTGAGGCGGGTCCGGTAGTAGTCGCCCTCCGTGACAACGAAAACCTGCGTTTTGTATTCAAGACGTCGAAAGGCGGTAGTATGGAGGATGCGATCGCGATCACGCTGGAATGCTGTACGATAACGGGGTTCTTCTTCCGGAAACTCCCGTCCGCGCGAATCTCGACTGCGATGCCCATAGGGAGCAAGGGCTTCGGCCTCGAATTCTTCCAGTCGTTCGCGCGTGATCATAGGCGGCAGAGTGTAATGATTGCATCGGTCGATGTCAACAAGCCCACGTTGACACATATTTGTCCATCGCGGATAATCCGATGGAACTCGCACCGTTCGCCCGAAGGCTTTGCGCATAGCCAATGAGGCTGGCAGCAGACAGACCTGGGCCTGAGTACGCAATCGGATCGGGCGATACTCGAGCACAGAGTGAGGATTGGAACTTGCCGAAGATCGTCACTGTTGAAGAAATGATTGACATCGAGAAGGCGGCAAACGTCGCGGGGCATTCCTATGCCCAAATGATGGAACATGCTGGAAAATCAATAGGGGATGCACTCCTGGCCAGGCTTTCAGACATCTCGGGCAAGCAGGTGCTTGTTTTGGCGGGAACGGGAAACAATGGCGGAGACGGACTGGTTGCGGCGCGATGGCTGGCGGAGGCCGGAGCGAACCTGACGATCTACCTTACGAAGGAGCGACCTGCGGACGATCCGCACCTGGTTGCGTTGAGGGAGCTTGGAGTCTTGATCGCCGTCAGCGAGCAGGACCAGCGGAACCGGGTTCTCAAGCTCCAACTGGGTAGATCGGATATTCTGGTGGACGCCGTCCTGGGAACTGGCTTCGAACTACCGCTTCGAGGAACAGCCAAGCGGGTGCTCAAGGCCGCAAAACAATCTCACCCGCGCGCGTTTGTGGTGGCCGTCGATTGCCCCTCAGGGCTCGATTGTGACACGGGCGAGGTCGCAGAGGAAAGCCTCGCTGCCGATCTCACGGTAACACTGGCAGCAGCCAAGCCAGGGCTGTTCCGATTCCCGGGTGCGGAGTACGTGGGTGAGCTGGTCATCGGAGACATTGGCCTACCATCTCAACTGGAAGAGCTTGCTTCAATCAAGGCCGAAGTTGTGACCGCGGAGCCCCTCCACAGGTTGCTGCCTGCGCGACCGATGGATGCTCACAAAGGAACGTTCGGTCGGGCGCTCATTGTCGCGGGCTCGATCAACTACCCGGGGGCAGCCGCGCTTGCAGGCCGAGCGGCGTACCTGGCCGGCGCAGGATTGGTAACGCTGGCGGTGCCGGCTCCAGTTCAGAGCATGATTGCCGGAGCGCTCCCCGAGTGCACCTGGCTGCCGCTTGGCGACACACTCGAGGCAGCGGGCGCTGATCTTCTGGGAAGCGAGTGGGAAAACACTCAGGCGTTGCTGCTGGGGCCCGGCTTCGGCCTCCAGCCGAATACCGCCGGATTTCTCGAAGGGATCATCGGAGCAGGCGTGGAGTTGCCTCCCGCGATCGTCGACGCCGATGGGCTCAAGCTCATGGCCAGGATCGAAGGATGGGAAGCGCTATTGCCCGATAGCTCTATCCTGACCCCTCACCCGGGCGAGATGAGTGTCCTGACCGGCATCCCTACTCAAGAAATTCAGGCTCGTCGATCCGAGCTCGCGATCCTAAAGGCAGCGGAGTGGGGTCACATTGTGGTCCTGAAGGGGGCCTTTACGGTGATCGCGCATCCCGACGGGCGATCGGCATTGATCCCTATCGCGACTGCCGCATTAGCTCGCGCTGGAACGGGAGATGTGCTCGCGGGTCTCTTGGTTGGCTACCGCGCGCAAGGACTTCCGTCGTACGAGGCATCGGTTCTGGGCAGCTACATCCACGCGCGGGCAGGCCTACTGGCCGCACAAACCATCGGCACGGCAGCCTCAGTCCTGGCGGGCGATGTGGCGGCCGCCGTTCCTCGTGCAATCGCTGAGCTGGAATCTCTGGCGAAATTGAACTGACCATTCCAGAACCCCAACAATGCAAGTGAATTGAAAAGCCCCAGGCGATTCGCCCGGGGCTCTGTTGTCTGCTGCTTGAGGTGCGATTAAGCCTTGGCTTCCTTGGCCTTGCCGCTGTCCTGCCCGGCCTTGGCTTCCTTGGCCTTTCCGCTATCTTGGCCGGCCTTGGTGTCCTTCGCAGCTTTCTTTCCTGCTTCAATCGCCTCTTCGATGCGTGATTTCTGCTGTTCCAGCACAACCTGACCGCGTTGTTGGGCATCTGAGGCGCGAGCTCGGGCATCCTGGGCCATTTCCTCGGCGCGGACCCTGGCATCGCCAGCCGTAGTTTCGACTTGATCCTTTAGTTCGATCCCCTTATCGCGGATCATCAGTCGGGTCTCTTCGCCAGATTGGGGGGCAAGTAGAAGCGCCACCGCGGCACCAATCAGCCCACCGATCATGAAGCCAGAGACAAAAGCGCCAAAATCGTCGTTGTTATCAGCCATCCTTTATTACCTCCATGCTTAAATTCAGCGAGTACGGCGCACGCGGAACGCGCCTAGCGCTCGTCTTAGCGCCGCAACTGAGCTGTTCATTCTGATTACGGGACTCACCATGTTACGACTTAGAAACTGAGTGGTCCCTCTGAGCGTACCGAGCGTCTCATTTGTCGATTCGAGAATCGGCCGCAGTTCGTTCTCTATCAGTGCCGTGAGCCTGGCCACCTGGACGATCAGAACTACGAGCACCAATCCAAATACTACAGATTCGGCGGCCAGGAATATGATGACGATATCCCGTATCGTCTCCGTTCGCGCCGGGTCAGCGAGCATCGCCACCGTGGCCGCTATTAGAGCGACAAGTACGACAAGTACGAAAACCACGCCCCCAGCGATAAGGGCAATTTGCTTGCGCTTGCTGGAGGCGGCCGTTTCGCCGTTCTTGGGGGCGGGTGAAGCCACGATCTCGCTCAGAGGGCAAATTATAGCATATTAGCCTTTTCGCCTGCGCCTGCCGGTCCTGCGGCGGGATCGTTCGGGACCGGCCAGCAGTGCCGCGGCCAGCAGGCCGATCACTGCAGCCAAGAGCGCAGCAAAGAGATTGATCGACCCTACTCGAATGAGTCGCCAGTCCAACCACTCTGCAACAAAGTGGCCCGCTATAAATGAAATCCATGCCGCGGCAAGATAAAGCAGCAGGCGACCCAAGCTGCCGCCACGGATCAAATGAAAGAGCAATCCAAGGCCAGATGCGATCAATAGCGAGAAATAGATCCCGGGCACGGTCATCTTGAAATGATGCCGCCTCCCAGGCACTCGTCTCCATCGTAGAAGACCGCCGCCTGGCCCGGAGCGATGTTGGTCAAGGGCTCGTCAACCACTATCTCGACTCGATCCTGAAAGTATTCGAGACGCGCGGACACGACGGGCGCTCGGTAGCGAACCTGCACCATCAGCGGTGCGTCCGCCGCGGGTGGCGCTCCCTGCACCCAGTTCACTTCGCGAACAGCAAAATGTGTGCGGCCCAGCGCGGCTTTCGGGCCCACAATTAGAGCGTTGCGCTCTAGATCCTTATCGATCACGTAAAATGCTTCTGGCCCAGATACTCCGATGCCTTTGCGCTGCCCAATGGTGAAGTTCGCAAGACCGGCATGGGTGGCCAATGGATTTCCCTGGTTATCCACGATTGCACCAGGCGAGGCCTCCAGGTGCTCAGCGAGAAAAGAGCGATAGTCATCTCCACCGAGGAAACAGAGATCCTGGCTTTCCGGGCGGTCTGCAGTCACGAATCCCAGATCTCGGGCAATTTCTCGTACTCTCTCCTTTCTTAGCTGGCCTAGAGGTAGCCTCGTCCGGATCAGCTGCTTCTGCCCAAGCACGCTCAGGATGTAAGATTGATCTTTCCGGCGGTCAAGCGCACGGAACAGATGGCATTGTCCATTTGTCCTGCTTATCCGCGCGTAGTGGCCTGTAGCCAGATGCGTAGCGCCCAGCTTCGTGGCCCGATCCAGCAGCAATCCCCACCTTACATCGCGATTGCAGCGGAGGCAAGGATTGGGAGTCAGGCCGGCAGTGTATCCGCTGACGAATCCATCGACAACCCGACTCTTGAACTCGTCTTTTGCATCGAGTACATAGAAGGGAATTCGCAATCGGCCGGCGACCTTGCGGGCGTTAGCTACATCCCTGGGTGAACAGCATCGATTTGGTCGCTTCGGACCCGCGCTCCACAGCCTGAGCATCAAGCCGAACACGCTCTCGCCGGATTCCACCAGGAGCGCCGCCGCAACGGAGCTATCGACTCCGCCGCTCATTGCAACTGCGACCGTTCTTTGGGTGGTCACGGTGTGACTATAGCGGGGGTTCGGAGCTCGACGACCGCGTCCTGCAGGGCATCGAGGAATTGCTCGACCTCAGCCTCCGTCGTTTGCCTGCCGACCGTCACTCTCAGCGAGCCGAGCGCAAGTTCACGCTCCATGCCCAGTGCAAGCAGTACCTCCGACGGTTCCGGATCTCCGGTTTTGCATGCCGAGCCAGAGGAGCAGGCAAACCCTGCCAAATCAAGAGCCACGAGCAGGGAGTTTCCATCAATGCCCTGGAATACGAACGAGGCATTGTTTGGGAGCCGTTCCGTGCGATGCCCGGTCAATCGAGCGCCAGGAATTCTGTCCAGAACGCCATCGATGATGCGGTCGCGTAGCGTTCGGAAGCGGTCGGCGTCCCTTTTCTGACGGGCGAGGGCAATCTCGTGTGCATGCGCAAACCCGACTATGAGCGGCACGTTGTGTGTGCCGGCCCGCAATCCCTGCTCCTGCGACCCACCGGTCTGGACTGCCTGCAGCGGAGCTCCACTTCTAACGTAGAGAGCGCCGACCCCCTTGGGTCCGTAGAACTTGTGCGCGCCAATGGAGAGCAGATCGATTCCTAAATCGTCTACTCGCGTGGGGAGCTGGCTGGTCGCCTGAAGGGCATCCGAATGAAACGTGACGTTTCGCTCGCGAGCGATGGCCGCCAGATCCGGGATGGGATTGACGGTCCCGATCTCATTATTCCCATAGATTACGGATATGACGGCCGTATCCGATCGGACGCTCTTGCGAAGTTCAGTGGGACTGACCCGACCCGACTTGTCGACCGGGAGCCATTCCAGTTCAAAGCCATGACGCTCGGCCAACTCGAAGGCGGTCTTTCTTACCGCGTCATGTTCGACTGTAGAGACGAGCAGGTGGTTGGCTGCGCGAGTTTCTCGCGCACTAAAGGCTGCTCCTCTGAGCGCGAGATTATCGCTCTCAGAGCCGCCGCTGGTAAAGATTACTTCTTCCGGCCGGCAGCCCAGGCCATCCGCTACCCGTTCCCTGGCCTCCTCGACGGCCCATTCCGCTCGCTGGCCCCAAACGTGTACAGAGGACGGGTTGCCGAAATCCTCCTTCAAGTAGGGAAGCATTCGATCAAGAACCGTGTCATCTAGTGGAGTGGTGGCCGCGTAGTCTAAATAGGTCGACATTCGGGGGATTCTAACATGCGGCTATTATTAGGCATTTCGGACAAGTGGTTATAATCCCCTCCGATATGAACACACAAATCGACTCGCTTAGAGCCTTGCAAGTACTCGATTCGCGTGGCAATCCTACCGTGGAAGTAGAGGTTCGGTTAGGCGATGGAAGCCTAGGGCAGGCCATCGTCCCCTCCGGGGCCTCAACCGGTGTGCACGAGGCACTGGAGCTGCGTGACGGTGATAGGGAGCGCTACCTGGGGAAGGGCGTGAGCAAGGCGGTTGCGAACGTGAACGGGGAAATCGCCGATCGCGTGATTGGGATGGATGCCGCCGACCACCTGAAATTAGACCAAGCGATGATTGAGCTGGATGGCAGCTCAAACAAGGCCCGACTTGGGGCGAACGCCATTCTCGGTGTTAGCTTGGCGTCGGCCAAGGCCGCCGCTGCTGCCCGCGGCCTGCCGCTCTATCGCTCGCTCGGCGGCGACGCGGCGACTCTGCTCCCGGTACCAATGTTGAATATCCTCAATGGGGGCGCTCACACCGGCTGGCAGACCACAGACGCGCAGGAATTCATGGTGATGCCGCTGGGGGCGGAGAGCTTTGCCGAGGGGCTGCGGTGGGGTGCAGAAATCTATCATGCGCTCAAGCAGGTCCTAAAAGACAAGGGCTACACCGTGCTCGTTGGGGACGAAGGCGGATACGCTCCCGCCCTGAAGTCAAATTCGGAGGCGGTGGAGGTCATTCTGGAAGCCATCGAGCGCGCTGGCTACCAGGCCGGCGAGCAGGTGGGATTAGCACTGGATCCGGCCGCCTCGGAGTTCTATGAGAATGGGGAATACCACCTCCGGACGGAGGGAATCACCCTGGACGGCCAGGGCATGGTGGCCTTTTGGAAAGATTGGGTTGAGCGCTATCCCATCGTGTCCATCGAAGATGGTCTGGCGCAGGACGACTGGTCGAATTGGCAGGCGATGACCGAGGAGCTGGGAGGCAAAATCCAAATCGTAGGGGACGATCTCCTGGTTACGAACCCGGAACGAGTGAAGCGTGCCATCGATCAGAAGGCCAGCAACGCGTTGCTGGTCAAGCTGAACCAGATTGGAAGCCTCAGCGAGACGATAGAGGCCGTCCAGCTCTGCCAGAAGGCAGGCTGGACCTGCGTTGCCTCGCACCGATCCGGGGAAACAGAAGATGCCACGATCGCGGACCTGGCGGTTGGTCTGCGGATGGGTCAGATCAAGGCTGGAGCGCCTGCACGCTCTGATCGCGTGGCCAAGTACAATCAGTTGTTGCGGATCGAGCGGGATCTTGGGGGAGCGGCGGAATACGCGGGGTGGTCCGCGCTCAAATTAGACTGAACTAGGTCTCCGTGCTCTGAAGATTTGCTGTAACTCCCTCCACGGGAGTGCTGCAGTATGGGCAAACCTGCCACGACAATTCCATCAGACGCCCACAGTGGTCGCACCCCTTTCGGAGATGGGTGTGGCAGCTGGGACAGAGCTGCCAGTCGGCGTGAGTCCGACCACCGCACCCCGGACATAGGGATTCATCCTCAATTTCAGCCAGTAGTGCTTCCTCTTCCAGCGTCTGTTGGTATTCCTGGTCAATCGTAAGCCGAGGACGAAGGACCAGGTAAATCAAGACGCCGAACGGGCCCATAACAGCGGCCAATAGGGAGGCGAGAATCTGGACAAGCCTATCCTGTGTCCGCGAGCGAATATCGCGATAGGTCCAGAAAATCAGCGCCAGCCATAGAGCGGCCAAGAAGGCGCCGAGCAATGCCGTCAAGTACTGGAAGATCGTCGTCAGGTTGTTCAAAATGTGAGTGAAAACCGGCGTGATTATACAGTGGGTTGCCGTTTTCAGCGGTGACCCAATTCGCAGGTCGGGCGACAGAACGGAAGGAATAAGATGTATACGGTTCACCGAATCAAAGACATGAGATCCGACGATCGACCGCGCGAGCGGCTAGAACGACAGGGCCCGCAGGCTCTCTCGAATCCGGAGCTATTGGCGATTCTGCTGGGAACCGGCGTGCCGGGCCTCAATGCCGTTCAGCTCGCCCAGGAATTGCTGGATGAATTCGGAGGGTTGCCGGGGCTACACAAGGCAGACTATGAGGACCTGGTCAAGACCCGCGGGATCGGCCCCGCGAAAGCGGCCCAGTTGGGAGCTGCGGTCGAGCTCGGTCGGCGGCTGGCCGTATCGGTTCCGGAGGATCGTGCGGCAGTTCAATCGCCGGAACAGGCAGCCGAGCTCGTGATGTACGAGATGGGCGCCTTGAGCCAGGAGCATTTGAAAGTGCTGCTGCTCGACACGCGCAATCGGCTCATTCGCATTGCCGAGGTCTATCAGGGGTCGCTGAACACTTCTGTGATTCGGGTTGGGGAGGTCTTCAGAGACGCGGTTCGTGCAAATGCGGCATCGGTTATCGTCGTCCACAATCATCCAAGTGGAGATCCGTCGCCGAGCGCTGAGGATGTCGCAGTCACACGCGCCATAGTCGACGCGGGGCGTCTGCTCGACATCGAAGTGCTCGACCACCTGGTGATCGGTACGGGACGCTTCATATCGCTCAAATCCAAGGGGCTGGGATTCGATGCCGATCCGCTGTAAGCGCCCTGTAAGTTTGGATTGAAGGATTGAATGATAGGATGAAAACGTGATCGCCGACATGCCCTGAATTGAGAGAAAATATCCAGAACTGGTGGGAGAACCACTCCGCTACTGAGACTGCCACCCTCGTGTTCTGGAATCTCGCCATCGTCGCATTCATCGGAGGAGGGGCCTGGATGGCGAAGGATGTGATTGAGAATAAACTGGGTCCGGATTGCGCTGAGACGTATCGAGTAACGGACCCCAGGCTGAATGCGGTGCTTTTCCTTCAGGACCTGGAGGAGCAAGGCCTATTTAACCCAGCGCAGGACGCGATCCAGGACTTTGCCTGGGTCTATGAGGACGGTCAACTCCGGTTCATGTTGGCGTTGAGCACCGGAACGTACACTGCCACCGCCTGCTATGCCGACGGAAAGGCCCTGTTCGAGGATCTGCAGATTCAAGACCTCGAAGTTCCTAGCGCGCGACCTCAATAGCCGAACCAGAGCAGAAACTCAGGCCCGCCAGCGATGGCGGGTCTCTTGATTTTGGTCCCGCCATGATTCAATTCCAACTGCTAGCTCGGCGGGCGCATTGGCCTCAGCTAAGCAGAATGGCAATCAGTGGCGTCAGCGTGAAGGGGCTGAGGAGCGTGGTAACCAGCACCGCGCCGGTCACGAAAGCCGCATCGGCATCGTACTCGATGGCGATGATGGTTGTCATAACCGCCGTCGGCATTGCGGACTGCAGGATACCGACATCACGCGCCAGACCTTCAAGTCCAAACAAAGGCGAAATCAGGAGTGCAATGGCTGGAGCAACAAGCAGCTTTATGGTGACGCTCGCGCTCAGCAACTTCCCGTGCCGCGGAACTCCCGCAAGCGCGATCTGCATCCCCAGGAGCAGCAGCATGGCAGGAATCGTGGCGAGAGAGAGCAATTCGAGGGGCCGGCTTATGGGAAGCGGGACCGCAAAACCAAGCATGCGGATTGCCAGCGCCAGCGGGATGGCGTACACAGCCGGCACTTTGGCTAATCCCTTGAGTGCTTGTAGCGCGCTGCCTCCTCCGACGGAGGCCACGTACACGCCAAGCGAATTGGTCATCATTAGGCTGGCCACAAAGAAGATGCTGGCAAGCGCCAGGCCCAAGTCTCCGAAGGCGAATTGATTGAGCGAGAGACCATAGTTGCCGGCGTTCATAAAGGCGGTGGTCAGGAGGAAGGCGGCTCCGCGGTTTCTTCCGAGCCCGAAAGCCCTGCCCAGTGCGTAGCTCACTCCAGCGGTTAGCAGCACAACTACCGCTGCAAAGGCCATCATGGACCATACTTGGTTCCCCTCAATGTCTGCCGAGACTAGAAGCGTGAAGACCAGCGCAGGTGACAGCACATAAAACGTGATCTGGGAGAGGGGGCGGGGATCGATCTTGAGCAGCTTCTGAAGCAGAAAGCCGATGCCTGCCACTACGAGGATTGGAAAGATGTTATTGAAAAAAAGCTCGAGCAGTTCGCTCAAGCTCTGGGATCCGGAGGATCGTCCTGCTCGAACTCGAACAGGTCTCGCGCGCCTTCGACGAACACAAGATTATCGATCGCGTCGCGGAGCAGCTCTGTCTCGCTCTCGTCCAGAGTCTCCTCGGCCATCGAATTAAGCGCTTCGGTGGCCTGTGGGCCTCCGATCTGGCTCAACGACCACACGGCCGCGCGACGCACCGATTGGTCAACATCGTCGAGAAGCTCGATCAGGTCGGGAATGCCCTCCCGCAAGTCGATCTCGCCGGCTGCGCGTACCGCATCGAGCCGGATTCTAGGCGACGAGGCATGCAGCTGGGCCATGACGTTTTCTCCCCAGTCCGGGTTTGCGGAGTGAGCCATTGCGCGCAGCGCGCTGGTCAGGCTCGCTTCAGCACCTGCGGCATAGGCCTGCTCGATCAGATCTGTCACCTCCGGCCGAGATGAGTATCCGAGCGTTTGCAGGCACAGATCGCGGACTTCGCCACTTGTATCTGTCCGGGTCGCCTGCAGGAGCGCTTCTTCCATTGCATGTTGGATGCCTGGGTCAAGCTTGCGAGCCTCGCCGATCAGTATGAAAGCTCCGAGCGCCTTCCCAGCGGCAGCTCTCACTTCGGGAGCGGCGTCCTTTTTCAATTTCACAAGGAATGCGCTGGCAAGTCCCGGGTCCTCACACTCCCAGAGGTTTTCGATCGCCTGCAGGCGTACGGCGGAATCCGTGTCATCTAATGCCAGGCGATTGATGGCCTCGAAGCTTAGTTCGATTTGAGCGTCCGCGATGAGGCCGAGTTCTTCCAGAAGGATTAGACGCCGATCAGAGGGCAGGCGCTCCCAAACGCCGGCAAATCCCTCCAGCCTTTGAGCATCTAGATCGGAAAGCTCTGCCAGGCGGACCCCGGCTACCGGCTCGGCATCGTTGGTCAGCGATTGAAGCAGATCAACGAAGGACTCTTGCATTTGGAGACTACCTGGGGAGAATGATGGGGTTGATGAAGTCCTGGAGATTCACATAAATTATGAGGCCCAGCAATACCATGAAGCCTACTGTGTGCGCCAGCCCCTCGTGCTGCGGAGGTACACGCTTGCCAAATATGGCCTCGAAAGCCACGAACATCAACCTTCCGCCGTCTAAGGCCGGAATCGGGAGCAAGTTTGCCAATGCCAGACCCGCGCTGATGACACCGATCAGGTTTAAGGTCAGAAATGGTCGCTGAGAAGAGCGATCGATCTGGCCCGCCCACACCATCATATCGTACATACCCTTAAGCCCACTGATGCGCGCCTCTTCCGGTTCGAGCTCACCGCGAATCAGCCGGCTTGGGAGGTATACCATCTCGGAAAACTGGAATCGCGCGGAATTGACGCCTAATCCAATGGCTTCCAGCCAGCCCACGGCGCGGGTTGGATTGCCAAGCGTTACACCGACCGGACCTTGACCATCAGGCGGATCGAGGCGCGGCGCCATCGGCAAGCTCACCACCTCCTCGCCCCGCTGCACGAATAGCGTCATGGATTCGCCCAGCCTATCGTTAATGGCATCCTGCAGCGTCAGAAAATCGTTGATTTGGATCTGGTCAACCGCCAGGATGATGTCATTGGCCATGGCGCCGGCTGAGGCAGCCGGGGAGCCAGGTTCGACGCTAGTTATCAAAACCTTTTCCGGATCGGGAGCCGCGAATTTGTAGGCCGCAGTAAATGCAACAATAGCCAGCACCACATTAGCAAGCGGACCGGCAATAAGGACCGCTGCTCGGGTGCGCTTGTTCGCGCCCGCTAGCCCACCCTCAACGGAGGGATCATCTTCGCCGGCTGGGCGAACAAAACCTCCCAGCGGGACCAAATTCAGCGTGAAGCGAGTTCCGCCGGCTTCAAATAGCGTCACCAGGCGTGGCGGAAATCCCAGGCCGAACTCTTTCACCCGCACCTTCGTCAATCGCGCCGCGATGAAGTGCCCAAATTCGTGGCCTATGATCAAGGCACCCAACACAAGAGCGAATAGGACAAAATCAATCATTTATGACTTACCCACATGCATCTTGGAAAATTCGCCCGATTATATCATCCAGCCTATATGAGCCCTACTCGGACCTTCATACCACGCTTGCGGCGGGTCCAGGATGCGCTCTGAGCACCTTCCAGGGGGGCTTTCCGTTACCTGTCAGCGCCTGCAGAGCCGCCTCTTCGCTTTCAGGAAGGCACAGGCAGTGTACGTTTGGACCGGCGTCGATCGTATAGCACACGGCAGCGCCCTGCGCCCTCAGATCCCGTACCGTAGCCATGATCTGCAAGGTATCTCCGCTCCAGAAGTGAAGAGGGGGTTCTGATGTCATCATGATGGCATGCATCATGTCGCTATCGCTCTCCACGATATGGGCCAGAGATTCAAAATCTCGATCCAGGATGGCCTTACGGCACGCCTTAAGCCGCCGTGGGGCATCGGCTACGCGGGTCTCTTGCAGCGGGCTGGAGGCGGCCAAGGCGTGCCCGGCGGTGGAGCCAGTGTGCTTGACATTCTCGTCCACCAGTACGACGAGATCTATGATTTGCCAATGATTCTCGGTGACGATTTGCTTCGCATAGCTCGATTGGTCGGTGTCACCGGCCATCATCTCGACGAATCCGCCGTAAATTGAGCGTGCGGCAGATCCAGAGCCGCGCCTGGCGATCCTGGAGAGCGCTTGCTGGTCGAGCTCCAAACCCAGCGCGGAGGCGGCTGCAACGGTCAGGGCCGCGTAGGCCGCCGCAGATGAGGCGATGCCCGCGCCCAGGGGAAAATTGGTCACGCTTTCCACTTGGGCTCCAGCTTCGACGCCCGCCGCGTGGCGCATCAAATCCAGATGACGACTGGCTCGCTCGAGCATGTCGGGGCCGGATGTTTCGCCATTGATGATGAGAGCATCTGCTTCCGATCCCTCGTCGAATCGTACCGACATGCGGTTTTCCAATCCCCCGAGCGTCAGTGAAATCGATCCGTTCGCGGGGATACGCAGGTCATCATCTCGATTTCCCCAATACTTGATTAAGGCGATATTTGGGTGGGCGATTGCTTCGGAACGCATTCGGTCGGCGAGTCTACCACCACAACGTGACCCGCGTACGCTTACCGATTGTGGTGTTCATCGAGCCTGAAAGCGATTTCGGATTGGCGGCCTACCATCCTCAGACTTCGATCTGTGGATTGTGGTCAGGGCTATGGTGAGCTATCGCTCGATTCGCCAGCTCCCCAGATTTGTATCGCTCCCCCTTCGCCCGGTCCCTTCAGAACATAGGCTGCCAGATGACTTCCATTCGGTGACATTGCGAGACCCAGCGTGCGAACCACGCCTTCAAGCTCCTGATCGAGCAGGAGATCTCATTCGGGCAGGCTGTATATTCTTAGGCGATTGAATACGTCCATGGCGGCCAACAAATCCCACTCGTTCGAAATCGCAAAGTAACGGAAATTCAGCAGCGGAAGCTCGAGTTCAGACTCTCCGGTTTCAATCCAGAGGATCTTGATGCCCTCCGCCGGGAGCCCCCGGTCCACATGCAGCAGAATGCGATCTGCCTGGGGTGATCCAAAGAGCAGCTCCGCGTACTGATCCAGAATGGGGACAGATCCGATGCTCTGGCCCTCCAGATCGAATATCAGGACTTCTTTTCGATCCCGATCCTGTAGGGCCACCGCCTGACCGCTTGGGAAGAGCAGGCCCGAATCAATGCGCCCGGGAGAGCTGAATCGGGCAATCTCCCCCCAACCATTCGGATCCCAAAGGGCCACATTCCCGTAGTAATCCACCGCAAAGTACCTGTCTTCAGCCTGGAAGCCGGCGTCGATGATGGTTGACATGGGGGAGAGCTGCAGCTGCTCAACCGGCGCGCCGCTCTGGGAATCCCAGACCCGGATCAGGGGACCATCATCCGCCACGATAGTGGATCCATCGGGGGACAGTGAGATGGTGATCGGTGGGAAATTCTCAAAACCTGTAATCTCATCCAGGCTCTGACTGCTTCCCCAACCGACGCGCTGGATCCGCAGACCGGAACCTGAGTGGAGCAATACATCCTCCGTAGGTGAAAAAGCGAACCTCACGCCAAAATCGCTTCGGATGATAGGTATCTCGGCTTCAAGTTGCAGCCTTCCGGCGCCCAGGCGCGGAGGATCATCCATCGGAAGCGGGGCCTGCGTGATTTGAGGCTCGGGCTAGACCGAGGCTGAGGTGATTTGCGGCTCGGGCACGGTTTGGGCACCACCCTGTCCTTGGCCATGGTTGCGGCCGCCTGAGCTGGATTCACCGGGCCAAACCGAACCACGACTCAAGAAGTTCGGGATCCAGGCGGAGATCAGTGGTACTGCGACAAGGCAGGCTATGCTCGTGGCTGGTTTGCGCCAGGGCAACCCCTGTCTCGATGAGGGTGGGTCTCACCCCGGCGGCAACCGCAGGAATTGCGAGCCATCGCTAAAGTGCTGGACAACCCGGAAGCCATTGTGGTCACAGCTTCAGATGGCCGTTATCTGATGTTCTCACCGGTTCAGCCGGGCCAGATGAAGAAACTCCTGAAAGCGCCGCGGCGGCGTACCAAGACTGGGCCGCTGCCCTCCGAATTTCGGATGGCAACCCGCGGCCGGACGAAGATGGAATCCTACGAACTCTCGGCGC
>FXBF010000119.1_pt1 | contig 23568 bp, 25 predicted proteins | sample 5335321 | NCBI WGS metagenome assembly FXBF01 (sample SAMEA103928391, study PRJEB20085) | sediment metagenome | isolation source: sediment
TCCTGCCTCCCATGACACTAACACATCCATGTGTGTCGTCCTTTCCGTTGCCCCCTGTTTTGTTTTTCCGCGACCTTGGTAGGCTGCTCTCGCACAGTCGCTCCCGACATCCTGTCTCCCGCGACACTAGCACATCCATGTGCGTCGTCCCTGTGCTCCGCGGCACTAGGGCTTCCATGCCCGTCGCGCCAGCGACAAAAGGTTTTAATCCCGCCCCTTCGCCTCGAGCCGGAACGCAGTGGATAAAAATCGGATTAAGTGAGCATCCTGCTAGAGGCAAGCGCGGGTTTTGCGCTCCGAGTTATGCGAACGCACCGATTTTTACCACGAAGTTACGGGTCCCGTGGAACGGGCGAGAGGCAGGGGCGAGTGGTTTTGCCTACTTTTGCCGAAACAAAAGTAGGTCGCCCGCCGGGCGAAAACCGGCATAGTAGTCGGTCGCTCCTGCGCGCGCCACATACTCGAAATAGTATAGTGGAAGTGCCCTTGGGGTACATCCCTGCGCTCGCGGCACTAGTGCGTCCTTGCACGTCGCGTTAGCGACAGATACCCTCACCTTTAATCCTCCACCCCTCAAGGGGGTACCGAGGTCCCAAAGGGAGAGAAGAATAAGGAAAGAAAACTGATAATTACTCCCCTCACCCTGCCCTCCACCCCTCAAGGGGGTACCGAGGTCCCAGAGGGAGAGGAAATATTCAAAAAACAAACATTTGTGTCACCGCAGGTGACACATCACTTCTTCTTCGGATATGATCGCCTCTTATGCCCAACATAAAGCTGTCTCGGCCGGTCAATCCCATGGCTCTGATCCGTCAACTCGAGCCAGTGACTTACCCAACCGACGGTGCGGGCGACGGCAAAAATTACGGTGAACATGTTGTTTGGAAAACCCATGGCCCGTAGCAGAATACCGGAATAGAAATCGACATTGGGATAGAGCTTGCGCTCGATAAAGTACTCGTCCTTCAGGGCGATCTCCTCGAGCTTCATAGCAATATCCAATAACGGGTCAACGATCCCCAATTGGTCCAGTACCTCCCGGGCCGATTGCTGGATCACTTTCGCGCGCGGATCGAAATTCTTGTACACCCGATGACCGAAACCCATCAACCGGAAGGGGTCTTTTTTGTCTTTCGCACGGTTGATCGCCTTCGGGATTTGTTTCACATCCCCGATCTCCTCGAGCATATTCAACACCGCCTCATTGGCACCGCCGTGGGCCGGGCCCCAGAGGCTGGCGATACCGGCGGCGATACAGGCGAAGGGATTGGCGCCGGATGACGCTGCCATGCGTACGGTCGAGGTCGAGGCGTTCTGCTCGTGATCGGCATGGAGGATAAAGATCCTGTCCATCGCCCTGGCCAGGATCGAATTGACTTCGAATTCCTCGGCCGGGACACCATAGATCATTTGCAGGAAGTTGCTGGCGTAATCGAGATTGTTGTCCGGGTAACGGTTCGGCCGGCCGATGCTGTAAGTGTAGGCAGCCGCGGCAATTGTCGGGATCTTTGCCACCAGGCGGATCGCCGCCTGCCGACGCTGCTCTGGATCGGAAATATTCAGATGGTCGTGATAAAACGCCGATAAGGCGCCGACGGTACCAACGATAATCGCCATCGGGTGGGCATCACGGCGAAAACCACGATAGAAACTCAGCACCTGTTCATGCAATAGACTGTGACCGTGAATTGAGCTGAGAAAACTCTGCATTTCGGTATCGCTAGGCAATTCACCGAACATCAGCAGATGGGCGACCTCGACAAAATTGCTTTTCTCGGCCAGCTCCTCAATCGGGTAGCCACGATACAGCAGAATGCCCTGATCGCCATCGACAAAGGTAATGGCACTGCTGCAGGAGGCAGTGGAACGAAACCCGGGGTCATAGGCAAGCAGTCCAAAGCGATCGTAGAGTGCCTGGATATCAACCGCCTGGGGACCGATGGTACCGTCCAGAATAGGCAGGCTACTATCATCTTCGTCCTTGGAGACAATAGCATTGATAAAACGCTTGGACATATTTTTCCCCTGAGATCCCTGAACGAATAAGGGTAACATTATGCAGCCGGCAGCTGAAAGTCCAGCCACAGGATCCATAAGAAACCGGGATTAAAGCGGGAAATTCAGGGAAACAAACGCTTATTCACGCTCATATATCCATTTGAGCACTGAATCCTGCAAACGTTCACCGGCACGGGTATGGGCCCGGCGGTGATTATGCAGTATGACGACGACATAGCGCCGGCCCTTTTTATCCATCAGGTATCCGGCCATGCTGCGAACATAATCGAGTGTCCCGGTCTTCATATGCAGGCGGCCCGCCAGGCCGGTACCATTGAAGCGCCGTCGCATGGTCCCATCCACCGCCGAGACCGGTAACGACGATATGAATTCCGGCATCGTCGGTTTACGATAGGCCAGTAATAGCAAGCTGCCCAGATGACGGGCGGTGATACGGGCCTCTCGCGAGAGGCCGGCACCATTGTCGAGCACCAATTCCGGATAGACGAGGTCATTCCGACGCAACCAATTACTGATTACCTTTTTGCCTTTTCTTTGAGTCCCGGGGCTACCTTGTTTCTCAGCACCAAGGGTCAACACCAGTTGCCTGATCATTACATTGTTGCTGTATTTATTGATACCACGCACCAGATCGGAGAGTTTCAACGAGTGGGCGGTGTAAACCAGCCTGGCGGATGTCGGTACCGGCGCCATTCGCAGCCGCCCACTGAGGCTACCGCCCTGTTCCTTCCACAGGGTACGAAAGACACCATATATATAAGTAGCGGAATCCGTTACCACCCGATAGAGCTGGCGGTCACCACAGGCAACAGGATAGCGGCCGGTGAAGCGCACCCGGTCGCGCCGCAAATTATAGATTACCTTCATGTATAGCCGCCGCGTCCAGCCACGGCAACGACCGCGCGTTAACCGGACTTTGTTTTCGATCTTGATGGTTTCCGGGTTTGGCAAGGCAACGATACGTAATAAATTATTTTCCTGATCAGGCAGGAAGTGGAAACGGATCGCCTGAAAATTGATCAGCAGGGCGCTGGGGTTGACATTATAGGCGCGATGCGGGGCATCGTCGAAGGCCGCTGGGTCCTTGTTTGCCGGTTTGAAATAACTGTTATCGATAATCAGATCGCCCTTGATATTGTAGATTCCGTTGGTACGGATAGCGCGTAATAAGCGCCAGAAATACTCCAGCGTCAGATAGGGGTCACCGTACCCCTTTATGTATAAGTTACCCTTAAGTACACCGTCAGTGACCGGGCCGTCGGTATAAACCTCAGTCTTCCAGGTATAGCCCGGTCCCAGCTCATCCAAAGCCACCGCCGTGGTCAGAAGTTTGATTACTGATGCCGGATTGCGTGGCGTATCGGGTGAGATGAGAAGTAGCGGTTTATCCTGACCGATCTCCTGCACAAACACGCTCAGCCCCCGGCTTGAAAAACCGAGTTTTTTGATTTGTTGCAGTACCGGAGGAGGTAAACGAGTATACGGCAGCGAGTCATCAATCGCCTGAGCATTGGCCAAATTGACCACCAATAGCAGAAAAACTGTCACGACAATATAACGCATAATGTCCTGCTTAGTGCCTATAGCAATAAATAATAGATACATCAATCACAGCTTGAGTTCCAGCGACTGGTCAAGAGGTGACTCCTACCTTGAATCCATAATAAATGCCAGTTAATACTCACATTTTATCGATAAACGTCGTAAATTTAATGAAGGCAGGTATTGTTGACCTGGCTGCTTTCTGCAAGGATTAGTATAGAAAAATAGTATCTGAATTTTCAGTCCCGATCCGACAGAGATTGCAGCTTCGGACTCGAGCCGATAAAACGCACAGATATTACGACCAGTCAATATCCTTGTCTAAACAATAGCTTAATAACAGGTTTGATTTTTTCAGGTAGTAGGTATAATTGCGGTCTCACGATGGAATCGGGATCGCGTTATGTGAGACCCACGTGAGCTGAGTAATTATATAAAGAGAAGACCAGGATGGCAGAGCAAAAACCTACCGATGACATTAAAAAAACCCTGATAACGACCAAGAACTTTTTTCAGTTCTATCGTAATCTTATTGGTTTACGTTTTCCAATCCCGGTCGCCGACGTCCTCGATTTGCGCTATCTGATCAATCACTCCGTTGATAACTACCGTCAACCCGATGACCTGCCTGATTACCGCAGTTTTCGTAATGCCCTGCGTACCGCCATTCATACCTTCGGCATCGAGAAGGAGCGTTATACCGTACGCCTGCTGAACATCCTGGCGATGCTGCGGGAGATTCATTACCATCACAGTATCGAATCCCGTGACGCTGAACGTAAACTGCGCGACGCCATGAAGGTCAATCGTGATGCCTGCATAAAATCCAAGTTCTACGGCATCTATAGCCTGATTGCGACAATTCTTTCCGGTCTGACCTGGGTGTTGATGAGTCAACCCGGTTGGCTGATTAAGCTGGTTACGATTACCACCGCTTATATGGCCTGGGATTACCTGTATTCAATCAAGACCCTCGATAAGGACATTGAAATCCTGAAACAACAGTTAAACAAGGTAGTGCGGGATCGGGTCAATTCCCTCGACTGGAAACTCATGATCCATAAGTTATCGATGATTCTCGGCTACAAACAGATCCGCGGTGTCGAAGTCTTCCAGATAGACCAGGACACAGACGGTTTCGATCACGTCCCTATCATCCAATAAATACCTACCAGTTTTAACTCCCTCAACCGCGTGGGTGGTGGTTTGCATGCAGCTGTTTCAGGCGCTCGCGGGCGACATGGGTATATATCTGGGTTGTCGAAATATCGCTGTGTCCAAGCAGCATCTGCACCACCCGCAGGTCAGCACCATTATTTAACAGATGGGTGGCAAAAGCATGTCGCAAGGTATGTGGTGACAAGACAGACTCAATACCTGTTTGGCGGACATAACGTCTTAGATTGTGCCAGAAGGCCTGGCGGGTCATAGCGCCCCCACGACGGGTTGGGAACACGGCATCGGTCTGTTGCTGTCCCAGAATTTCCTCCCGCCCACAATTAATAAAACGCCCTACCCATTCGATAGCCTCTTCACCGAGTGGAATCAGGCGTTCCTTACCACCCTTCCCCCATAACCCTGACAACACCGGCCTCGAGATTGAGCCGGGACAATTCCAGCGTTACCAGTTCGGATACCCGTAAACCGGTCGCGTACAGTATCTCCAGCATGGCACGGTCGCGCAGGCCCAGGGGGGTGTCGGTATCGGGGGCAACGAGTAACTGCTCCACTTGTTCTTCGCTCAGGGTTTTCGGTAAGGGTTGATCGAGTTTAGGGGCGGCGATGAGTTCAGTCGGGTCGCGCTTGATCCGGCCCTCCCGTAACAGATAACGGTAAAATCGCCGCAGACAACTAAGTATACGGGCAGAGGTACGGCGACGCACCCCCCCTGCCACCCGGCTATAGAGATAATCTTGAATAGACTTACGTTCGGCATGAATCAAGTCCAGCCTATTCTGTTGCAGCCAACCGGCAAAGGCCATCATGTCACTGCGGTAGGCCTGGAGAGTATTCTCACTCAGCCCCTGTTCCATCCACAAGGCATCGAGGAAGGCCTCGATGCTATCCTGGCTGGCCTTTTTCATGCGCAATCAGCCACTGTTTCATCCGGATGCGATCACCGCTGACCTGACCCATATAACCACCGATACCCTGCTTACTGATGATCCGGTGGCAGGGTACCACAATCGGTATCGGGTTTTCCCGACAGGCGCCCCCCACGGCCCGGGCACTGGTCTTAAGGCGGCAGGCGAGGTCACCATAATTTTGCACCCTACCCACCGGTATCTGTTGCAAGACCTGCCAGACCCGTTGCTGAAATGGCGTCCCGCCTGGCGCTAAGGGTAGAGAAAAACGATGACGATGATCGTTGAAATAGTTTTCGAGCTCCTGACAAACGGTAATGGCAAATTCCGATTCCGGCGATTTTTCCGATACCCGCCGGTCAAGAAAGTCTATCGCCAAGAGCCGCCGCCCATCAACCTTGATGCCCAGCTTGCCGAAGGGCGCACCGATTACTGCATCGTAGTTTTCTTTTCGTAAAGCCATAGCTGTTGGATATTGCGCCGGATCAATGCCCGCTGTTTGGCATCGCGGGTCCCGCGTAAGAGTTTAAGGTAAACCGCACGGGCATCGGTAACCAGACCGGCCTTACCTAAGGCCTCGGCCGCCTTGTAGCGTGCAGTCTGTCCCCAGAGGTCGCCACCTACCGGGTCCAGATGTGTCGCCGAGCGCAGATAGAGTTCAGCGGCATACTGATAATTACGCAGGGCGTACTTGGAATCCGCCATCCAGAACAGGAGCTCACGTTGTATCTGCGGCGATTTCGTCAGGATATAGACGGTGTTCAGAAGCTTATAGGCATCGCGGTGTTTTTGTGCCGCCTGCAGGTCAAACATCACCTGGATAAACCGGGCGATGAGCTTAACCTCCATGGTCTCCTTGCCATCAAGCATACTGTTCAACAATCGGATGGCCTTGGCATACTCACCGGCATAGATCTGGATACGTGCCCGCCGCAATGCCCAACGGTCAAGATCTTCTCCCTCGGGAGGTGTATCCAACCCCTGCATCAGCTTTGCTGCCAGGCGGATATCGTAACGTGTCAGGGCGATATTCGCCAACCGGAAACGGATTACCTGCGGGATCGTGTCGATACTGCTAAAGCGGTCTGATTTGGCATAGAGCGCAATGACGGTATTGGTCTGTCCCTGGTCAAACAGGGCGTCAACTAATTGCTGATGGGCCTGTTGCCTGTTTTCCTTTGAACGGGCATGGAAAGCGATAAAAGCATAGAATGCCCGTGCCTGTACCGGTGATTTTTTGACGAAGGATTTGGCCATTTTGAGCCAGGCATCGTCGTCGCCAACGAGCAGGTGGTTGGCGTTACCCAAGACCTCAGCCAGGGCAAAATATGCCCGCCACAGGTCCTCGGCCTTGACCCGGACCAGGCGGGTAGTGAGTGTCTCACCCGGTCCCAGGGCATAGAGGCCTTCGAGGGCGAGGATAGTCCGTCCCCGATCCTTGCCACGTTTGGCCGCCTCGGCGAGCACCAGCCAGGCCAGTCGTTGGCTGTCGGGACGCCGGCGTAAGGCCGGCATTATCCGGGATACCCGGGTAATCACAGTCGCCGGTGAATACAAACCGGCGCGCAGGCCAGCCAGTAATCGCAACAGACGGGCATCATAGGTCTGGATACCGGCGAGGACGGCGTAGGCGTCTTTGTGCCGGCCGGCACGCATGAGCACCGTTGCATGCAATTGCTGCCAGCTGTTACTGCGCGCATTGTAATCCTGTTTGTAACGCAGTAATGCCGTCAGGGCATCACCGACATTATCCTCCTCCAGGTAACTGCGGATCACCAGCCTGCGCGCCCGGGCGACCAGCTTGTTTTCTACGCCGGGCTCCCAGATCAGTATGCGCAGATATTTACGCGCCCGTGCCGGCTGGTCAGCGAGTAGTGCCGCTGTCGATGCCTCTAGCGTGGCCCAGCGCCTGAACTCGGCCGGCAGACCCGCGGGCAGCTGATCGACCCGATCGGCCAATGCCTGCCACTGTCCCAGGGCCCGGTAAATGGTGTAACGCTCCCGCTCCCAGACCATCCATGCCGACAGTTGGGTCTGTGGTGGCTGGATCTGGCGCAATACCCGCAATGCCAGGTGGGGGGCGCCACCCTGCCGCAAAGCTTTTACCCGTTCGAGCTCATCGGCCGCCGCCGGCTTTGCGATCAGCAGTAACAACAACCCTATTAATAACAGCGGCCGGGTGGCAGCGTTCTTTATTTTTTTACGTAGCATAGGACCTATTTAATGGTGCGGTCATCTTAACTGAGCTTAACTGATCACCCTGATAATGACTACTGGCCCCGTTTTGAAATCTGCTGCAAAAAAAAGGACGCCAATGGCGTCCTTTTATTGTCATTGAAACTGATAGCTAGATCTTTTCACGGATACGGGCAGCCTTACCGGAGAGCTTACGCAGATAATAGAGCTTGGCCCGGCGTACATCCCCCTTGCGTTTGACCTTGATCGTGGCAATCTTGGGACTATAAAGCGGAAACACCCGTTCGACACCCTCGCCGTAAGAGATCTTGCGGACAGTAAATGAAGAATTAAAACCGCGATTCCGGCGAGCAATCACCACACCCTCAAAGGCCTGTAAGCGTTCGCGCTCACCCTCCTTCACCTTGACCTGCACAGTTACTGTGTCACCGGGTTCGAAATCCGGCAGCTTTTTCTCCATCTGACGTGCTTCGATTTCCTCGATGAGTTTGCTCATAACTTTGACTCCCGCCTTTCGGCATCGTATTCCTGCTGAAACTCTTTCAACAGGCGTTGCTGTTCCTCACTCAGTTCCAGGGCCGCCAATAAATCCGGCCGCCGCAACCAGGTCCGTCCCAGGGCCTGCTTTAGGCGCCACATCCGGATGGCCTCATGGTCACCGCTTAGCAATACCTCAGGCACCACTAAGCCGGTATAGTCCTCTGGTCTGGTATAGTGCGGGTGATCGAGCAGACCCATGACAAAAGAGTCTTCCTTCGCCGAGTCCGCGTCCCCCAATACCCCGGGTAATTGCCTGGCAATGGCATCGATCACCACCATCGCCGCCAGTTCACCGCCGCTGAGGACATAGTCACCGATCGACCACTCCTCATCGACCTCGGTCTCGATCAGCCGCTCGTCGATCCCCTCGTAGCGCCCGGCCAACAGGATCAGACCCGAACGCCGGCTGAGCTCGACCACAGCGGCGTGATCCAGTCTTTTACCCTGCGGTGATAAATAAATCACCTTGGCGGCACACTCCTGGCGTTTATTCGCGGCGGCAATTGCATGTGCCAGGGGCGCGGCCTGCATGACCATACCCGGGCCACCGCCATATGGCCGGTCATCGATCGAGCGGTGCTTGTTACCGCTGTAATCCCGTGGGTCCCAGACCTTGAGATCGACCAGCCCCTGCTGGATCGCCCGACCCGTCACCCCGTAATCACGGATGACATGAAAGATGTCCGGAAAGATGCTGATGATGTCGATCTTCATCGCCCAGGCCGTGATCGGTCTCTTTAAAATTCAGCATCCCAGTCGACACGGATAATTCCCTGTGCCAAATCGACCTTCTTGACGACACTGTCGATGTAGGGGATCAACCGCTGGCGATCGCCCTCGACCACCATGACATCATTGGCGCCAGTCTCGAACAAGTGACTGATGGTGCCGAGGGATACCCCGGTCAGGTTCTCGACCTGCAATCCCTCCAGCTGTATCCAGTAAAACTCGCCCGTGGCCAGTGCCGGTAATTGCTCCTGACGGATGGCGATCTCGGCCCCTATTAAAAGACCGGCCTGGTCGCGATCCGTCACCCCTGCAAGCTGGGCAACAATCCCCTTGCCATGGGGCCTGCCCGCCTTGAGCGGGTATTCCTGCCAACCCTTAGTTGTCTTCAGCAACCAGGGGCTGTAACCCAGGATGTCTTCATGCGGGCGGGTATCAGAATAGACCTTTAGCCAGCCCTTAACGCCATAGAGGCCACTGATATGACCCAGTATCACCAAACCGTCAGGTCGGGACGGATTGGTCACTCAAACTTGCCGGATCAGGATGCTGCCTGTTTCAACAGGCTGGCGACACGCTCGGACGGCTTGGCGCCCTTACTCAGCCAGTATTGCACCCGATCCATATCGATCTTCAGTCTGGTCTCGTTTTCTTTCGCCAGGGGATTGTAATACCCCACGCGCTCAATATTCCGGCTGTTTGTCGCCCGGCGGTGGTCCGCCACAATAATCTTGTAAAATGGCCGCTTTTTCGCGCCGGCCCGTGCCATACGAATGGTCACCATCGTGTCATCCTCGTCAAACCTGCTCTCGCCGGGAACCCTCCCGGGTGAAATAAAGCGCCGGATTTTACCCTTTTATCCCCCTGGATTGAAAGCGAAAAATACGGGTTTTCGGCTGTCGGCGGGCGGGCGACGCGGCCCAGGGCCGGGCTAAGGTCGTTTGCGCGTAATTCGCTTTAAAAACCGGATATATTCAGGGGTGTCCCAGTCGCGATTACCGATGGCGAGATAGCGGACCCGCCCCCGGGGGTCGACCAGAAACGACGACGGCAGGCCCCGCGGGGCCCATTTGGCCGTCGTCTGACCGTTGTAATCCATCAATGTCGGCAGGTCCGGGGCCACAAATGGCAGGAAATCAAAGACCTTCTCGTCAGTCTCGGCAACGTTGACCAGGATCAGCCGGAGGGTTTCTGATGCCAGCTGCTTCGACATGGTCTGGATCTTGGGCATCTCGATGCGACAGGGCCGGCACCAGCTGGCCCAGAAATGGACCATGGCCCAATGGCCGCGCAGGTCCTTAAGGTCAGTAACCTTGCCGTCCATATTCTTCAGACGCAGGGCCGGCGCCAGCCTGCCATCCTGGATGATCACGCCGATGGGCAGTTTTTCCGCTATACCCGGCAGGCCAGGCCAGGAAAAATAACAGCAGTATGCGCACCGTCACAGTTTTCCTCCGGGATCCATGTTAAAAATGTCCCGGGCAAGTCAAACCGGGTACTTTCAGTTTTAAGGACGGTCCCTTTTTATCGGCGCCGGTGGGAAAGGTCGCGATCAGGGTGATTTTGCCCGGCGTCGGCCGCAGGGTGATATTGCCACCCACCGGCTCCAGATAGCGCAGGTCTCGCGACTCGGGCAGGGACGACCAACCAAAAGTGGCCTGGCTGGCCGGTGACAGCTTGATCCGCTCCCAGATCCGGCGCCAGTACCGCCGGTTATACCGGCGTACCGGTCGTCCGTCTTGATCAATAAACCGCCAACGATCCGGCAACAACCAGACGATCTGCTGTCGTTGATGAAGAATACTGATGGTAATGATACAGGCCTTACGCAATTCCTTGATCGCCGCCTGGCTGAAACCGCGGGCCTCATAAAAACCCGACATCTGGTCCGGGGTCCGGGGGGCGACCCAGACCCGGACTTGGGCCTGCTCAGTCGAAAGCCGGTCGGGCTTTTCCTTGCGTTCGGCGGCCACGCCGACCGATGCTAACCCGGAGAACACACTCCCGCATAGAAACAACAACCGCAGAGTCTTCGTCAGTGTCAAAACGATTCCTGACAGTCTATTCCACCGCTGTCTCAGCACTCGGGGCCTTGTCACGGTCACCCTTGTCTTTGGGTTCGGGTGCAGACTTGTCGGCCGGTCTGTCCTTTTCCTTTTCTTTACTGTCATCCCCATCACCAAAGAGGAAGGAGTCGTCGGGCCCCTTTTCCTCGGGCGGCTTACCGTCATAGATCTCATACCGGCGTTGCTGGCGATAGGCCTCACGCACAAAGATATACTGGTCGCTGGTGGCCTCCTCCATGATCTCGCTGGCAATTAACAGGCTCTCGCGGATCACGATCAGCTCCAACAGGAACATCTTGTCGCGGGTGCTCTTTTCTTCCATATAATTCGGTGGATAAAGATAGTAATCCACAATCAAGCCGTTACTGTCACGGATACTGCTAGGTCCAAACAGCGGCAACACCAGGTAGGGACCGGATTTTACCCCCCAGACGGCCAGGGTCTGGCCGAAGTCTTCAGTATGGCGCTTCAGGCCCATGTGCTTGGCGACATCGAACAAACCATAAATACCGATGGTGGAGTTGATCAAGAACCGTCCCAGTGAACGCAAAAAGCGTTTACCCTTACCCTGGAAGAGGCTATTGACTGTAGTAATCGGTTCCCGCAGGTTCTTAAAAAAATTGGCGACCCCGGTGCGGGCAAATTTTGGCACGACCTTACGATAGCCCTTGGCCACCGGCTTCATAAAATAGCGGTCGACCTTGAGGTTAAACTTGAATATGGCGCGGTTGAAACCTTCAAAGCGATCATATTTCACGCGCCCGGCACTGTCAGCCGACCCGGTCTTGACCTTGGTCGTACTGCAGGCGGGCAGGATCAGAGTGGCGACCATAATGGTGAAGATGAGTTGTTTGAACTGAATCATGCAGAAAGTCAGATAGAACTGCAGGCTGTTATTGGTATTTTTATCGGCTTGGACTCGACATCGGATTGTTCGCCATCAATACTACCGGCTAAATACCACCATGGCCAGCAACACACCCTATGCAGCATAAACGTGACCAGTCCCAGCCTGGGGTCATCGGCCTGATCCTCGCCGGCGGACGATCCCGTCGCATGGGCGGCAAAGACAAGGCCCTGTTGGAACTCGGTGGCAGACCGCTGCTGCAACATGTCATTGACCGCCTGCGTGAGCAGGTCACAGAGCTTGCCATCAGCAGCAACCGGCCAGCGGCGTCCTATGCCGACTTCGGCCTGCCGGTCATCGCCGACCGGCTCGCCGATTATCAGGGGCCCTTGGCGGGTACCGAAGCGGGGCTTGTTACCTGGCCCGATCAACCGCTACTGACGGTGGCTGTCGACCTGCCCTTCCTGCCACATGACCTGGTCTCCCGGCTCCATGAACAGTTACAAGATGATCGCTGTGCCTATGCCAGTAACGGGGAATCACACAGCCTGGCGATACTCTGGTCGCCCGGTCAGGCATCGGCACTCGCAGCCACTCTGCAGAATGGTCAGCGTAGTGTCCACGCGTGGTTGGCCGGCCATGGCAGGAAAGTTGTGTTTACACCAAGTGCTGCTGAGGATGTGGGGTTTAATATCAATACCGATGAGGATCTCGCCGAAGCGGAACGACGCCTGGCAGGTAACGATTAGGCCGATCCACCCCAGCGTTCGAGTGTGGTTTCGTCTAGCAAATCGATCCGCTCACCATTATCGGCCTGAAACACCAGCGCTTGAAGCTGCCATTGGCCTAAGCGTTTAGTGGCCTCGACATAGACATCTCCGCTACCTTTCGGACCCTCGACCGGTATCGTTAGCCGCGCGCGGCCACTGCCGCCCGAGATATTGACCTTACCCTGGAGAAAATAACCAGTCTTGATGGGACTCCCCAGGTGGCGGATGATTTGTGGGTGTTGCCGCACCTGCGCCATCGCCAGCTGATAGGCATCGGTATTTTTCATCATCGACATGACGAAAAAGAAAATCCCGGCGAACAGGGTCACAAGCAGTATGCTGCCAATAAAGAGTACGGCGCCGATAGCCGCCCAATACTGCTGGATACGCCTGAACTGCTCTGGGCTTTCCCAGCGTTTGTTGCGCCAGGCCCATTCGCTCCCCTTGGCACCGAGGACAAAGGCCATGACAAACACAACCCCGGGGATCAAGCAGAGCAAGGCGATAAGGGTATTGTTGCCGATCCCCCAGATCCAATTGAGGAAGAACGCCCCCCAGTTCCACTTACGGATTTCCCTGGGGACAGTGGCCGCCGCGCCCTGACCGGATGTATTTTCCATATTGTCGCGATCCACGTATTAATCGTTTCAGTAAAAGTATAGTCAGCAGATAAAAAAGGGGGCGCAAGCGCCCCCTATTACAGTTACCTGGTCTGGACAGTGATCAGGCCGATTCTTCCAACGCCTTCATACTGAGACGGATACGGCCCTGCTTGTCGACCTCAAGTACCTTGACCTTCACCATATCGCCCTCGGTGAGTTTATCGGTGACCTTCTCCACGCGTTCATGGGAGATCTGGGAAATATGCACCAGACCATCTTTGCCCGGCAGGATATTAACGAAGGCGCCAAAATCGAGTAGCTTGGCGACCTTGCCTTCATAGACCATGCCGACTTCAACATCGGCAGTAATCTGTTCGATTCGGCGGCGGGCCTCCTGTGCCGAGGCGCTATCAGTCGAAGCGATCTTGATCGTACCGTTATCATCGATATCGATGGTGGCACCGGTCTCCTCGCAGAGACCGCGGATGGTAGCGCCACCCTTACCGATGACATCACGGATCTTATCGGGATTAATCCGTATGCTGATGATGCGCGGGGCATAGTCGGACATTTCCTTGCGTGGTTCGGCGATTGCCTCGTTCATGATGTTCAGTATGTGCAACCGCCCTTCTTTTGCCTGATTGAGGGCGACCTCCATAATCTCACGGTTGATACCCTCGATCTTGATATCCATCTGCAACGCCGTCAGTCCCTCGGTGGTACCGGCGACCTTGAAGTCCATATCGCCCAGGTGATCTTCATCGCCCATGATGTCTGTCAACACTGCAAAACGCTGGTCTTCCTTCACCAGACCCATGGCGATACCCGCTACCGGGGCCTTGATGGCGACGCCGGCATCCATCAGCGACATGCTGCTGCCGCAGACACTGGCCATGGAACTGGAGCCATTGGATTCGGTAATTTCGGAGACCACCCGGATCACATAGGGATAGTCCTCCATATCCGGCATAACGGCAGCGATGCCGCGCTTGGCCAGGCGACCGTGACCGATCTCGCGCCGCTTGGGGCTACCGACACGGCCGGTCTCGCCGACGCTGTATGGCGGAAAATTATAATGAAACATAAATGGTTCCTTGCGCTCACCCTCGATAGCATCGATGATCTGGGCATCCCGGCCGGTACCCAGGGTTGTCACCACCAGCGCCTGGGTCTCGCCACGGGTAAACAGGGCAGAACCGTGAGTACGTGGCAACACCCCGGTACGGACCGTGATCGGGCGCACCGTACGGGTGTCGCGACCATCGATGCGGGCCTCGCCGCTGAGGATGCGGCCGCGGACAATATTCTTCTCCAGGGTCTTGATCGCTCCCTTGATCTTTTCCTGCTCGTCATCAGGGGTCTCATCAGTGATGAGTTCGGTCTTCACCGCCTCCCGGATTTGGGCCAGGCGGTCCTGACGTTCAAGTTTGTCGGCAATGGTGTAAGCCTCGCCGATCTTGGCCTCGGCAATCTTGGCAACAGAATCCAGTAGCGCTGTATCTTTCTCCGGCGCCTTCCAGTCCCAGGACTTGACACCGACCTCCTGGCACAGCTCACGGATGGCCTCGACTGCCTTGCGCGACTGTTCATGGCCGAACATGACCGCGCCCAACATGATTTCCTCCGACAGGATATTGGCCTCGGATTCGACCATCAGCACCGCGGATTCGGTCCCGGCGACGACGAGGTCAAGATCGGAGTCCTTAAGCTGAGTTTTGGTCGGGTTAAGTAAGTAATTTCCGTCTTTGTACCCGACGCGGGCCGCGCCCAGCGGGCCGTTGAACGGTGCCCCGGACAGGGCAATAGCGGCGGAGGTCCCGATGATGGCGACGATATCGGCATCGATATCGGGATCCAATGAAATAACGGTGATGATTACCTGAACTTCGTTGGTGAAACCATCTGGAAACAATGGGCGGACGGGGCGATCGATAAGACGGCAGGTAAGGATTTCCTTTTCCGATGGTCGGCCCTCGCGCTTGAAGAACCCGCCGGGAATCTTGCCGGCAGCGTAGGTCTTTTCCTGATAATCAACGGTCAGGGGGAAAAAGTCGCGCCCTGCCTGTTCATTCTTGTCAGCGACCACGGTCGCCAGAACAGTAGTGTCCCCCATGCTGGCGACGACTGCACCACTCGCCTGTCTGGCGATCTCGCCGGTTTCGAGCGTAACGGTATGCTCACCGTATTGAAACGATTTCGTAACTTTAGCCAAAATGATGTCCTCTTGTGAATTACTTGCGTAGACCAAGTCGGTCTATGAGGCTGCGATAACGATCAACATTTACCCGTTTCAGGTAATCAAGCAGCTTCCGGCGCTTATTGACCATGCGTAATAATCCAACACGGGAATGATGATCATGCGGATGATCATCGAAGTGCTTGGTCAAATCGTTGATACGTGCTGAGATCAGGGCGACCTGGACTTCCGGTGACCCGGTATCACCCTTCGATGTCTGATACTCTTCGACTACCTTGCCTTTGTTTGCGGCATTCAGTGCCATTAACCAACCCCTGTATTCAATACACTGTCTCTTGGAGGGGGCGTATTCTAACCGCGCTCGCCCCTGGTCTCAACCAACTTTTCCAGTAAATTCAAGCCTTTCTTGCCGCCAGCATGAGGCGTTTCGGCGCCACCCGGCCATCGTCGAGCACCTGCCCCATACCGAGGAAAAGATCGCCCTCCTGGTACAACCGTACCCAGCCGGGGGGATGGGGGTGCCTGACCGAAACCGGCTGCCCCTGTAACAGATAGTGCACCGCCAGCGGCGTCAGATTGACGTCGGGCAGATCTGACAGCGCCCTATCGATCGGCAGCAGCTTTTCCGCCCGCTTTTCGGGGGCAAGCTCACGCAAGGTATCGAGTGTAACTGATTGATCTATATAGAATTGCCCAACCTGCAGCCGCCGAAGCTCGGCGACATGGGCGCCACAGCTTAAACGCTCACCGAGGTCATGGGCCAACGTCCGAATATAGGTCCCCTTGCTGCAGGTGATATCCAGCTCCAGCCGATCGCCCTCAAGACCGAGTAATTTCAGCTCGTGAATCATAACGCGGCGCGGTGGACGTTCGACCTCGATGCCCTGGCGCGCCAGTTTGTACAAGGCCTGCCCACCCTGCTTGACGGCCGAGTACATCGGCGGGATCTGCTCGATCTCGCCCATAAATTCACGTAATGCCCGATTAATCTTTTTCTTGTCAGCCTTGACCGGGCGCCGCTCGATAACCTTACCCTCGCTGTCGTAACTGTCGGTGGAGACACCCAGCCAGAAGACCGTCCAGTAGCGCTTATCGGCATCGAGCAGGAATTGCGAGATCTTGGTGGCCTCGCCGAAACACAGTGGCAACAGGCCGGTGGCGATTGGATCAATACTGCCGGTATGGCCGGCCTTGCAGGCCCGTAGCAGACGTTTGGCTTCCTGCAGCGCCTGATTGGATGACGGCCCTGTCGGCTTGTCGAGCAGCAACACGCCGTTTAATTTGTTACAGTTTTTCCGTCGTTTCGCCACAGCGCTAATTGGATTCTGGGGTTTTTGGCGCATCCGGGCGGTGGATACGCTCGATCAATTCATCGATGTGCGCACCTTCCTCAATCGATTTGTCGTAAATAAAACGTAAGTTAGGGATACCACGCAAGACCAAACGATCCTTCAATTGATGTCGCAGGAAACCAGCGGCCTTATCGAGCACCTTGATGATTGCGCCGCTGGCCTGAGCACCTTCACCACAGGAAAAGAATACCTTGGCCCTGGCGAGGTCACGCGAGACCTCAACATCGGTCAGGGTGATATGCTGGATACGCGGATCGGCGAGCTCGTGTTGCAGCAGCTCTGCCAATTCGCGCTTCAGTAATGCCGCAACCCGCAGGGGGCGGCTGGTATCCTTGTGTGACGGGTACATGGCTTCAGATCTGGCGGGCGACTTCTATTCTTTCGAAGACTTCGATCTGGTCACCGACTTTAACATCATTATAGTTCTTGACGCCGATACCACACTCGGTGCCGACCTTGACCTCATTGACATCATCCTTGAAACGGCGCAGTGACTCCAATTCACCTTCGTAAATCACGACGTTGTCCCGCAATACCCGTATAGGCTGATTGCGCCGGACCATGCCCTCGGCCACATAGCAGCCGGCAATAGCGCCGAATTTCGGTGAACGAAAGACATCCCGTACCTCAGCAAGGCCGATAAACTGTTCTTTGACCTCGGGTGACAACATACCACTCATAGCATCCTTGATGTCATTGACGGCATCATAAATGACATCGTAATAGCGGACATCGATGTCCTCAGATCCGATCATGCTACGCGCCTGGGCATCGGCACGGACATTGAAACCGATAATAAAGGCACCGGCGGCGACGGCCAGATTGACGTCGGATTCATTGATCCCGCCGACCATGCCATGGATCACATTGACCTTCACCTCGTCAGTAGAAAGCTTTTCCAAAGCATCAGAGAGCGCTTCCACCGAACCCTGAACATCGGCCTTGATCAGGACATTCAGGGTCATAGTCTCACCTTCCTGCATCTGTTCGAACATGTTCGACAGCTTGGCCGCCTGTTGGCGCGCGAGCTTCACTTCCTTAAATTTTCCCTGACGATAGAGCGCTATCTCCCGCGCCTTGCGTTCGCTCTGTACCGCGTTGGCATCGTCGCCGGCACTCGGGACGCCGTTAAGGCCCTGGATCTCTACCGGGATCGATGGTCCGGCAGCACTGACCAGTTTACCAAGCTCATCCAGCATCGCCCGCACCCGGCCAAACTCCTGTCCAGCGATAAGGATGTCACCCTTTTTTAAGGTTCCCTTCTGCACCAGAATGGTTGCCACTGGCCCGCGGCCCTTGTCTAGACGGGCCTCGACCACGATACCGCTCGCCCGGCTCTCTCTCGGTGCCTTCAGCTCCAGCACCTCGGCCTGCAACAGCACCGCATCCAGCAGTTCTTCGACTCCCTGACCGGTCTTCGCCGAGACATTGACGAACATTTCATTGCCGCCCCACTGCTCAGGGATGATTTCATGCTGTGACAATTCCTGACGGATCTTGTCCGGGTCGGCCTCGGGTTTATCGATCTTGTTCACGGCCACAACCACCGGTACCTTGGCATCACGGGCGTGATTGATCGCCTCAATCGTCTGCGGCATCACCCCGTCATCGGCGGCGACGACCAAGATAACGATATCCGTCGCCTTGGCACCCCGGGCGCGCATAGCGGTAAAGGCCTCATGGCCGGGGGTATCGAGAAAGGTGACAACCCCCTTGGGGGTCTCGACATGATAGGCGCCGATATGCTGGGTGATACCACCGGCCTCACCGCTCGCCACCTGACTCTTGCGGATATAGTCCAGCAGCGAGGTCTTGCCATGATCGACGTGGCCCATGACGGTGACCACAGGTGGACGGGGCTCTTCCTCAAACACCTCGCCCGTTTCCAATGCGCTCTCAAGCAGGGTCTCGAGATCAGTCGGGGCCGCGGCCTTGATCTTGTGCCCCATCTCTTCGACGACAATAGTCGCCGTATCGTGATCGAGCACCTGATTGATAGTCACCATGCTGCCGAGTTGCATCATCACCTTGATGACCTCCGCCGCCTTGACAGACATCTTCTGTGCCAGCTCCGCCACCGTAATCGTCTCCGGCAGCACTACTTCATGCATGACTGGCGCGGTCGGTTTCTCAAAGACATGCTGGCCGGCCATACTGGTAACCACTTTCTTCTGGTATTGGCGGGCCTTGCTACGACGCAGTTTTTTATTATCAGAGACGTGCAGTTCCTTGCGTTCACGGGCGGCCTCTTCTTTCTCCTCGCGGAGTTCGGCCTTGGTCTTTTTGATCTTTTCAGGCCGGGTGGCCGGTCTCTTGTCCGCTTTGGCCTTGGCGGTTATAGTGGCCTCGGTAGCCTCGGTCGATGTTGCCGCCGGGGCCTCGGTAACGGTCTCGACCGCATCCACCGCCGCTTCCGTCGTGGTGGCCATCACCTCCTGTTCTGCTAAGGCCAATGCCTCTTTTTTCGACGCCGCTTCACGCTCCTTTTCCTCCAGGATCTCGCTACGCTTGACGTAGGTACGTTTCTTACGGACTTCGACATGTACTGTGTGGGTGGGTCCCGTACGTGATTTTTGGGTAATGCTGTGGGTGGACTTGCGCTTGAGGGTAATTTTTTTGCGGCCACCATCCTCACTGGCTGTACCGTGACGCGAGCGTAGAAAAGAGAGTAATGTCATTTTCTCATCATCACTCAAGACATCGCCAACTTTCTTGCCATCGATCCCGGCGGCAACCAATTGCCGCAGCAGGGTCTCGGGTGTTGCCCCGATCTGATCAGCAAAACTTTTGACGGTTATCTCAGACATGATCAGCCAGCTTTACCCTCCTGACTTTCCTGTTCCGCCTGAAACCACGGTTCCCGTGCCTTCATGATCAACACCTTGGCCCGCTCTTCATCCATATCCTCGACTTCCAACAGTTCATCCACCGATTGCTCAGCCAGGTCTTCCATTGTACGAATACCGTGACTGGCTAACAGCAGTGCTGTTTTCTCATCCATGCCCTCCATCTCCAGCAGGTCCGCAGCCGGTTCCGCGTCACCAACCTTCTCCTCGAAGGCAATGGAGCTGGTCAAGAGGGCGTCCCGGGCACGATTGCGCAGTTCATCAACCAATTCTTCATCGAAGCCCTCGATGTCCAGCATCTCCTGCTTGGGAACATAGGCAATTTCTTCGATATTCGTGAAGCCCTCCTGTACCAGGATGGTGGCGACATCATCATCGACATCCAGCTTCTCGCGCAGAACCTGTTTGGCAGCGTCCTGTTCCTCCTGGCTCTTCTCAGTGGCCGATTCCTCGGTCATGATATTGAGTTCCCAGCCGGTAAGCTCGGAGGCCAAACGGACATTCTGACCGCCGCGACCAATCGCCTGTGACAAATGATTCTCATCGACAATGACGTCCATACTGTTCAGTTCTTCATCGACGACAACGGAGGCCACTTCGGCCGGCGCCAGGGCGCTGACGACGAACTGGGCCGGATCATCAGACCAATGAATGATATCGACCCGTTCACCGGCCAACTCATTAGACACGCTCTGTACCCGGGAACCGCGCATGCCGACACAGGCGCCGATCGGGTCGATGCGCGTATCATTGGAGCTGACCGCGATTTTTGCCCGCAGACCAGGGTCGCGCGCCGCTGCATGGATTTCGATCAGGCCTTCGCCGGCTTCCGGCACCTCGAGCTTGAACAGTTCCAGCAAAAGCATCGGGTGGGTCCGGCTCAGAAATAACTGCGGACCCCGGGGGACGGATTTGACGTCTTCGAGAAAGGCGCGGATACGATCGCCCGGGCGCAGGCTCTCGCGGGGGATCATGGCCGATTTCGGCAGCAGGGCCTCGGCCTCACCGATATCCACGATGATATCACCGCGCTCCATGCGTTTGACGGTCCCGGTCACCATTTCACCGACACGGTCCTGGAACTTCTCGACGATCTGCTCGCGCTCGGCCTCGCGGACCTTCTGCACAATCACCTGCTTGGCGGCCTGGGCAGCGATGCGCCCAAAATCGACAGTCGGCAGCGGCTCCTCGATGTACTCGCCAATTTCAATCTCGGGATTGATCTTGCGCGCCTCGCTCAAGGTATATTCCCGATCCGGGTGTTCGATCTCGGCCTCTTCATCCATCACCTCCCAGCGGCGGAAGGAATCGTATTCACCGGTATCACGGTGAATGGAGACACGCGCATCGATGTCATCCTTATGACGTTTGCGGGTGGCGGTCGCCAGAGCGGCCTCGAGCGCCTCAAAGATGATCTCTTTTTCTACCCCTTTCTCGCGCGACACCGCGTCAACAATCAGTATTATTTCGTTACCCATAGCGTCCTCTTTGGACCTCAATTAAACTTTGGCACCAACCTGGCCTTGGCTACATTGTCCAGAGCCAGATCGTAGGTTTCATTATCAACTTCCACCAGGATCGTCTCACCCTCGGTACCGAGCAGACGACCGGTAAAATTCCTGCGACCCAAGACCGGTTTGACTAACTTGATCTTAACCTCCTCGCCGCTAAAGCGCTGAAAGTCATCGAGCTTCAGCAACGGCCGGTCGAGCCCCGGCGACGATACCTCCAGCGTATAACTGCCGGCGATCGGGTCTTCAACATCCAGCATCGCGCTCAGCTGGCGGCTGACCTGTTCGCAGTCGTCCAACGTGATCCCGTCGGGCTGGTCGATGTAGACACGAAGCACGGTCCCATGACCAACACCGGACAGTTCGGCGCCGACAAACTCATACCCTAGGGCCTCGACTGTGGGCGCTAATAATTTCTGTAAATCGGCCAAACTCGTCCCGCTTCGGTAGCCAGAAACGCAAAAGTGGGCGCTGGGCCCACTTTTGTTATTCCTCTCTAAACAGTATTACGGGCAGAATTATAAGGTATTTTCCCCAAAACACAATCCGTCATCGGCCGCCCGGCCACATTTCCGGGCAGGCGTGGATCCGTTGGCCTGAGCCGTAAAATAAAAAGATCCGCAAAAACGGGCCTTTATAACTTGGTAGCGGGGGCAGGATTTGAACCTACGACCTTCGGGTTATGAGCCCGACGAGCTGCCAGACTGCTCCACCCCGCATCAGGAGCGCGAGTCTACCGACCAGACCGACGAGTTGCAAGCCGGCCATTTCATCGCCGACCCTTCATTCTGGCTATTATTTTAGACCAAATCTCGTTCCCTGGGGAGGGTGTGTCGCCAACGGTGACCAAAAAAATAATATGTGGGCATCCGCGCCCGCGCGACGGGTTACTTTTGTTTCGCTGTATAGACCGTAGACATGGGTAACACCTGTGCCAGGACAGGGGTAACAGTTTATCCTCCTTTTTCATAATCCCTCAAATCAATCGTATTGAAGTGGTGTTGGCAGTAGTAGAGGTCATACACGCCATCGTGTTGGGACTTGGGTCGAAAGGCGATCGGCTCCCCGCGCAGTCCCTTTGAGGTGAGTATCCAATATCCCTTAAATGAGACGCGGCCGTGATATTGGACTTTTCTGACATGATCCGCCGGCCCGTATTCGATCGGGGGCAGTGGTTCGGGAAAGGGATGCGCACTGGGGGTATAACGATCGGCCGGTACGGCCATATGGATTCCTTCATGGGGGCGTTCATGGTTGTAGAGATGTCGCCAGCGGTCGAAGTGTCGTTGCACCTGGGGCAGGTTCTCAAAGTGACGGTGGTGGAGCACCTCGGCCTTGAGGCTGCGGTGGAAACGCTCATCCTTGCCGTTGGTCTGGGGATGGGCCGGTCGGCTGAAACTGACCGTTACCCCTAAGCGAATGAGCCAGACCGTCAACCGGGAAAGCCCATGCCCCGTGGCGCGCGGGCTGCCCCAGGGCTGGCCATTGTCCATGTTCATGCGCAAGGGTAGGCCATAACGACGGAACACCTCGGTCAAGGCGTCTTGGACCGGTTCCGTACTTTGCCCTTGCAAGGCCTTGAGAGACAGGTTGTAGCGTGAGTGGTCATCGAGAATCGTCAAGGGGTCACAGCGGCCTTCGGCCGTTCGAAACCAGCCCTTGAAGTCCATCTGCCACAGCTGATTGGGGGCGGGGTGCTCGAAGCGCTGGTAGGGTTTGCCCTGGCCCGACTTCCGCTCGACCAGCAAACCATGGCGGCGCAGGATATGGGTAATGGTGCTCGGTGCCGGCGTGTTCGCCAGCCCTTGCCGCTTTAATACGTGGGCGATCTTGCGGCCACCCCAGGCCGGATGGCGTTGGCGCAGGGCAACCACCTGTTCTTCCATCTCAGCCGATGTTTAAAAGGGACTGTGGTGGGGACGACGGCATCGATCAGCGAAGTCTTCGTCCTGATTCGATCGGGCACGACCCAGCCACTTATAGCCCGTCTTGCGACTTATCTCATAACGCCGACAAAGCTCGGCAAACGACAGGCTTTGGCGATTAGCCAATTGTACAAACTCTCTACGTAATGACATACGGGTATCCTCTTGCCAGGGCATGTGATCTTCTCCATTTATTCCTTACCTCCAGAATAACTGTGTTACCCCTGTCCTGGCACGTTTGTTACCCTTGTACCCGGTCTATACATTTCGGGAAAAGTAGGCAAAACCACTCGCCCCTGCCTCTCGCCCGTTCCACGGTACCCGGAACTTCGTGGTAAAAATCGG
>FXBF010000120.1_pt1 | contig 23558 bp, 23 predicted proteins | sample 5335321 | NCBI WGS metagenome assembly FXBF01 (sample SAMEA103928391, study PRJEB20085) | sediment metagenome | isolation source: sediment
TATCAGCTTTTGCCCACCCGCCTGAATATCGACAGAGATCGCACCGGAGCCCGCGTCCAGGCTGTTTTCCACCAGTTCTTTGACAACCGAGGCCGGCCGCTCGACGACTTCGCCGGCAGCGATCTGATTGACCAGGTGGCCTGGCAACTGACGAATGGGCATAGAAGGATATTAGCGCAATTGAATTGGGGACGTACCCCGGGACGTACCCCGTTTTAGGGTGCGTCCCCGTTTTCAGGTTCCGGCGAAAATCGGAATTCTCAAGGTCTGACCGACGCGTATTCGATCGTTGGATAGCTTGTTCGCGGCCCTGATGGCCGACATGCTGACGTTATATCGCTCCGCGATCTGACTCAATGTATCGCCGCGGCCTATCACGTGACTGACCTGTTTGGTCGGCGTGCGCTTGAGATCCAACGCGATCTGTGTATCCGGTGGCGGATTCGTGTGAAAATAGCTACGGATTCCTGCCAGTATTGCCGCGGCGAGCCTTTTCTGATGCGCGTTATTCTTGAGCTTCTTCTCTTCGCCCGGATTCGAAATGAAGTTTGTTTCAACGAGAATCGACGGGACATCCGGCGACTTGAGTACCAACAGGCCTGCCTGCTGAACTTTATGTCGATGTACCGTGCCTACCTTGCCGAGCTCTCTCATCACTTCTGAGCCGACGTCCAGACTCGCGCTGAGCGCGGCATTCTGGGAGAGATCGAGCAGCACCGAAGCCAGCACCGGGTCCTTGTCCGCCAGCGACACGCCGCCAACGAGACCTGAGGCATTTTCCCGCTGAGCCAGTCGCTTGGCCGCTTCATCGCTCGCACCTTTGAGCGACAGCACATAGACCGATGCGCCTTTGGCGCGACGATCGCTAATGCTGTCGGCATGGATAGAGACGAACAGATCCGCCCTGTTGCGCCGGGCAATCTCCGTGCGCTCGCGATGATCGACGTAATAGTCGCCCTTACGCACCAGAATCGCTTTCATTCCGGGTTCGGCATTGATGCGACCGGCGAGCAGTTTTCCGACGGCCAGCGCCACGTCCTTTTCTTTCGTTCTTGCACGGCCAACAGCGCCCGGGTCATGGCCACCATGCCCGGGATCGATCGCGATGACGATTTTCCTGCCTCGGACATGGCCCTCCGATGCACGCTTCACTGCGTGCAGGCTGCCCTGCCGCTGCAGATCGATGACCAGCCGATCGCCGTACGTGCCATTCGGTCCGGCACTAAAACTCCTGGACCGAACCGCTTCATTGAGATCGAGCACGACCCGAAGCTGGCCATTCGCCCGCACACCGGTACGAATTCCCTTGATCGAACCGGTACCGACCGGCAAGCGGTTCAGGGAACCTGAGAGTCTCCCGTTTTTGAGATCGACAACGAGTCGCTCGGGGTTTCGCAAGGTAAATATGTTGTGCTCGGCCGGCCGGCTGAGATCCAGTACGACTCTTGTCTTGCCGCTTTCCGCCCAGACCCGAATATTTTCGACGGTTGTGTCAGCGTTGCCGACAGCCGGGGTCAGCAACAGAAGGCCAATCACTGTGAGGCGCAGTCGGGGCATGGGGTGTGTCAGATCTCGAGCAGCAGTACTCTGTCAGCTCAGTATACGAATCTGAGCATAAAAACCAATGTTTTCTGTGCAAAATTATAAAGATATAGCGATTTTTTAAAGTAGAACCGCCCGCACTAACTCGTGGCCACGCTCACTGATACCGGAGAGCTCGGCATTTCTGCCCTCGCCCCGGTAACTTAGATCGATCAGCACATCGCCCTGCTCACCAAGGCCCGCGACCCGTTCGGGCCATTCGATCAGCAGCAGACCGTCGCGAAAATCTGACCAACCCAGAAATTCGAGTTCGCTCGCGTTCGCGACGCGATAAAGATCGACGTGATAAACCGTCATGTTGCCCAGGCGGTAGGGCTCGACCAGGGTATAGGTCGGACTCGGTACCTTGCCTTCATGCCCCAGTGCACGAATCATCGAGCGCGCAAGCGTCGATTTACCGGTGCCCAGTTCTCCCTGCAACAGAATCATCCAACCAGCCGATTCCTCGGGAAGCAATGCGGTCAGATTTCTGCCGAGTCTTTCGGTGGCGGCGGCATTCGCAAGTTCTATTTTCAGCCCGGACATTTCACCACGACGGAGTGCAGCCCTGCGCTCTCGCTTAGTCTTTGATCATATGAGGGTTTTTCTGAGCGAATGGAATAACCGGGTCTATTTCCGAGCGAAGAAAATCCCTCATATGATCAAATCCTTAACCGATCTTACACAGCAACTGATGAAACATCCGGGCTAAGACTGCGGATTTACCAGGGGCCTGAGTTCCTGCAGGATATCCGATGCGATCAAGCCACGCTGACCTGACTTTGCGGCCCTATCGCCCGCACGCGCGTGAATTTCGACACCGAAAGCTGCTGCCGATTCGAACGACATTTCCTGCGCAAGGAGTGCCGCGACGACACCGGTCAGGACATCACCCATGCCGGGTGATGCCATTCCCGGATTGCCCGAGGTGCAGATCCAGGGTGGACCGTCCAATGACGAGACCAGCGTTCCCGCGCCTTTCAATACAATGGTGCCGCCGTACTCGTCTGTCAGTTTATCCACCGCACTTAGTCGATCTTCCTGTATCGATGCTGCGCTCGTATCGAGAAGCCGCGCCGCCTCGCCGGGGTGCGGCGTCAATATCCGGTTGTCGCGACGAACAGCCGATTCGGAGAGCAGATTCAGTGCATCGGCATCGACAACCATCGGTAAATCGGATTTGACAACTTCGTTGAACAGACTACGGCCCCACCTGGCGGTACCTAGACCGGGGCCTAGTGCAAGCGTGTCCACTGTGTCGAGCAGGGATCGTATGTCGGACGGCTTGTCGATGGCATGGCACATCAGTTCCGGGCGGCCGGCTGTTATCACCGCGTGGTGGGACGGATGCGTTGCGACGCTGACCCGCCCCGCTCCGCAACGCAGCGCCGCCTCTCCCGCCAATCGTATTGCGCCGGGCATGCCGGGCCCGCCACCGATTAACAGCAAATGTCCGAAGTCGCCTTTGTGAGCTATTTGACTTCTCGGCGGCATCACCTTGCCGAAGTCGGCGTATTCGATTCTGCGCAGTCGCGCCTCGGAATTTTCGTAGCATTTATGGGGAATCTGCAGATCCGAAAACCGAAGCTCGCCGACACAGCTGGGACCATCATTCAAAAACAGCCCGGCTTTCAGGCCGACGAAAGTCACGGTCAAATCAGCGCGCACGGCGACGCCGCGGATCGCACCGGAATCGCCATCGAGGCCGCTCGGAATATCGAGCGACATCACAGGAGAGGCATGGTCGTTGATCGCGTCGACGATTGCTGCGTATTGCCCCTCGACGTCACGCATGAGACCACTGCCGAGCATGGCATCGACGATGAGATCGACATGCGGGTCAGGAGCACCATTCCAGGACCCGACAAGGCCGCCGTCGGCGACAAAATCGGCGTAAGCGGTTGCTGCATCGCCTTTCAATTTCCCGGCAGGGGTAACCGCAGTCACGGACACGGAAATTCCCCGTTGCGCCGCCAGTCGTGCGAGCACATAGCCGTCCCCGCCGTTGTTGCCGGCACCGCAGATGACCTGCCAGCGCTTGGCGTCGGGGAAAAGGCTGATTGCCTCGTCCAGCGATTCCATGGCGGCCGAGGTCATCAGTGTGTAGCCGGGGATTCCTAAGCCCTCGATTGCGGCGCGATCGACCTGGCGAACACCTTCTACCGAATAAATACTGTGGGGCAAGTTACACATCGGAGGCCTCTGATTATACTGGTTGGTGTAGAGGATCATCCGATTGAATGAAATGAGAACCCATCCCATAAACCCGCATGGCCGCGAAGCGGACTCTGCGGGGTGGGCTGCAAGGCACGAGGAGCGAGGAGTGGTCATTCCACATGAGCGACGAGCAACGCGGCAGCACGCCCGCAGAGTCGCTTCCCGTACGGGTTTCGGCGCACAGGCCCGGAATACGTCGTTGCGAGCCTTGCCAATGACCGTCGGCATTGGACGCAGCTCGCGCCTCGTCTCCGAACCTGTGCGCCCGAAACGCAGCTCATGAGGATTTGTGAGATGGGTTCTGGTAAAAACCGACAGCCCGATCTGCAAAAGCTAGCCGCCTCAATACAAGGTTGGGGTAAGGAGCTTGGATTTCAGCAGACAGGCATCAGCGATGCAGACCTGGATCAGGCCGAAACGCGCCTTACGGACTGGCTGGCCCGGCAGTTTCATGGCGAGATGCACTATATGAAGCGACACGGTTTGAAAAGAAGCCGTCCCGCGCAACTGGTTCCCGGTACCGTGCGGGTCATTTCGGCGCGGATGGATTACCTGCCGGAGGAGCAATCAAAGCTGGAAAAACTGCTAGACCACCCTTCCAAAGCCTACATCTCACGCTACGCATTGGGGCGCGACTACCACAAAGTGCTGCGCGGCAAGTTAAAAGTGCTGGCGCGCAGAATTGAAGACGCCACCGGCGCGTATGGTTATCGCGTCTTCGTCGATAGCGCTCCTGTCCTTGAAAAACCACTGGCGGAAAAAGCCGGCCTCGGCTGGATCGGCAAGCACACGAACCTCATCAACAAAGATGCCGGTTCCTGGTTTTTCCTGGGCGAGCTATACACGGACCTGCCGCTCCCCGTGGACAAAGCAGAGGAATCTCACTGCGGTTCTTGCCGGGCTTGCCTCGATGTCTGCCCGACCGGCGCAATCGTCGGGCCTTACGAGCTCGATGCACGGCGTTGCATCTCCTATCTGACCATCGAGCTGAAGGGCCCAATCCCGGAGGAATTTCGCAAGTCGATCGGCAACCGTATCTACGGTTGCGATGACTGTCAGATTTTCTGTCCCTGGAACAAATTCGCAAGACCAAGCGACGAATCGGACTTTACGCCCCGCCACGGCATGAATACGAGTGAGCTGACGGAACTTTTCGGCTGGTCTGAAGATACCTGGCTTGCCAAGACCGAAGGTAGTGCGATAAGAAGGATTGGTTATAAACGATGGCTTCGTAATATCGCAGTCGCGCTGGGCAACGCTGACCCCAGTCCGGATGTGTTCGATGCGCTAGTCGCCAAAATGGACACAGGTGACGAACTCGTCGATGAGCATGTCCACTGGGCCATGCAACAACATGACATAAAGAATAAGGACAATAAACGTGATTGAAGCGGCTGACTCTGAAAATATGGTTCCTTTCGATGGCAGCTTCCGGGTAGCGGATGCGCCGACGAATGCTTCGATGAGTCAGCAGTGGAAAGCCAAAAAACGGCTCCGAAAGGCGGTCAAACGACTCGACGATCTGCAGAAGGTGCTCTGGGCCAGCAACCGCCACGCGATGCTCATCGTATTCCAGGGCATGGACTCCAGCGGCAAGGACAGCACGATTCGGGCCGTCATGCGAGGCATTAACCCTGCAGGATGCCAGGTATTCAGCTTCAAGAAACCGTCCGAGTTGGAAATGGATCACGATTTCCTTTGGCGCACATCAAAGTCTTTACCCGAGCGTGGTCGCATCGGCATATTCAATCGCAGTCAATACGAAGAAGTACTGGTTGTCCGGGTACATCCGGAAATATTGAAAACACAAAAATTACCAACGGAGATCAATCTGGAAACGATCTGGGACGAGCGACTGGAGTCGATTCGCGATCAGGAAAAACACCTCGCCAGAAACGGTACGGTCATTCTCAAGTTCTGGCTGAACCTGTCGCCCGAGGAACAGAAGAGGAGATTTCTGGCGCGGCTTGATGATCCGGGGAAGAATTGGAAGTTCAATTCGGGCGACATCGCGGAAAGAAAGCATTGGGATTCCTACATGCAGGCATTCGAGGCTGCATTGAACGCGACATCGCGACCGTGGGCGCCATGGTATGCGATTCCGGCCGACAACAAACCCTATATGCGGGCTCGTGTCGCTGAAATCATTGTGGAAGCACTCTCGGGGATCGATCTGGCTTATCCACAACCATCTAATGAAGATAAGGAAAAATTTGAAGCTGCTCGTATCGAGCTTTCTGGACCAGATGGTCAATGAATTTAGAAACGTTTTCTAACAGCAATGCGACCGCTTGCATTGTCATTGATTCTAAATTCGCGTAAATAACGGTCGGGATATCACAATCAAATGTGTACGACATAACAAAAGGGATATTTGTGACAAGTCGATTGCACCTTATTAATTCGGATTACAAGCGGTCCTTACTGGAAGGGCTCGAACTCTTTCACGGCGTTCGCCCGGACGACGTTCAGGAACTGCTGCAAAAATGCGAACGTCGGGATATCGAGACCGGCGAATTGCTCTTGTCGCCCGGCTCAAAAAATGAACACGTTTTCGTCGTTCTGTCCGGCAAACTAAACGTACACATCGGTTCTCCGGATGCATCGATAATCGCCACCGTGAATGTCGGCGCCTGTGCCGGCGAAATGTCAATCATTGAAGACCGGGATCCGTCTGCCTATGTGATTGCCGCGGAATCGACTCATTTGCTCGTGATTCACCAGACCATTCTCTGGAATATGGTGAACGCATCGCACGAGTTCTCGAAAAATCTTCTGATCGTCCTGTCGGAGCGCGTTCGCAGCCACAATCAATTTATCGCCGAAAGTATCGGTGACTGGCGTCAGTCCGAGCTGAATGCGACTACAGATGCCCTAACGGGTCTCGGCAATCGGCACTCGATGGAGGATATGTTTCCCCGTGAGATCAAACGCTGTGCCAATAGCGAGTATCCGGTGTCTTTGATCATGATCGACGTCGATCGATTCAAGACATTCAATGACCAGTTCGGTCACGTTGCCGGCGACAGGGCATTGTCGGCAGTTGCACATGTCCTCAAGAAACAATTCCGGACCAAAGATTTGCTCGCCCGATACGGTGGCGACGAGTTTGCGGTTCTGTTACCCGAAGTGAGCGAGAAAGAAGCCCTGGTAATTGCGGAGCGCGTACGCAGTGCGGTTTCCGGATCGACCAGCGATGGCAGCGACTCTCTTATACGGGTGCCAGTGGAAGTATCAATTGGCGTCGCCGAGCTCGAGGGCCAGGGAACTTACGAGTCTCTGCTAAGATCGGCCGATGCAGCACTCTACCGCGCGAAAGACGCCGGCAGGAATACGGTCTCCAGCTAGATCGAAACGATAACATTGTCGATCAGTCTCGCGGTGCCCAAGCGCGCTGCCGCAAGCACGACGATCTCATCGCTATCCCTGTCGGGCGACTCCAGGTTTTCGGCACGACGGATGCCTATGTATTCGGGATCGAAGCCGGCGCCACTCAATGCGTCCATGGCATGCTTTTCGAGCTCTTCAAAATTTCGCTTGCCGGCCTGAAGATCCTTGCCGATACCTTGTAATACAGAATAGAGCGTCGCCGCCACCCCGCGTTGCTCTTCGCTCAGATATTGATTGCGCGAACTCAACGCCAGGCCGTCGCCTTCACGCATGGTCGGTGCCGAAACAATCTGCAGTGGCAATCGCAGATCTTCCACCAGGCGTCGGATGACCAGTTGCTGTTGAAAATCTTTCTGCCCAAATATCGCTACATCAGGCTGGACGATACTGAATAGACGGCTGACGATCGAGGTAACACCGTCAAAGTGTCCCGGGCGAAATGCACCACAAAAATCTACCGTCAGTACGGGCACGGTCACCGAGGTCGCGTTCTCGAGTCCGAACGGGTACATCGTGTCCACATCGGGAACGAACAACAGGTCAGCTTTAACCTTCTCAAGTAGCCTCTTGTCTCGCCCGAGTGTGCGCGGATACTGCTCGAAGTCCTCGCCCTCCGAGAATTGCGTTGGATTGACAAAAATCGAAACGACAACGCGTTCCGCATGTTCGCGCGCAAGCGTTACCAGGCTGAGGTGGCCCTCGTGCAGGTTCCCCATTGTAGCCACGAGCGCAATATGCTCGCCGCTGCGTCGCCAGTCGCCGAGCGATTCCCGCAGGGATTCACTGTCACTAACTACTATCACGAATCTTCCTCAGGAGAAGCAGTGCTCAGGGGCAGGATAGTCTTTCTCCTTCACGGCTTGCACGTAGGCTTTTATCGCTTCGAGAGGCGATTGCTGACCTGCCATGAAATTCTGAACAAAGCGTGGTGTGCGCCCCTGTGTAATGTCCAAAATGTCATAAAGAACCAGGATCTGGCCATCCACATGTGGACCGGCTCCGATTCCAATGACCGGTACTTCGGTCTTTTCGATAATTGCCTTCCCAACTTCATTGGGAACGCATTCAAGCAACAAAAGGTCGGCGCCCGCTGCCTGCAGTTTCCTGGCACTCTCGATCATCTTCCTGGCTTGTTTCGGTTCCCTGCCCTGTACTTTGAATCCGCCGATTTTGTGTACTGACTGCGGTTTGAGCCCCAGGTGTGCGCAGACGGGAATATCGTGCTTTGCCAAATGCTCGACGATCTCAACCTGGCCGTCTCCGCCCTCCAGCTTAATCATCATAGCGCCGCCGTCCTGCATCATTTGCACAGCATTATCCAGCGCCTGCACGGGTTCTACATAGCTCATGAAGGGCATGTCGGCTACGAGGAATGCTCGCCTCAAACCCTTGACGACATTGCGCGTATGGTAGATGACGTCGGACACCGTGACAGGAACCGTCGTATCGTGCCCTTGAATCACCATGCCGAGTGAATCGCCGACCAGCACGAGATCGACTCCGGCTTTGTCCAGAAGCAAGGCGTAACTGGCATCGTAGGCGGTCAGGCAAGCGATGGGCTGGCCATCCGCTTTCATTTTTGCGAGCGTAGCCACATTGACTGGCGGCTCGGCGACCCCACGCTGTTCAAGCTGCGTATACATTTACGAATTTCCCTGATCAGGCCAGCGCGACGGCAGCAGGATTAAAAAAGTGCCGTCCGCCCGTTATCCGCTCTATCTGCTGAAACAATTGCTCATAGTCCGAGTCGTTATGAACAAGATCGATGTCTGAGGCATTGACGATCAAGAGCGGCGCTTCGTCGTAACTAAAGAAGTGGCGTGCATAAGCTTCGGTTAGCCGTTCCAGATAGGCACGATCGATCAAGCGTTCATAACTTATTCCACGTCTCGCAATTCTCTGTAACAGAGTATCCACTGACGCTTGCAAATAGATAACAAGGTCCGGAACCGGCGCATCGATTTCCAGTTTCTCGTAAATCTGTTCATAGAGGGCAAGCTCCTCGCGATCAAGAATTAGTTCGGCAAATAACCTGTCTTTGTCGATCAGGTAATCCGCTACGCGAACCGGTGCGAACATATCGGCCTGACGAAGATCCTCCAACTGACGCGCTCGCTGAAAAAGGTAAAATAGCTGTGCCGGCAACGCGGCACGTCGACGGTTGCGATAGAATCGTTCGAGAAACGGATTTTCCGTGAGATGCTCGAGCACCAGTTCGCCAGAAAAACTATCGGCCAGCCGTGTTGCCAGACTGGTCTTGCCAACGCCGATAGGCCCTTCGACGACGATAAAACGTGGTGCATCGCCACTCTTTTTGAGTTCCTGGACTGTCACGATTACATCTTTTGATTAGGTCAGTTTCTCGATTCGTGGATTGCTTGTATCTATGGCTGCCGCGAGTCCGGATACGCTGCCCTGCCCTGGAATACGTAAATGCGGCGCGATATCGAGCAATGGCAACAATACAAAATTTCGCTCGCTAATGCCCGGATGCGGCACTTTTAGCTCTTTTTCGTCGATCAAAGCGCTGGAATACACCAGCAAGTCGAGGTCGAGCGTTCGTGGACCCCACTTGTCGCCGTCACGCGAGCGGCCCTGAGCCTTTTCAATATCCTGTAAGGATCTCAACAAGCCGTCGACATCCAGGCGGGTCAATAGCGCACTCACCGCATTGATGTAATCGGGCTGCTCGGACCCGTCCAGGGGTGCTGACCGATATAGGGGAGAGGTCCGCACGAGCATTGTGTTTTCGATGGCACCGAGCGCCGCGAGCGCACGCTCTACCTGATCCCGCGGTGAGTCGAGATTGCTGCCGACACCGACATATGCTGGCCGCCAACGGGCACCCCTGGTATTCACGATTGCTTCGCCTGAGCCGTTCGCCGCCGGCGTGGCCGTCTCCTGCGTTTTCCCGTCCCCGGTTTCGGCGCGAGCTGAAAGCTCCGGGCCCGCTGCTCCGCATTTTGCGTTTGCACGTCCGTCCAGAAGCGGCCAAGCTCATCCTCCAACTCACCGACCCTCACGCGCAACATCATGAAATCGTAAGCCGCACGGAAACGACGATGTTCGAGTAGCTTTGACGCTCTTTTCCCTTTCATCAGCGAGAACCGGGGTTGCAATGCGAGCATCTCGCGCATTGGTGCGCTAAACCGCCTCGGGATGGAGATACGGGATTGCTGAAGTCCGGCGATCCGATACGCGGCCAGCGCAAGCGACTGTGCCTCGGACATTTTCTCCTTCGACCGCAGTTTCTCAGCGAGACGACGAATTGGCGCCCAAAGAAAAACACCGATTAGGAACATTGGCGTCACCGACTTGTCTGCCGCCACGCGTTTATCGGTATTAACAAGCGCTGCATTCACGAATTTCAGAAACTTGTCGTCCCTGTCTATTTCGTCAGCCGTCTCGCGAAAAAGCTGTCCAAAAAGATCGTACTGTCGAAGTAAGGCAAATGTCTTTTCCGCATATCCCGCCTGAAACATCTTCAGGAACTCGTCGAACAGCCGCGCGGCCGGGACATTGGCAAGAAGCTCCGTCAGCTGACCCATAGCTTCAACGGTTGTGGCGTCGATTTTGAAATCCAGTTTCGCCGCAAATCTCACAGCGCGAAGCATGCGCACCGGATCTTCACGAAGCCGTTTGCGGGCATCGCCGATAAGAACGAGCCTGCGTTTCTTGATGTCATTCAGGCCGCCAACATAATCCCAGATACTGAAATCCGCGATGTTGTAATAGAGTGCATTGCAGGTGAAGTCGCGCCGCCATACGTCTTCTTCGATACTGCCATAGACATTGTCACGCAGGATTCGGCCATGATCATCGTGGGCCGTATCGGCATACTTGTCGTTCCCATCAGCGGCAGCTCTGAATGTGGCGACTTCAATGACTTCCCGACCGAAGCGGATGTGTGCCAGCCGGAACCGCCTTCCGATCAGCCGGCAGTTGCCAAACAAGGCCTTTATTTCTTCGGGATGGGCGTCGGTCGCAATGTCGAAATCCTTGGGATGCAACTCGAGTAGCGCATCGCGCACACCACCGCCAACCAGAAACGCTTGAAATCCCGCTTTGTGCAGCCGGTACAGGACTTTGAGCGCGCTTTTAGAAATTTCCGCCCGCGAAACATTGTGGGCCGGGCGGGGAACGATCTTGGGATTTCCGGGTTTTTTAGTCCCGCTGCTTTTCAATAGAGTTTCCGCTTGAGGATTGGAAATGCCGCCGTATAATAGCAGGCCCCGCGAAGCCGGGTCAGTCTAAAAAGGACCACGCTCCCTTCGTCTAGTGGTTCAGGACGCCGCCCTCTCACGGCGGTAACAGGGGTTCGAATCCCCTAGGGAGTGCCAATCAAATGAAAATGCCCACCTTGAGTGGGCATTTTTGTTTGACAGGCAGTGGCCAGTTCGGAATCGAACCCAATTCGCACCGAGCCCGACGAATTCGGCCGAGAGTGAGGTACCAACAGCACCGAACAATCCCCTGGGTACCGCCATCAATCTCCATATATATTTACTCCGGCAGAGTATTCAGCTGATACATGGCAACCAGGATGGCCGGGGGGCGAATACCAATACGTCCAATCCACTTGTTGAAGATCTGAATATGCTGCCCGCTTCGATATAGCTGCGTTATGGCTTTGTTGGCAACCAGTCGAAAATCGGCATCGTTTCGCCGTACCACAAGGCCATAGGGTTCATAGGAAAACGTTTCGTCCATAAGTGAATATCGCTTTGGAAAGAGCGCCTCGATGATCTGGCCGATCAATACAATTTGATCCGAAGCGAACGCGTCGATATCGCCATTGTTCAGTTGACTCATTCCTGCTTTCCGATCAGCCACAGTCACAACCTTGGCATCGATCAGGTTTTCCTGCAAATACTTCCGGAGTTGCTCGACCGTCGTCGTGCTTCTAACGACTCCGACCTTCTTACCGGACAGATCGGACATGCCCTGAATTCCGTTCTCCGCCAGTGTCAACACACTCCCGCCGGTCACGAAGGTCGGCAGCGTAAAATCAACTTGTTCCAGGCGTGACAGAGTGATCGTCGTTGATCCGCATTCAATGTCGATCTTACCGCTGACAATCGCCGATATGCGTTCGTCCGATGCAACGCGTACGAATTTTGTCTTGACGTCTTCTTTACCGAGATGGGCTTTAACGGCAGCTGCAATGCGCCGACATAGATCTACAGAATATCCGGACGGCTGACCGTCGGCGTTCTCGTAAGACAACGGGCTCGCGTCAGTACGATAGCCAATCAGGAATTCGCCGGTTCTTTCGATTTTTTCCAGTGTCCCCTCCGATGCCTGGGCTAGCAGGTTGCAGCTGGACAAAATCAGGCTTGTGGTCAGCAAGATTAGGGTAGCGTAGGAGTTATGCTTCATTATTGTTCTCCATTTGCAGAATGGCAGAGACTATCAACAAGCAGGCAAAAGCACTAGACCGATGAAATCGCCATGGCCCTAACTGCCTATATTGAAGCAGCTCCTCAATCGCATATAAGAAGGAGGATCCGGGTGATTAAACCAACTCAATCAGTCTTGCTTTTGATTCTTTTAGCTCAACTGCTACTGCCGCGTCACTCGAGGACCTCGACTTAATGACAGGTCGATGGCAGCGGTCTTCATCGGACAGCGTCGTCGAGGAGTGGTGGATGGCCGCTGAGAGCAACACCAAAGTCGCCGCTTTTCGTTGAGCCCAGACAGATAAGATTGTCGCAATCGAATTGGTCATTATCAGCGCTGAGGACGACGGCATATTTCTTCGTTTTAAACACTTCGGTGCCAACTATGAGCCTTGGGAGAAAGATGAGCCCAATACGTATCTTTTACTGAGTGTGGAAAACGACAAGGCCAGTTTATCAACACAGCGCCACCCCAGGGTATTCCTGGTGTCATGGCCTATAGAAAAATAAATAATGATCTGGAGTTTCGTGGGACAGACGATTCGGGCTCGCTACCTAGCGAATCAGACTTGATTATCCTGTTTCATCGATCAGATGAGTCGATACGCGTTCTCTAAATCCAGGACAAGACTGCCCCGATAAGTCCACCAATCAGGAGGATCATCATCGTGAGCGCACCGATGCCGAATCCCGCTGTTCTTGACGTTGGTTCGTTCAGGTACGAGCCCCGATAAATGAAGCGCGCGGCAATGAACACCAATCCCAGGCCGGCACCGATCAAGGCATGCACGTAGTATCCAAACAGCCATAGCGCCGGAAGAAAAACAACCATTTGCTCTACGGTGTTTTGGTGAATGCGAAATGCACGCTCAAACTCTGGCTCGCCCGTAGTGGCAGGTGCCTTCACGCCGTGTTTTACACGTTGTTTGCCGACAAGGTAAGCGAAACTGAATGCCTGAAATACTGCGAGCACGGTAACAATTGCGATGGGTTCCACGATTTTCTCCCTGATTGTTTTTGCCAGTCTGCGGACTCAAGGAACGCGCCAGAGTTCAAGAATATTCATAAGCAATACTAACTTATTTGCTCGATTGCAGGATCAGTTTCCACGCTGTAGCCTTGCAGCACGCTCAATGCCCGGAGAATCGAGATGCGTAGTCTGAACTATATGTTCGCAGGAGTTTTTTTCGTAATGGCCGGGCTGCAGGTGAATGATCCGGATCCGATTTACTGGGTTGCTATCTATAGCGGTATGGCACTGATTGCATTGAGCAAGGGGCTGGGCCGTTACAGTGAATTCTGGGCGACCATCACTGTCGGCCGTGTAGTGGCCGGCCTTATAAATGCAATTCCGGGCGTGTTGAACTTCATCGACTTCGGCAGCTCTGATGGCCTGACCTGAGCTATGACGTCGTCGAAGCCGTACATCGGGTCGACGCGGGAATTCGGTGGCTTGTCGATTGCTCTGATCGTATCGGCAAGCTACGTCAAACGCTAAAAGCATCGCCCGTCAGGACGGGCTCCAACAAAAATAGAAGCTATCAATGCAACATTCCGCTAAGCAAAACGCGGCCTTTAGTGGCATTGCGCGACTCCTCGGACTCAAGCCGGGCGAGTTTATTGCGGTTGCGTGGTCGTTCGTCTATTTCTTTTCGCTGCTGTCCGCCTATTACATGCTGCGCTCGGTTCGCGAGGCGATGGCGATCATGGGCGGAACGCAGAACATTCCCTGGCTGTTTACGGGCACTTTCGTCGTGATGATGTTGGCGACGCCCGTCTTCGGCTGGGTCGCCTCGAGGTATCCTCGCAAGCAGTTTTTGCCCTGGGTTTATTACTTTTTCATCCTCGATATTCTGATATTTTTCTCGGTATTTACATACGCACAGAGAAGCGATTTGGATACGGTCTGGGTTGCGCGTGCGTTTTTTGTCTGGCTGAGTGTCTTTAATCTGTTTGTCGTATCGGTCTTCTGGAGTTTCATGGCCGATATTTATTCCAAGGAACAGGGACGCCGACTCTTTGGTGTCATTTCAGCCGGCGGCAGCGCCGGCGCCCTGCTCGGCCCCTTGATGACCAGCGTCCTTGTGGTGCCACTTGGTTTCCAGAATTTACTTCCGCTGTCGGCTTTCCTGCTGATGTTCTCCGTTTATTGCGTCGTCCAGCTTCGCCGGTGGGCTGAACAAGCGCCATCGGAAGGTCATGAAGTGGCCCTGGACATTTCCAAGCCGATGGGCGGCGGCGCACTGGCCGGCATACGCATGGTTTTGACTTCGCCGTATCTCGGCGTTATTGCTATCGGCGTCGCGTTTGCGAGCCTGATGGGAACAGTCACCTACATTTACATGGCGCAACTGGTCAGCGAGAATTTCGCGACGGCGGATGAACAGACGCAGGTATTCGCGTTGCTCGATGTACTGACGAACGCACTTTCACTGATTGGTCAACTGATCGTCGTCAAGCACGTTGTGCAGAGATTCGGAGTCGGAGTTTCCCTTGCGGTTCTACCGATCGTCTCGGTCATTGGATTCGCACTCCTCGCGGCCAACCCGGTGTTTATTATTATCGCAGCACTACAGGTTACCCGTCGTTCACTCACGTTCGGGTTGGCAAAACCGACCAACGACATGCTCTACACGGTTGTGTCGCGCGAGGAGAGATACAAGGCAAAGAATTTCACCGAAACGGCGTTATATCGCGGTGGGGATCTTGTTGGAGCCTGGGCGGTCAGAATGATGGCAGGGCTAGGGCTGAGCGGCATATCCCTGGTGTGCGTGCCGATCGCCGTGATCTGGACAGTAATCGCGATCTGGCTCGGCAAGGACTACAAACGGCGCGATAAGGCGATATCGGAAGGAAAAACACTGTGAATAATGCTGATCGCTGGACACGACGGAGTGCGCTCACGGCTGGTGCGGCGCTGGCACTATCACCGGCACTTTCGATTGCCGGGGAAAAGACGATGCTGACCCGTCCGATCCCGGTCTCCGGAGAACCGTTGCCCGTGATTGGCCTGGGCACATACATTGTTTTCGACGTCACCAGAACTTCGGAGAATCTTGAAGCGCGACAGGCGATCGTCGAACTGATGGTCGAAAAAGGCGCGAGTTTGCTCGACTCATCGCCCATGTATAACCGGGCCGAATATGTCATTGGTGACGTCATTCGAGCGAGCAACGTACGCAAACATTTGTTTCTTGCGACCAAAGTCTGGACAGACGGGAAGTCGGCCGGCGAGCGTCAGATGCGAGGATCAGCCAAGCGAATGAATGCAGACGTAGTCGATCTCATGCAAGTCCATAATCTTCGCGACACAGAAGTTCATCTGGGGACGATCAGAGAGTGGCAGGCCGAGGGGCGAATCCGATACAGCGGCGTGACACATTACCATGCGAGGGCCCTGGATCGACTCGAAGCGGCAATGAAGAAATATAAGCCTGACTTTATTCAGATCAACTACTCACTTGCGGAACGAGAAGCGGACAGGCGCATTCTGCCACTTGCCAGTGATCTCGGCATCGCTGTTCTGATCAATCGGCCTTTTGTGCAGGGCCGCCTGTTTCAGGCCGTCGGCGATCGCCGTTTGCCAGACTGGGCTCTTGAGTTTGCTGAAAGCTGGGGCCAGTTTTTTCTCAAGTTCATCATCAGCCATCCGGCGGTCACTTGCGTCATTCCGGCAACGAGCAAACTTCACCACATGGCCGACAACCTCGCTGCGGGCTTCGGGCCCCTGCCGGATGAAAGAACTCGACAGCGTATCACCGACTATTTCGACGCACTCTGATGACCGCGAGCCTCGGCCGACGTTTTGGCGCAATCCTTTATGACAGCCTGTTGGTATTCGCCCTGATGTTTCTTGGAACCTTGCCGTTTATCGCCATGCGTGGTGGTGAGCCTGTCGCTGCCGGCGATCCCGCCTACCAGCTGACGATGTTGTTCGTTGCATACGCTTTCTTCGCGGGATACTGGACGCGAGCAGGCAGGACCTTAGGGATGCAATCCTGGGGACTGCGTTTGGAAACGTTGGATGGGCAGACACCGGGTTTTTCGCGCGCGAGTCTCAGGTTTGTTTCTGCATTGCTTTCCTGGTTGCCGGTAGGCTTGGGTTTCTGGTGGCAGCTATGGGATAAGGACAGTCTCTGCTGGCACGATCGCTTGTCAGGCACCCGGCTTCGCTTCAATCCCAGATAAAGGTGCCGGTGTAAAGTTTCTTAAGTTTTGCGGGAAAGGTGACACCAAGCCAGGTGGACGGTTCAGCATTCATCCACTTTCTTTTTGCTGAGAGATCATGCTCGAGAGAAAAACTTAAGAAACTTTACACCGGCACCTTTCCCTTACTGCTTTCATTTGACACGATCCAGGGCGAACACGGTCACGGCAAGCAAAGCCAAAGACGGCAGCCAGGTCACCAGTGCCGGGTTGAGGTCATAGACCTGGCCGGAATTGGCAATCATTTCACTGGCGAGATAGTAGCCGAGTCCGATCAGCACGCCGATCATGAGACGACCGCCGGAGCCCGATACACGGAGCGAGCCGAACACGAAGGCAAGCGCCAGCACCGGCATGATCACGACCGTGGCCGTCGTCGAAACCCGGGACCAGAGCTCCGTTTCGTATCGTCCGGAAGAAAGGTTGTTTTTCTTGAGATAACGGATGTAGCTCAACAGGCCTTTGGCGGACAGGCTGACCGGTTTGACCAGCGTGATGCCGAGCATGTCACCGCTTAGATCGAATGACTCCACTGCCCGTGAGGACTCGACCACCTGTACGCCGTCATCGTAGAACCGGGTCTCGCGAAAATTCTCGAGAAACCACCTGTCCGAATCGTCGATACCTGAATTTTCGGCCCTGGCAATCGATCGTAGCGAGTTGTCATCATTAAATCGGAATATATAGATACCGCCGAATTCGAACCCACTGTTGACCCGTTCCAGATGCAGAATGACCGGACCGTCTTTGACCCAGGCAGCGTTGCCGGTATTTCGCTCGTCACTCTGGTACCGCGCTTCGTTTCGCATCGTGCGCGCAAAATAGTCGAGTGGCGGACCGATGAACTCTCCTATGAGCGCCGTGATTACCATGAGAACAACACCGGTCATTGCCACCATGCCTGCCAGTTTGCCGACGGACAATCCCGCCGACCGCATGACGACAATCTCGCTGTTGCTTGCAAGCGCGCCCAGTCCAAGTAAAGCGCCAATCAGGGTAGCAATCGGCAACATCTGGAATGACAGCTGGGGAAGACTCAGGACAGAAAACAGGAGTGCCTGTGGAATGCCGTAATCGCCCATCTTGTTATCGAGTTCGCCGATGAACTCGAACAGCGTTGCCAACGCGAGCAGCACCATTAGTACCATCAAGGTGCTGGTCAGAATCGTACGCATGAGGTATCCGCTCAGAATGCTCATCATGTAGCCCTGAACGACAGGATTCGGCGATGCACGCCGTTCTGATACGCGAGCATCGCACCCGCCGTGCCGAGCATGAGCGCGTGGACCCACCATATGCCTACCGCAGCAGGAACCACTTCCTGCACGACCCAGGCTTTGCCGGCACTCAATAGATTGAAATAAATAATGAATACCAACAAACCGACGGCCAGGCGACCGTAACGACCTTGCCGTGGCTGACTACGGCTTAGCGGAACAGCAAGAATCCCGAGAATCAGGGTCGCCAAAGGGATACTTATTCGCCATTGTAGTTCGGCGACTTTGTCGCTGGATCTGGACTTCATCAACGCCAGCGTACTCATTGCGCGTGGCCGCTCATCTGGTTCCGAGACCTTCGGCAGGCGGTAGGGAATGCCGTGCTCCACAAACTCCATGACGCGAAAGTCAGTTGTTCCAGGAAGACCTTCGTATCGACGACCGTTGCGAAGCACAAAGAAACGCGTGTCGGCGTCATCGGATTCCACCTGCTCGCCACGCTCCGCGATGACTACTTCAACGCCACCTGTTTCCGTCCGTCGTTGCAAGAATACATTTTCAACAGAACCCGGGCCGATAACCCGTTCAGCATAAATAACGGTACCCTCCGCGCCCACTGTGAACCTGCCGGGTTCGATACTTGCCAGATCCGCTTGGCGTATCGCGGCCATCCCGATTCGATCGACCGCCGTCAGCGCTTTTGGACCGATATCCATCGCAAGCCAGCCGACGCCCAGAACCAAGGGAACGACAAGCCACATAATTGGCCGGTATAGACGGCCTGGTCCGACTTTGCAGGCCATCATTGCAGGCATCTCACTGTCCCGATAAAGACGGCCGAGCGCCAGCATGATGGACAGGAACAGGCCGATCGGTATGACGACGCTCAGGTATTGCAGGCCGGTTAGCGCAATTACCTGAAATATCGCATCTTTTGGAAACCTGTCCATGGCGACGTCACCAAGGACCTTGGCAAACTGATTGGTCAGCAGTATGAGCAACAACACCCCGGTCACGGCTGCCCAGGTCTCTGCAACCTCGCGAAATATGTAACGGTCGAGAATACGAAACATCGTTATATCTGTGATTTTGTTAGGAATCTCTGCCAAATTCGACCGAATCAGTTAGACTACCGGTTTTACTTTGTCTGCGACAGTCCCTGCGTCGCAATGCGACGGGACGGCATAAACCATCAACAAAACATCACATCGGGTTCGCTGGGGGCCAGCGATGACGGCGACCTAAAGCCGCATTCCGCACATTGGACGCGAATCTGGAGTTTGATAAGGCATTCTTGATTTATGAAATATTCCACCACTACGAGCGCTGCATCCCGCTGCGCCGGTAGCTGCATTATTGTCGGGATTTACGATCGTGGCAGACTCGGTGAGGCTGCAACCGACATCGATAAAGCCAGCAAAGGCCTGATTCGTGATCAAATCAAACGGGGCGACCTGAGCGGACAGCTCGGAAGCAGCCGCTTGTTGCACTCGATCGACGGCGTCAAAGCACAACGCGTGCTGGTTGTCGGGCTTGGCAAGTTCAATTCATTCGGCATCACGCAATTCAGGCAGGCTACTAAGGCTGCAATCAGCGTGTTGAAGGCTAGCAAAATCGCTGATGCCACCATTTACCTGACACTCGAAAACGTCAAAGGTACGAGTCCATATTATCTGGCCCGTTACAGCGTTCAAACCGTTGGTGACAGCATCTACCGATTCACCGAAATGAAAAGTGGCCGCCGCAAGCCACCAATCTCCCTGAAACGACTCGGGCTGGCGCTGCGAAAACGAGGCGATGCATCAAAGGTTATGCGCGGTGTGGAACATGCTGACGCTATTGCCGATGGCATGGCATTGGCAAAGGACCTTGGTAACCTGCCGCCCAACGTTTGTACGCCGAGTTACCTGGGTCGAACAGCTCAACGACTCGCACGCGAAAACAAGAATTTGCAGACGCGCGTTATCGGTGAAGCCGAGATGAAACGTCTCGGCATGCATTCGCTGTTGTCTGTGACTGCTGGCACCGTTCTACCAGCAAAACTAATTGTCATGCGTTACAAAGGTACGACGAAGCAAGCACCGGTCGTACTGGTCGGTAAAGGCGTTACTTTCGATGCCGGCGGCATTTCACTGAAACCCGGTCCCGGGATGGATGAAATGAAGTTCGATATGTGCGGTGCCGCCTCGGTCATCGCCACGATGGCCGTCGTTGCCAAGCTGAAGCTGCCAATCAACGTCAACGTCGTCGTTCCAGCCTGCGAAAACCTGCCAAGTGGCACGGCGACGCGCCCGGGCGACATAGTGAAGAGTATGTCGGGCCAGACCATCGAGATCCTGAACACGGATGCGGAAGGCCGCCTGATCCTCTGCGACGCACTGACCTACGCTAAACGATTCAAGCCGGCTGCATTGATCGATGTCGCGACACTAACCGGCGCCTGCGTGATCGCGCTCGGTCATCACCGTACCGCAGTGATGAGCAACAACGACAAACTGGCCGACAGCATTGTCGACGCCGGTAACTCCTCAGACGATCGCGGCTGGCGCATGCCAATGGCCGAAGAATACGAACGCCAACTCAGAAGCAACTTCGCCGACTTTGCGAACGTCGGTGGGCGCGAAGGTGGTGCAATAACGGCTGCCTGCTTCCTGTCCAAGTTCACCAAAGGCATGGACTGGGCACATCTCGATATCGCCGGAACGGCCTGGCGTTCGGGATCAAAGAAAGGCAGCACGGGCCGCCCGGTGCCGATGCTTAGCGAACTCCTGCTTAAGCGCTCCGGCGCACTACCCTAGCCCTGAGATTGCAACATTATGACGCGCTCTCGCCTGGTCTTTGATCGTCAGAAGCATTTTTTCTGCCGGACAGGATGTCCAAATGCCGCGGAGCCCGGGGATGGGCGAGAGCGGCCCTCGGCAATAGACATTTTTATTCCGCTCGGCAAGAATATGCCTCTGACGACCAAATCCTTAACCAGTCTTGCACGCCAAATGCTGCAATCTCAGGGCTAAACTCACTATGTCACGCGTGGATTTCTATATTCTCGCGGGCACGGGTGAGCCGTCGCGGCATAGATTCGCCTGTCGGCTTGCCGAGAAAGCGTATCGGCTCAAAAACACCGTGCATATCCACACAGCGAACCGACAACAGGCCGAAGTGCTTGATGAACTTTTGTGGACATTTCGAGACGGCAGTTTTGTCCCACATGAGGTGCTCGGCATGCCTGGTCGACGAGCCAGCGCCCCGGTTACGATCGGCTTCGAAGAAACAGGAATCGGCGACCAGGATCTGCTGATCAATCTGACCGACGAGATTCCCGAAATGGCCGCCTCTTTTCCCAGAGTCGCGGAGCTTGTAACCTCCGATGAGCGGAGCCGGCAAATGAGCCGGAAGCGATTCGTGCATTACCGGGAACTCGGTGCACAACTCGAAACGCACAACATTTGACGAGGATCGAAGTATCAACGCGCAAGCCAACAAAGACGACGACCTGCCGGTCCTGACGGAGGCAGTGGAGACGCCGGCCGCCTTGGCCGATAAGACGTCGGCGATAGCTGACCACCCGTCGACTGACGAACTCGTCAAGCTGGAATCAAAATTGTGCGCACAGAGCCTGACGCTTGCTGACCAGTTGATTCACGAAGCCTGTCATGATGTCGAGGACATCATCGTCGAACGCGTGATGAACAAACTGCGCAGCGAGCTGCCGGCCCTGGTCAGTCGCGTATTGCATGATCATTTTGACGGCGAAGAATAATCGCCTCGATTACCTCCGATGGATAAGTCCTACGATCCGCACGTTATAGAGCAGCGGCAATACGAGCGTTGGGAAAAAAATGATTACTTCACCCCCAGCGGCAGCGGTGAACCGTACTGCATCGTAATTCCACCGCCTAACGTCACCGGCACCCTGCACATGGGTCATGCGTTCCAGGACACGATCATGGATGCATTGACTCGTTACCACAGGATGTCGGGCCGGAATACGCTGTGGCAACCCGGCATGGACCACGCTGGCATCGCCACGCAAATGGTTGTCGAGCGTCAGCTGAATAAAGAGGGCGTACCGCGGAAAGAGCTCGGCCGAGAAAAATTTGTCAGGCGCGTATGGAAGTGGAAAAAAGAATCCGGTGGCTGGATTTCTCAGCAGCTTCGCCGTATGGGCGCATCGGTCGACTGGAAACGCGAACGATTTACAATGGACGATGATTTGTCGTCCGCTGTCACCGAAGTCTTCGTCAAGCTTTACGAAGAAGGCCTGATTTACCGGGGCAAACGCCTGGTTAACTGGGACCCCGTATTGCACACGGCCTTATCCGACCTTGAGGTCCTGTCGCAGGAAGAAGCCGGCAAGCTCTGGCACTTCCGTTACCCGCTCGCCTCAGGCGACGGGTATCTGGTCGTCGCAACCACCCGGCCTGAAACGATGTTGGGCGACAGCGCCGTTGCGGTTCATCCCGAAGACGAGCGGTACAAGGACCTGGTTGGGCAAGACGTGCTGCTGCCCTTGGTGGACAGAAAGATGCCGGTCATCGCCGACGATTATGTCGATCCTGAGTTCGGTACCGGTTGCGTCAAGATCACGCCGGCACACGATTTCAATGACTATGAAATCGGCAAGCGCCACGATCTGCCGCAATACAATATTTTTGACGACGACGCCGCGATCAATAACGCGGCCCCGGAGCCCTACCGCGGACTCGATCGTTTCGACGCAAGAAAGAAGGTTGTCGAAGATCTCGATGCGCTCGGCCTGATCGATAAGATCGAAGACTACGAAACAAAGATTCCAAGGGGTGACAGAAGCACTGCGGTCGTCGAACCGTATCTGACAGATCAGTGGTACGTGGATATTAAGCCGCTGGCCAAGGTGGCAATCGAAGCGGTCGAGACCGGCGAAATCAGGTTCGTGCCGGAAAACTGGTCCAAGACCTATTACGAGTGGATGCACAATATTCAGGACTGGTGCATCAGCCGGCAGCTCTGGTGGGGCCATCGCATTCCTGCCTGGTACGACGGCGACAACAATATTTATGTCGGCCGCAACGAGGATGAGGTCCGGCATACTCACGATCTGCCCGCCGACGCGGAGTTGCGACAGGACGAAGATGTTCTGGATACCTGGTTCTCCTCGGCTCTCTGGCCGTTCAGCACACAGGGCTGGCCCGATCAGACCGATTCGCTCAAGACCTTTTACCCCGGCAACGTTCTCGTTACGAGCTTCGACATCATCTTTTTCTGGGTTGCGCGGATGATCATGATGGGCCTGAAGTTCATGAAGGATGTGCCGTTTCATGAGGTCTATATCCACGGTCTGATTCGCGATCAGGACGGGCAAAAGATGTCAAAGTCCAAGGGTAACGTACTCGATCCCCTGGACTTCATAGACGGCGTCGATCTCGATACGCTGCTCGCGAAACGCACGAGCGGTCTGATGCAGGATCACCTGAAACCCAGAATCGAAGCCGCGACCCGGCAGCAATTTCCAGACGGAATACCGGCGTTCGGCGCAGATGCGCTGCGATTCACGTTTGCGTCATTGGCG
>FXBF010000121.1_pt1 | contig 23438 bp, 20 predicted proteins | sample 5335321 | NCBI WGS metagenome assembly FXBF01 (sample SAMEA103928391, study PRJEB20085) | sediment metagenome | isolation source: sediment
AGGAGGTGTCGACTTTTCCCCTGGTCGGTACGATCACCATGATCATCGGAGCCACGGTGCGAGCCGTCGCGTACACGCTCACATCTGTCGTGGGCGTGGTCGTCTTTTACGCCACCGACGACAATTCCAGGGTGATCACGCGCGTACGCGGCGAAGATGGTGCCCGACTCCCCATCGTTCGCAAGGACCTGAAGGAACTGCAACTCGAGCCCGGCGATGCGGGCGGCTGGTCTCTCAGCGTGCCCTTCAGGCCGCGGGAGGTGAATTACGGACTCATGGGAGCGCGAGGGCGCGGGAAACGGCGGCTCGCCCTGGAGATGGCGGCGCATGAAGAGTCGGAGCGGCGGGCGATGGAGGGTGAGCTGGCGATCCTGGAGACCGCCTGGCGCGAAGCGGAGGAGATCGCCGCTGTCGCGGACCGGCTACTTGTCCCCAAGAGCGCGGAGAGGTGGCTCAGGAAGCAGAAGAAGCGATCGACCTGAGCGGCGCGCCACGGGCACTGTCTTCAGCCCGTTTCTCAGGCTACATGCCTCCCCCCGGCGGTTTGCCTTTGTGCTTGCCTTTCTCGCCCATCTTCCCATGCTCCGGCGGCCCGGACCCCGGGGGCACCGGTGCACCCTTCCGTGGCATCGCCATCGTCCCGCCGTGCCTCCCCATGATCTCCCGGAAGTGGCCCTGCCCGATGGCGTTGCCGATCATATCTGCCGCCTGAGTCGGCGACTGCCCCTGGCGCATCAAGCGATGGACCGCACCGGGAATCGCCAGCATCTCCTCGGGATCGTGCTGCCTGGCCAGGGCGCCCTCCACGACCTGATACGCGTGGTCCGCCGGCACGCCGGCCTGGACCAGATCGCCCATCACCACCAACGGAACCGCGATGTCGCCCTGGTGCTGTCGGGCCATCGTACGCACGGTCTGCGGCGGCACCCCACGTCTCAAGGCGTCGGCGCCGGCCACGACCGACGCAGCATCTCGATCGGCGCCCATCAGTGACCTGGACTGCCCCAGCCGTCCGGAGTAAGCGGAGAGCGCTGCCACCACACGATCCCCAGGCACGCCTTTCGCCGCGCCCTCCAGCGCCTTGTCGACCAGCGGGCCCCTTGGCACCCCGGCCGCCTGCGCATCCACGAGGATGCTCTCGATCTGGGCCACGGTCTCAGCGGGATAGGCCTGTCTGACGCGTTCCAGGCGCGCGTCCTGTGCGACCAGGGCCGCCGGAAACGCCGGTAACAGTACTAGCCAAACGATCCTGCGCGATTTCACTGCCTATTACTCCTCAAAGTCCCGCTTGTGCACTCCACTCGCTGCTCCACTTCATAGACGATCGTCGCTGCGGTACGGTCACCGCCCCGGGACGACCAGCGTGGCGTTGGACCGCCCGAACTCGTCTATCACCTTACCGGGTGCGCTCTCCGGGACGTACCACTCGCCGTCTACCATAAAACCGAAGTGGTAGAGCCCGGGATCCACCGGCACCAGGGCCACCCAGTGGCCTCCCTCCCGGCGCATGGCGATCGGCTCCCAGCCCGAGAAGTCTCCGATTACGCTCACCCTCTCCGCGCCATCGTATTCCAGTCGAAACAGAGCAGCGGTCGCGTCGCCATCGCTCAGCGTGACGAGCGGTTGCGGCTCGGGCCCGGGAAAGTACGCGTTCCAGCTCAGAACGAGGCTGCCGTCCGCCGCCGCCGGGCTGTTGAGCAGCGGGTCGGGACCGGAACGACCGGCGGTCAACTCGGCCGACCAGCGCATCCCGAGCGGGACGGCCAGGTTGACGTTGAAAGCGAGTTCCACGTCGCCCGGCGTATCCCACAGCTTGAGTCCGAGACCCCACAGCGTTCCGCTGATCGAGCCCATGGAACCGGCATAGGCGGCGTAGTAAGAGCCCTCCGCCGAGCCGTACGCCTCGACGCCCGTCCAGAACTGCACGCCCCCGAAAGGGTACGACAGCTCGAGGCCGCCGCCGTACATCCAGAGGTCGCTGACAACCGACGCCGGCGGTGTGACGCTGTTGTCGGTGACGTCCGACTGGCCGATACCACCATAGCCTCTGAGAACGATCGCCGACCGTCCTGCAGAGAGTCGCGCCTCAGGAATAAGCCTCGCCGTCGCCGCTTTATACGGCGTCGGATCGCCAAGGCTGAACGCCGAGGCGATGCCCGTCAGCGCCCAGCCCAGGCGACCGGTCCCGGCCGACTGCAACCACACTCCCAGCTGGCCGCCAACCCAATCTGCGACGTTGGGGTCCGTGGCGAGCCCTCCATAGAGTGAGCCGAAAACGGGCCCGGCGATGATGCGGCCGCCGACCAGGGCGTAGGTGGCGGGTTCGATGTCCACGTCCGCGGGCGGGCGCGCGTGCGAGACTCCTGCGTCCACGTACACCCGTGTCTCCTGGGCGTCAGCCTCGCTTGCTAAGCCGGTTACCATCAGTAAGCCCAGAGCCGCGGCAGAGAGAGCTGCATTCCAGACCTCAGGACCGCGTGGTCGGTTGCGCGATGACCAGAACGGCGTTGCGATTTCCAAACCCGTCGTCCGTGTACCGATCCGCGCGGGGATCAGTCGTCCACTGTGTACCGTCGATGACAAACATGTACTGGTGGACTCCGGGCTCCAGCGCAACCCGTCCCGTCCAGATCCCGTCACCCTCGGGATCCGACAGTACCATATCGGGCGACCAGTCGTTGAAGTCGCCGGCCACCGCAACGGTGTTCGCAGACGGCGCCTCCAGCACGAACTGCACGTAGATCATCGCCCCGTTCCCTGGCCCCGCCTGCGGTGTGGGAGCTTCGCCACGCGGCAACAGCAGCACCAGCGCGATAGCCGCCGCCGCCGCCAGCCCGGCGAGCGGTGAGATGCGAATCGTGCGGGGCCGGGCGACCCAGGACGCCGCTCGCCGCAGCGCTGGCTGCCGCCGCGCCGGCAGCGAGCTGAGTACGAGCTGCTGGAGCTCCGCCGGCGCACGCTCAGCGTTCAGCTCGCGCATGTCGCCGACCAATCGCTCCCAGCGCTCGGCCTCCTCGCGCAGCTCCGCGGGCAGCTCGTTCAGGCTCATTTCGCCGTCCAGGTACGCCTGTAACTCCCGTCTCATCGGTATTCCTCCAGCAACTCCTGCAGCGACTCGCGGGCTCGATGCACCCGCATCTTCAGCGCCGGTATCGAGGCATCGAGCGTGTCCGACATCTCATGATAGGACAACCCCTGGATATGCTTGAGCACGAAAGCCTCTCGCTCATCGGGCGAGAGCCGGTCCAGCGCCTCATTGATCCGATCTTTCAGCTCGCCGCGCTCCACCGACTCCTCGGGATCATCGTTCTCGCTCGGAAGCGAATCAGCCTCGGCCAGCTTCACATCCTTGCGGCGCCGCTTCTTCAGGTAGTCCTTGCACTGGTTCGCGGTGATCCTGAAAAGCCAGGCGCCCACTCGCTCGGCGTCACGGCAAGTCTCGAGGCTCTGATAGCCTTTCACGAATGATGCCTGAACGATGTCCGTCGCCTCGTCGGGCTGGCCCGTCATCCGTTCCGCGTGCCGGTAGAGGGTGTCCTGGTAGCGCCGCACCAGGACCGCATAGGCTCCCTCGTTCCCATTCAGCACGGCCCGGACGACGGCACCATCGCTCTGCTCGCTGGCGCCTGCCGTCACGCGCTCTCACTCCCACACTATCTAGACGAAAGGCGGACCGGCCGCGTCACCGGCCGGTCGCGCCGACACCCTTTCCAGTATACTAACCGGCCGGCGCCGGTCCCGCTGCGAGGCGCGGGCCCGGCGGCGCCGCGGCCGGCTTGATTCGGCCGTCAGCTACTGCCGCCGCCGGTGCTGCACACCACATCGGCGATCGTATAGTCGGCGTCCTCCGAGCTGCCGGCTTCTACGCTCACCGATCCCGGGTCCACGCTCGCACTGAACGTCAACACAGAGCCATCCTGGAAATCGATCTCCGGTACGTAGGAGAGGTCATAGGTGCCCGGTAGCAGGGGCTGGATCTTGAACCAGCCGTCCGGCGATGTGTGGCCGGTCCACTCCTCCGAGTCAGCGTCGATGGCAACGGGCTTGAAGACCCTGAGATCAATATCGTTGCTGCCGCAGGTCGCCGGCAGCTCCACGCCGTCGGCCAGTGAGACCGTCCCGGCGACACCGCCGACCAGCGGCATGCTGGAGCAGCGGATCATCGGGCGCATCACCCAGCGGTCTGAGCGGCCACGCTCGCGGCCGAAGCTCTGGGTGACGTCGAAGTCAGCGATCAAGATTGTCTCCTCGTCATCCAACGCAACGATCCCGTCCCGGCACATCACCTTGAGCCCGCTCCTGTCACAGCTCGGGCAGTGCAGCAACCCGCTCGCGACCAGGGGGTCGTCGGAACGCAGCGCGTTCAGTCCATCCAGGTCCGCGCCGGGCGTAGCGAAAGCGCTGCCTCCCTCTGTCACGATCGCCGCCTCCTCGATCACGAAGCGCAGTTGCCGGTAACTGCCAGCCGGAAGCGTCGCACCGTCGACGATCTGCTCCACGTCGTCCGAGAGCGTGGTGAGGTCGATCCAGCCGGTCGGGTCCTCGCGCAGCCACACGCGGCCACAGTCGTCATCACCATGGTCGTCCATGTGCCCGTTGACGTTGCCGTGCGAGTTCCCGTGGAACTCACCGTTCGATCCGTTGTCCTGGTTGAAGCACTGGCCGCCCTGCACGTAGATGCCGCTGATATTGACCCACGCCTCGGCGACGTCGCCCGGCGCGTCGGTCAGCAGAACCGAGATTTTCGCATTGCCGCCCGGCGCCGTGGATGAATCGTCGCAGGCTCCGACCGCAAGGGTCAGAACCAGCGCGAGCGCCAGCAATCCATCAGTGGGTCGCCCCAGCATTAGCCTCATCGCTACCTCCCCAAATTGGCGGGTGGAGCGCCGCTCCCGTTCGCGCTCGGCGCCCGTTCCGAGTTGTACAGACTGATCACTCCACAGACGATCGACCCGGCCGAAAGGTCACAGCGGCGGCACACCCTACCCGATAGTGGAAACGCGGGCTTCGGGTGATCTCGTCGAATAGAGCAGGAAGTTCTCGGGTATATTAGGTTGGAGCCGCGGCGTGGCGCTGGCCGTGTGTCCGCCACGGGTCTCGCCAGCGATGAAGAGCGCCATGTTCAAGACCTGCATCTACTGCAATCGCAACCTCGGCGGCAACGAGACCGTCGAGAGCTTCCCGGTCGGCGGCCGCCTGGCCTTCGATCAGGATAAGGGACGGTTGTGGGTCATCTGCGAGCACTGCCGGCGCTGGAACCTCAGCCCCCTCGATGAGCGGTGGGAGGCGATCGAGGAGTGCGAGCGCCGGTTCTACGACACGCCCCGGAGCTTCTCCACCGCCAACATCGGGCTGGCCCGTCTTCCGGAGGGGCTCGAGCTGGTGCGGGTCGGCAGGCCGAAACGCCGCGAGTTCGCCGCCTGGCGGTACGGCCGCGAGTTCTTGCGCCGCCGCATCCGCAGCATAATCATCACCGGGACTCAGGTCGCCGTCTCGGTGGGCGCCGCTCTGGTAGGTGCCGACATCTGGTGGATCTTCATCGTTGGAAAGAACAAGCGGGTCGTGGCCCGCGCCCGGGACGAGCAGGGAAGCCGCCTCATCGTTACGCGCAAGGACATGAAAGGTGTGGGGCTCGTCCGTTACGATGGTGTCGACGGTTGGGCTCTCAAGGTGCCTTTCCACACGAGGGAGAAGGTCGGGATCTTCAGCTCGAAGGGCACAGGAAAGCGCCGGACCACGTATCTCACCGGCCCCGTGGCGATCCGCGCCGCCGGCCGCATCCTGCCGAAAGTCAACTCGTGGGGTGGCACCGAGTCCCAGGTGAAACACGCCGTGACCCTGATCGAAGAGGCCCGCGCACCGGAGCGCCTCTTCGCCCGCATGGCCGAAGAAAACGGCGGAGTGAAGTCCGTGCTGGGTTTCGACAAGGAGACCGGCGCCGTCCGGGACCTGGACGCGACCAAGCGGCTCGCCCTCGAGATGGTGGCGCATGAGGACAGCGAGCGGCGCGCCCTTGAAGGCGAGCTAGCGATCCTCGAGGCGGCCTGGCGCGAGGCGGAAGAAGTCGCCTGCATCGCCGACCGGCTGCTCATCCCCGAGCACATCGAGGATTGGATCCGCAAGTACAAACGCAAACTGGTCCGTGACGGCTTGGGCTAGGCGGACGCGACACCCTAAACGCTCTCGATGGTCAGGTCCTCCTTCTTCAGAAAGTATCTGCTACCCGGCTTCGTCTTTCAGTCGGTGGTCATCGCCGGGGGTTATGGGACCGGTCGAGAGTTGGTGGAGTTCTTCCTCAGCTACGGGCCTGTAGGCGGACTGATGGCCATGCTCCTGGTCTCCACCGTCATCTGGAGCGCCGTCTGCGCTGCCAGCTTCGAGTTCGCCCGCGTCTTCCGCAGCTACGACTATCGCAGCTTCTTCAGGCACCTCCTGGGCAGGGCGTGGTTTACCTACGAGATCGGCTATCTGGCCATGCTGGCGATCGTGCTCGCGGTGATCGCCGCCGCCGCCGGATCGATCCTGCAGGAGACCTTTGGGCTGCCGTACGCCGTGGGCGTGCTGGGTATCATGACCGCCGTCGGGATCCTCGTGTTCAAGGGCAGCTCCACGATCGAGCGGGTCCTGGCCGTCTGGTCCTTCGTGCTCTACGGAGTCTATGTGACCCTTTTCGTCTGGTCATTCCGCGCCTTCGCGCCGGACATACTATCGGCGTTCGCTGCCGGCGGGGCCGAGAGCGGCTGGGCGCTGGGAGGCGTTCGCTACGCCGCCTACAATCTGTCGGTTATCCCGGCGATCCTCTTCTGCCTCCACGATGTGGAGACGCGGAAGCAGGCGGTGGGCGCCGGTGTTCTGGCAGGCCTGATCGCCATCATCCCGGGCCTCCTCTTCTACATCGCCATGACCGCCCACTACCCCGCCATACTCGAGCGTCCCGTCCCGGCCAACTTCATTCTGGAAGCGTTGGGTTCGCGGGCTCTGCTGCTGGCCTATCAGATCGTTCTGTTCGGGACGCTGATCGAGACGGGCACGGGCATGATCCACGCGGTGAACGAGCGGATCGCCGGTGTCTACCGCGAGCAGGGTCGCTCGATGCCCGACTACTTGCGGCCGCTGGTCGCGCTGACGCTTCTGGCTGCGGCATCCGGGCTTGCGAGCTTCGGACTCATCAATCTCATCGCCAGGGGCTACGGCACCCTCACCTGGCTCTTTCTTCTGATCTTCGTCATCCCCATCCTCACATGGGGAGTCTATCTGATCCGAGCCACGTCGAGCGAGGTCACCGCGGTCGTTAGCGCGCCGCCCGGTCCACGCTGACGCAACTCGGTCTGGGGCAAGATGAACTGTGTCTGCTGACGAAATTACGATAAGACCATTGGAGTCGCACGACGACTACCGGCAGTGCGTATCGCTTCAGTACGAGATCTGGGGTGAGGACTTCGGGGAATCCGTTCCGCCCTCCATCCTCATGGTCACCCAGAGGGTCGGTGGTGTGGCCGCCGGCGCCTTCGACGCCAGGGGGCACCTGCTCGGCTTCGTTTTCGGGATCGGCGGCGTGCGAGACGGCCGGCCCGTGCACTGGTCCGACATGCTCGCCGTCCGGGAGACGGTTCGAAACCTTGGGTTGGGCCGGCGGCTCAAGGCCTATCAGCGCGAGCGGCTGCTGGAGAACGGCATCGAGGTCGCCTACTGGACGTACGATCCCCTCGAGGCGCGCAACGCTCATGTCAATATCAACCGGCTCGGCGCCCGGCCCATCGAGTACGTCCCCGATATGTACGGAAACGTCATTCGCGGCCCGCTGCTCGCCGGGCTGAGCACGGACCGCTTCATCGTGGAATGGGAACTCGGCGATCCCCGGGTCGAGGCGGCTTTGGCTGGAGAGCTGGCGACGGTCGTATCTGACACTCCGATCGTCAACGCCGAGACAGTTCATGACGCACCGGTACCCCAGGAGCTCACCCTGCCCCATGCGGGCGAGGTGCGGATCGAGATCCCGGCTGACGTCCACGCCGTGAAGAGCGCGTCTTTGGGCCTGGCCCGGGCATGGCGCGATACCACGCGCCGGGCGTTCCTGTACTATATGGCCGCCGGCTACCTGGTGACCGGCTTCCGACGCGATCCGCAGTCCGGCCGTTGCTTCTACTCTCTCGCACCGCCGTGAGGAGGCGGACTCCATGACCATTGCCGTCACCCGGATCACGTTACGCGAGATTCGCCTGCCGTTGCGCGAGACGTTCCGCATCTCCTCGGGGGCGACGACGGTCCGGCGCATCCTGCTACTCGAGCTCTCGGATGGCCATGGGCTCACGGCGTGGGCTGAATGTACGGCGGCGGAGCAGCCCAACTACTCGCCGGAGACGGTCGACACCGCGTGGCTGGCCATCTGCCAGTGGGTCGCGCCGCGTGTGTTGGGCCGCGAGTTCAGCGGGCCGGAGGAAATCCACGCTGAACTGCGGCGTGACATACGTGGCCATAACATGGCGAAGGCCGCTGTGGAGATGGGCGTCTGGGCGCTGTGCGCGGAGCGCGCGGGCGTGAGCCTCTCCAGCTTTCTCGGCGGTGAGAGAGAGATGATCGCTACGGGCATCTCGCTGGGTATTGAGGAGAGTCCGGGCGCGCTCGTCGAACGGGCACGAGCAGCCATCGCGCAAGGATACCGGAAGATCAAGTGCAAGATCGAGCCGGGCTCCGACATCGAGTACATCGCGGCCGTTCGGGAAGCGTCGGGTCCGGGCACGCCGTTGATGGCAGACGCGAACAGCGCCTACACGCTGGACGATGCCGATCATCTGGCGCGCCTGGACGAGTTCGGCCTCATCATGATCGAGCAGCCGCTGGCCAGCGATGACCTGGTCCGGCACGCGGAGCTGCAGAAGCGGTTGCACACGCCCATCTGCCTGGACGAGTCCATCACCGGAGTCGATAGGGCGGAGGACATGCTGACCCTGGGCAGCGGAAGGATCATCAACATCAAGCCTGCTCGGGTCGGCGGCCTCACGGCGGCGAAGGCGATCCACGATCTGTGTGCGGCCCGGAAGGTGCCGGTCTGGTGTGGTGGCATGCTGGAGAGCGGCGTGGGCCGCGCTTATAACGTCGCCCTCGCCTCGCTGCCCAACTTCACGATCCCCGGTGATGTCAGTCCCAGTGCCCGCTACTGGGAGAGAGATATCGTCACGCCCGAGTGGACGATGGATAATGCGGGGATGGTCGCGGTGCCCCGCGAGCGCCCGGGGCTTGGCATCGCCGTCGACGTCGACCGGGTAGAGGACCTTACGGTTCGCAAGCGGACCCTCGTCCCGCTGGTCTGAAAGCTATGATGCGGGAACATCGTGTCGAGGCGCCTGAAGCCGGGTACACCCGCCGTGCTGAGCATCGGGATGCTCAGTGCGGGAACGGCGTCGAACGTCATCCCCGATACGGTTCGACTGGAGGGGACGCTGCGCTCACTGGATCCGGAGACGCGGCGGATCCTGCATGACGAGGTCCGCCGGAGGGCCGCGCGGATCGCGGAAGCGCACGGCCTGGAGGCCCGCGTGTCCCTGGAGCCGGGTCCGCCTCCGATCGTCAACGAGGCGGTGCCGGTGGAGTGGGCGCGACAGGCAGTGGCGTCGATCCTGGGAGATGGCGCTCTTGTCCCGCTTGGCTCCTACAACATGGCGGGCGAGGACTTCGCCTTCTACCTCGAGAAGATGGCCGGCTGCTTCCTGCGTATCGGTGCCCGCGAGGAGGGCGGCGAATTCATTCCGCTGCACGCGTCCCGCTTCTACGCGGCGGACGAGGCCATCTTTGTCGGCTCTGCAGTCTTGGCTGAGACGGCACGGATCGCGTCGGCCAGACTCGCGGTGGGCTAATCTGCGACTTTCTTCGCGATGGCCCGCGCGATCTTCTTTGCCTCGAAGGCGATCTCGCGAAACATGCCGGTGGGTGTCAGGTAGAAGCCACAGAAGAAGAGACCTGGCAACTCCGCCTTGCCGCCGGTGGAACGCGGGATTCCGTCCTGGCCGAGCGCCCGCGAATTCGGCATGAACGAGTTCACCGCCGGCCGGAATCCCGTAGCGAGGATCACCGCGTCGCAATCGAGTTCGCTCCCGTCCGTGAAGATCACTCCGCGCTCGGTGAAGCGCTCGATTCCCGGGCAAACCATGATGCGCCCTTGCCGGATCAAGTCGATCGTTCCGACGTCGACGAGCGGGACGGTCACCTTCTGACCGACCTGGGTGAAGGGTCCGAAGGCCGTCTTCTCGAGTCCCAGGCTTGTGATGTCCCCGTAGCGATTCCGCACGATCGGCGCTGTGAGCGCGTCGGCGAGCCGGGGCGGCAGCTTGCTCATCGCGATCGAGATGGTGAGGACCGGGACTCCCAGCAGGTCGCGAGGGATCACGTTCACGGGATCGCGGACGGCCAGGCAAGTCCTGGCTCCGTGCTCGCAAAGATCAATGGCGATCTCGCCCCCGGAGTTGCCAAACCCCACCACCAGAACGGTGCGACCGCGGTAGGGCTCGCCGTTCCTGTACCGTGAGCTGTGCAGCACCTCGCCGCGATACGAGTCCTGGCCCGACCAACGCGGGATCTTCGGCTGTCCCGTATAGCCGGTCGCCACCACCAGATATTGCGATATGTAGGAGCTGTTCTGAGTAGCTGTGTACCAGTGACCGTCCTCGAGGCTGGCCCACTCGACGTTCTCCCCGAAAACCGGCTTCAGCTCGAACCGCCTGGCATACGCCTCTAGGTACTCGATCACCTGCAGCCGCGATGGGTATCTGGGAATGTCCTTGGCATAAGAGAAATACGGGAGGCTCGAGTGCGCCTTGTCGGTGTGCAGGTGCAGACTCTCGTAGTGACGGTGCCAGGCGGCTCCAACCCGGTCCTCTCTCTCCAGCAGCAGGAACGGAATCCCCGCTCGCCGCAGGCAGGCACCGGTAGCCAGACCGGCAGGGCCGGCCCCGATGATCAAGACCTCGCTACGATCGGGCCTCTCGCGCATTCTCGTCAGTTTCGTCAGTCTCGTCAGTCTCGTCACACTACCCACCTTGTTATAGCGTCCGATATCGGCTGAGAAAAGCCTCGACGCCGATTCGCAGGCCAGCAGTCCTTGCCCGAAGAGCCGGAAGGAGTTCCTTGACCCCGGAGGTGTTGTGGGAGTAGCTTGTTGTAACCCCCTGGCTACGGCACCCGGACGCCGGGAGAGCCGTGGCGCTCCGCCGAACGAAACTTCCCGCAAGACTGCAAATGGCCGTGGACACATCCAAGTTACCCCTGAGCCTTCTATTGATCGGATCGACTGTTCTAGGCGCTGCCTGCTCGGTAATCGTGCCGCGCAAGGAGGAGCCGCCTCCTCCGGTTGAGGAGCCGGCCGCCGAGCCGGTGGAGCAGAAGCCCACTCCCGAGCACACCGACGAGCAGTACCAGGAGCTCGCAGCAGCCCGTCGCGACCTGGAGGACCGGGCCATCAAGACCCAGCTGCTGTTGTTGGAGCGTGATGCGCGGATCCAGGACCTGGAGCAGCGCCTCCTGTCCCAGCAGCGGATGATCGATGAGACGATCGGCGAGGTGGTGAGGGCGAAGGCCAAGCTGATGAGCGTGGAGAGCAGAGCGGAGGCGGCGTCGCAGATTGCCGAGGCCGAGATCGCCCTGGATGGCCTCAGCGCCATCGCGGGCGGGGCGCAGACTGAAGAGTACCTCCAGGCCGCCCAGATGGTGGAGAGGAGCAGCGCGGAGTTCGGGCGGGAGAACTACGGGGGCGCCATCTACCTGGCCAGCCAGGCGAAGACCCTGATCAGCCTGACGCAACTGCGGCTGCGGGATCGAATTGAAATCCAGACGTCCGCCGGTGAGGCTGTGTTTGGGGTGCCGTTACCGCTTCAAGTGGTCAGGACCAGCAACATCAGGGAAGGGCCGGGCCTCAACTTCAAGATCCTCGCCACTCTGGACCAGGGCACTCTGGTGACGGGCTACTCCTACAAGGGGAAGTGGGTTCAGGTGAGCCTCGAGGACGGTACCCGCGGCTGGGTCTTCCAGACTCTGGTCGGCGGCCGGTAGACCGGCCGGTCTCGGTGGCAGGCGGCCTATCCGATCGCCTGACTTCGGCCACGCCGCCCCTTGGCCACAATCACCCTATTGCGGCCCGCCTCCTTGGCCTGGTACATGGCTTTGTCCGCCTGCCTGATCAACTCCTCCGGGTCGGCGCCGTTACCCGGGAACGCAGCTACGCCTATGCTGACCGTGATACCGGGCAATTTCGTGGTGGCCCCTATCGATTTCTCTTCAAGCTTCTGGCGCAGCCGCTCCGCGAGCTGCCCGGCGCCCTTCGATCCCGTCTCTGGGAGCAGTAAGAGAAACTCCTCGCCGCCGTAGCGCGCCGCGTAGTCCTCCGTGCGCAGAATTTCGTTCAGGAACGCGCCTAGCTCCTTGAGTACTTCGTCCCCGGCCAGGTGGCCGTGCGTGTCGTTGTACTTCTTGAAGTCGTCGATGTCGATCATCAGAATGGAGAACCGCTTGTCGTAGCGCAGGCTCCGGGCCACCTCCATGGCCAGGGTGTCCATCATGTGCTTGCGATTGTGCAACGACGTGAGCGCGTCGGTGATGGACAGCTCGTGCAGCTCTTTGTTCTTTTCGCGCAGCGCCTGATTGGTGGCATCCAGCTCGCCCATCACCAGGCGCAACTGCTCGGACATGCGGTTGAAGACCTCCGTCATGTAACCCAGCTCCCCGCCGCTGAAGACTGGGAGCCTGACCTTCAGGTTGCCAGCGGCGATCTTCGCCGCGCCGGCGGTCAGGCGATCCAGCGGGCCGACGATCGTCAGTCCCAGCAAGTAGGCCGCCATGCCGATGATGGCGAGTATCACGAGGATCACGAACAGGGTGGTATCGCGCAATCGGTTGATCTGTGCGTAGGCCTCTACTCGATCCCTGTGCGCCACGACCCCCCAACCCAGGCGCGTGATCGGTTCGAGCGTTCCGACGACGTTGACACCGCGGAAGCTTGTGAACTCCCGGGTCTGCCGCGCGTACTCGAACAGGTCGTCAGCCGCGCTGGGTGCCAGCGTCGAGGTCATGAACGCCTCGCTCATCGGCCGCGAGCTGGTGAGCACGAGAGCGTCACGCGAGATGATGTACAGCTCGTCCGCCTCCTGCGGGGCGTAGCTCTCGAGGACGTCGGTGATGGCGCCGAAGTTCAGCTTGGCTACCAGTACTCCGAGCATCACGTTCTGCGCATCACGAACCGATTGGGCGAGCGGAATCGCCATCGTGCTCAACTCGTCATCCCAATACAGATCACCGGCGATCGCGTCGCCCGCCTCCAGGCGATCGAGCCAGCCCTGTGGGATGCGCGTGACTCTCGTTTGCCCCCGGCTGCTGGCCACTACGATCCCCCTTAGATCAGCGACCACCAGCTCTTCGAAGTCGGCGAACTTCTGCTCCACCGATGCCAGATATGCCTGCAGGCGGCGCGCGGGCGAATCGTTGACCGTGGCTCTGCTTTCACCACGATAGATCCAGTCCAGGTTTTCCGAGACCTCGTACGAGCTGGCGAAGACGCGTACCTCGTACTCCCGGTCCTTGAACCAGTAGTCCAGTTCCCGGGAGGCGTTGGAGGTGAGATTGACGAGTTCCTGGGTGATCTTCTCTTGCAGAACGCGGCGGTTGTTGCGGTATGACAGCCACCCCATGAAGAAAGAGGGGATCAGGGTGGCGAGTAGAGAGAATACAATGATCTTGTTCTTGATGCGGCTCAGCCGAACAAGATTCAGGTATTTGGTTATCGCCCTTTCAACGGCTATCAAAGAGTCGTCCTCACAATCACGGGTGCAACACTCTTGGGATGCAAGGATTAGAACGGGGGAGGAAGAGCGGATCAGGTGTTCCGGCCACCCGTTCGCCTACCGGCCAGTGCAATTAGAGGGCCAGGCCGATTTGTGGGCCAACCTCTTTATCCGCTTACACTTAGGTCAATCGCCACCCGCACGCTGGGCTGGGAACGGCTGCAGCAGGGCAAAAAGTACCCGGTTCTCGGTCAAAGTGACGACTCTGGCTTGCCGGCGCTTTGGTGAAACTTCGAGCGGCGGACGCGTAGGTTCAAGCCCCGGCCTTGTTCTTGGGCTCGTAGTGAATTAGCGGGTCAGGATCGATGAGGTGGGGAAGATTCATATCCTTGTCACTGATGCGTGGGACGACTTCAACGACGGATTCACGCTGTTCGTCAGCGGCAACGACCACGTACAGTTCAGTGTGGCATCCAGCGGTAATAGCAAGGGCACGGCCGTCGGCGCGACAGCGCTGCAGCGAGGTCGCTGGTACCACGTGGCCGGTGTGTACGATGCGGATAACCAGACACTCATGGTATTCGTCGATGGTGTGGAGGACGCATCGGCCGGCTACAACGTTGCGATCACCTACGCCGCCGCCCGCGACCTGCGGTTCGGGATGCAGAACAAGGGGTTCAACGGCAACACCCGCTTTCTGAAGGGCGCCATCGACGAGGTGCGCATCTGGAACCGTGCAAGGAGCGCCGCCGAGATCGCCGCCGACATGGGAGCTGAGATCGAGGGCGGAAGCGACGGCCTACTAGGCTACTGGCCGATGGAGGAGGGTGAGGGCAGCACCACGGCCGACATGAGTGGTGCGGACAACACCGGTAACCTCGAGCAGGGCCCCGTTTGGATCGAAAGGACCGACGCCATGCTATGCAGCGGCGAGCTGAGCATCGACGTCAAACCAGGCGGCGATCCCGACAGGCCTAAGCCGGTCAACCTCAACGATGGCAAAATCCCGGTCGCGATACTCGCGGCGCCGGAGTTCGACGTCACGATGCAGCTCGATCTGTCCTCGCTGACTTTCGGCCGCACCGGCGATGAGCCATCCCTGCACTGGCGAGGTTCTGGAGAGCCGAACTGCGGCGTTGACGACGTGAACGACGATGGGCTGGCGGACCTGGTGTGCCATTTCTTGACGGCTCTAACGGGATTACAGCCCGGCGACGGCGAGGCCATCCTGAAGGGTCTGACCACCGATGTCATGGCGGTAACCGCGAGCGACGCGGTCACGGTCAAGCCGAATAACGGGGCGACCTAGGGACCTTTCGGTTCACCGGAGGGAAGACATAGTCGAATCGAAGTCGGGCTCTAATCCATTGGGCGGCGCCAGCGAGAGGGAGGCGAGCGCCAGAACGACCGCGCCGCTTGCCGGTGGCTTCAGCGGACCTGATCCAGCGCGCGCTCACCGCCCCAGCGATCGACGATCTGATCGTCGTATGCGTCGGCGGTGCGAGCCACGGCGATCACCGACGATTCGAGTTCCTTCTGATCGCAGGTGGAGCCCACGATGGAGTGCTCGAACATGATATCCCCATCATCGTCCACCCCGAATGCCCCGAAGCGCATACCCGCGTTCTCATGCAGCAGGAATAGCAGCAGCTCTGGCGTCAATTCCGCTCCAGACACGACGTACGATCGCGTGGTGATCATCGCGTCGTCAGCGCCCCAGGGGAACACGCCCACCTGAGCGAACGCCGAGCCCTGCATCACGCCAAGAACAGGTGCGTCGGGCTTCCGCAGCACCGAGCCGCCGAACAGCTCCTTCACCCACGGCGCCACCTTCTCGTAGCACTCCTCTTGCGCTTTCGTCTCGAATTCCATGCGCGACATCCCTCCAACTTCAGCGGAGAACACAAACGCACCAGCCGGGGTCGAATAGCTACAAGTATCCGGCCAAGCTGGATATGGGGCAAGTCGGTGCCTGCCGGGCTGGTAGCCAGCCCGCTCTTTGAAACCTGCAGCCGGTCTGATCCCGTAGGGCGAGGGGTAAGGTCGCTGTCGGGAAGCTGCCTTCAAGACGTACCGTCTATACGGTGTCTAGCGTGCGAAGCTGACATACACTGGACAAAAGAGCACGAATTCCTCGTTCCCTGAAGGGGCTGGAGAGATGAAGAAAGCGACCGTCCTTAAGATCGGTGCTGTTCCCGCGATCCTGCTCGTGGGTGTGTTCGCGATGCAGGCGCTGGGCTCGACGAAGAAGCAGGCCAACAAGCGCGATGCGACCCCCGAGGCGAGAGCGGTGGAGACGCAACGGGTCAGCTTTGGCGATCTGGCGATACAGGTCGAGGGTGATGGCGTCATCGAGTCTGAGCGGATGTTGAACATGGTCTCGGAAGCGAGCGGCAGGGTACTGTTCGCGAGGAACAACCTGAAGGACGGCACCTTTGTCCGCGAGGGCGAGGTGTTACTGAAGATCGATTCGCGTGATGTGGAGAATGATCTTTACGGACTGAGGTCCGATTTCCTCAACGCTGTGGCCGCGGCGCTGCCGGAGCTGCGGCTCGACGATGCCCGCATCTACAAGCGTTGGTTCGACTTCTTCAACAGCCTCGAGATCAGCAAGCCGATTCCCGAGCTGCCGGAGATCACGAACGCGCAGGAAAAGATCAAGATCAGCACCAAGGACATCATCGGGAAATACTATTCGGTGCGGAACCAGGAGATCCGGCTCTCCAAGTATACGATCAGGTCGCCCTTCGACGGATACATCAGCTCGAACGGGATCATCGAGGGCAGCTTCGTCTCTCTGGGCGAGCGTCTCTTCACGCTGAACGACGCGGAAAACCTCGTCGTCAGTGTGCCTCTCCGCATCGAGGAGAGCGAGTCGATCGATTTCTCGAAGCTCCCGAAGGTGAAGATCTACGCGGATGAGCGGAGTGATGATTTCAAGGTCGGGCGCATTACCAGGAAAGAGACGCTGGTCGACCGCAATTCACAGACGCTCAACGTATACGTGACGTTCACCAACAAGAAACTCAACCCGCACTACTTGCCCGGCAAATACGTGCACGTGAGCATCGAGGGCCGGGTGCTCCGCGATGTGGCCAGCATCCCCCGGCACCTGCTGGGCGGCGGCTACGTCTACACCATGCAGGATGGGAAACTCGGCCGACAGCAGGTCGACGTCGTGGCGGTGCAGGACGATTACGCGGTCGTCACGAACACGATTTCCGACGAGACGGTGATCGTAACGACCATCCTGCAGAAGCCGTTGGTCGGAATGAACATCCGCTCCCTTAACATGCCCGAGCTCAACCCGGCGATCGACCTGGCCGATACAGAAGACGCGGAAGCGGATGCCGGGCTGGCCGGCGATGACGCTAGTGCCGAGCCCGCTGCGGCCGGCGGCTGAGCGGTCCACCGCTCGCTGCTTACAGCTTACTGAACACCGAGCACCGAACCGATGCTCCGTAAATTCATCAATTATTTCATAAAGCACTCGGTCGTCACCAACTGGGTGATGCTCGTCATCTGTCTCGCCGGGGTGTTCGCCCTGTTCAAGCTGGAGCGGCGTCTCAACCCCAAGTTCGAGATAGAGGAAGTCTCGGTCGACGTTGCTTACCCGGGCGCCTCCGCCATCGAGGTGGAGGAAGGGATTGTCGTAAAGGTCGAGGAGGCCTTGCGGGGTCTCGAGGGGATTGAGCGCGTGACCTCCCTCTCGATGGACGGTTTCGGGACCGTCGATGTCGAGATCACGCCCGGCTTCGACATGAACAAGGCGCTCCAGAACATCAAGAACGCCGTCAACTCGATCAATTCTTATCCCAGCGGGGCGGAGAGGCCGACGGTCTCTCAGGAAACCCAGTGGAATCGGGCCGTGCTGCTGAGCATCTACGGGCCCGAAGACATGACGGCGCTTAAGCGGATCGTCGAGGAGTTCCGGGACGACCTGCTCAGGACGGGCAAGGTCTCGAACGTGAGATGGTGGGGCCTGCCGCCGCGTGAGATCAGCATTGAGGTCTCTCCCGAGAACCTACAGCGCTACAGGCTGACCATCGGCGACATCGCCCAGGCGGTCAGGAACTCGAACCTGAACATCTCGTCGGGCTCGGTGCTGACGGACCAGGAAGAGATCCTGATTCGCTCGTACAACACGAAGTACGAGGCCAGGGATCTCGAGGCCATAGAGGTCATCTCCTCCATCGATGGCCAGCGCATCCACCTCGCCGACATCGCGGCGGTCAGGGAGCAGTGGCCCGACAACGTCTTCTACTCCGAGAATAACGGCCAGCCCTCCGTCGGCTTCAACGTGATGTACAGCATCAACGAGGACGTGATCGAGGTCACCGAGGTCACGGACCGATTGGCCCGGCAATACGAGGCGAAGTATGCCGGCCTGGTCAAGTTCGACACCTTCATCAAGGACACCGATGAGCTCGAGGAACGGCTCTCCTTGATGACGAGAAACGGGATGCTCGGCCTCATCCTCGTCCTGGTTCTTCTGGGGATCTTTCTGAACGTGCGGCTGTCGGTCTGGGTCGCCGCCGGGATCCCGATCTCGCTGTTGGGGATGTTCTTCGTCCTCTGGGTGCTGGGCATCAGCATCAACGAGATGAGCCTGTTCGGCATCATCATGGTGATCGGCATCCTGGTGGACGACGGCATCATCATCGGGGAGAGCATCTACTCTCAGTTTGAGAAGTACGGGAAGAAGTCGGTCCAGGCGGCGATCGACGGGACGCTCGACGTGATCAAGCCGGTCGCGATCTCCATCGCCACTACTATCGTCGCCTTCGTCCCCTACTTCTACTTCTACGGCGTGCTCGGAAAGTACGTCTGGCAGATCGCCGCCGTGGTCATCATCTCGCTGGTCTTCTCGCTGGTGGAGGCGGTCATTATCCTGCCGGCGCACTTGGCCCACTCCAAGGCGCTCCGGGAGCGGCCGAAGGCGCGCGGGATGCTATCGGAAGTCCGCGCCAGGATCGATCGGGGCCTGGCCTTCGTCCTGAACGGCGTTTATGGCCCGGCACTGAAGTTCGCCTTGAACAACCGCTGGGCGGTCTCCGCAGCTACGCTCGCCGTGATTCTGGCTATCGCCGGCCTGTTCAAGGGACAGCACGTGCGCGCGCAGTTCTTCCCGCAGCTCGAGGCGCCTTACGCCCGGATCCAGGTGGAGGTTCCGGCAGGTATGTCAGCCGAGGTGGCAGGCAGGGTCCGGGACGGCCTGGTCGAGAAATCGCTGGCCTTCGGCGAGGAGTGGGATTACCCCAAGAAAGGGGAGATGAACCCCATCCAGAACTACCTGTCGTGGATGAACGGCGGCACGATCAGCATCTTTTTCGTGCTACCCTCGAGCGATGAGCGCGAGTACACCGTCGGCGAGTTCTCCGACGCGCTGGCCGAATACATCGGCGCGGTACCCGAGGCGGAGAACATTATCGTCGGCGGATTCTCCTTTGGCGGCACTCCCATCGCCGCCCGCTTCGAGAGCACCGACTACCAAGAGTTGTTCAGGGCGAAGGAAATCTTGAAGGACGAGCTACGCCAGATCGCCGGGGTGAAGGACATCCGCGACGACACGCCTCTCGGCAATAACGAGTTTGTGGTGACCTTGAAGCCGAAGGGTCGGGCGCTGGGCTTCACCGTACGTGATCTCACCTCTCAGCTCCGCCAGGGCTTCTACGGCGAGGAGGTGATGCGGCTGCAGAAGGGCCGGGACGAGATGAAGGTCTGGGTGCGCTTTCCCAGGGAGGACCGGGTTTCCATCGCCCAGATCGAGAGCATCAAAGTGCGCTCGCCCGGCGGCGAGTACGTGTCCTTCAAGGAGGTGGCCGACTACCACATCGAGCGTGGGTTGCGTCGGATCCGGCACGAGAACGGCAGCCGGGCGGTAACGGTATACGCCGACCTCGACTACTCGCAGAACGATCTCAACGTCGTGCTCGCGGAACTCGACGGCGAGGTCGTCCCGCGCGTGCTGTCTCAGGTTGACGGCGTCCGCAGGTCGACCGGCGCCGGTCAGCAGGAAGTGGTTCAGAAGATGGTGGGCTCGATGACTTACACTATGGGTCTCGCCTTGATCGTGATGTTCACGATCCTGCTCTTCCTGCTGAAGTCGTACATCCAGACGCTCTTGATCATGGCCCTGATACCGTTGGGGGTCATCGGGGCGGTGATCGGCCACTACATCGTCGGGATACCGGTCTCGATCCTGTCGTTCCTGGGGATCGTGGCACTGGCTGGGATCATCATCAACGACTCCGTCGTGTTCATGGATAGATACAACAAGCTGATCAAGAAGGGCGTTGATGTCCGCGACGCCCTGTATGAGGCGGCGATGTCGAGGTTCAGGCCAATCGTGTTGACGACCATCACAACCGCTGGTGGGTTGGCGCCGATCATCATGATGCAGAGCGAGCAGGGGCAGTTCCTCGTACCGATGGCCGTCTCCGTCGCCTTCGGCTTGATCTTCGGAACGGTGCTGACCCTGCTGGTGCTGCCGTCGGCGCTCTTCGCGGTCAGCGACCTGAGAGCATTGACTCACCGCAAGAAATCCAGGCTCGAGCTGGAGCCGGCGTACTCGGGCGACTAACTCCGCAGACTCACCGTTTGCCACGGAAGACCGCCTGGTTCTATACTTGGCGACCGTCCAACCCTAATTTCGCGCGGATGTATGGCATCGTCTGAACCTGAGAACCCGGCCGGAGCAGGGCGGGACGAGGACCGCCCGGTGTATCCCTCGCATTTCCGGCCGCGAACCCGGGCGGGATGGCTGGCCGTCGTCGCATTTCTGGCACTGTTTGCCCTCACCCAGCCTCCTCTGTTGTACGTGCTGGCGAATCGCATCAATCCCTGGGTTCTGGGTCTTCCTTTCCTCTACGCCTATCTGCTGGCGCTCTACGTGCTGCTCATCGCGGTCCTGGTTTGGGCCCGGCGCCGGGACCTCTAGCCTTATGCAGACCTGGGTCATCGCCACCGGGCTCATCTTCGCCTACCTGCTGGTGACGATCGTCCTCGGCATCATCGCCAACCGGCGGCTGTCGATGAACCTCGAGGACTTCCTGCTCTATGGCCGCAAGGCCGGGTTCGTCGTGCTTTACCTGACGGTGGTGGCCACCTATCACTCAGCGTTCGCGTTCCTGGGCTCGGGCGGATTCTTCTACACGCACGGGATCGGATTCTGGGACGCTGGCGTTTGGACGGTCCTGGTGGGAGCGATCACCTACGTGCTCGGCAGCCGGATCTGGGCGCTGGGCAAGAAGTTCAGGTACATCACGCCGGCAGACATGCTGGCCGACTTCTACGAGAGCGAAGCCGTCCGGGCCGTGACGGCCGTGGTCTCGGTGCTTTTCACTATCTTGTACATACAGGTCCAGGCGCGGGGACTCGGGTACATCCTCTCCGCCGCATCGGGCGATCGCATCCCTTACGAGCTAGGCACCTTCATCCTGCTGCTGGTCGCCGCCGGCTACCTGATGGCCGGCGGGCTGCGCGCGGTCTACTGGACCGATGTGGTCCAGGGCGTCTGGATGTACCTCGCCATTTGGATCGGGGCGCTGGTGCTCGCCTACAAGCTGTTCGGCGGGCCGCTGGAATTGTGGCGGCGTGTCGCCGCGGAACGGCCGGACCTGCTCACGCTGCCGGGACCGCACGGGTTCTTCACACCCGGGATGTGGTTCGGGATGGCGATCGTGCTCTCCTTCGGGATCGTCTTCCAGCCGCACATCATCATCCGCTATTACACGGCGGTCTCCGGTCGCACGATCAAGTGGCTGGGCGCGACCACGCCGATCTACCTGATGACCCTGTACATCCCGGCGGCGCTGGTGGGTTTGGGCGGCGCCCTGGTGATGCCCGGTCTCGAGGTACCCGACACGATCTTCCCGGAGCTGCTTTTCAACTACGCGCCGGCGTGGCTGACGGGGATCATCCTGGCCGGCGCGACCGCCGCCGCGATGTCGACTCTCGACTCGATCCTGCACTCGAACATGACCGTGCTGACCCACGACGTGTATCAACGCTACATCAAACGAGGCGCGAGCCAGGCGCACTACATCAGGGTGGGCCGCGCGATCGTCGTGATCCTGCTTGCTGTCGCGTATCTCCTCTCGGTCCGAACCTTCGAGTTCCTCGTCGTCCTCGTCGCCCTTTCCGGCGCCGGAGCGCTGCAGCTCATGCCCGCGTTCGTCGGCGTCTGTTTCCCCACCCGTCGTCTGTTCACTCGCGCCGGTGTTCTGGCGGGAATCGGCCTCGGGTTGGTCACACTCTACGTGACCCTGTTCCTGTCGCCGCACCCGCTGGGCCTGCACGCCGGCATCTGGTCGATCGTAGTGAACTTCCTGGTGACGATCGGCGTGTCCCGTTTCACGCGACCACCGTCGGCGGCAACCGTGCGCCGGATCCACGGCGAAGTGGAGCGCTACGTGTACGGTTAGCGCCCTCTCCCACTCCTACTCCCACTCGTACTCGTACTCGTACTCGTACTCGCTGTCAGAATGCCGCCGCACCGCGGCCGAATCGTCGGCGACGGCACTGAATGTCAGACCCTCCTGATAGCTTCCCTTCACGGATTGGTGAACCCTGGAAGGAGAAGCGAGATGCCGGTTTTCAAGTTGGCAGCACCGCAACGTCACGAGTCACTCACCCTCTTCCCGATCGTGGATGAGGAGGGGCGGGATCCGCCCTACACGCTCCTGGCCGACGCGCTGGAGGCGGAGACGCTCCGCATCACCGAGGTCGGCTCCGGCAGCGTCCCCGAGCTGAGGGTCGAGAACGCTGGAGACACCGGTGTGCTGATCCTCGACGGCGAGCAGCTCATCGGCGCGAAGCAGAATCGCATGACCAACCGCACCATCCTGCTCGCCGCGCAAACGAAGACCACGATCCCGGTCTCCTGCATGGAGCACGGGCGCTGGCACTTCACCAGCCGCGAGTTCGCGCACGCTCGCTACTACTCACCCTCGAAGGTGCGGCGGCACAACCGCAAGATGGAGGCGGCATACGCGGTAGCGGAGATGGAGGCATCTCCGCAGGCCCTGGCGCAGGCGCAGGGCGACGTCTGGGCCGAGATCGCCGACTACTCGGCCAAGATGGGTGGACGCTCCGCAACCGGCGCGCTCGACCACCTCTACGAGATGAAGTCGTTCGACCTCGACGAGTGGTCGAAGAGCTTCCCCTGGGTGGACGACCAGATCGGGCTCCTGGCCTTCCTGGGCGTCGAGCCGCTGGGCATGGATGTGATCGGCGGTTACAAGCTGTACGCGCGGCTGCACAAGCGGCTGGTGAGCGGCTACATCATGGACGCCATCTCCGAGCGCCGGCGCAGTGGCAAGAGCGAGATCGGCGAAGAAGCCGCGAAGCGATTTCTGGGTCAGGTGGAAGCGGCCACGCGCACCAGGGCGCCGACGGTAGGGCGCGGAACCTACAAGGTGCTTTCCGGTGATGTCATGGGCGGCGAGCTCGAGTACCGCTCGCGCCTGGTGCACCTGTCGGCGTTCCCGCTGGATGAGGAGTCGGGGTCGGGTCGCGTGCAGGCCGATGAGCAACCGGTGGCGCCACCTAGCCGCAGGCGACGCTGGAGACACTAGTCCGGAAGACGCGCTGGAGCCCGGCAGGTTGTGCTCCGGGCTCCACCAGCCCGCTCAGGCTCGCTGGAACACCTGAGGGCGAACGGCGTATACA
>FXBF010000122.1_pt1 | contig 23320 bp, 16 predicted proteins | sample 5335321 | NCBI WGS metagenome assembly FXBF01 (sample SAMEA103928391, study PRJEB20085) | sediment metagenome | isolation source: sediment
CGAACAACGCTTGCACCCTCCGTATTACCGCGGCTGCTGGCACGGAGTTAGCCGGCGCTTCCTCTGAAGGTACCGTCAGTGATCCGGGGTATTAACCCGAACCTGTTCTTCCCTTCTGACAACGGTTTACACCCCGAGGGGCTTCCTCCCGCACGCGGCGTCGCTGGATCAGGCTTTCGCCTATTGTCCAAAATTCCCCACTGCTGCCTCCCGTAGGAGTCGGGGCCGTGTCTCAGTCCCCGTGTGGCTGATCATCCGCTTAGACCAGCTACCCGTCATCGCCTTGGTGAGCCGTTACCTCACCAACAAGCTGATAGGCCGCGAGCCCATCTGGAAGCGAGAGCTCCGCTAAGGACGCCCTCTTTGATGGCCTACCCACTCGGGTTGGCCATGTTATGCGGTATTAGCCCGGGTTTCCCCGGGTTGTCCCCCTCTCCCAGGCAGGTTGCTCACGCGTTACGCACCCGTCCGCCGGTCTACTAGCCTCCCGAAGGAGGTGTTCGCCCTCGACTTGCATGTGTTAGGCACGCCGCCAGCGTTCGTCCTGAGCCAGGATCAAACCCTCCACTTAGTATGCTTGAAGGGCCGGTCGGTATTCCCCGACCCGATCTTGCTCTCGAACACTCGTAATGAGCGTCCGGAATACTTCGCTTTAAAACCCCTGAATTCTGGCAGGAAGCGACACCTGCCAGGGGCCGAACGCACGTCACACACCCACAGCCTTCTATTTTCAAATAGCGGCGGCACGCCGAACGGCGCACCGAAATATGTCTTGCAGATATCTATATTAGCCAAAACCCCCGAAAGATCAAGGGCTTTCGCCTCCATCTCGTCCCCGTCCGCAGCGCCATCACCCGCCGGCACCCACGGCCACTCCGGCGCCTGCCGCCGTAATTCCCTGCAATACCTGACTTTACGCGAGGGGTGAGCGACGGGACTTGAACCCGCGACCTCCAGGGCCACAACCTGGCGCTCTAACCGGCTGAGCTACGCCCACCACAGAGGTCGGGCACCTGCTCCGGAGCCCGGTACCGCCCTGCACGGTTTCGCCGACCAACGCTTTGCCTCGCACCAATCTATGCCGGCCGCGCCCGACTTCAAGGACCATCCCCAAGCCACGATCGGCCGCGCACTACGAGTCGCATTCTGGTATGCCTGCACCCGAAGCTCCCACGACCAACTCGCAGCTGAGTCCGCTGGCCTTGTGAACGACCTCAGCCCGAAATCCCACCTCCGAGACATCGCTGATCGAGAGCGTATAGTTGTCCGGCACCGTACGATTGAAGTACTTCGGCCGAAGCTGGCTCAACTCCAGATACTTCCCGTCGAGGATCCCCGCCTGCTCCTCCGCGACCTTCACATCGCGGAGGATGGTCTTCATCTGGGTCTGGAACTGGTACCGGAGCATCGCCGGCACCTCTCGCTCGCCTCTATCGGAGCTGCGGCAGGCGAACGGCGCCAGAGCCAGGAGTAGAACCGCGATCACCGCGGAGATGACCTCACGCTTCATCCCTAACGCCTCTCTTGATAGCTATGGATCCAGGCAGAGGGGCCCTCCCTCGATACGTTGACTCCGTTGTCCGATGCGGTCAAGGGCCGGGGTCGCCTGACCTGGCCGCCGCTTGCCTTCGGCATCTCCGCCAGCTAGGATTCGGCTCGACCTTCTTGTGTGGCCCATCTCCACAGCTGCCATGCACCTCGAACTCCGTAGACTAAGCACCCGGTCAATCGGTCGCCTGCTCACCCTGGTGGTGATCGCTCTTCTGGCCGCGCTGTTCAGCTATCTGGGGCCCCGGCCCGGCGTGGCGAGCGACACTATGCTGCTGGGTTTTCTTCTGCTTGCGGCTTACGTCGCAGGCGAGGTTGCGCGGGAGATCCGACTGCCGCGGATCACGGGCTACCTGATCATCGGCATTCTCTTCGGGCCGCACGTGCTCGGCTTGCTGCCCCAATACGCCGTGACGAGCTTTCGGCTGATCAACGGTGTCGCGCTCAGCGTAATCGCTCTGCAGGCGGGCGGCGAGCTCCAGCTCAGCCGACTGAGCGCACGCTTCAGGAGCCTCGCGGCGATTATCGGCTTCCAGATCGTCCTGATCATGGCAGGCGTGGCCGCGGCTGTCGTGCTATCGCGGGATCTGTTTCCCTTCCTCGCTGGCGAATCGGGGCGGACGGTACTGGCGGTGGCTTTGATTCTTGGGCTCATCGCGGTGGCCAACTCACCGTCCACCATCATTGCCGTCATCACCGAGCTCCGCGCGCGCGGGCCCGTCTCCGATACGGTGCTCAGCGTAAGCGTGATGAAGGATGTGATCGTCATCGTGATGACCGCAGCGGTGATCCCAGCCGCCGTGGTGCTGGTTGACCCGCAGCGTGGTTTTGATTTTCAGCAGTTGCGGGATTTCAGTTTCGCCATTCTTCTCGCCCTGGCCCTCGGCGCGGCGATCGGCGGTCTCATAGGCCTCTACCTGGCCCAGATCAACCAGCGGCCGATTCTCTTCGTGCTCGCCGTCGCCTTCGGCGTGGTCGAACTGACCGACATGGTGGGGTTGGAGTCGGAATTCTACATTTTGATCAGCATGTCCGCCGGCTTCGTCGTTCAGAACTTCTCTGTGCAGGGGCCGAAGTTCGTCAGGGCGCTCGAAGCCAACTCGTTGCCGCTCTACGCGCTCTTCTTCGCCGTCGCGGGCGCCGATCTGAATCTGGGACGAATCCCTGGGGTCTGGCAGGCCGGCCTCTTGATTATCCTCGTCCGCGCCGGCCTCATGTATGGGAGCACATTCCTGGGCGCGGCAGCGACGCGCGACTTGCCGCTGGTCCGCAGGTACGCATGGCTGGGCTTCGTTGCCCAGGCCGGCGTCACCCTCGGTCTTGCCACCATCGTCCGCGAGCGGTTCACCGATTGGGGTGAGCCGGTGGCTGCCATCATCATCGCGATGGTGGCGGTGAATCAGCTTGTCGGCCCGCCACTGCTGCGCTATTCACTCGTACGCTCCCGGGAGCACCGACAGTGATTGCGGCGCTCCCGCTACTGGCAGCGCTGGCTTTTTCTCCGCAGTCGCCGGCGCAGACAGCGCTGGTGCCTCCCGACGCCTTTGCCGAATTCGAGACCCACTTCCTCTCAAACGGCTTGAAGGTGTGGTACAAGAGTCTGCCGGCTGACCCCGTCGTCTCGATCAGCGTGGCGCTGCCGTTCGGTTACGACAGCGATCCGTTGGGCAAGGAACAATTGGCTCACTTCACGGAGCACATGCTCTTCGCCGACCAACCCGGTCGCAGCGAGGAGGAGATCAAGCGGGAGATCGAGGAACGAGGCGGGTTTTACAACGCGTCCGTTACGGCCGACCGGACGTTCTACTTCGTGCGGATAGGCAAAGAGCACGCTATCTTCGCGCTGGGCTGGCTGTACCGCATCATCGCTCCCCATGCGATGAATCCCGATGTCGTCGAGCGCCAACGTGAACCCGTGGCCCTCGAGATCGGCGCCCGGCCCCGCCAACTCTTCGACTGGATCTGGGCCTACTATATCAATCCGCCCGCGCTGAGGTTGCCGGGCTTCTGGGAGCGCGAGTTCGGGATCGAGACGCCGGCCTCGCGCGACTACTACCCATACGCGAGCCTGTACAGCATCACGGCTGAGGATCTGCGCTCCTTCTACGACGCCTACTATGTGCCGTCGCTGATGACGCTGACGGTTGCTGGCGATCTGGATCACGAAGCGGTGTTCGAAGAAATCAACAGGACTTTCGCCTCGCTGCCAGCAAGAGAAGAACCCGCACCCGAAAATGCGCTGCGCGATCCGAAGCGGCATCGGCAGCGCATCTTCTGGGTTTACAGGCCCAACGTCTACTACAACGATCGACTCAAGTTCTATGGTCTCACGGGCGAAGAAGAGGTGATGCTGATTTTCATCAGCCAGTTCCTGCAGAAACGCCTCAACGACCAGCTGCGCTTCGGTGAGCGGAAGGCAACATACGGAATCCGGGTGGCTATCGTGAAGCGTGACAGAGCGGCCTACCTGGGCGTGAGCGGAGCGATCAAGGAGAGCGAGTTCGATTTTGCGCGCGCTGTCATCGAGCGCGAGCTCGAAGCCCTTCGCTCAGGGACGCTGCCGGAAGCGGAGTTCGAGGCGGACCGGGCCGCCGTGGCCCGCCAGCTGAGGGTGGCCAACACAAGCTCTGAGGACCTGGAGCGCTGGGTAGCCAACTATTTCTACGACCCCCGCATGTACCGGGACTTCCCCGACCTGGCAGAAGCGTTCGAGATCTACACCAAAGAGGACGTAGAGACCTTCGTAGCCGCCCACTTCGTGCCCGAGCGCCAGGTGCTGATGATCATCTACCGGCATCCCATCACACAGGGGTTGCTGCTGCTTCTCGTCATCGCGCTTGTTTGGGGGACCGTCTACGCGGCTCGTCGCTGGCTGGTTCACCCCGTCGACATGACTCGCATCCGCTACGTGGCCCGTTTTCACATTCCACGGCTCTACCTGCTCGTCTCCGCTCTGATCCTGTTCGCCTTCGTTGCCGTCGCCGGCCGGCTCCTCGTCTTCGGGTTCCAGGTGCTCGCCGATCGGGAGCTCGTACCGCTCGAGAGCTTTCTCGTGCAGTGGTCGGCCTACGCGGCCATGCTGGCGACGATCGTCTTCCTGGCCGTGCTCGCGCTGTCTCGCATCCCGCGCAAGCTGCTGGTCTTCGACGACGAGTTGCGCATAAAGCACCTGTCCTACCGCTCACTCCCGATACCGGCCCACGATGTCGAAGAGATCTCGCTAAGGAGCTTTCGCGAGGTATGGCTGTCTTCGCGGATCTGGAGGTGCGTGCCGCTGGCACTCGGCCTGTTCGGGCCCGCCATCTACTTGAGGCGGCGAAGCGGCGGCGCCTACTTCTTCAATGTTCGGGACAAGGTCGAGCTGTTGAGCCTGGTTGAGGAGACCTTCCCTGCACCGGAGACGGGCGGCTCAGCGGCCTGACAGGCCGCCCAACGCTGCGACCAGGACGTATAACACGAAATCGCCTACGCCCACGTTCTTGGCCACGGGCTGGCGAGCCTACACCGTACATTGTCCCACACCCCTCGTCAGAAGCGGATCGACGCTGTCACAGCCAGACCCTCGGCAGCACCCGACAGGCCGACGCGGATCTCGTCAAGCGGCACCGCCTCCCACAGCTCCGCTTTGATACCTGACCCGATGGCAACACCGATCCCAGCGCCTAATCCACCAATCAACAGAACCCCCGTTACCGTTTCACCAATGCAGTTCTCCCCGACATGCAGCCCAATCATGCAGTAAACGTACGCTAACAGCCCGCCAACGGGTGCGCCGAGGATAAACCCTATCACCGCGCCGTTAATAGCTTTCGACTTCCCCTTCTTGCCCTGACTCACTTCGATCCTCTCCAGCAAAGCGAGGGGAATCGACACGCGTGGTTGCCATACTTCGCGGTACCAACCGTCGACGTCCAGCACAAGAGTATCGGCCCCCAACGCGACGACAGTTCCGGGAAGCGGTCCAACGAGGAGAACGCTGGGAGCTAACACTCGGACCCTGGTACCCGGCGCAACCGGCGTATCCTGTTGAGCAACCAGACCGACCGATGGTGAGAGGACGAGTACGGCGGCAAGCGAGATATTCCTTAGAGCGTTCACAACGGCAACTTCCTTTCGCTCCAGACCGTATGCGCTCGGGTGAAATCGGACTTTAAGGGCCGACCGTGTTCTCGGCCACGGGCTGGCGAGCCTACACCGTACATTGTCCCACACCCCTCGTCAGAACCGGATCGACGCGGTCACAGCCAGACCGTCGGCAGCACCCGACAGGCCGACGCGGATCTCGTCAAGCGGCACCGCCTCCCACAGCTCCGCTTTGATACCTGACCCGATGGCAACACCGATCCCAGCGCCTAATCCACCAATCAACAGAACCCCCGTTACCGTTTCACCAATGCAGTTCTCCCCGACATGCAGCCCAATCATGCAGTAAACGTACGCTAACAGCCCGCCAACGGGTGCGCCGAGGATAAACCCTATCACCGCGCCGTTAATAGCTTTCGACTTCCCCTTCTTGCCCTGACTCACTTCGATCCTCTCCAGCAAAGCGAGGGGAATCGACACGCGTGGTTGCCATACTTCGCGGTACCAACCGTCGACGTCCAGCACAAGAGTATCGGCCCCCAACGCGACGACAGTTCCGGGAAGCGGTCCAACGAGGAGAACGCTGGGAGCTAACACTCGGACCCTGGTACCCGGCGCAACCGGCGTATCCTGTTGAGCAACCAGACCGACCGATGGTGAGAGGACGAGTACGGCGGCAAGCGAGATATTCCTTAGAGCGTTCACAACGGCAACTTCCTTTCGCTCCAGACCGTATGCGTTCGGGTGAAATCGGACTTTCTGTGGCTGATCGGACGGTTACACGCTCACGTCGACTGGCGAGGGGCCGGGACCTGAACGGGAAACGAGAGAATCATGGGCCGCAAGGGCCGACCGTTCCGGTGTCGAGCAGAATACGGATTCTGGAGGAGGTGCGCCAGCTCAAGACGACTGTCGACAGCTCAGCGGCCTGACAGGCCGAGAACCGCGTCGGCCCAGCCCGCGATCGTACGGGCGAGCTCGTCCATCACCTGCAACTGCGTGCGACCGGAGCGTTTCATCACGTTGAAGGAGTGATCGCCACCCTCGACCACGTAGAGGGTGGCCTCAGGACCGAGGCGTTCGCATACAGGCTCGAGGAGATCCAGGCGCGCGAAGGCATCGCGCGTTCCCTGCAGGAACAACATCGGAAGCTCTATATCATAGAGGTGTCTTGCCCGCTCCACGCCGGGCTTCGCGGGAGCGTGAAGCGGAAAGCCGAGGAAGATCAGTCCGCCAACGCCCGGCAAGTGTTCCTTCGCCGCAGCGCCCGACGTCATGCGCCCACCCATTGCTGGTCACACCCTCATGCGACCACGTTGGCGCTCGAGGGGAATCATGCTAGACTCTACCGGCACTACGGCACTTACACGCTGGACGTTTCGAAGCAGAATTATCACTCCCGCTCCTGGAACGCTACGATGCAGACACAACGACTGACTTTTGAAGGTGCCACCGGCGCGACTCTCTCCGCGCGGCTGGAGCTCCCGGCGGACGAGCAGCCCATAGCCTACGCCATCTTCGCCCACTGCTTCACCTGCTCGAAGAATTACAAGGCGGTGGTCAACATCAGCCGCGCCCTGGCGCAGGCCCGTATAGGCGTGCTGCGCTTCGACTTCACCGGCCTGGGTGAGAGCGAGGGCGATTTCGCCGACACCACTTTCTCCTCCAACGTAGATGACCTGGTCGCCGCAGCGGAGTTCCTCGGGCGCAAGTATCAGGCGCCGGCGATCCTGGTTGGGCACTCGCTGGGCGGTGCCGCGGTGCTTCAGGCCGCGCATCGGATTCCGGCCAGCAAGGTTGTGGTCACCATCAACGCGCCGGCCGAGCCGAAGCACGTTGAGCGTCACCTCACCAGTTCCATCGAGGAGATCGAGAAATGTGGAGAGGCAGAGATCGTGCTGGCGGGCCGGCGCTTCACCATCAGAAAGGAGTTCCTCGACGATCTCAGCCAGCAGAACATGTCGCAGGTGATCGGAAGCCTGGGCCGCGCGCTTCTGGTCTTCCAGTCACCCGACGACGGCATCGTCGGTTCCGAGAACGGCGCTCGGATCTTCGAGAGCGCCCAAGACCCCAGGAGTTACGTGTCGCTTCCGGGTGCCGATCACCTGCTCTCGCGGGCGGAGGATTCGGAGTACGTGGGCGCCATGATCTCGGCCTGGGCAACCCGCTACCTGGGCGTCCCGCAGAAGCCCGCTGAAGACGGGGTCACCCGCGGTCCCGGGCGCGTGCGTGCACGACGATAACCCTGCGCATGTACGCTGACCGCAAGGAGGGGCCGCTGGAGGAGATCGGTGTGGGCCCGCAACATCGGAAGCTGAAGCCGGCGCGGCTTAGTCCGGCCCGGAGCCCCTGCCGACCAGTAGGCGCGCGGACCTGAACAGCTCGTCCGCGGACTGCAGGATCTTGCCCCTCAACCTGGCGGGATAGCCGGGACGCCGCTCGAGAAAGCGGCGAACCAGCACGGCGGCGCTTTCCGAGTTCTGCCCCCATAGCGTCGCATCCAGCCAGTTCTTCGGGAAGAAAATGTCGCCCGTCGCCTGGATCTCCTCCAGCATCTCCAGGCTGGGCAGAATGTATTTCTCCGAAGCAGCGGCCCGCAACGGATGGTTCAGGTATCGGACGCCCTCGAGCACCCATGGTTCGTGCTCGCGGTTCACCGGCTGCTTCAGGCTCTCGAAGAACAGGTCGCGCACGCTCGGGTTGGCGGACAGAGCCGGCCTGACGAACGCGAAACGCTGCTTGCGATCGGGGTTCGCGATCCGCTGCTCCTGCTCATCGAGTATACGCTCCCAGCCCTCGACCTCTCTTATAGCCAGCTCCTGGGCGATCCGTGTATAGTCGCGCTCGGAGAGCGGCAGGCCCGCGATCTCCGCATCGCCGCGCCAGATCTCTTCCAAGCGACTCACTCCAGGATCGGTGAGAGTGATGGAGCGGAAAGTATTGAAGTACGATGCTTTCAGGCTCGGCGTCGTGGCGCCCTCCATCAAATCCCAGAGAAGCGACTCCAGGCCCGCAGCTCTATCATCGCGTTCCGCACGCGGCAGATAGCGCCAGTAAGCCGCCTGCAGGTACGCGAGCACGCGCTGGACGAGCAACTCATCATTCTCGGCAGCCAGGGCGATCGCGGCGAGGTCAACGAGCCTGCCCGGTGGCACTCGTCCTTCCAGCATGGCGTCCCAAAGGGTCAGCCAGACGATGCCCCGGGTGAGAGGATCTGGAGGCGATGGCGCGTTCTCCAACAGGTCGTCGAGTGTGTTCTGGTCAGGATCGAACAACCCGTAGGCTACGCCCCTTCCATTGGGGAGGATGAAGTCCGGAGCGGGAAGGTACTTGGCGTACGCGACCTCGGCCGACGCCGAGTTCAGCTGGATCGGCAGTAGCCGCGACGTGTGAGGATAGGCGAGCATGACGCTCAATCGCTGGTTCCAGATGCGGCCCTTCTCCTCCGGGTCCCACTGGCTCACAACCAGGGATGAGATATTGCCCCGGTCATCCAGTTCCTTTGATACCGTGATCGTGGGTCGTCGGGCCTCCTCTACCCAGACGTGGCTCCAGGAGGCCAGGTCGTCCTCGGTGCGGGCATCCAGAATCTCAACGAGATCGGGCCACGTGGCATTGGCGTACTCAAACGCGCGCAGGTACTCCCGCAACCCGTTCCGCAGGTTCTGTTCACCTATCAGTTCTTCCAGCTGCTTCATCACGATCGGCGCCTTCTGATAGATGATCGCTCCGTAAAGAGTCCCGGCCTCGGCCAGGTTGTCGAGCTGCTGCCTGATCGGATTGGCGCCCGCGGTGCGATCGACCTCGTACGCCGCGGGATAGTGCGCCAACAGGAAACGGAGTTCGTGATCGATGTCCGGGAAGGACGGGTTCACGATCTTTGCCGCCATGAAATTGGCGAATACCTCCTTCATCCACACGTCGTTGAACCACTCCATCGTCACGAGATCCCCGAACCACATATGCGAGGTCTCGTGCGCAATCAAACTGGCCCTGCGGAGCCTGTCATTCTGCGTGGCGGACTCGTCGAGAAACAGGCTGGAAGATCGGTAGAGGATCGCTCCGGGGTGCTCCATCCCGTTGTATTGGAAGGCCGGGATCAGAACGAAATCGAACTTGCGAAAGGGGTACTCAATGCCCGTGTACTCCTCCAGCCAGTCGAGCGCGGTCTCGTGCAGGTCGAAGATCGCTTCAAGGTTCCGGGCCACCCGCGTGCTGTCGGTCTCGCGGTGATACATGCGCATCTCGCGGCCGCCGCGCTCTTCGAACACCACCTGGAATTCGCCCGCGGCAAACGAGAAGAGGTAGGTGCTGATCGGCATCGTCTCAGCGAACTCAAACACGGACCGCTCGCCGCTCGTCTCGTAAGACTCCAGGACCCCGTTGGCCACCGCTTGCCAGGACGCCGGAACGTCCAACCTGAGAGTAAAGCGAGCCTTCAGATCCGGCTGATCGAAAGACGGGATGGCGAAGCGGGCACGGTCCGGGACGAACAGCGTATACAGGAAGTCCCGATTGCGGTTGAGAGAGTTGTCACCGGCCGTGAACTCGATCTCAACGACGTTCGCGCCTGCGTCCAGCGACGCCGCGGGAAGCACGATGTGGTCGTTCACGACGTCGAAGCCGATCTCCCGGCCGCCTGCACGAACGGAGACGACGCTCTCACGCGGCTGGTGGAAGTCGATCACAAGTGGCCGACTGGCGTCACTGAGCTGGAATCGCACTGTCTCGTACCCGCGAATCCTCTCGGACAGCGAGTCCGGGATCGTCAGATGGACGTCGTAGCGCAAATCCGATAGAACGCCAGCTCGATACGAGGCCAGTGTCCGTGAAACACCGGGCGAGGTGTCGGGCGGACCTGCCCTCTCACAGCCGGTGACTATGAGCAGAAAGCCGGCTGCTATCACTCGACTTAGATCTCGATGTCTCATGTATCTTCGAGGACAGCCATACCTTGTTCGAACACGATATCCACGGGGATCCCCAGGGCGGACAGCCGGTCGAGGTCCGCCTGCAGGGCCGGCCCGATCACGCCCTGGCCCGTGATCAGTTCGGCCGCCGCGTCGTAATCCCCATCTCCCTGGAGCGTGAGTATCACTTCCGACAGCGCCGTCATCGCCTGCTGCATCTTGTCGAAATCAACCCGATAAGTGCCTGTTGCTTCGTCACGACCGAAGGCACCCATCTCCTTGAAGAAATTGAAGCGAACCATGTTTGCCTTCGCGTGGGCGCTGGAAGCGCCGAAACGCACTGAGCGGAAGATGCTGGCCATGAAGGTAACGTAGTTGCTACGCACAGAGCCCTCGGTGAGCACGCCGTCCTCGTACAACCGCGTGACCATGTAGAGGCCGAGGATATCCGCCTTCCCTTCCTCAATGGCCGAGGCGTGGTCTCTGAGCGCTTGCCGCACCGTGCCGCGCCCGGTGATGGTGTTCTTGATGCCCAGCCCATGAGCCACTTCGTGGAACATGGTGTTCTGGAAGAATGCGTCGAAGGATACGTACTCCCGTTGGTCCTCTGCGATGAGCTCGGCGGCGATAGGGACAAGGATCTTGTCGAACTTCGCCTGCATCGCATTCTTCAACTGCAAGCGGCGCGTTCCCTTCTCCAGTTGCACGGTCTCGTCGTTAGGCAAGTTGATGGCGATGCTCTTGGAGCCCGCATTGCCGTCACCGGCTGCATAAATCAGATCATAGGCGTTCAACTCGGCATCGGCTCCCGGCATTTCAGCCTTGTATATCTCCGGAACCGGAAGGCCGCGCTGAAGATCGGGAAGCAAGGCCACGAATCGTGACAGGCGCCGGCTCCATTCCTTGTCCTTGACCAGGATGTAAGCCTCATGCGCAGCCTTGTAGCCGAGCAGTTGATCCTCGTAGGTTTCAATCGGCCCAATGACCACATCGATGGTGTTGTCTTTCATGTCGAGCCAGGCCACATCGCTGGCCCGATACTCGTCGCTCAGCAGCGCGGCGGCACGCAGCTCCAGGTACTTCTGCAGGCCCGGATCCTCTGCCAACTCGGCCGCAGCCCGCAGTTTCTCCGACGCGCTGAGCACCTGGGCCGCATAGGCCTCGTGGTATGGAATCGCGAGCAGCGATCCATCCTCGTCGCGACGAACGAGGGTGTAGAGGCTGCCCAGGTCCGCATTCGACGCTACTGCAACCTCGAATTCCTCCAGCGTGATATCGGCCGGGTAGAAATTGGCGCCTGCGGGTTTCGGCCCCACCCCCTCTATGAAAGGCTCGTCGCCGGCGAGCCGGTCCCACGGCCCGTAGTTGATCTCGATGTACTCGCGCCTGTCCTTATCCCTGATGCCGCCCAGCAGTGCAGCGCTGTCACCGTAGGCCTCGTCCCAGAAGATCGCGTCCATCTCCCGTGCGGCCTCGATGAGCAACGGGAGCATCGCCCTTTCCCCATCCGTCAACTGATCCAGATCGGTACGCAGAGCAACCTTTACGTACTTGTCCAGGCGTCTGGAAATATCCTGTTGGTACTCGTCTTCCACACCGCTGCATCCGCTGAGGCCATACGCCACCAGAGTTGCGACGGTGAGCGCCGTGCGTGAAATGCTCATGGTGCCCTTTCCAATGTGATTGGCTTCAGGAGTCCGACCAACCCCCAGTTGGGCATATCACCGCTAGCGAGTGAAACCTTGCAGCGCCATCGCTTCCCCCGCCAAAGTCCCCGGATTCGCCCTGCGTGAGCATCCCGAAGCGTGACTTTCCGCCCCTCGACGCCGCACCAATGCGGATACGGGGAAGCCCACAAAGCCTGCCGATGTTGGTCTGGGATTTGCCCATATGTTCTTCAAACTAGGTTGAGCATTCGGCCCGGTAAACACCGCGTGCGGCCCTCACCACCAGCGTCAAGACTCACACGGTTGAAACTGCATGCTTCCCACCAGAGAGAGACAGGCTGCCCCGCCTCCTTTTCTTAACGTCGCCTCAACAGCTGTAAGCGCCCGCGGCATGGGAGACTCCAGCTTTGCGGTGAGCCCATCGCAGGCTTAGATTTTGCACTCGGGATCAGCAGCCCACGACAGATGCGCGGGCAACTCATGCGGTCGTCTTTTCGCGAGGCATCATGGAAAGCGCTCGAAGCGAAGTAGGCACGAAAGGCCAGCAGGCCGTCGACACCGGCGGCCCCCCGTGCAGTGAAGCACAGGCGGACGGAGTACCGTGCGAGGAGATAGGGACGGACTGCGAGGACTGTGATCGAGCCGAAGCGGCGGCTCGGGAGACGTACAAAGCGCGGGGACAACGGGTCTAGCGACCGGGTGTCAGTCCGGTAGCGCGAACGCCACCAGGTAGTCGCCTAACGTCGTGTCGAGGCCGCCGTGCCCGCCGGCAGCTATGACGACGAACTGCTTGCCGTCCCGCCGGAGCCTGTAAGTCATGGGTGTCGCCTGCCCCCCTGCCGGGAGCCGCCCTTTCCATAACTCTTCGCCCGTTTCCGAGTCGAACGCCCGCAGGTAGTCATCCATCGCGGCGCCGATGAAGACCAGCCCACTGGCCGTCAGGATGGGACCGCCGAGGTTCGGTGTGCCCCACTCTACTGAGAGAGGTGCGGGCGCGATATCACGGAACGTTCCCAGCGCAACATCCCACCGAACATCGCCGCTGTCGAGATCGATCGCGACGAGTTTGCCCCAGGGCGGCGGCGTACACGGCACCCCGAGCGGACCCATGAGACCCCCGTCTCGATTCACGCCATAGGGCGTACCACGCTGCGAAGTGAAATCGCCTTCCGCGTCCGGTGCGCGCCGCGCCGCATCAAACTCGTCCCGCGGGATCAGGCGCACCCAACTAGCGAAGCGGTTCAGGTTGACGACGATGAGCCGGCGTTCCGGGTCCACGGCGACGCCACCCCAGTTGGCCCCACCGATCATGCTGGGATACTCCATCGAGCCGCCGAGGCTGGGTGGCGTGAAGATCCCCTTGTAGCTGAGGCTCTCCATCTTCTCGCGGCATTTTGCGCGATCCCGAGGCGTGAGCCCCCAGGCGGAATCGGGAGTCATGATCTCGGGCAGCAGCGGGGGCGGCTTTGTAGGGAACGGCTGAGTAGGCCACGCCTCCTCGCCATCTACGTCGCTCATCGGCACGGCACGCTCCTCCACCGGAAACAGCGGCTCGCCGGTCTCGCGCTGCAGGATGAAGATGTGGCCCATCTTGGTCGCCTGGACGACAGCGGGGATCTCCTCACCGTTCCTACGGATCGTGGTCGCTGTCGGCTGGGATGCGACGTCGTAGTCCCACAGGTCGTGGTGCACGACCTGGAAGTACCAGACCAGCTCGCCGGTTGAGGCGCGGAGAGCGATGACCGAGTTGGCGAAGACGTTGCTGCCCGGCCGCTCCCCACCATAGAAATCGGGCGAGGCGCTTCCGGTGGGTACAAATATGAGGTCACGCGCGGGGTCCGATGAGAGCGGAGCCCAGGCGTTGCCGGCACCGTTGCGACGAGCGCTCTCCGGCTCCCACTCCTCCCAACCCGGGGAATCGGGACTGCGGGGGATGGGCTGAAAGGCCCAGCGCAGCTCGCCGGTCCGGGCATCGAACCCCCGCACGTCACCCTTCTCCAAGTCGACGCCGCGGTTGTCGCCCTGCGCCGAGCCAACCACAACCACGTCGCCGACCGCTACCGGCGGCGACGTCACCTCGTACTCGCCGATCTCGATCTCGCCGACGCCCAGCTTGAGATCCACCTGGCCGCCGTCGCCGAACCCTTGGCAGAGCCGGCCACTTCCAGCATCCAGCGCCAGCAGGCGCGCGTCGAGCGTGGCGAAGAAGATCCTGCTCGTGCACGGCTCTCCCTCCCCTCCCTCCGGATCCACCCAGGCTTCCACACCCCGCGACACCAGGCTCTCGGAGTACCTCTCGCTCAGATCGATCTTCGGATCGTAGCTCCAGAGCTCCGCGCCCGTCTCCGGATCGAGGGCGATGACGCGACTGAAAGGCGTGCTGACGTAGAGTAGCCCATCGAACAGGATGGGCGTGGCCTCGAACGAGCTCTTGCGCGGGTATTTCGAGCCGTCGGACCAGTCGCCGGTGCGATGCGTCCAGACCACCTGGAGGTGCTTCACGTTTTGGCGGTCTATCTGGGTCAACGGAGAGTAGCGCGTTCCGAAGGGATCGCCGCCGTAGGCCGGCCAGCCCGCGACCGGCCCGTCTGTGGACAGGACGATGTCGGCCCGGCGCAAAGTGCCAAGCGCCAGCCAGGCAACAGCGATGGTTACGCCAAAGGCGACCGTCCACTTGGCGAAATGGACGATAGTGCCGCGCTCCACTTTCAGCAGAGCTCGCATGTTGGGCCCCTCCGTGCCGCCCGTAGCCTGACCATGCTGATTCGTATGAGATCCAGCGTAGCTTCTGACCCGGGGCCGGGTCAAGAGAGGCTCATCGCCTGCCAGGCAGATCGGGCGGTGTGGTCTGGTATGTGAATTGCTTATTCAAGTGCATCTGAATCAGCAGTGGCACTCAGTTTAGGGTGAACACGGTCTCGCTACTGCCCACAAGTGCCGTATTGACTGTCACTTTCCGGCAACGCCGGGATGTCTAAGATTTAGGGGGCCCCATGGTTCTCCGGGTCGCAACCGCAGCACCTGAAAGGGATGAGCTTGTCATGAAAGCGACAAGATACATCTACCCGTTCGAGGAGGGCGACAGCGACGACAAGCAGCTTCTGGGAGGAAAGGGTTCAGGCCTGGCAAGTATGACACAGATGGGGCTGCCCGTCCCTCCGGGCTTCACGATCACGACGGAGAGTTGCCAGCAATACTATGCCAACGGCGAGAGGCTTCCCGATGGCCTGATGGACCAGGTGCGAGCCGCCATGAAGGAGCTCGAGTCGAAGACCGCTAAGGTCTTCGGAGACGCTTGCGACCCGCTCCTGGTGTCCGTGCGATCGGGGGCGGCCAGTTCCATGCCCGGGATGATGGACACCATCCTGAACCTGGGCATGAACGACGAAGTCGTGGTCGGCTTTGGAGAAGCGGCCGGCAACCTCCGCTTCGCGTACGATGCCTATCGCCGGCTCATCCAGGCCTTCGGCGCGATCGCCATGGGAATGGAAGAAAGGCGCTTCGTCGAGATCCTGGAGAAAGCGAAGGAGAAACAGGGAGCGACATTCGACAACGAGCTTACGCAGGAGACGCTCGAGGCTATCTGTAACGACTACAAGCGCGCGGTCAAGACCGACCGGGGCGTACACTTCCCGCAGAATCCCTGGACACAGCTCGAGATGTCCATCGAGGCGGTGTTCGCTTCCTGGATGGGCAAGCGTGCGGTCGACTACAGGCGCGAGTTCAGGATCACGCCGGAGATGGCCAACGGAACGGCGGTCAGCGTATGCACCATGGTGTTCGGCAACATGGGGGATGATTCGGCTACCGGCGTGGCCTTCACACGGGACCCGGGCACAGGCGAAAACGTGCTGTTCGGCGAGTACCTGACCAACGCTCAGGGCGAGGATGTAGTCGCTGGCATACGGACCCCGAAGCCCATCGCCCAACTCGAGCAGGAGATGCCGGAGCTGTGGGCAGACCTCCAGAAAGTCCGCCACGCCCTCGAGGAGCAGTACCATGAGGTTCAGGACTTCGAGTTCACGATCGAGCGCCGCAAGCTCTACATGCTTCAGACCCGCAACGGCAAGATGAACGCCACCGCGTTGGTCAGAACGTCCCGAGACATGGTGGAAACAGGGGTCCTGAACAGGGAGGATGCTCTTCTCCGCATCAGCCCTGATCACCTGGAGCAGCTACTGCATCGCCGGATCGATCCTAGCGCGGACGCCGAGCCGATCGCCAGGGGGCTTCCCGCCTCACCGGGCGCTGCCTGCGGGCGAGCGGTGTTCAATGCCGACGAGGCCGAGAAGCAGGGCCGGGCCGGCGAGGCCGTGATCCTGGTTCGCGAGGAGACGAAGCCGGAGGACATCCACGGGTTCTTCCAGGCGCAAGGCATCCTGACGAGTCGAGGCGGCAAGACGTCCCACGCCGCCGTGGTGGCCCGCGGGATGGGGAAGCCGTGCGTGGTCGGGGCCGAGGAGATTCTGATCAGCGACCGTGAGAGAATGGCCAGCGCGAACGACCGCCAGATCACCGAAGGTGACATGATCACCATCGACGGTGGGACAGGCACCGTGTATCTCGGCGAGGTGCCCACCGTGGATCCGGAATTCGGCCCGGAGATGAAGACCATCTTGAGTTGGGCGGACGAGATTCGCACCCTCGGTGTGCGGGCGAACGCCGACACACCGGAAGACGCGGCGCTCGCCCGGGAGATGGGTGCGCAGGGGATCGGCCTCTGCCGGACCGAGCGCATGTTCAACGCCGCCGACCGCCTGCCCATCGTGCGCGACATGATCCTGGCTCAAACGGCCGAGGAGCGGCAGAAGGCGATCGACGAACTGCGCCCCATGCAGAAGGCGGACTTCAAGGGGATCTTCAAGGCGATGGAGGATCTCCCCGTGACCATCCGGCTCTTCGATCCTCCCTTGCACGAGTTCCTCCCTTCCCTGGAAACATTGCTGCTGGAGCTGGGCAGCCTGAAGCGAGCGCGAGACAGACTGGTGGACGGAGCGGCGAACCCGTCATCGGTCGAGGCGGTGCTCGAACTTTCTCTGAAGGAGAGCCTGCCCGCGATCGAGGAGCTGGGCGTGGAGCTGCCGGGTAGCGGCGGCAAGCTGGTGATAGACGAGTTGATCGAGGAGAAGGAAGCGCTGCTACGAAAAGTGCGGGAGACGGCCGAGGTAAACCCGATGCTCGGTCACCGCGGCGTGCGACTGGGCATCACGGCGCCCGAGCTTTACAAGATGCAGCTCGCCGCCATCCTCGAGGCCTTGGCCGAGTTGAGGCTGGAGAACGTCAACGCCGTCTGCGAGATCATGGTACCTCAGGTGACAGAGCGCGAGGAGCTCGTTCGGGTCCGCAGGATTCTCGATGAGGTACGCGAGGAGGTCGAGCGCGAGTACGGGGTGACGCTCGACTTCAAGTTCGGCACCATGATCGAGGCGGTGAGGGCCTGTGTGAGGGCTGCTCCGATTGCTGAGGTGACGGAGTTCTTTTCCTTCGGTACCAACGACTTAACGCAGGCCGCCTTCTCGTTCTCTAGAGAGGACGCTGAGCAGAAGTTCTTGCCTCAATACGTCGAGATGGGAATCCTCCCCGAGAATCCGTTCGAGGCATTGGACATCCAGGGGGTCGGCCGGCTGATGAGGCTGGCCATCCGGTCCGGCAGAAGCGTCGATCCGGAGCTGAAGGTCGGCATTTGCGGCGAGCACGGTGGGCACCCGCGCAGTATCGAGTTCTGCTACACGCAGGGCCTGGACTACGTGAGCTGCTCGGCTTTCCGCGTACCCATCGCGCGGCTGGCGGCGGCCCAAGCCAGGCTGAGAGAAGAGAGAAGAAGCAAGGAAGAACTGCAGCACCCGGACTACCCGTTCAACGTGTTCTGATCAGAACAGCTTTCCGGCCAGGCTGGGTTCCTTGTCCACTCGAGTGGCCACTTTCACGAAGCTGGCGATGCGTATCGTGCCCCCGGCGTGGAGCGTCTCGTGGATCCGCTCTATTGCTTTGAAGATCTCATCCATCTGGCCTTCCACGTTCGTGCCGTTGGCATGAAGCTGGGCGTTCAGCCCGGCCTCCTCGAGAACCCGGTGAGCGCGCTTCACCTCCTCACGCACCGAGACGCCGGAGCCGATGGGGATCACCTGTATTTCAGCGGTCGCCTTCATCCTCCATCTCCCTTCTCACTCTATGTGTGCAGTATGGGCACTGTGAGCAGTGCGAGCACTCGCAATAGGAGTCCTCGTGCGAGCTTACCGGCTGACGCAGGCCTGCAAACACAGCGTCGCTTTCGTACCTTACCTATCTAACTCGTGCAGCCTTGCTGTTTCAAGGCGGAGAACACTGCCGACATGAAATACGTTTTCGGTCCCGTGCCTTCACGCCGGCTCGGCCAGTCGCTGGGGGTCGACCCCATCCCGCTGAAGACGTGTAACTGGAACTGCGTGTACTGCCAGCTGGGACGCAGCCGGCCGCTGGTCAACGAGCGCAAGGACTACTGCCCGCCAGAGGAACTTGTGGCCGAGGTCGCGGAGGCGTTGGCGAACCACGACCGCGATCGGATCGATTGGGTCACGTTCGTCGGGTCGGGCGAGCCTCTGCTGCATGCGCAGCTCGGGTGGATGCTACGCCAGGTGAAAGCGATCACGGACGTGCCGGTGGCCCTGATCACCAACGGCTCGCTGCTCTATCTCCCGGAGGTTCGCGAGGAGGTCCTCGTCGCCGATGCTGTCCTTCCCACCCTCGATGCCGGCAGCTCCGACCTTTTCCGCCGCATAGACCGGCCGCACCCCGAGGCCACGTTCGAGCGCCTGCTGGCAGGGTTGGTCGCCTTCAGCCGGGAGTACGAAGGCAAGCTGTGGGTCGAGACGATGCTGGTCCCGGGACTCAACGATACTGAAGACGCTCTCCAGGACATCGCCGCGAGACTCAAAGAGATCAAGCCGGACGAGGTCCATATCAATCTGCCGACCCGGCCCCCGGCGGAAGCCTGGCTCGAGCTGACCGGCATCGACGAGAGCCTGACGCGGGCGATCGCCGTACTGGAAGAGGCCGCCCCGGTACGGATCGTGTACCCGGTCGTGGACGGTAGCGTCGATCTGAGCGCCTACGACAACCCGGTCGACGCCGTGGTGGACGTCATCACGCGCCACCCGCTGCGCGAGGAGGAACTGGTGCAGGCGTTGGATCGCTGGACGGCGGGTAACGTACGAGAGGCGTTGGCCGAGCTGGAGATGAGCGGACGGGCCCAGGTGGTGATCCGCTACGGAAAACGATTCTGGACCGCGGCGCAGTCCTTCTTCCCCGGCGCCCAGCCCGAGGCAGAAGAATCCTCTTGAGGCGATGGAAGCGCGAGAATACGCCGCCCACGAATCGCTGCGCGACGGTCAGCCCGTGCACATCCGGGCCATTCGGCCGGACGGCAAGCAGGCGCTCCGATCGCGATGCGCTCAGTGGGCCGCTGCAGGGATAGTGACGCTGGTCGACGCCCAGGAACCTTCGGGATCTACGGAATATCGCGCGTCACCGATGTGCACCACATAGGCACCGCGCTGTTGTTGCACCAGGTAGTAAGGGAATCGCGCCCAGCTGAGAAAGCGCCGGGGCCTGCGCTCGCGCACCGCATCGGCGGCCATCGGATCGGCCGGGTCACGATCGTACGGCAGCCTGGCCAGCTCGACCTTCGGGCTCGGTAGCCAGTTGAAGAGGCCAACCATGTAGCCCTCGGCATCTTCCACGACTACCCAGCGAGTGAACGGCGTCACTGCCAGCGGGGCGACCATGAGGCGCTCTGCCCCGGCACCTGAGCGAGCGATGCTCCGCTCCACGATCTCTCGCGCCACCACGTTGGAGGCGGCCATCACGACCACGTAGATCGACGTGGCCAGCAGAGCCAGCTTCGGTCCACTCGTGCCGCGCCGCGCCGTCCAGAATCCGACGGCCAGAGCGGCCCAAACCCACGGATCAACGATGAAGAGCGCGTCGCCATAGAACCATCTATAGGAGAACGGCGCGAGGAACCGCATACCGTAGCTGTTCATGAAGTCCAGCAGCGGGTGGGACGCAATCCCAATCGCTGCCAGTAGCAGCAGCTGACCGGGTGCGACCGCGGGGAGACCGCCCCGGCGCCTCCTGCGCACCGTGCGATCCCAAAGGATCATCAGGGCGGTGAGGATGAGGGGTAGCACTATGAGTGCCAGGACTCCATGAGTTACGCCACGCCGGAACCACAGCGCCGTTTCGCCGCCCCAGAAGTAGGCGAGCACATCGACGTCGGGAATATTGGCGCCGATCACCAGTGTCGCAGTCCCCAGCGCCGTTCTGCGCTTCAGTCCGGTCTGCGCGAGGGTCGCGCCGACCAGAGTGTGGGTAACAGGGTCCATGAACTCTCTGCGTTCGACGGATCGACAGACAGCGAGCCCCGGGCTTATGCCTCGGGGCCCGATGCCGGCCTGGCGGCGGCCCTTAACCTGGTGAACGGCGGTGCATAATCGCAACCCCGTCCACGCCCAGAGGATCGCGCAATTACCCGTACCCGAATACGTTACCCGTTGACATGTTCGAATTCACACTGCTTGGCTTCGGCTATGTAGCTCTCGGAATAGCGCTCACCCTGGACGTGTTGCTCAACAAGCATCGGCCGGTGTCCGCCGTCCTCTGGCTTGCCCTGGTCTGGGCGGTGCCGTACGCCGGCGCCCTGGCCTACCTGACCTTCGGCATCGATCGTGTACGACGCGGCGCATCGGAGCGAGAGGCATCGAAGGCACTGGTCGCTCAGCGTGCGGCCCTACACCCGACGTTCGAGCGGCTCGCCGTCGACTACGTACACCCGGACTCACCGGAGGCCCGTAGCCACCCCGCTCGGCACATCTTTCGTGTCACCGATCCAGCAACCCGGCCTAATCGCGTTCTCAAGGGGAACTCGGTGAGACTGCTGGTGGACGGAGACGAGTACTACCCTGCCCTGCTCGAGGCGATAGCGACCGCCAAATCGTCAGTCCACCTGCAAACGTTCATCTTCGCCCGCGACCGGACCGGACGGGAGCTGCTCGACCTGCTGGTCGAGCGGGCACGGGCCGGCATCGAGTGCCGACTGCTCTACGACCGCTTCGGTTCCACCTACGCCTATCTGTCCAGGTTCTTCAAACAGGCCGGCGAGGTGGGGGTGCAAGTACGCTCGATCACTCAGGCCAACCCCCTCAAAGGCCGCTTTCAGATCAACCTGCGCAATCACCGCAAGATCGCGGTGATCGACGGCGCGGTTGGCTTCGTGGGCGGAATCAATATCCACGATCAGAACCTCTCCAGCCGCTCGAGGGGCCGGCCGATTCGTGACTACCACTCCAGACTGGAAGGGCCGGCGGTGGCAGACCTGCAGTTCCAGTTCGTCGAGGACTGGCACTTCGCCTCCCGGCAACCGCCCGAACAGTTATTCGAACCGAGTTACTTCCCAGAGCTGAGGCCGGTGGGCGACGCCCTGGTCCAGGTGGTCCCGGGAGGACCCGACCTGAAAGGACAGAGCCTGGCCGACGCCTTCTTCGCTGCGATCGTGGCTGCGCAGCGATCCATCTCTATCGTGACGCCCTATTTTGTGCCCGACGAACCCATCGTTCAGGCGTTGCGCTATGCGGGGCTCCGGGGAGTGAGCGTCAAGCTCGTCCTGCCCAAGTACAGCAATCACTGGTACGCGGGATTCGCCGCGCGCTCTCAGTACACACCGCTCCTCAAGGCCGGCGTGCGCATCTTCGAGCGGAGGCCACCCTTCATGCACGCTAAGGCAGTGGTCGTCGACGACGTCTATGCCATGATCGGATCGGCGAACCTGGACTATCGGAGCCTACACCTCAACTTCGAGACGAACCTGGAGGTCGCCGACAGCGAGTTCGTGAGCTCTGTCTCGGCCCAGGTAGAGGAAGAGATCGCGGCAAGCGATGAGGTGCTGTTGCAGAAGCATCAGGCGCGGTCGCTGCCGCGCCGCCTCACTGAGAATTTCTGTTATCTCTTTCAGCCCATGCTCTAGCGGTACGGTTGGATCCACAGCGGAGGCTGCGTCTGAAACATGTCCCTACAGGAGACCGAAGGACTCACGGTTCTCGCCGCCATGGCAACGCCCGCCGTGCTGCTGCTGGCTAACGCCATGTTCATCCTGTCCACCAACCAGCGACTGCAGGCGATCCTCGAGCGCGTGCGGGAGACGGAGCTCGCGATCGCGGGAGCGGACGTGGCTCCCGAGACGACTGATCCGAGCGTGTTGCACGATCTGCTCGTCGGGCACGCCAGGCGCGCCGGAGCCGCACAGCGGGCGCTCCTCTGCCTCTACGGTTCCTCCGGACTCTTCATCGTGGTTGTCGTAAGCGTGGGCCTGGCCAGCCTCGGCGCGACCGCGGCGCTAGTCGTAGCGCTGGTCACCGCATTCATCGGCTCTGCCTTACTGCTTTGCGGCGCGGCGCTGTTGATCGGCGAGACGTGGATCGGGATCCGCGCGACGGACCAGCGTCTCAGCTCGATCATGAAGCTCTGCCGGGAGCTGAGCCGACGGCGCGGGCGAGCGAGCGGCCAGGGCCCGACCTGACAGCCTGTCCAGCGAGCGGACTATCGCCGATACCTGGTGGCCGGCGCGGGGAACGCGAAGCGGACGCCGGCGCACTGCGTCTCGATCTTCTGAGCCTCCACCTGACGCTCCTTGAGCCTCTCCAGCCTCTTCAGCACGATGATCTCCAAGGGGTTGCCGGTCCGCCCGGTTTTCGCGACGGCCGGTGCGACCGCGACGGCCGACTCGATCTTCCCCGTCCACGTGTCGAGGTAGAGCGCGTCGCCGTCGTCCAGCGACTTGTAGCGGAGGTTCAGCACCAGGGAAGCCACCAACATGAACCCCAAGAAACTCCAGACTGCGGAACTGATCTGTCGGAACGAGAGCATGTTATCCCTCTCTGCAGCTTGAGAATCACCTGACCCGGGGGTGCCGGGAGCGGCCTCTGCTGCCGCTCCATGCCTTTTTGACGCAGGAGCCTACGGGATGGTTGGCCGTAGGGGGGAAGTGATCAGTAAGTAGTAATTGGTGATTAGTGTTTCGGCGATGTCCTGCACTCCGCTCGAACATGCCTCGGAGCTCACTAATTGCCAATCACTAAT
>FXBF010000123.1_pt1 | contig 23191 bp, 33 predicted proteins | sample 5335321 | NCBI WGS metagenome assembly FXBF01 (sample SAMEA103928391, study PRJEB20085) | sediment metagenome | isolation source: sediment
AAACAACTCTCAAAGGTCGATGCGATTTTTGTCGCTGTCGGTGGCGGCGGCCTGATTAGCGGCGTTGGAAGCTTTCTGAAGTCCGTCAATCCGGCGATGTCGGTCGTCGCCTGCCAGCCGGTTGCGTCACCCGTCATGACGGAATCGGTCAAAGCCGGAAAGATTCTGGAAATGCCGAGCGAGCCAACATTGTCGGACGGGACAGCCGGCGGAATCGAAGCCGATGCCATAACTTTCGAACTATGTCGCGCTATTGCAGATGATTTTGTTGTTGTGTCCGAGGACCAGATTGCCGAGGCGATGCGGCAATTCATCGATGCCCACCATATGTTGCCCGAAGGTGCGGCCGGCGTGGCCCTGGCCGGGCTGGAGCTTCGCGCGGATCAGTACAAGGACAAGAACGTCGTCGTCATCATCTGCGGCGGCAACATCAGCAGAGAGACGCTTAAAGAAGTTATCTAGCGAGGTTGCTGATTTTGTCCGTCGGGACGGGCTCCAACAGGAGCTGCTCGACGTATCGTAGGAGCCTGTCCTGACGGGGGATACAGGTGCCAACAGTTGCAAAGAGCCTGTCCTGACGGGCGATTTGGTAACATTACCGGAACAGCGAGCGCCCAAAGTACTCCACGCTCTCAATCGAATAACACGGGCAGACCTTTATGCAGATCCAGAGGATCGCAGCATTCACATTGTTGCTTCAGGCATTTCCCGCGTATGCGGCGAATACGGCGTTCGTCAACGTCAATGTTGTTCCGATGACATCCGAGACTGTCATTGAGGCACAAACTGTCATTGTCGAGGATCGGAAAATTGTGACGATCGGCGATGTCGACACTATCCCCATTGCAAAAGGAATATTTGTAGTCGACGGCACCGACCGGTATCTAATGCCGGGTCTGTCGGAAATGCATGCGCACATTCCACGCGTAACGTCTTCAAATCTCGAGCGAGTCCTGGAGCTGAACGTTGCGAACGGAGTCACGGTCGTTCGCGGCATGCTCGGGCGACCCGCACACCTCGACCTCCGGCAGCAAATCCTGACCGGCAAGGTACTTGGGCCCAGGCTCTTTACGTCCGGTCCCTCGTTTAACGGAAGCAGCGTTTCGAGCCCCCGGCGTGCAACTGAGATGGTTCGAGCACAGCATGGCGCGGGATATGACTTTCTGAAGATACATCCGGGGCTGACGAGGGCGGAGTTCGACGCGCTCGCGAATACTGCAAATCGATTCGGCATTCAGTTTTCCGGTCATGTGTCGGTTGCGGTCGGCGTGCCCCATGCGCTGGCTGCTGGCATGGCATCGATTGACCATTTAGATGGCTATATGCAGGCGATGGTCGATGACGACGCGGATCTTTCCGCTGGCCCCGCCGGACTATTCGGCGTGCTTCTCGCTGACCGGATCGATGTACAAAAAATAGCAAAGGTCGCTGCGGCAACGGCGGAGGCAGGTGTCTGGAACGTACCGACGGAGGCCATGTTCGAGCACTGGGTGTCCGAGACTTCCTCAGCCGAGATGCGTGAGTGGCCGGAAATGCGTTACATGCCGCTGGGAACGATCGGCCAGTGGGTAAGCTCCAAGCAGCGGATTCTGGATGATCCGGCATACGATCCGGCGATCGCGGCAACCGCCATTGAAATAAGAAGAAAGTTGATTCTGGCACTGCACGAGGCTGGCGCCGGACTGTTACTTGGCTCCGATGCTCCGCAGGTATTCAACGTGCCGGGCTTTGCGATTCACAGGGAGCTCGAGTATCTGGTGGCCTCAGGCCTGACTCCGTACGAGGCGCTACGAACCGGGACGGTCAATCCAGCCGAATTCTTCGGGCAGCAGCGCGTGTTTGGCACCGTAGATACCGGGAAAGAGGCGGATCTTGTGCTTCTGGATTCAAACCCGCTGGTCGACATCAGTAACGCCAGCCGTATTCACGGCGTGATGCTGCGGGGCCGCTGGCTTGACCGCGAAGACCTGAATGAGATCCTGGCAAAATTCGAACGCTAAAAAGGGGACGGACTTCGAGTCCGTCCCGATTTTTGCAACCGTTCGCCGATGAGCGGCATCTAAGCCATACAAGATCGGCCATTATGGTCCGACAAGCTGAAGGAACCATCTGATGCGTACATTTCTCATCCTGGGGATGTTCACTGCGAGCCTGGTCAATGCGGCCTGGCGCGACTATGAAGAGACCCGTGATCTCAGTCTGGATGCCGGCGGCATTGATACAGTCGAAATCGAGGCAGGTGCGGGCAGCCTTGAGGTCCGCGGCAACGCGGACACTACGGCGATATCCGTGACCGCGCTTATCCAGGTGCCCGAAAAGGAAGAAAAGGCTCAAAAAATCATCGAGTCCGATCTGGTCCTGACACTCGAGCGCAATGGCGACACAGCCGTGCTGAACGGCTATTTCGAATCCAGCGGCTGGGGATGGGGCGACAGCCCGAGCATTCGACTTGAAGTAGAGGTGCCCGATCGGGTTGCACTTGAAATCGAGGATGGCGCCGGCTCAATCAAGATATGGGACGTCTCGGGTAATATCGCTATCGAAGATGGCTCAGGGTCGCTGCAGATGTCGAATGTCGGCGGTGACATCCAGATCGAAGACGGGTCCGGCTCTATCTCCGTCGAAGGCGTCGGCGGGGACATTTCGATAGACGACGGTTCAGGCAGCATTACCGTGAAGGATGTGCGTGGCAGCGTTGTCGTCGATGACGGATCCGGCGGCATCAACGTAACCGATGTGGATGCCGATCTGATCATCGAAGACGACGGTAGCGGATCGCTCAATTTTGCGCGCATCGATGGGCGCGTAGAGATGAAAGACTAATTGGGTTTTGGAAATCGCCTGTCAGGACGCGACTCCAATGAGGTCATAATTGCCCGTCAGGGCGGGGACTCCTACGAGACGTCGGCTATCACCCGTTAGAGCCCATCCTGATGGACGATATCAATTCCATCAGCGAAGGGGACGGCCCCCATTCTGGGTCAGTCCCCCATTTCCTTCCCGATTTTTTGTTAATATTGACTAAAAGAGCCTGGCGGGCGATAAAAATAAGGGAAGCAAATATGAAACTGGTCAAACACCTACTTGATTCAAAAGGCCATGATGTTCTTTCGATCTCACCGACGGCATCGGTTTTTGATGCCATAAAACTGATGGGCGAGAAAGGGATCGGAGCGCTCATAGTCATCGATGGGGAGGCGCTGGCAGGAATTGTCACTGAAAGAGACTATGCACGAAAAGTCATTCTCAAAGGACGATCGTCACAGGACACGCCCGTCAAAGACATAATGACAACCGGTGTTTTTACGACCAGTGCTGACGAGACTGTCAACAGTTGCATGAACATGATGACCGACAAACATATCCGGCACTTGCCTGTTGTCGATGGGGACAAAGTTACCGGTATGGTTTCGATCGGGGATCTGGTCAAGGCGATAATTGCTGACCAGAAAGAGGAAATAGAACATCTGGAGCACTACATCAGCGGCTGAAGTCGCTAGCCTACCCGCCGATGATGTACGATTGAATTCGTGAGAGTTCAGTTGGCCTGATCCTCTTTGTAGCGGCCGTCATTTCTGTGCTGCGGCGGCTGGAGGTAATAATCATGAGCCGGCTCGCCGCCTTTGCAATCTCCCTCGTTGCTGCGATATTGCTCATTCCTGCATCCTGGGCTGAAGGGAGTAAGGTCGTCATCGGCCCGAGAAATCCGGACCTGGCGGATGGCGCCCAGGAGCTCTTGGCCGGAAATGCCAGAGAAGGCGTCGAATTGACCCTGCGTGGCCTGCAAACTGCCCAGGGAAAGAGAGAAAAAGAAGCCGCGCTATCCAACCTTTGTGCCGGCTATATCATGATCGATAAGCTCGATTCTGCGCTGATGTACTGCAACATGCTGCTGTTGAGTAATGACAGGCACTGGCGGGGCTACAACAATCGCGCCCTGATATACGTCATGCAAAAAGATTACGAGAAGGCGGAAAAAGACCTGTTGATTGGTCAGGAGATCAATCCCAACGCCCGCACATTGAAAGTCGTCAAAGGCATGCTCATGGACGCAACGAATCCGGTAGAGCCAAACATCATCATTGACGATCGCAAGCGGAAAAAGGCGGATGCCACCGTTACGGAAGACAAGTAAGTGAATCCGGCAATCGCAGCACGAAGATCAGTTTTATTTATCATAGCCGGTCTCTGGCTTGCGGCGCCCGATGTCGCTTCGGCAGACAATGATACGCGCGTCACACACATCACTCATTTCGAAGACTCAAATTCGGATCGAACGCCCTCAGTGACCGCGGCGCCACAATACCCAACGATCGCAAGACGCGACCGGATCGAGGGCGAAGCAACCGTCTGTTACAAGATCGACGCGAAGGGCCGAGTCATCAATCCTTCTGTCCGACGAAGCTCTCACAGAATGTTCGCGAAACCTTCACTCAAGGCCATCAGGCAATCGAGTTACGAGCCATTAAAGCCGGATCAAGAACTGTCAAAAGTGAAAACCTGTCGTACCTTCAGGTTTCTGCTCAACCCTGTCGCTATTGAGGAAATCGAATAGCGTCGTGAGACGTACCTAGTGCACTTTAGCGCGGCCAATATAATTGGTATCCGTACCGAACCAGACTTCACCGGCAGGTTTGAAGTAATGCATGTGCCGGACAGACCCGCCACCGCTCGGGATTTCGGTGCCACCCAGGAACTTCCCGGACATCGTATCGAAGCCAACGAACCGGTTGGGTGATATGCCGGTCTCGACGAACCACAGGCGATCGTTCTTATCCACCGCCATGCCGTATGGGCGGCTCTTTTTTCCGGACGGCATTACCCATTCAGTGAACCGCATCTCATCGGGCTCATAGCGACCGAGCAGGCCAAGCGCGTAGTCGACATACCAGACGTTATCGTCCGACGTAATCTGTAGTCTTCGTGGCCGGGATTTCTCGTTGGGCAGCTCGATTTCTTCCAGCGTCATACTGTTTCTGTCTATCCGAATGAGCTTGTTACTGCCGAACTCGACAACCCAGGGCTCGTCCTTCGAATTTATGACGATCCCATAAGGCCGTGATCGCTTCGTCGGAACGGCCAGCAACGTCACTTCGCCGGTCTCCACAGCCAATTTGCCAACGAAGTTACCTCCCTGCACCGTAAACCAGATGTCACCTGTGGAATCGAAGACCAGCGTATGAGGGTCGCGCGCCTTCTTGTCCGGCATCATTATCTTCCTGATACGCCCGGTATCGGGATTGAGCTGGCCTATGTGAGCTTTCAGATTTCCTGCGTACCAGATCCTGCGGCCTGAACCGTTGTCAGCGACGATCAGATTGTGCGGTCCCGTACCGGGTTCGAGATCATAGCGATTGAATTCACCGGTCTCGGGATTCAGATTGGCGATGTAATGATCTTTCTGACCGACGAACCAGACGCGGCCAGAGCTATCTACATAGGGATCTCGTGGCCGCGAGTTTTTCCACGGCACCAGCCATTCGCGTATTTCGACGGTCTGTGAAGTCGCATTCTGTGGAAGCCACGCCATAAACGCGACAATGCTTGCAACAAGGACTCGGAATTTCATGCCCTGCCTCCTGGCCCTCCGCCACATTGGGAGCTTGTTGCCGCTATTTTATCGCGAAGATCCTGCCAAAGGGTGCCGTGGTGACAGGTACGACGGTCCGTCAGGAGTACACTTCCTCTGTGCGCGCGTAAAAATTCGCCTGAATATCTGTGTGTTGCGACCGATTTGTGCCCGACCGGGGGTCAAATATGTGAGATTAAGGGAGTTTTGGCCGGTGGCAATATATCGGGATGATAAACGTCTTGTAATACAGCTACTTGCTCACGATGAGCAGGCATTTGACGCGTTTTTCAACGATAACTTTGCACGGCTTTACCGATTCGCACTGACCCGCCTGTCCGATGATCCGGACGGCACGCGCGAAGTCGTGCAGATTACGTTAACCAAGGCCATCCGGAAACTTCATACCTACCGGGGTGAAGCCGCACTGTTTACCTGGCTCTGTGCAATCTGCCGAAATGAGACGAGCGACTGGCTCGCGAAGCAGGGCCGGTACCGCGAGCACATCGTACTGACAGAGGACATTCCCGAGATCATGGCCGCTGTCGATTCCTATCAGGCGCCACAGGAAGACAGCCCGGAACGGCAGGCAGAGCGGATGGAAGGCCTGCGCTTGATACAGGTTGCACTGGACCGGCTGCCGGCGAAGTACGGCAACGTGTTGGAGTGGAAATACATAGAAGGCTATTCGCTTAATGAGATAGCTGAAAAGTTGCAACTTGGGCACGAAGCGACTCAGTCTTTGCTTGCGCGGGCAAAGCGGGCATTCAGTGATGTGTACTCCTCACTGGCTGGCCCGTTGCGATCGGAGTCGAATATTGAGGGACTCACGCAGTCATGAATCGAATGAATCAGGAACCAGACCTTCGGTCGGAGCGGGCTGTCGAAGAGCTGCTCGGCAAAGCAAAGCCGAGGCCGTTGCCACCACAGCAGGACGAGGAGTTGATTCGCCAAGCTGTTCGCGCTGAGTGGAATCAGGTTATGAATCGAAGGACCAGAAATCGTCGTGTAAGAAATTTTGCGCTTGCGGCAACCGTTCTATTGGCTGTTTTTGCAAGCTTGAATGCGCTGCGCGGCCCCTTCTATGGCGATATTCAGCAAGTCGCAAGTATCGATAAGCAGTTCGGCATCATAAAAGTACTGGGCGATGAGCAGGTAGGCTCTGATGCCAGCGAAATCCTGGAAATCGGCAGCGGACAATCCGTCGAAACCGGAGAAGAGTCCGGCCTGACACTCGCGTGGAATGACGGTGGCTCGCTAAGGCTCGATCAGAACACGCGCGTCGAATTCGAATCGGGCTCTGAGATTTATTTGCAGTCCGGACGCATTTATTTCGATTCGATGCCGAGTGGCGTCCCGACTGTTATTTCGGATCTCGACAGGGCAAAGCTGACGATTCGGACCGACGCCGGTACAGTACGGCATTTCGGAACTCAGTTCATCACGCAGACAGACGGGGATGAACTAAGCGTGATGGTTCGTGAGGGGCGTGTGTCGGTCGAAGGAACGCTCGTCGATGAGGTAGCGACGGTGGGCGAAAAGCTCACCGTTACGCGCAATGGCCAGACGTCTGTCCATACAATCGCGGTTTCCGGTGGCGACTGGCAGTGGATCGAGAAAACGTCTCCGTCGTTCACGTTGGATAATCGTCCAATCATCGAATTTCTGACCTGGGTCAGCCGCGAAACGGGCCAACCGTTGCGACTATCCAAAGACGCTGAAGAAATGGTCAATACGAAGGAGCTGCGCGGCGTCGTCGATATGGAGCCAAGCCTTGCGTTGCGCACCTATATGCAAACCATTGCGGTTGAATGGCGCATAGAGGATGGTGTAATCGTGATCGGTGGCAGCGATCCGAATAATCGATCCGGCGGGACCTGACGCGGGACTGATGATTACCAGTGCGCGCAATCTGCTCTTCATCGTAGTCCTGCTTGCGGTTTCGTTCATCGCCGTTGCAGCAGAGAGCGAGGCTACACAATACAAAGGGCGGACGGTCACATCGGTGGTCGACGAATTCCGTACACAGGGATTCGGTTTTGCTTACAGCACCAGCCTCGTCAGCGACGCACTACTCGTGACGATCGAGCCAACGGCGACCCAGACGCTTCAGATCGTCAGACAAATACTCGAGCCGCACAATTTGACGATCCGATCGGAAGAAGGCCTGTGGCTCATCGTCAGAGGCGACCAGGGGCAGCAAGAGAAAGGCCAGGTGCTGCTGATGGTGAGAGACAAGCGGGACTTTGAGCTGCTCGAGGAGCCGACTGTCAACGCCACACCTGCGCTGGTACCGCCCAGCATTCTGGCGCCGGGAATCCAGCAGTACGCTGATCTCGAGCCGGGTGCGTATCGCATTGAAGTGGTAGCCAGCGGTTTCGACCCGGTGGTTCGCCGCGTCTACGTCGAATCGGCAAGAACAACGCCCGTGACGATCCTGCTCGAGCCGGCGAGGCCCGAAATAGAAGCGATTACGGTTTCAGCCAGCCGTTACGAGATTTCCCGGGATCTCGCTACGTCTTCGTTCTTCCTCGACCAGCGCACAATTCAGAATATGCCGGACATTGGTGAGGATCCCTTGCGCGCCGTACAACGACTACCAGGCGCTGCGGCCGGCGGCGTCTCGTCACGCGCACATATCCGCGGCGGTGAAGAGGCCGAGACCGGCATTATTCTGAACGGTCAACGGCTCTTCGATCCATTTCACGTCCGCGATTACAACAACATCTTCAGCGCGATCGACGCCCGCGCGATCGACGGTGTCGAAGTATACACGGGAGGATTTCCAGCGCGCTACGGCGACCGATTGAGCGGCATCGTAATGATGGACTCTCTCGACTCCATGCAGCCGAGATACACGGAGCTCGGGATCAGTGTATTTAACACATCCGTGTTATCGGCAGGCACGTTTTCAGGCGGTAACTGGCTCGTATCTGCCAGGCGCAGCAACCTGGATATCGTCCTCAATCCGAATCTCGGCCAGCCGAACTACTACGACGTATTCACTCAGCTTGCGTTTGATTTGACGCCCGACGCGAGACTGTCACTTAACGGACTGTATGCCGACGACGGCGTAATCATCGTGCTCGAGAGCGAACCGAGCGAACTGGAACAGGCGAGCAGTGAGACACAGAACGCGCAGTTCTGGATAACGCTGGAAAATCAGTGGTCGCCGGTATTACGAAGTATGAGTGTCGTTTCGATCAGTTCCTTCTCCAATGATCGGATCGGCGAAACCAATGATGTAGAAGAAATCGTGTCAACCGTGAACGATCGCCGCCGCGTCGATCAATACGGATTCCGGCAGGACTGGTTTTGGAGCCGGTCCGACATCCACCTCATTCAGTGGGGGTTTCAGGCGGAGCACAGCGAGGCTCGTTACGATTACATGGGCCAGGCCCAATTCTTCGGCTTGGCCGCGTTGTACGAAGATGTAGATGACACTATCTCACGGAATTTAAGCGCTGCCCCCATCGGCAGCAACTTCGGGCTTTACATTTCGGATCGCTGGAAAGTCGCCCGTAACACCATCGTTGAACTCGGTTTGAGGTGGGACGATCAGACTTATACCGGCCTGGTCTCAGACTCTCAACTAAGTCCACGGCTCAGTGTGTTGCATGCGTTAAGCCCGGCAACGGAACTCAGGTTTAGCTGGGGCCGTTATTACCAGTCTCAGGGCATTCAGGAGTTGCAGATTGAAGACGGTGTCACCGAGTTTTATCCCGCCCAGAGAGCCGATCACATCATTGCCGGCATACGGCACAAGTTCAACGACAGGTACTCGGTTCGGCTGGAATTATTCCAAAAGGAAATGAGCCGGCTGCGGCCAAGGTTCGAGAACATGTTCGATCCATTGGCGCTCATCCCCGAGCTGCAACCGGATCGGGTAAGAATCGCACCGAGTGAGGCACAGGCCAGGGGACTGGAGCTATCAATCTATCACTCCAGTGGATCGCTCACGTGGTGGGCGAGCTATACACTTTCTGAAGTCAATGACACGGTGAATGGTCTCGAGGAAGCGAGAAGCTGGGATCAGAGGCACGCACTGATAGCGGGCATTAACTGGAACAACGACGCCTGGGACTTTTCGCTGGCAACAAGTGTTCGCAGTGGCTGGCCGACAACCAGCTTGACGCTTGTCGATGCAATTGACCCCAGCGGCGAGCCCACGTTCATTGCCATCCCGGGACCACGCAACGCGGAAAGGCTCAGCAATTTCGCCAGTGTGGACGCGCGCATCAGTCGGCGATTCAGGGTCGGTAAAGGGACCATTACTGCATTTTTTGAAGTTGCGAACATCTTTGATCGCAAGAACCTGTGTTGCCGGGACTACGATCTCGCGGACGACACCGACGATGTACTCGAGCTTAGCGATGACTACTGGCTACCTCGATTGCCCGCCATCGGATTCCTCTGGGAGTTTCAGTAAGCGGCCTGTGAACCCGGAAATTTTACCAGTATGCCGCGCTCTCGCTTAGTCTTTGATCGCGGGAGGGATTTTCCTCACTCGGAAACAGACACTGTTATTCCGCTCGCATGGAAAATCACTCAGCCAATCAAATCCTTACCCGATCTTGGGCGCCAACTGGTGAAGTTTCCGGGTTAAGCCTTTGCGGTGCGGCGCGCAGACTCCAATGTATTTGCCATCAACATGGCAATAGTCATCGGCCCGACACCGCCCGGAACCGGCGTAATTGCTTTGGCCACTTCGCTGACTTCTTCGAAATCGACATCGCCTGTCAGCTTTGTTTTGGAATCGCCGTTTTCACTGACCTCGATCCGATTGATACCGACATCGATGACAACGGCACCCGGCTTGACCCAGTCACCTTTCACCATATTCGGCCTGCCGACGGCCGCAACCAGGATATCGGCATTTCTGCAGACACCGGGTAAGTCGTTCGTGCGACTGTGTGTAATCGTTACCGTCGCATTTGCTTTCAGTAAAAGACTTGCTATTGGTTTTCCGACAATATTGGATCGACCAATAATTACCGCATTAAGACCGGACAAATCCTGGCCGAGTTGATCTTCGATCATCAGCATGCAGCCTGCCGGTGTACATGGCACAAATGCGCAATCCGTCTGACCGGCCGTTAATTTGCCGATGTTCTGAAAATGAAAACCGTCAACATCTTTCTCCGGGGCAACAGATTGCGTGACCAGTTGTTCATCAAGATGATCGGGAAGCGGTAGCTGTACGAGGATTCCATGAATAGATGGGTCAACATTGAGATCTTCAACGAGCTGGAGAACAGCATCTTGTGACGAGTCAGGTGCAAGCGCGTGCCGGACGGAGTGAAACCCACAAGCCTCGGCCGTTCGCTTCTTGTTTCTGACATAGACTTCGCTCGCTGGATCCTCCCCGACCATTACAACTGCGAGGCCCGGCCTGATGCCGGATGTTGCGAGAAGCTCGGCAGCAGATTCCGTGATTGATGCAGTCAGCTCAGCCGCCTTCGCCTTGCCATCAATTAGCACCGCACCTGCCATAAATACCAGTCCTTAGACATGAACAACCGCCGGTACCGGCGGCTAGGAGAACACAATCGGTTGATCGGGGCGCAGATAGTACCCCGGAGGCGCATCCCCGTAAACATTGCGAATACGCGTAGATTGTCTGATATCACAGACACAAATAACGGTAGTAAATAAGCAATCGGGTGCTACCATCAAGACTAATAAGGAGGGCAAATGATGGTCGATCGCATCGATTCCCGGGCATCCGTAGTACTCAGACAATGGCCGATCGTCTTGCTCCGAGTTTACACCGGGGTTTTCTTTGCTTATCACGGCGTTAGAAAGCTTCGCCACGATGATTTCGCGAACGGATTAGCGGGTTTTCTGTCGCATAATCTGGAAGCAAGCTTTTCCTTTTACCGCCCGTTTCTCGAATCGGTCATCTTGCCCAGCAGAGAAATATTCGCGACGCTGGTCGCTTGGGGCGAGTTGGCGATAGGGCTTGCGCTGATTCTCGGGCTTGCAACCCGATACGCGGCTTTCATCGGTGCGTTTATGGTTTTGAACTACTGGTTCGCCAAAGGCTCGGGCATTTTGGATGGCACGAACCACGATATCGTCTGGTTCGTCATCCTGATCGTTCTCGGTTTCATTCCTGCCGGAAAAATTGCCGGCCTGGATGACGGCTTGTCGGATCGGCTGCCGTTTCTGCGTTAAACGAACAAAGAATATCCAAGTGACAGAACCATGGCTTGATCGCTGGGAGCAGGGACGCATTGGCTGGCACGAACCGGACGGGAACGCCAACCTTAAGAGGCACTGGCGGGATTTGCCGCACGGTAGCCGCGTGCTTGTTCCGTTTTGCGGCAGAGCCCGCGATCTCATCTGGCTCACTGACCGCCGCTTGGATGTCGTTGGCGTAGAGCTGTCAGCGATCGCGGTCAAATCGTTTTTCAAAGAGCATGGGCTCGACTACGAAGTCGACAACGATGGCAAACTGCTTCGCTACCGCTCGACTACCCAAGAAATCACAATTTTCTGCGGTGACTACTTTGACTTCGGGTCGCAACCGTTTGATGCATTGTTCGACCGTGGAGCGCTTGTCGCCGTGCCGGCCGGCGAGCGTCCCCGCTACGTTGAGCACACCAAGTCGCTACTAAGGATGAATGCATACCGGCTGATCATTACGCTCGAATACGATCAGGCTGCGGCAAACGGGCCGCCGTTTGCCGTTATGCCCGATGAAATCCAGTCCTATTGGAGCGACCTCCAGATTGTCAGCCGACACAACGACATCGACAATTGTCCGCCGAAGTTCAGAGCGGCCGGTTTGACCGAATTCATTGAGACGGCCTGGTCATCTGGTACTCCGTCAATATCACCTTGACGGAGTACCAGGCTGTAGATTTATTTCGGCAGGCGTCCAGTGTTGCTCCCGGCGGGAAACCCGCCCGCCAACATCTTCTGAGTCGTAGCTCATGGGCTCGGTGGCGGCCAGCGTTTCAGGATACTGCAGCAAGGCGTGAGTATTTATGATGCCGAATTGCCCGTTGTCCGTTTCTATCAGTGCGCCGATGTAAACACCGCACCCGCGGCAGAGGAGGAAGTCTGCCGTTCGCAATCCGAAGCGATAACGATTCAAAAGCTTCGGATCAGCTACTGTAAATTCGACAAAGCCGCTCGGATCGGATGCGCTCAACGCATCATGCGCCCGGCAAAATCTGCACTGACAGGCCCTGATCGACCATTGATCAGGCGCATTAGTGGTGCAATATCGATAGCCAATAGCACCGCAATGACAGGTTCCCTGATATTCCGATTTCATGCGGGGCAATCTCCGATTTGGGGACGACGATTGTTCGACCCATAGAGAAAAACGAGTGGTGCCATCGCCGCCACGACATGTTTGACTGAATGCCCGCTGATCAGTTGTCCGATCTCATACGTTGCGAAATCGAAATACTCGAACAGCTTGGAAAGCGCGTACAGGATGATGACAAACCAGAGAAAATCGACATTGTCATATACCGAGCGATACATCAGCAGAATCAGCGGAATAAGCAGCATCGGCAGAAACTGCACGATTGCGTAGGGTCGAAGGTCTCCTACACCACGCGATTCTGTGATCCCCCAGTAGATAACAGCGCCGGCACCGACAATCAGTAGCGGGATCAACAATCGTTTCGCGGCCGGCAATGAAATGTGCTCACCCACGATGATCGTAACGAACCCCATGAAGCCAAGTGTCATCGGCAAGCGATCCCACACCAGCGTGCTATTGCCCGGCGCGTAATGATAGTGCGCGGAGCCAAAGCCCGTCAGGAATATCCCGGCGAAAAACACGAGATAAGCGAAACGCAATTCAGGCATCATGCCAGGCCGGTTCCTGGGTCTCGAATGATATACGCCGGCTCCTCCGACCAGCAGGAAAGGGATATTCGACATCACATTCCAGAAATTGGGCACGCCCAGCAATGAGCGAGTGTCCGCGAATTCATGGTATGCCGGGTCCTGCGGAATTGGATCGATGAAGAAAATCGCCACAATCAGGATTGCTGACAGCACTATCAGGAATGTCGTTTTCGCGCTCACGTACCTGTTTGGCCGGTTTCGCAGTCGATCTTTTTCATCGGAAAATCTACGGCTCTCTCCGTCCCATTAACTGTGCCCTCAACTCGCCCGAGCAGGTTCTCTTCGGAAATCAACCGATAGATTATCCGCTGCGGAAAGTCATGGTCGGGATTCTCGAAGATCACTTCGCGATCGTTGAAGCTCGTCATTGAGAAGCTCGTCGTATTTTTCCCTGATGGCGAGGCGATGAATACGAGTCCGCCGTCGCCCTGTTCGACAATTCGTATGAACTCGAATGCAATCGTCTTGTCGTCATGAACGCTGCGACTCACGCCAAGCATTGTGCCTCCAGCCGGTGGCATCCATTGTTCTCCGGAACCGGCATCCTGATTGGCAGCCACCCAGCAGCCCGACAACCAGGCGAGGTCGTCGATCGTGGCGGGTAAAACGGTCACTGGCATGGTGGCCGTCGCGATGAGGAATGCGACTTTATTCTTGACTAACGTTTTCATGAAAAATGGGGCTGCCACAGTTCAACCTTATTACTCTCCGGGTCCATGAACCAGCCGAATCGACCGTTTTCATAGGTCTCGACCTCGCCGATCAGTTCGGCTCCACCAGCCTTGACCTGTTCGAGGGCGCCATCCAGATCATCGACGATGTGATTGAACATGAATTGTTTCGTAGCCGGGTCGAAATACTGCGTATGGGACTTGAATGCCCCCCATACCAGGTACCCGTCCCGTGGCTGATCTGATGTCATAAATGATACGCCGGGGCCATCGTTCTTGCTGATGCCGAGATGTTCGACATACCACTGATATAGCTTGTCCGGATTTTCGGACTTAGAGAACACCCCACCCACGCCCACAACAGTGGCCATTCAATTATCTCCGTTGCCGGATTTCGTCATGATCGTACCTGCTCCGATCGCTACTCCCATGCCAACTCCGATAGTGAGCCACATGCCTATGTTCTGGGTCGCCGCGCCAATCGCCGTACCGATGCCGGCGCCAAAGGCAATCCAGATACCCATGTTTGTATACCTCTTGTCATTCTCATCGGACATTATTATCTCCCTGTAGTTTTTTTTGCCATGGTGAAGCAGAAATGAGTGAAAGGGTCAAAACCGATCGTTGTTTTCAAGATTTAGATTATTAATTTTTGTCTTGCGTAAAATTTTTAGCAACAGGTTTCGCCCTGCGCGAAGTATCGGATATAGAATGCCGGACACCGCCTTCGATTTGAAGCACCAGTAAGTCACGCGATTGAAGACACCTGAGCGTGTTCCCATGATCGACAACGCGTGTATTGCGTCGACACCGTAGTACATGCGATTTCCGACTATGAGCACCATACCCTGGTCGATATCGACTTCCGCCGCTGTGATCTCTTCCATAAGAGAGCCCGGGTGGCGGGCATCGACTAAAATGAGATTGCCGACCGACTCACGAATCCTGACCAGGTTACAATAATAGTTACAGGCCGGGCATTCCTTGTCATAGACAAGAAAGATGTCGGTCTCTTCCTTCATAGCACGGGCTTAAGCCTCTAACTCCCGTTGCCAGAAAAGGCGATAAGATCCAACGATAACTGCCTTGGTCGCGACTGGCGGTTCTTCGCAGCGGTCTTCAATGCCGGATACGAATTCCCGGAAAGCCGGTTTGTCAGGTAGTGGATTCTTGCCGTCGGCCGTCTCGACAACAGCTATGTGCACGAAACTCAGGCCGTCGTCGAGGTTGAACGATACGTATCGCAGTCCTTTGGGTTTGTCTTCGTCGAGCTGTGCGAACACCTTTCGAATATAATCCCTGTTTTCTTCAGCGCGATCGGCTTTGACTTTGTAACAAACGACTGTTGTTTCCATCTTCCGGTTCCTCTCTGTCATCGAATGTCGGCTAATAATTCTCCAGGTTACGTTTCGATTGGTCAGTCCAGTATCCGACACATGACCACGTCATTTTGCTGGTCATTGCCCACCATGAAGTACTTGGTACCCACAGGCGAAAATCCCTGTCTTTCATAGAATCTGCAGGCATCCGGGTTTTTTTCCCAGGCGCCCAGCCAAATGGTTCCGTAGCCTTCTTCTCTAGCGTAATCGAAGACCGCCTGCATTAACGTAGTCCCGACACCGCCGCTTTGCTTATTCGCATCGACGTAGATTCGCTCCAGTTCGACCGGCCTGGGTCCGTCAACGCAATCAGGTGGCTTGCCCTCACGAATCTTGGCGTAGCCAATGTTCGCGCCATCCGCGATAGCCAGCAAGAATACGGACAGCGGGTTTCTAAGCTCTTGCAAAATGGTGTTGTTGCTAAAGGCCTCGGCGACGTAGGCATTGATGTCCTCAGGATTGTTGTTGGCGGCGAATGCCGTATGAAACGTCCTCGCACCCAGTTCCGCGAGATAGGGTGCGTCCGCCCGCTCCGCGGTCCGTATGACAATGCCCGGGTCCATCTAAAGCAGGAGACCTGCAAGTACAACGAGCCACAAGGCCATCAGCACAAATTGGCTGGCGATGAACAAGCGAAATCGGTGAATTACTTTGTTCGATGTCAGGTGTACGTAACTATGCACACAACGGAGTACCACATACGCCCATGCCAGGGCGAGGATCAGGGTAGATACGGTTTCCGTAACAAAGGCAACTATCGAAATGGTGTAGAAGAGTATTGGTGCCTCATGCAGGTTGACGACATGACGCGATATTACGCGCAGATACTCCGGCTCTTCATAATCCTTGTACAAACGAAAAAATCGCCCGTCGATCTCACCGCTACGAACCGCGGCAAACCGTAGCAATCCCATTCGGCAAACGCAAAAAAATGTCAGCGCTGCCATCGCAAATATTGGATACAAAATAGTCATGTAATGAATCCCCGACAAAAACGCCGATTGTCTAGTCGCCACCACCCGCGAACGCTCGCGATGGAGCATTGATGGCAGTGACATAGATCATGATCGCGATCGCGAGGACAGCACCTATCGAAAACCACAAAGGGTGCGGAATCACAATCAGGTTGGCTACAGTCGCCACGAGCACAAAGCTGCCGACGATTGTCGAGTAAAGAAAAGGTTTCTCCTTGGCGATCAAGCAGGCGAGGAGGCCGCCACCGAGCGTGCCTAAAGTCCAGCCGCCAGCGACGAAAAGAAAAGCTCCGAATGGCAGGCTCTCAACGTAGTTCCCGAACCGAACCGGGTCCTTGAAATCAACATCGGGCGGAATGGGATAGACAAGGTGTCCCAATACCTCGATAGCGGCGACAATCAAGCCGGCAGCAACGATGCCCAATACGGCTGCGACTATTTTCTTGACCATTATTATTTTCCTTCTTTGATTGAATCAGCATTCGCACAAGCTCTGGCCTGTTCGATAATCCGCATATTAGTAGCATGTCTCGACTTGTCAGGATCGTCGATCATAGTGATCTCATGAATCATCGTGATGTAATCGACCGGCAAACACAGTGCTTCGCAACCCGCCAGGACCAGCTCTTTGTACCATGAGTATGGTCGAAGATCGTCGTCTATGAACGATGCTCTTGCGACGTAGGTGAAGCACTCACCGAACCCGGGCACCTCGATTGTCTCGACGGCATAGCCCGAGCCTGCGCCCTCGATCTGGTCCAGCTCAGCTCTTTCCTGCCCGTCCAATTCATAGACAGCAACATGAATGCTGCCATCACCGGCAACGATATTACATTTGCCGGATTTGTCTTTGCTTCTTTTATGGAAGCAGAGCCTTTTGCCGGCAATAGCTGCAGTGCCCGCATATCGGGATTTCGGCAAGCGGAGCGACAGCCGCAAAGGAAGGAGATTGGATCCGTATGCGGCATACAACATGGTTGCCTCCCGGCGGATTCGCCCTAGTCCGCAATCGGCTTGATGTATCTGATTATTTCTCCATCGTAGCCGGAACGCTCATAGAACCTCCGGGCCCTGATATTCGTGGAGAATACATGCAGGGTCATGGTTTGGGCGCCACGCTGCTCCGCTTCTTCTTCGGCGGTATCCAGGAGAGCCCTGGCTATGCCCTTGCCTTCGGCTTCTTTGGCGACGGCGATTACCTCCAAATGCGCGCTGGGCTCGTGGCTCAGCGCTTCGGGGCGAAGGCGTACCAGGGTCAGCCCCTGTATGACTCCAGAATTGTCTTCGGCGACATGCACGAGACAGTCATCCGCATTATCCGAAATCCATTTGCGAAGCAGTGCGGCATCGTCGCGCCAAAGATGCTCCGGGTTCCGGGATTCCGGGATCTCGAATTCCGACAGCCGTGGCAATAATGCCAACATGGCGTCACCGTCTGCCGCGGTTGCTGATCTTATCGTGTATTCCATCAGCTCATCGTCCCGGACTGGTTTGAATCGCCCGCGCTACCTTCCGGATCCAATAAAAGCAGTACGAAATTGAACGAGGCAATAAACAGGAACCAAATCTTGCTCAGAAGATAAGCGGAATCGATAGGGGTCGCAAAATATCCGAATGCAGTAGCGAGCCAGGTGTATTGCGATCTGTGGGAGTGTTCTATATTCATTGGCATACTGCACCGGTGTCTCCGACATCAGGTATCTGTACCGCTACCCACAGCTTTGGGTTGAATAAACAGCATTCGCACGAACTGCTGGGAAGCGTGAGCCAGAAGCCAGACGAGGCCGAGCAATATATACACCTGGTCTGCTGTCTCTCCACAGACCGAGCGTTAACGATAGCTGCAACACCAGGTTGGCCAGATGGCCGACCGTCATCAGAGAAAATGCCGGTACGCTGAAAATTTCGCGTGCGACATTGAAGAAACGGCGTGATGACAAGACCCAGCCAACAACAAAAGCGAAAGTGAAAGCGGTAAGAAACGCACTCGAAGTTCTCCAGATAATATCACCGGCCAATCCCAGATGCTGCAAGGTGCTCGGCAGCAAGGCAAGGAACATCGCGCCGAACGCTGTCGCCAACAAGACCGACATCCGGTATTTCTCGATCGCATTAAGCGGTCCTGAGTTTTTGCGCAACACGACTACAAGGCCGCTGAAACCTGCTATCGCAATCCCGATTTCTGCGATTGTCGTAAACGTTTCCAGAGATTCCAATTTGCACCTATTCCGGCTGAGTCAGCTCGTCGCCTTTTCGACGCAGTTTGCTAATCCAGTCGCCAAAATCACTATCGTAGTCGTCGATATTCTCGTCCCACCGTTCTGCAAAAACCGATGATGCTGACACGTCGGCTCGCGGTCTCGTCGATGATTTGAATCTCATTTCGATCTTGTGCACTTGTACGAGCGCCAGGTATCTCTCGACGATATCGAAGAATGTCTGAGTAAATGCCCCGTATCGCAAGGCATCCGTTTCCGCGAGACTCTTATAGGATTTGTTCCCTTGTGCAACGATATCCGCCACGTCTGGCGACGATGCCGGGAGTTCGCTCCAATGGTTCAGTTGAGCCGTCGTGTCGCGAAGCGCCGCAACATGCACGGCCTGGGAATTCTGCCGTATCTGCCTCGACAGGTAGAGGAGTGTGACGACGAAAGCAACCGCCCCCGGAGATTCGCCAACTGCGATAATTGCGTGCCATTCCATGTTTATTGCTGCGTAGTCAGGGCTTTCTACCAAATTGAAAGTAGAACACAAGCATGAGCGCTGCCACGACGAAAATAATGACGCCATAGGTGTAGCGAGCTGAGACCGTACCGCCGACCTGAAGGGATTCATAGATGCTCGAGCGATCGAGCACATAGACGGTCGCTGACCCAACGACTCCCAAAATCGGCAACAGGATCTGAATCCCTGCATAGGCGGAGAATCTTTCCCTGCGCCGCCAGATGGCCAAGCCGATAACGTTGGCGATAACGAACAAAGAGATGACGACAATTGCAGTATTGACACTAACCCAAAGAGAAAGAATACCGGCAACCAAAATCCATACAGTGCCACCCAACTGTGCGCCCAACCATCCACCAAGGTTCCATTGCATCTGATTTGATTCAGTCATCGTTACGACCTCCCGCGCTGGTTCTCCTCAGTTCGCGCCGTACTGTTTTTCCTTGCTTCTGAGTACCACATGAGACACTTCTCCGTTGGGGCTTTCAAGTCTCAAAACGGTCAATTTGTAGCCATAGAACTTGGTGTAGGTGTGGCCTTGCCCATTATGCGAGAAGTTGCACGGTTCGCTAAATTGACACTCCTTGATTTCGACCAACTCGAATGGGCCCTCTGCACCAAAGCTCCCGACTACAATCCAGTCCTTCCAGGTTTCGGACATGCCAATTGAGTCAACATCCCTGAACTCCTCCCCGATTGAATGCGAGCATCCGATGACGTAGAAAACGGCGAGAATGTAACGGTAGTTACGCATAGGTCACCTGACGTTCCTTGCTTCCGATAGGAACGCCTTACGGAGCCTAGTGTTGGCGCGAAGTTTGCGAATGCGAGCTGCGTGACAGATATCACGGCGACTAGTGCAGCGTGTTAGGCGACTTTTTCAATTCTCATCTCCGTACAACTGTTGCTGCATTGACCTCATGTCGGGATAGACCCATTGCTCAGCAATCTTGCCGTCCACGATACGATAGATTGGGACCTCAGAAATCGCTACTGACCTGCCAGTTGGAGCGTTGCCCAAGAATGGACCGAGGTTTGTCCCTCGGGACGTGAAGCGAGTGACGACCCGGTCGCGTTTGTATATAACATCCTCTATCTCTTCGGTCCAATCTGGAAATGCTCTCCTATGGGTCTCGACACGCTCTCGAATTTCGTCACGGCCGCGAATTGTGCCACCGGGAAAATATCCAACAAAGTCGGCAGTATAAATTTCCGGAATAAGGTCTATGTTGCCTAGGCTCCAGATTTCTGTGTGTTGAAGTTCGACAACTTGAATGTTGATTTCTCTGAGATCGTCAGCCCGAACAGCTATCATCAGAAGCAATGTCGCCAAAAGCAGATATCTTGGAATCACGATGGTGTTTCTCAGTCGCCTAACGGCTTAAGTCCTCGGCAACTGAGCGCCTGGCGCTTCTGTTACCGCGTTTGTAAGAGCCGTGATGATCACGACCGGCGCCCAGTGCAGCGCCTTGTTTGACGTCACTCGTCTGCTCCCTCACCAATAGCCCGATGCAATGCCGCCCGAGCCAACAAGCGCGTCGAGTCTAGGATTGGTAGCGGGGAATTTGACTCGTTCAAAAGCAGCGGGAGTTCGGTGCACCCCAACACAACAGCATCGCAACCCTGCGCTTTCATTCGTTCGACAACGGCTTGCAAGTACTCGATACTTTCAGGCGTGAAGACTCCGTACACCAGTTCGTCCATGATGATGCGGTTTGTCTCATCGCGTTCAACGTCGTTTGGACGCAAGTACCGAAGCCCACGTGTGCGCAGCTTGTCTGGATACACTGCGCTGCCCACTAACCAACGTGTCCCAGTAATGCCCAGGAGTCGGTAGCCACGTGAGGCGGCCTCGGCTGCGACAACCTCGGCTATGTGCAACCAAGGACGTGGCGATCTCGGTTCGACGTATGAAAACGCCTGATGGATGGTGTTATCGGGACAGATAAGGAAATCGGCCCCAATGCTCGAAAGCTTTGTGGCGGAGGCGAGCATAAGCTCGCCAACGCCTTGTATGTCACCACGGCTAAGGCAGTCGACATAGTTGGCAAGGGAGGGAGTGTGTACTGAAACCTCCGGATGAGCATGCGGACCAAGAAGGCTCGCTCCTTCCGTGCAGATTGTTCGATAACAAAGTGCTGCGCCTTCGGCGGAGCAAGCGACGATCCCGATATGTTGAGGCATGTGTACAAGAACGGTCTGTGTGACGCCTAACGGTTTAGCTGAGCAGTCATGCTGTAGGTTCGATTCAATAGCACTTTATTCATGTCCCGGCTGCTCCAGCGATTTGTTAGACGGCGCCACACTGCGAGGAAACTTAATCGCTGTTCGGGTGTACGCCCGTTGCGGCATACTCTAATTCCTCGTCCGAAACCTTTGTCGAGGCTGCTATGAATCGGGCACGATGAGCCAAATTGCTGGGTATCAATATCCTCACGTTCTCGACTACTCCCGGTATCGGTGACCGAGTTTCAACTCGGGTCGGAACACCTTCCGCGCGCAGCATTTCCGACAGTCCTTCTGCAGAGGCTTCATCAGCAAATGATTCGAATTCTTCCCAGGCCTCAGTCATGATCAAATTTGTAGCGCCTCCTAACGGTTTAGCTGAGCTGCCGGGCCGCCCAGATTGATTAGTTGAACTTTATATCATGTCCCGGCTGCTCCAGCGACTTGTTATGCCGCTGACTCGATTGCGACATCCCATCCTGGAAATACCAACACCGCCGGGTGGCATTTCAAAGCCCTAGCCAACACCTTGGACCTCTCTACTCCCAATCGAACACGATCATTTTCAATTGCTGAGATCGTCGATTGTGGAATGCCACTCAGCTCAGCTAGCTGATTCTGACTGAATTCCTGCAGTTCTCTAAGGATACGAACCGATTCGCCGGTTGAAACCTCAATGTGCCTCTTAGCTCTTCGAAAATCCTTCATAACTAGTTCCTTCGATAGTCATGAGCTGTAATATCGATAACCATCATAAAAAGCTTCTTCCTCTCAATTCGGTATATAACTCGGTATTGGTCACTAGGTCGGGATGACCTGTGACCTTTCCTATCGCCTCGTAGCGATTCATCGTGAAATCCACGAATAAGCCGCAGTCCTTGAGGACCCGACATTTCAACAATATCCTTCCACTTTTCATAGCGCCTGAGAATTTCATCAGGCAGTTTCCTTACGCGCCGTTGAACGTTCCGATGTTCGTAGATTTCCCACATACTCTTTTTAGTATATATACCATTATTAGTATGTCAAGGGATCAGGTCGCGGAGGCGGTATAACGGTTTAGCTCACTGGCAACTGAGCGACCGGCGCCTCTGTTGCCATGTTTGCAAGAGATGTGACAGGAGCCAGTTGGCCAGCGCAGCGACTTGTTAGGCAGCCTCGACCACTGCGGCTCGGATGTCTTCCGAAAGATTGGCATCGACGAAGCACTCCTTTGGGTAGAGGTAATCTTCACCGGATTCGTCAATCACACGTAATTGGCCATGCTTTGCGGCATCCGTATCGGCCACGGTTTCATAGATTTTCCGCTTCTCCAAAGACGCTGGATAGTCGGAGTTTTCGATACAAATGACGAAATGGGCTTTGCTCATAGAAATACGACTAGTCTAGTTGGTACTTGATCTTGAATTCCTTCTTACCGATTCCGGTCGCCTCGTACCAGTGTATCTCAGCCCGCCGGACCGACCATCTTCGAAGCGGATATTGGCAATTCCCTTACGTTTCCGCCATCGGCCTTTACCATAAATACGTCTTAATCTGGCTATTTCGCGAATCGCATTGCCGGTGGCAAAAATTTCCTGCTGCTCGATTTTGCCGACAATCTTAAATTTCACGATAACGTCAAAGGCTGCCTAACGGTTTAGCTGAGCTGCCGGGCCGCCCAGATTGATTAGTCGCACTTTATTCATGTCCCGGCGTATCCAGCGATTTGTTAGGCGTCATCTGGGTCACGCCAGTTTTTCGGGTCAAAGAATTCCCATGCTTCCGTTGTCGCGC
>FXBF010000124.1_pt1 | contig 23096 bp, 15 predicted proteins | sample 5335321 | NCBI WGS metagenome assembly FXBF01 (sample SAMEA103928391, study PRJEB20085) | sediment metagenome | isolation source: sediment
GAGTGCAGGCCGACCTTTGCACATTTGCCAAAGCGGTCGCCAACGGTTACCCGCTATCGGTCATTGCCGGACGCGAAGAGATCATGCGGAAAATTGGTGCCGGCGTCGTTCACGGCGGCACGTTTACGGGTCATTCTGTATCGCTCTCCGCCGCGAAAAAGACGCTGGAGATTCTGGACGAAACGGACGCGCTCACGAATATCGAAAAATATGGCAGCAAACTGCAGCAGGGTCTGGGCCGAATCCTTGCAGCCAAAGACATTCCACACTGTTTCGTGGGACACCCATCGATGATGGGTTTGTTTTTCGATGCTGCCGCGCCGAAAGATTATCGGGACTGGGTCAACACCAACTACGGCTTTTATGACGCGCTCGCCCCTGAATTGCATGAACTCGGGATCCTCGTCGAACCCGATTCGAGAGAACCATGGTTCATGTGTGAGGCCCATGATATGAAATGTCTTGAAGAAACACTGGACAATTTTGAAATGGCAGTGGACATTACGCTCAACAAGCCGCCATCCGAACGCCGTCATATCGTGACCGCGTGACTAGAATAATCCGGCAACGAGAAGTGGGGACTCCCTGCCCATGAAAACCTATGACGCCATCGTAGTCGGAGCGGGCCACAACGGCCTGACTAACGCCGCGTTCCTGGCCAAGGCCGGTCTGGACGTGTTGTGCGTGGAAAAAAACGAGTATATCGGCGGCGCAACCGTGAGCCGGAATCTCTACAAGGACTGGATCTATTCGAACTGTTCCTACGTATGCAGCCTTCTTCGACCGGAAATATTCCGCGCGCTGGAGTTATCGAGACACGGGCTTCAGGTAACACCGTATGGTGGCGGCACGGTGTTCATGGAAAACGGCGATTACCTGGGCAGCTACCCCGACCACGAAGTGCATCATCGGGAATATGCGCGCTTCTCCAGGAAGGATGCTGACGCGTACGAGCGTTACTCCGCCGACACTATGCGTCAATGCCGTTTCATACGCGACTTCCTGTTGCGGACGCCGGCGGACCCGACATCGTTCAAACCGAAAGATTTGATCGGCCTGGCTCATCTCGGCAGCAAGTTTTATGAGATGGGCGAACAACGCATGTATGACACGATTCGCTTCTGGACAATGAGTGTTGCCGAATACCTGGACGAGTATTTCGAAACCGATGTCATCAAAGCTGCGCTGTCCGGCAGCGGCATCATCGGCACGGCATTGGGAATCCACTCGCCCGGCACGGCCTATGTGCTTCTGCACCATTACATGGGCGAGGTTGACGGTAACATGGGCGCCTGGGGCTACGCACGCGGTGGCATGGGCGCCGTAGCGAGAGCGATTGCGGGCGCCTTTCAGTCTTACGGCGGTGAACTGCGAAGGAACGCAGGTGTCGATCAGATTATCGTCAAGAATGGCAAGGTAAAAGGCGTTGCGTTGGAAAGCGGGGAAGAAATCGATGCCCGCATTGTCGTATCCGGCCTGGATGTCAAACGCACGTTCCTGAAGTGTATGGACAAGAACGATCTGCCCGCCGATTTCTACCATCGCATCAAAAATTTCAAGATTCGCGGTTCCTCAGGAAAACTCAACATCGCACTCGACGGCATGCCGAGCTTCCCTGCCCTGCCGAAAGACAGCCCACTACTCGATGGCGACATGCATTTCATCGATTCGATGGAGCGCATGGAACGAGCGTATGACGATTGGAAAGAAGGCACCTGGTCCAAGGATCCTTATGTCGACATGGTCATTCCGACTGTCAGCGATCCGACGATGGCGCCGCCCGGCAAGCACTTCATGAGCTGCTTCGTGCAGTACTGCCCACCCAAAGTCGAAGGTCGCGAGTGGAAACCCGAGGAGCGCGACGCGTTTGGGAAAACTGTTATTGATCAGATTGCAGAGTACAGCCCTGATTTCAAGGACTTGATTCTGCACGTCGAGATCAGAACACCGAAAGAAATCGAAGACGAAGCCGGCCTGACAGAGGGCAACATCTTTCACGGCGAGTTGACGATGGATCAGTTGATGTTCAATCGGCCGGTTCCAGGCTACGCGCAATATCGTGCGCCGGTCGCCGGCCTTTATATGTGCGGCTCGAGTGTACACCCGGGTGGCGGTGTGATGGCCGCACCGGGCGCGAACGCGGCGCGTGAAATTTTGCTGGATCTCAAGCGCGCGAATACGGTGCCCGAAACCTTCGGGGATGACTGACATGCCTGAACGATACGATGCCATTGTCGTTGGTGCCGGCCATAACGGTCTGGTCTGTTCCGCTTTGCTCGCAAAAGCCGGTAAACGCGTGCTCGTTCTGGAAGCCAAAGACAAAGTTGGCGGAGCCGCAATTACACGTTTGTTCGCCGACGGATACTCGGTATCCGCCTGTGCCCACCTGCTTTATCAGCTTCAGTCAAAGGTTGTTAAAGACCTCGGACTGAAGTTCGATTACGCGGCAAAGAATATGGGCACGATTGCCTTATCACCGCATGGACAACATGTGCGGATTGGCGGCAAGAGTGTCGAGGGTGTCAGCGATGCCGATGCGGACAGTTACAGAAGCTTTTACAAGCGCATGACCGGTTTCGCCGATCTGTTACAAACCTATATGAACAAGCCCCCGGCGCGTCTCGCGAATTTTACTACCCGGGATCTGGCAACACTTGCCGGTTTTGGCCTTGATTTGAGACTTCTCGGCAGGACCGAGATGCAGGAATTTCTTCGGCTCATCGGCATAAATATTTACGATGAGTTGGTGGAAAGGTTTGAGAACCCGCTGCTCAAGGGCACATTGAGCGTGGATGCCGTGCTCGGTACTCATCTGGGCCCGCGATCTCCAAACACGATTCTGACTTATCTTTATCGTCTGTGCGGCAGCCACGGCAGTATCAGCGCGCCGTCAGGTGGCATGAGCAGCGTTACCGAGGCACTCGCGCACTGTGCCAGGGACAACGGTGCAACGATTAGGACCGGGATGCCGGTCAAACGAATCGTCATCGAAAACGGGCGAACTGCCGGCGTCGAGACGGAAAACGGTGAAGCATTTTCCAGTTGGCTGGTTGTATCAAACGCCGATCCCAAATCGACAATCATGAATCTGGTTTCGGCGCGCAACGTCGAAACCGGGTTCACGCGACGCGTACACAATATTCGCATGCGTGGAAACGCGGCCAAGTTGCATCTCGCGCTCGATGGATTGCCAACGATCGAGGGCCTCGCCAGGAAAGACTTCGGCGAGCGCATGGTCATTGCTCCGGATGAAAACTACGTCGAACGGGCGTTTAATCCAGCCAAGTACGGCGAGTTCTCCCCAAACCCGGTGCTCGAAATCACATTCCCGAGTTTCCGCGACGCATCACTTGCACCAACTGGTAAACACGTGATGTCTGCAATCGTTCAGTATGCGCCGTACGACTTGCAAGGTGGCTGGACTGATGCTGCTCGAGATGAATTCATCAAAGTAGCAACGAACAAGCTTGCGGAATATGCGCCCGACCTGCCGGAGCGGATAACGGCCACGGAGCTGCTGACCCCGGTCGATATCGAAAAGGAATTTCACATCACTGGCGGGCACTGGCATCACGGCGAGCTGACTCTCGATCAATTTTTGTTTGTCCGGCCGGTCGGCGGTGCTGCCCAATATGCGATGCCGCTGGATGGCCTCTATCTTTGCGGTGCCGGGGCGCACCCCGGCGGTGGCATCAGTGGGGCGGCTGGCCGCAACGCTGCTCGAGTGATTCTCAGCAGGGAGAAGGTGGCATGACTATCCAGGAAGTCCAGCAAGATAGAAAAAAGTCGCCGTTTTATTCACGCCAGGCGGAACTCGACAAGGTAAATCAATGGCATGAGTGGAAGGGATACTCGAGCGCCGATGCCTTCTACGATTCCGAGCTCGAATACTTCGCGATTCGAAACAGTACCGGCGTCTTCGATCTGACGCCAATGACCAAGTACCGGTTCACGGGCCCGGATTCACTCGATTACATCGATCGCCTTGTTACTCGCGACATGCGAAAAATCAAACCCGGGCGAGTTGCTTATGCGGTCTGGTGCGATGACCAGGGCCAGGTGATTGACGACGGAACTATTTTTCACCTGAAGGAAGGCGAATACCGTCTTTGCTCGCAAGAAAGACACATGGAGTGGCTCGCGGCAGCAGCCATCGGCCTGGACGTAAACATCAAGGAAGAAACAGCGGATATCGCGGCGCTCGCCGTGCAGGGGCCAACGTCTTACAGCGTATTGAGAGATTTAGGCCTGGATGGCGTCGAGAACCTGAAGCTTTTTGGCTTAATGAATTTCGATTTCGAGGGCGCCAACCTGATGGTCTCACGAACGGGGTATACGGGCGACCTCGGCTATGAACTCTGGCTGGAGCCGTCGAAAGCCGAAGCGCTTTGGGATGCCTTGTTCGAAGCTGGCAGGAACCACGGCATCAGGGCGATAGGCACCGAAGCGTTGGAGCAATCCAGAATCGAGGCCGGTTATCTCGCAGCCTACGAAGATTTTCTGCCGTCGCTTGCGACCGTTCGCACCGGCCGCTCACGTTCACCGTTCGAACTGGGCCTCGGCTGGCTGGTCGATTTCAAGAAAGCGAACTTCAACGGCCGGCGGGCGCTCGCGGAAGAAAAGCGACGTGGTTCGACCTGGCGGCTGGTTAAACTCGACATCGAAGGCAACAAGCCTGCAACACACTCCTATATTTACTCGAAGAAGTACGGGCGCTTCAAACAAGTGGGATTCGTGACCTCGGCCGCCTGGTCGCCCATCTGCAAGCACAATCTTGCGATCGGCTCCGTCAGGACACCATCTGGTGCGGTCGGCGACACGCTCTGGGTCGAGATTTACTATCAGCGTGAGATGCACTGGTCACGCATGATGGCAAAAGCAAAAGTCGTCGACAAACCGTTCTGGGACCCGGAACGGCGTCGTGTGACGCCGCCCGGTGTCTATTAGAACCTGCCTCAACAATCCGCATGGCCGTGAAGCGGTCCTTGCGGGATGCGATGCAAGAAGCGAGGAGCGCTGTGTTGTCGGTCCACTCAAGCGACAAGTAACGCCGCAGCGCGCCTTGCAAATGCGCTACGGCCATTCGACGCGGCGCGCCGCGTCTCCGAACCAGTGCGTCAGAAACGCGGCTCATGAGGATTATTGAGGCAGGTTCCAGCGCAGGCGCCCGCCGGACTGCGTCGATATGACGCATCGCCTCGATCCTCTGCTCCGCCCGAAATCGATCGCGATCGTTGGCGCGTCCAGCCGCAAGCATTCGCTCGGCCAGGAAACGCTGCAAAACCTGACCCGCGGCGAGTTTCCGGGAGTGATCTATCCGGTCAACCCCAGGTACGAGGAACTCGACGGCCTGACCTGCTATCCGGATCTTAAGGATTTGCCCGAGACGCCGGACCTCGTCATTTTCTGCGTCGGCGACAGGCAGGTCGAGCAAGTGCTCGACGATGTCGTCGCAATAGCTGCGCCCGCGATCTCGATCATGTCTTCGCTGGTCATCGACGCCGACAACATGCCCAATCTCAAATCGCGCGTGGAGAAAAAAATACGCGGCGGCGGAATACTTGCCTGCGGTGCAAACGGGATGGGCTTCTATAACGTTCGCGATCGCGTCTGGGCCTGTGGGTTCGACGGTCGGGCGCATGAGCCGCCTGGCAACGTGAGCCTGATTAGCCATTCGGGCTCCGGCATGTGCGGCATTGCTGACTGTGAGGAACGAATTCGTTTCAATCTGGCGATTTCGACCGGCAATGAAATAGGCGTGACGATGGACGAGTACCTCGATTTTGCGCTTGAGCAACCGGAGACGCGGGTCGTCGGCTTATTTGTCGAGACGACGAGGCAACCGGATCAATTCCGGGCTGCACTGCAAAAAGCCAACGACAAACGGATTCCGGTTGTTGCAATAAAAGTCGGGCGGACCGATAGATCGGCGAAGCTGGCCGAGTCGCATTCCGGTGCGATTGCCGGTGACAATGCCTCGTATGATGCATTGTTCGATCGTTACGGCGTACAGCGCGTACGCGATTTGGAAGAGCTAGCAACTACCCTGATCCTGTTCGCCGAATTTAATCCCGTTGGCAAAGGCGGCCTCGTAGCGCTGCATGACTCCGGCGGCGAACGGCAACTCATGATCGATCTCGCCGATCAGGAAAATGTGTTACTGACCGAACTGACGGAGCAATCCCGTGCAGAGCTCAAAATTGTCCTCGATCCCGAGTTGCCGGCGGTGAACCCGCTGGACGGCTGGAGCCGCGGCGGACCCAATTCGAATGAGCAAATGACCCGCTGCCTGACAATCCTGATGCAGGATGTGGGCGCAGCAGTGGGCGCACTCGTACACGATCGCGCCCCGGAAGGTCAAATTTATTCGAGCTACGTTGATTACATGCAACGGGCGCATTCCGAATCGGGCAAACCCGTGGCACTTGTCTCCGCGAGACAGGGGACCGGTAGCGATCCGCTGGTGGTAACGACGACACATGCGGGTTTTCCCGTGATAGACGGCATGTCTGCTTTTCTGGTTGGCGTGCGGGCTTTATTTTCGTACCGCGATTTCTTGCTGTTGGAGAAATCGCCCTCCCCCAATGCACCGGTAGATGCGGTCAAACACTGGCGTAACAAGCTCATCAATGGCCGGCAACTCGATGAAGCGGAAACTTCCAGGATGCTTCGGGACTTCGACGTATCGGCCAACGCATGCATCATCGCCGAGTCGGAATCCGCCCTGATCGCGGCAATGGGCGTGCTCGACTTTCCTCTTGTGCTCAAAACAGCAATGCCAGGCGTCGCGCACAAGTCGGACCAGGCCGGCGTGGTCCTAAATCTCAACAATGAAGAAGACTTGCTTGCAGCGTATCGGGACTTACACGAACACCTTGGCCCCAGAGTACTGGTTGCGCCTATGGTTGGGGCCGGCGTTGAAATGATCCTCGGTAGTAAGCTGGACCCACAGTTTGGGCCAGTCGTGCTACTCGGATTCGGCGGCATTCATGCTGAACTTTACAAAGACGTGGCATTCGGGCTGCCGCCGTTTGACGCAGAATGGGCGCACAATATGCTGGAGCGGTTGAAGTCGCGGCCCTTACTGGATGGCATGCGCGGCATGAGTGCGTGCAATATCCATTCCTTCTGCGACATGGCGGCGAAGTTTTCTGCGATGGTTGACGCTTTACGCGATAATCTCGCTGAAATCGATATCAATCCGGTGATCGTTGGTGAGAATGCCAGCATCGCGGTCGATGCCCTGGCAATCGGCTCGAAGGTGCCGGGTACCGACTAATTTGGCTATTGATTCGAAGGTACCGGACTCAAAGGTGCCGGGCACCTTTCAAACAGGTAAAGACAATGAGTATTCAGACGGCTTCAGAATTAACATTTGAGAAATGGCAGGGGGTGGCCAACAAGGCCCTGAGTCAGCCCGAGACCCGGCTGTTCATTGGCGGTGATTACGTCGACGCGATCGATGGAGATCGATTCGAGACCGTCAATCCCGCAAATCTCGAAGCGATTGCAACAGTGTCCGCAGCGAATGGCAAGGACGTCAACGCCGCTGTCGCCTCGGCCCGAAAAGCGTTTCGCTCATGGTCGCGTATGGCGCCACGGGACCGTATGGAGATCATGTATCGCTTCACGAAGCTTATCGACGAGCATGCCGAACAACTGGCCGTCCTCGATACTCTCGATATGGGCAAGCCCATATCGGACGTATTGAACGTCGATATTCCGTGTGTAATCCAGACAATTCAATTCATGGCCGAGTACGTCGACAAGATCGAGGGCACCGTCACAAATACCGAATCGGACGTCATGCATTACATTCTTCGCGAGCCGATCGGCGTCGTCGGCGCAATATCGCCCTGGAACTATCCAATGCTGATGGCGACCTGGAAGTTCGCGCCGGCCTTGTCTGCCGGCAACACGGTCGTGCTGAAACCCGCAGAGCAAGCACCGCTTTCCTGCCTTCGGCTTGCGGAGCTGTTCATTGAAGCCGGCGGACCTCCCGGCGTATTCAATGTCATAAATGGCGTCGGCGAGGTGGCAGGACGGGCACTCGCACTACACAACGATGTCGACAAGGTCACATTCACCGGATCGACCGCGGTCGGCAAGCTGATGTTGCAATATGCGGGCCAGTCCAATATGAAACGCGTTTCTCTGGAGTGCGGCGGCAAGACGCCGCAAATCTTCATGTCGGATGTCGCCGATCTCGATCGCGCAGTTACTTCCGCCTATAACGGCGTCTTCGCAAACATGGGTGAGGTCTGTAACGCGGGTTCCCGATTGCTCGTAAGCAATGATATTCACGACGAGTTTGTTGAGCGCTTCGTCGCTGAAGGAAAGGATGCTTATGTGCCAGGCGATCCTCTCGATCCGAAAACCAACCTCGGACCGCTCGTTACCGACGAGGCACAGCAGCGGGTCTTGTCGTTCATTGAGTCAGGCAAGGAACAAGGCGCTGAGCTCAGATTCGGCGGAGATGTGCCGGATGGTCTGACAGGCGCATACGTCAATCCGACTTTGTTCACCAAGGTAGACAATTCCATGCGCATCGCACGTGAGGAAATATTCGGTCCTGTCGCATCAGTCATACCGTTCGAAAATATCGATGAGGCAATATCGATCGCAAATGACACGATTTACGGACTTGCGGCCGGCATCTGGACTCAGGATCTCAGTCAGGCGCACAGGCTCGTCAAAGAAATCGATGCGGGCGTAATCTGGGTCAACAGTTTTGACGAAGGGGACATGACACAGCCCTTCGGCGGCTACAAGCAGTCGGGAAATGCCCGCGACAACTGTATCGAGAGCCTGCTGTCCTATACGCAAAGCAAGTCAGCCTGGATCCGATTGTAGCCCGTCCTGACGGGCGATGCTGGTACTCCGTCAACATAGTATTGACGGAGTGCTAGTGTCCTGTCCCGTAAATAAATTGACTAAGTCGGCCACGGATTTTCGTGGCTGGCAAGACGTGGCGACGAGTAATAGCACCGCTATTGCGAGGAGCCGCAACGCCGCCAGCCGCGAAAAGACGAGCCGAGTTTGGGAAGTTATTTGCGGGACAGGACACTAGATGACGTCGTCGGCCTTTCGGCCAAAATATCGCAACACCCCGATGAGGATTGCGACGCCCAATACCGACGACAAAAGCGGCGGAAAGCCGTAGCCCCCCGGTATCGTGCCAACAGCAATTGCGACCGTGCCGACGAGCATGGCGTAAGGCATTTGGGTACGGACATGCTCGATGTGATCGCAACCACTGGCCATCGATGACAGCACCGTCGTATCTGATATTGGCGAGCAGTGGTCTCCCCATACCGCGCCGGCCAGGTTGCTTGCGATCGCCGAATACAGAATGTGCATATGCGCCGGATCATTCATGCCGTTGACCGTCATGACGGCCCAACTCAAGGGTATAACGAGAGGCATCAGTATACCCATCGTCCCCCAACTCGTTCCGGTCGTAAATGCAGTGATGGCCGAAAGTACAAATACAGTTGCCGGAACGAGTTCGACCGGCAGGGTATCGGCCAGTACCGTGACCAGATAGTCGGCCGTATGCAGGTGCCCGGTAACGGCAGAGAGCGCCCATGCCAACACCAATACGATCATTGCGAACAGCATTGCACGAACGCCCCCGTACCAGGCATCCACGGTTTCATGTGCATTCAGGATACGCTGCCCGACCGTCAGTACGGCCGCGGTTACCGCCCCCATCAATGACGCCCACATCATCGCTTTGTATGCATCGGCATCACCGATGATGCCGGCGATTGATTTTCCTTCGCCGAAGCCGGTGACATAAAGACCGACAACCAGCGCAACAATCAATACCAGCAGCGGTATAAACGCATTCAGTGCACGCATCGGAATATTCGGTTTGGGTTCGAGTTCCTCTCCCTGTATCGACGGCATTTCATCCACAGAAACCGGAGATACCTGGCCATTGCGCGCGCGCACTTCCGCTTTATACATCGGCCCAATATCGCGGCCGGTCGACGCAACTACCAGTACAAAAATGACTGCCAGTATCGGATAGAAGCTGTGCGGTATCGAATACAGGAAAACTGTGTAGGCAGGGGTTTCGATCTCGGAAATCCCGGCGAGCGCCTCGCCAATCAGGCCGACCTCGTAGCCGATCCAGGTAGTAATCAAAGCCAGGCTCACCACCGGTGCTGCAGTCGAGTCCACAATGTATGCAAGTTTTTCGCGTGATATCTTCAGATGATCTGTCAACGGCCGTGCCGTGTTGCCGACGACGAGCGTGTTGCTGTAATCATCGAAAAATATCATCAGACCCATCAACCAGACGGAGACCTGCCCACCGATGGCAGTTTTGGCACGAGTGACCATCATGCGCACGATGCTCGCCATGCCACCGTTGCGCGTGATGATGCCGACCATGCCGCCGATCATCAGTGAGAACAGAATGATCGCCGCATGATCGGCATCGGCCAGTGCTTCAGTGACATATACCTGAAAACTGTCGAGCAAGCCGCCCAGGATGCCGACGGGCGTGAAGGATCGTAATGCCGCGGCTCCGAGCCATACACCGATCAGGAGTGCAGGAATAACGTTGCGTAAAGTCAGGGCGATAACTATGGCAAGTATCGGTGGCGTAATGGAAACCCAACCAGGAATTACGCGCATCTCTCCGCCAACCGTCCGGCCATCGGGCGACCTGGCGCTGACCGCAACATTCCCCGGCTCATCAACCAAAACCGCAGAAAAGCTCGCGCGTCCTGTCTCGTCGGATGAAGTCGTGTATTTCGTTTCTCCGACTCTGAGTACGATATCGGCGTCCGGCGAAACGCCGGTAACTACAATCTCCGTCGGTACGCTCGTTAAAGCGGCGCCCGGTAGTTGGATCTCCGGATTATCTGCGAAAGAATTACACGCAAATAGAATTGCCGAGAGGCACAGAAAGTGGTTTTTGATTTTCTTATTCCGGCTTGGCCATTATCACCAAAAAGATTCTAACATGGTGCTATATTTCCGGGCTGAGCCTTGAAGCTACTTCGCATAGCGATGCACCAAGCTCCGCCCTTCTTGCCGACGGCAGTCTACGCGTTGGACCGCAAATCGAAAGTGCGCCTTGCACGTCGCCGAGCGCACTCCGAATAATGGTCGCGACGCCCGTAAAGCCGTCCTCGAGTTCATCGACTGTGACGGCGTAGCCGCGGCGACGAATATCAATGAATTCCGGCTGAAAGGAATCCTTACTGACGAGCGTATTCGGTGTCAGCGCTTCGAGCGGTTCCGACAGCCGTTCCAGTCCGTTCTCGTCGAACGCCAGGACGGCCTTGCCGGTCGACGTTGCATGTAAAGGCCATCGAGTGCCGACATTGCCGGCGGCCCCAACAACGTGGCGACCTGTGACTTCATCAAGGATCAGCATGCTGTCTTCGATGGGGACCTCGAGCGTTGCTGTTTCGCCCGTATCGTTTGCCAGCGATTTGAGCACTGGCCGTACGCGCCGCCGGAGGTCACTGCTTGCCAGTGCCTGTACGCCGAGCGCCATAAGACCGGCGCCGAGGCTGTAACCGGCCGTCAAGGAATTTCGCTCAATCAAGCCCTCGCTTTGCAAAGCGCGCAGCAATCGGTGGGTCGTTGTCTTGTTCAGGCCGGACGCTTTACTAACTTCGGCCAGCGACATTTCAGGACGTTCAATCGTAAATAGCTTCAATAGTCTGACGGCTCTGAGTGCTGCCTGGGCACCGTTAGGTGGACGTGGATTATTCATGATTGTGATACCATATTATGGTTCTGCGTTTCACATTATGGCAGCAGTACTCCGATTAGGCGAACTCACGAATGGCAATACCTCGACGACAAGCTGAATTACTCGGTACAGCGCGGGAGTTCGAAAGTGCAATGACCCCGCCCGGCTGGATTTTCTGGGATCCGGATCTGTATCTGCGCGAGATCGATGAGATTTTTCGCCGTATGTGGCTATGCGTCGGTCATCGCTCACGCCTGAGCGAGCCCGGCGCCTACTTCCTCGTTGATATCGGCCCAGAGTCAATCATTGTCGTTGCAGACGACGAAGGGCAGCGCCACGCGTTTTATAACGTATGCCGCCATCGCGGTACCCGAATAGTGAACGAAGCGAACGGCAAATGCAGAGGTTTTCGCTGCCCTTACCACGCCTGGAATTATCGCCTCGACGGAACGCTTAGGGGTGCACCACTGATGGACGAAGTGCCGGGCTTCGATAAAAAAAACTTCCCGCTCAGGGAAGTCTGCCTCGATGAATTCATGGGATTCCTCTTTATCAATCTCGATGACAAGGCGGAACCCGTCGCAGATTCGTTTAGCGACTTCCCTGATTTCACTCGTTTCGACATGCCGAATCTCGTCAGGGTCGAATACCACGATTACCTCGTCGATTCGAACTGGAAACTTATTTGCGAGAACTATCACGAGTGCTATCACTGCGCACTTGCACATCCACAACTTCATCGCATCAGTGACTTCGGTGGCTTGCCGGATAAGGATGGGAGAGGTGTCAACTGGGTCGGTGGGCCGATGTCCATCAAGCCCGGATTCAACACGATGACCATGTCGGGATTGACCGATCGGCAAGCATTCGATGGTTGCACGGATGCCGATAAACGGATGGTGCATTACTTCAATCTACTGCCCAATTTCCTGTTGAGCATTTGCCCCGACTACGTGTTAACCCACTATCTGCGGCCGCGAGGACCGGAGCAGGTCTACATCGAGACCGAGTGGTTTTGCTCGAAGGAACAGATGCACGACCCGAAATTCGATGCGTCCGACGCCGTTGAGTTCTGGGACAAGACCAACAAACAAGATTGGGCGCTGTGCGAAAACGCATTGATGGGACTGAAATCAGAGGGGCACCTGCCCGGTCACTACCAGGCTGGTGAGACCTGCTCACATCTGTTCGACCAGTGGCACGTTAAAAAGATGTTCAAGGACCAGTTGGAGTCTGCCCTGACGGGCGATGCTACCGCCGATCCTTAAGTATTCGCCGTGCCGCATTGTAGCCGGGCGCACCGGTAACGCCTCCGCCTGGATGCGTACCTGAGCCGCAAAGGTACAGCCCATTGATCGGCGTTCGATACTGTGCCCATCCCGGTATGGGTCGCATGAAGAACAGCTGCCCCATGTTGATATCGCCGTGGAAGATGTTGCCTTCCGTGATGCCGAAGATCTGCTCGAGGTCTAATGGCGTATAGACCTTGCGTGCGATAATTGACGACGGAACGTTCGGTGCATACCTGCCGATGATGTCCACGACTTTGTCGCCAACGCTTTCACGATCCTGTTCCCAGGAACTGCTGCTTAACTCATATGGCAGGTATTGCACGAAGCACGTCAGTACATGGTGGCCATTTGTCACGAGTCCCGGATCGACATTGGATGCAAGTACGCAATCGACCCACAGATGATCGGGAACCTCTCCCCTGGCTGACTGGTTGTAAATATCTTCGGCCTCCTGCAATGAGGGTGCGAGCGTAAAAAGACTGCGTTGTGTTTTTGTATGATTCCCGGGCATCCCAATGACCTGCGGCTCCTCGGAAAGTACGAAATTCACTTTGCCACAAGGTCCAGCCATCTTGATGCCCTCGACCTTGTGCAGAAAACCATCGTCAAGATCGCCCGGTGAGAGAAGGCTGAGGTAAGTGCGTTTCGGATCGGCATTCGAAACGACAATCGATGCTTCTATGACAGAATCATCATCGAGTGTCACGCCACAGGCTTGGCCGTTGACCAGATTGATCTGCTTGACCCCGTGGCCGGTGCGGATGTCAACGCCGCTGTCCCGGCAGGATGCTGCCATCGCCTCCGTGATGGCGCCCATGCCGCCAATGACATGTCCTGCGTAGCCTTGCTGTTCTTCTTGCCCGCCACTCAACAGGTGAAACAATAGTCCCATCGCAGTCCCGGGCTGATAAGGTCCACCGTGTTTGCCATAAAGGCTGTTGGAAAGTATCAGGCGTTTGAGCGCGTCAGATTCGAATTCCTGGTCCAGAAAGTCGCCGAGCGATCCGGTTAGGAATTTCAATAGAGCTGCCATTTCGTCGGCAGTGATACGGCGAAATCGCCTGCCGACACGTAAGAGCTCAAGCAGTCCTTTAAGGCCGCGACGTTCCGGATCGGGTGGCGCTTCCAGGAAAAACGGCTGCAGATATGCTGCCAGTCGCTGCAGCTCCGCCTGGATTTCGAAAAACCGCTGCACATCTTTCGGCGCCTTGGCCTTAAGTTCATCGCGCATGCGCTCCCGATCGGACCACCAGGAAATTACCTTGCCGCCGGGCAGCGCCGTTTGTACGCCTGGGTCGCAGGCGACCATTTTCAATCCGTAATCAGCCAGACGCAGATCGCGAATGACTTCCGGTCGAAGCATGCTGGCAATATAGGATGCCGTAGACACCCGACAGCCGGGCGCAAGATTGGGATCGATCTCTTCTGTCACCGCACAGCCGCCAACAACGTCTCGCCTTTCGAGCACCAGCGTTATCAAGCCCGCTCGCGCAAGATACGAAGCCGTGGTGAGCCCGTTGTGGCCGGCACCAACAACTATTACATCGAAATTGAAGTCGTCTGTCATATTAGAAGCTTACCGCAGCTCACTACGAAACCGGGCCAATGCATGAGCACAAATTCCTGTGCTAACCTCGATTGATGCCTGCGTCAACAGTAGAATTCGAAAAGCATGGCCCGGTCGTGGAAATCCGCCTGAACAGGCCTGACAAGTTAAATGCCGTCAATGCCGCGATGATCGACGAGTTGGCCGCGGCAATGGACATTGCTGAAAGTGACAACGAAGTGCGTGTCATTATCCTCTCGGGTAATGGCAGAGCATTTTCATCCGGCTTCGATCTCACAATGGGCGATAGTGAACCAGGCTTATCTGAACATGACTACGTGCGGCAGGAACTGGAGCGCGGATTCGACCTGATCATGCGATTTTGGGATTGTCCGAAACCCACGATCGCGGCCGTACATGGTTATTGCCTCGGCAGCTCAATGGAAATTACGGCCGTCTGCGATATTACGATCGCAGCCGAAGGCTGTCGGTTCGGGGCGCCCGAAGTGCGATTCGGCAGCGGCATCGTTTGCCTGATCCTTCCCTGGATAATCGGCCTCAAGAACGCAAAGGAGCTGCTACTTCAGGGCAGCACGGATATTGATGCGTCGCGCGCTGAGGCGATAGGATTGGTCAACCGGGTGGTTGCTGCATCGGATCTGATGGAGGAAGCCAGAACGCTGGCCGGCGAAATTGCACTAAATGACGCGCTCGCGGTCAGGCTGACCAAGGAAGCGATCAATCACACCCTCGAGACGGCGGGCATGCGAGATGCGCTCCGGGCAGCGTTGGAAACGGACATCGAAATAGAAACCACGGAGACGCCGGAATCCCTGGCATTCAGTGAGATTCTGACGTCACACGGACCCAAAGCGGCATTGGCCTGGCGTGCCGCACAGGGTCCAGGCATCAAAAAATAAGAAGTTCATGTAGTGGTCCAACAACGTTATATTGATGGACCATCAGGACACCCACACAATGGCTAAACGAAGAGCCGAGACCAAGCCGGCCGAATTGCGGTCGTTCATGAGACGATACCCGGGCACGGATTCTATGGAGCTGCTGATAGCGGATTTGGCCGGCGTGCTGCGTGGCAAACGAATTCGCGGTAGCGAGTTTGTGAAGGTCTTCAAAGATGGATTTTATCTCCCGGGCGGAACCGTTCTTTTGAATACACTGGGCGACACGTTTCCCGGGGTGGCATGGAGTGCCGATGATGGAGATCCTGACACCATGGCCAGAGTCGTCGAAGGTAGTCTGGCTCCCGTGCCATGGGCCAGGAAACCAACTGCGCAGGCCTTTTGTCGGTTTTATCTGCGAAACGGCGAGCCATTTTTTGCAGACCCGCGCTCCGTTCTCGAAAGGGCGATAAGTCCACTGCAAAAAATGAAACTCAAAATTGTCATGGCCGCAGAGCTCGAGTTTTATTTACTTGATGCAAAGACCGACAGGCCGACACGAAAAACCTCACTCGTCCCGGGCATCGGCCGGCCTCAGCCGGGCCCGCAGGTCTATCATCCGGATGACCTTTGGGACATCGAGAATTTTCTCAACGACCTGATTGACGTGTGCGCTGCCCAGAATATTCCAGCAGGAACGACGATATCGGAATTCGCTGCCGGACAGTTCGAGATTAACCTTCACCACGTCGACGACCCGGTTCTGGCATGTGATCACGCCGTGCTGCTAAAGCGCGCAATCAAAGCTGTCGCCAGGCAACACGGTTTCGTTGCGTGCTTCATGGCGAAACCCTTTGAAGAAGACTCGGGTTCCGGATTGCATGTCCACATGAGCCTGGTCGATGCGAATGGCAGGAATTATTTTTCTCAGGGCAAGAATAAGATGGCGTTGCCGCCCTATTCTGCGCAATTGCGCCATGCCGTCGGCGGGCTGGCAAAGACCATGGCAGACGCGACAGCGATTTTCGCGCCGAATGCCAATTCCTACCGTAGGCTTCGACCCGAGATGTTCGCGCCCGTAGAGCCAAACTGGGGAGCGAACCACCGCAATGTCGCGATCCGAATTCCCGTATCCGACGAGAAGAACCTGCGATTCGAGCATCGTACCTCCGGCGCGGATGCGAATCCCTATCTCGTCACGGCAGCGATTCTGGCCGGCGTTCACCATGGCCTGAAGAACCGCTGCGACCCGGGCCGAATGGTGAAGGAAGGGGAAGTGATCACGCTCAAGCAGAGAATACCGAATCGATGGGATGCGGCGATCGACAAATTCTCTCGCAGTAAAGTTTTGCCTGAATATTTAGGTGCCGAGTACTGCAAGTCGTACGCGATCAATCGTCGCGACGAATCTCGCTGCTTCCACAATGTCATCAGCAATACCGATTTCGACTGGTATATGCGTGCTGTATGAATCCAGGGAACCTCTGATTTATTCTGGACGAAGTAGATTGTGATTCAAAATGTTCAGATTCAAGGCGCGAATCGCAGGTAATAGCTGGCTATTGCGAAGATTTGCAACGCGGAAGCTGAATATTTTGGATCGCAAGTTGCGAGTTCATGAATAAATCAGAGGTTCCCTAGGGCGACCTCATGATCACAGTCTATTCCGAAGATCACCAGTTACACGACGGATTGCTCGAATCGGACGGCGATGGTTGGGCGCCGAGCGTCGAATGCCCTGCCCGGGCGAATAGCGTGGCCGCTGCAATCCTCGATCGCCACCTCGGCGATATTATGCCGCCACGCTCATATTCCAATGACAGGCTGATAACGGTGCATGACGCGGACTACGTCGAATTTCTTAGCGTAGCGTGGAACGAATGGATTGCCGAGGGAGAAACCGGATCGAACGCGAAACCCTTTGCGTTTGTCGGCTCCGGGATGCGCCATGCTGAATCCATGAATATTCAGGGTAAGCTTGGTCGATACTCCTTTGGCACAGATGCACCCATTGTTGCCGGTAGTTGGCAGGCAATAAGGCGTTCCGCGGAGACCGCATTAACGGGTGCTGATCTCATTCTCGAGGGAGAACGATTCGCTTTTTCGGCGTGTCGGCCGCCCGGCCATCATGCGAGCACTGCTCTGTGTGGTGGGTATTGCTATCTCAACAATACTGCGTTGGCCGCACAAGCGTTTATCGATGCCGGCATGGACAGGGTTGCGGTGCTCGACGTGGATTACCACCACGGTAACGGCACCCAGAGCATTTTTTACGAGCGCGATGACGTGCTTACGATTTCATTGCATGCCGACCCTGCGATCGAGTACCCGTATTTTCTGGGTTTCAAGGACGAACCGGGCTCAGGACCGGGAGAAGGCTTTAATCGCAACTATCCACTGCCTTTTGGCACGGACTGGAGGGCGTATTGCATTGCTCTGGGCAACGCGATCGAGCACGTGCAGCACTTTGCTCCGACAGCCATTGTCATAGCGCTGGGGCTTGACACATTCGCCGGTGACCCTACAACGCATTTCGAGATTCTGGCAGAGGACTATGTCCTAATGGGACAACGCATCGGCGCCCTGAACCTGCCAACACTCATCGTTCTGGAAGGCGGCTATGCGGTTGGCGCTATCGGAGAAAATACGGTGAACTTTCTCGAAGGCGTTCAAAGCGCATCGTAGGAGTCCGTCCTGAGGGCGATCGCTAAACCTCATCGACACGAGCCAGATCATGCTCGATGTGCCGCCCTGCAACGTAGTAATGCAACGCGGTCCATGGCGTTAGTACGGCACCGATGATCAACAAGCTGTAACGCAGCGATTCAATGCCGTAGTCGACTGCGAGATAATCACTCAGCAACCCAGCCAACTGTGGACCCAGCCCCAGGCCGACAATATTAACCAGAAACAACAGCAGCGCCGACGCAACGGCACGCATGCGCAGAGGAACGAGGCTTTGCGTTTGTGCAAAAGTCGTCGCAAGATAAACATTCGAGAAAATCGCCGGCACGATGAAAAACATCAAGGACAACTTTGCACTATTTGTCAGGTAGACGGGAAAGGTGAAAGCCCATGCAACCATCAATGATATTGCAATAGCTCCGAGTGCTAGCCTGTGGCTTTTTTGTCCAATCTTGTCGGCAATGTATCCACCGCCGGCGAATCCAAGGCCGCCTGCAATACCGAGAATCAACCCAAGATAAACGCCGACTGTGGAAATACTCATTGAAAAACTGCGTATGAGAAAGCTGGGATAAAAACTCAGAAACGCATAACCCGAAAAGGATGCCAGACCGGCACCGGCCGCCATGTGTAAAAACGATTTCCGTGACGCAAGGAACTTTGCCACTGCAGCGATGCCGGGCCGTTCGCCTTGGTCGCGGCGTTGTTCCGAGATGCCGCGCACCGGTTCGGCGATCGTGAAACGGACCATCAGCGCGAGAACAAGGCCCGGTATGCCGACTATAAAGAACGCTTCTCGCCAACCAATGTTCTCCGCGACCCAACCGCCGGCGAGATATGCAATCATGATGCCTGCAGATATGCCAAGCGTGTACAGACCCATCGCCGTCGATCTTTGTTCGGGCGAATAATAGTCTGCGATTATCGAATGCGCCGGCGGTGAACAGCCGGCCTCACCTATGCCGACGCCGATTCTCGCCAGGATCAGCTGTATCATATTGGTCGCTGTGCCGGACAGCGCCGTCATACCGCTCCAGATCACCAGCGCAAGCGCGATCAGGTTGCGGCGGTTTGACCGGTCAGCCAGGGACGCGATTGGAATGCCAAGCGTGGCATACAGGATGGCAAATGCCGGCCCGGCCAGGAATCCAAGCACCTTGTCATCGACAACGAACTCCGCTTTTATCGCCGGCAGAAGAATTGCAAGAATCTGGCGATCGATAAAATTGAATGTATAGACAACGACGAGCACGCCCAGCGTGTATCGCTTCGTGCGGCTACTGACTGTTTGTTCGTTACTAACGGCGTCGACCGCGCCCGTTGCCAACGTTCCACATCCTGATAAAGACGTTCGATATGTTCTTGTGACAGGTACGATAACACACATGCATAAGCCGACACGCCATCAGGAAACGCGCACAATACTAGCAATCAGTTTGCCGCTCATGGCTGCCTACGTTGCAGAAATGGGTATGGTAATCACGGATATGATCATTGTCGGTCGACTCGGCAGTAACGAACTCGCCGCTGTCGGTCTGGCCGGCGACTGGTTTTACGTCTTGATGCTGATCGGCATGGGCTTGATATCCATCGTTGGCGTCCTGGCAGCTCAAAATCTGGGTGCCGGTAACAGGACAGGCGTTATCGATGCCGGCGAACAAGGCATGATTGCTGCGTCGATTGCGGCAATCCCGGTCATGCTCTCAATCTGGTTTCTGGGGCCGGTGCTGGCTTTCGCGAAGCAGGATCCCGAAGTCGTTCGTCTGATCACCGACTATTCGAGGCCGCTTACCTGGGGCGCATTACCGGCACTTTGGTTTGCGGTGCTTCGCAATTACGTCACCGCACTGGCGAAGTCGTCCGCGATTATGACAATCGCAGTTGCGGCGTTGGCGATAAATCTCGCGCTCAATTACACCCTTGTCTTCGGCAAGTTCGGTTTTCCTGCACTGGGTGTTGTCGGTGCAGGTTATGGTACGACAATCGTGAACTGGATGATATTCATCGCCCTGGCGGCCCACGTCCTGAAGGCGAAACATTTTCACGATTACCGGCCATCGATAATTCCCAAACGCATCAACGGTGCCACGCTGCGGGAAATATTCTCACTGGGCCTGCCGGTCACGGCAACACAATTTCTGAACGGCGCGATGTTCACGGTCGCCGCCGTCCTTGTCGGAATGATTAGCGTGGACATTCTTGCAGCACAACAAATTGTCTACAGCGTTATATACCTTGCACTAAGCGCCTCCATTGCGCTCGGAGACTCCGTAAAAGTTCGGGTTGCCTACGGTATTGGCATGCAATCAGTGGATGCGGCAAGACGCTCGGCAAATATTTCCTTTTTCCTCGCAGCGTTTGCAATAGTAATCGCATCCAGTTTCCTGTGGATTTTTCCGGAATTGGTTGTCGGAATTTTTCTTGACACTGCCGACACGGCAAACGCCGGTGTGTTGCTCATTGCCGTCGGACTGTCCATATACGCCGGCCTGTTTCAGTTATTCGACGGCATGCTTATCGTCGCCGCGAACGCATTACGCGGACTGCGAGACACCCGCTCTCCACTGTGGATTTCCATAGCAGGATACTGGGCTATCGGCATTGGAGTCGGCACCTGGCTGTGTTTCCCGCTGGGTTACGGAGAAGTCGGGTTGTGGTGGGGCCTTATCCTCGGCGTCATTTGCTCGAATGTTTTGATGTTTTTGCGATTCAGGCAACGCCTGGGACAAGCCGAGAAATCGCTCGCTGGCTTCGTGACTTCAATGGCGTCCCGGTCGTCCTAGTTCCGGGGGCAAAACTGCCTCGATTCTCTCCATGACGTCCAGCCTGTGTAGCAGATCGTGGATGTAGTCCAGTTTGTCTGTCTCGAGTACGAGCACCTCGCTCATCTCGTATGAATTAATCCATTCCTCGTACAGTCGATCCAGGCGTTTGAGGTAAGCCAGCGGCACGTCCTGCTCCATCGCGCGGCCCCGCAATTTGATGCGTTGGCGCAAAGTTCTCATTGAGCAGCGAAGATAAATCATCAGGTCGGGCGGCTTGATCGCGTCAAGAATAGCCTGATAAAAACCCCAATAGGTTTGCCAGTCCCGCTGGTCGATTTTTCGCATCTGGTGCAGCGCGGTCGCAAATATTTCGGCGTCCTCGAAAATTGTGCGGTCGAGGGCGACGACTCCCGGCGTCCTGTCCAACTCCTGATGCAGTCGAAATTTATTACTAAGGAAATATAATTGCGAGCGAAAAGCCCAGCGCTTCATATCCTTGTAAAAGTCGGGTAAGTAAGGATTTTCGTCGTTGGGCTCATAAAATGGCGAAACATCATAAGTGCGCGCCAGGAAGTCCACGAGCGTAGACTTTCCAGATCCCATATTGCCGGCAATTGCTATTGAGCGTCGCACCAACGTGATACCAGTTGGAAGATCATTTCCCCTTCCGTGACATTCAGAAATCGCCCGTCAGGACGGGCCCCTACGATTGTTCTATTGCTGCTAAACAGGGACAAACCAGATTCAATAACATCCCGGTTAATCCCGCATCGTCGTCGGGCCGACGCTACTGCCACCGGGTCTACGGGGATCTGCTGCACCCAAGAAATATCCATCCTGCTGGCTAACGGAGTTGACATTGCCGATCGTAAAACTCGCGCCCCGGATCGTATGGCCACGGCGTTCGAGCTCGCGAATGGTGTCGGGGCTGAACCCGGACTCGAGCTGAATAATATCCGGTAGCCACTGGTGGTGCATACGCGGTGCGCTGGATGCGACACCGATATTCATCTCGTGATCGATGACGTTCACGATCATCTGAAGCACGGACATTATGATCCTGCTACCGCCCGGGCTGCCCGTCGCCAGCACTGGTTCGCCGTCCTTGAACACCATTGTCGGCGTCATCGAACTCAATGGCCTTTTGCCCGCCTCTATCGCGTTTGCAGTGCCGCCGATTAAACCGTACGCGTTTGGTGTGCCGGGCTTCGATGAAAAGTCATCCATCTCATTGTTAAGCAGAAAGCCGGCGCCATCTACCGACATGCCCGAGCCAAAGGATAGATTCAGAGTATAGGTGTTGGCAACCATATTGCCGTCGCGATCAATGACTGAAAAGTGAGTCGTGTCGACACTCTCATACTCGGGGGCAATGCCTGGCGCAATTTCCTCGGAAGGCCTCGCCTTTCGCATGTCTATATTAGCAGCCAGCTCCTTCGCATAATCTTTGCTCATTAGCCAATCGATCGGCACATCATAGAAATCCAGATCTCCAAGATACTGACTCCGGTCAGCGTAGGCGAGCTTGGCAACTTCGGCCAGCAAATGAACATTGTCGGCGCTTTCTGCACCATATTCTTTAATTGGAAAATACTCGAGGATGTTCAACATTTGAATAATATGCACACCGCCGGAACTCGATGGTGGCATCGACACGATGTCATAGCCACGATAAGTACCGCGCACAGGTTCACGAACTACGGGTTTGTATGCCGCCAAGGATTCGGCGTCTATTAGGCCGCCGCCTTCTTCCATTTCGGCGATAATTTTTTCCGCGATCTCACCACGATAAAATGCGTCCGGACCGTGTTCGGCGATTTGCGTCAGTGACCAGGCGAGATCCGCCTGCACCAGGCGCTCCCCTGGCTGATAGCCTTCGCCGCCCGCTTTAATGAAATATTCAAGTGTGGATGCATCGCGACCGAACCTCTCACGCGACCTTTCCAATGCACGGGACATGTCGTAGCTGACTTTGTAACCCTCGCTTGCCAGCTCGACCGCCGGTGTCAGAAGTCGTTTCCACGGAAGTTTCCCGTACTTCTCATGTGCAAGGTGCAGTCCGGCAACCGTGCCGGGGACACCGGACGACGAGTAACTGAACCTGGCTCGCCTGGCATCGACGTTGCCTCGCCCATCGAGAAACATGTCCCGGCTGGCACGAAGCGGTGCGACCTCGCGGTAATCTATCGC